>FSWQ01001597.1_pt1 | contig 11582 bp, 8 predicted proteins | sample 1637691 | NCBI WGS metagenome assembly FSWQ01 (sample SAMEA3914814, study PRJEB12502) | metagenome | biome: forest; material: soil | place: USA | collected 2011-09-16 | depth 0.1 m | reverse complement strand
TCTGCGTCTGCTTGGTTACCCATGATCCTAGCGCCCAGTCGCACGAGCTTCTGACTCGTTGCGTCCACGATGAGTTGAAAGGCCGCGCGGTCCCCTTTGAGGACTCGGTCCACGGCCATTTCCAAGTTGTCCAATGCTGTTTCTCTCCGCCGGACTCACGTTTCCTCTTCTTACGTGGTCTGACGCTCGGTACTGAGCGCTTCCTACGCGGCTCTTCACATTTCTTCAAAATGAGCTGGCCGCAGGCCTCGGCTAGAGAGCCAAGTGGCTGTAACCATTGGATAACAGGAATGCCCCACAAAAATCTTGAAGGGCGCGCGTAGGGGCCGAACGGGTGGCGGCGTCGGATGGATTGAAACTCAAGGAGAACAATCATCATGCGCACCTCGATCATCAGCTTTGTCGTTTCTGGTTTAATTGCCCTGTCGATGGCGGGCTGCTCCGGCGCGAGCAGCGAACCGGTCGATCAAAGCGCGCAGGCCGAGCGCGCTGGGCTGGCGACGCCACCGGCTTCGTCTGCGGGCGCTCCGGCTGCTTCGGGCAGTGCGGCTCCCGTTGCCGCAGCGGATGGTGAGCACCACATGCGTGGTCGCCGCGGCCCGCCCGACCCGGCGGAGCTCGTGAAACGTTTCGACAAGAACGGGGACGGTACGCTGCAGGTCAGCGAGCTGCCCGAGCACATGCAGAAGTTCATGGGCAAAGCCGACACCAACAATGACGGCGTGCTGACCGTGGACGAGCTCAAGGCGGGCGAAGAGAAAATGCGCGCCGAGCACTTGGCCAAGGTGGACACGGATCACGACGGCAAGGTCAGCCCGGAGGAACGCAAAGCTGCGTTCGAGAAGTTCGCGCAGGAGCGCTTCGCGAAGATGGATAAGAACAACGACGGCGCTCTGAGCAAGGATGAAGTCGGTGACAAGCGTTGGGAGCACCTGAGTGTCGCTGACGCGGACAAGAATGGCAGCGTGACGGAAGCCGAAATTCGCGCTGCAGTCGCGAACGGCACGCTCAAATTCCCGCACGGTGGTCACGGCATGCACGGCGGTTGGCGCGGTCAAAACGGCAGCGAGCGCGGCGATGCGCCTCCGAATGCACCAATGCCTGCCGCTCCGAGCGCTCCCAGCGGCACGTGAAGTAAATCAAAATACACACCCGCACTCACTCACGCTCTCACAGTGAGTGAGACGTAAAAGACGAGGCGTCCCCGTGCCACGAGCATGGCGACGCCTCGTCGCCGTTCATGCCGAAAAAATCCCCGAAAAGGCATGGCGTTTCTTATGCGTTGCTGTGGTTTTTAGAGGCCCGCTGTAGGCGCCGTTAACTACCGTGTGACCAGGCCGTTTCACGATGAGGAGTCCCCACCCCTTGTCGCGCCCCACGCTCTCGCTATTCTGATCGGTCTAGGAATGGTCGTTCGGATAACGCCTGCACCAAAGCCTGCTCCGGAAACCATCGGCGCGGGGGAGCGCTCGCCATCGGAAACGGGTCCCAAGGCGGCGCGCGGTGCTGCGGTGCGTACCGAATACCTAGCCGGCGCAGTGATTGCGGATCGCTACAAGCTCGTGCGACCGCTCGGGCGCGGCGGCATGGGCGTGGTGTGGGTCGCGCACTCGCTCGTGCTCGGTGTGGATGTCGCGCTCAAGTTGATTCACTCGGACCTGGGCGGTCCGAATGGCGGCACGCGCATGGCTCGTGAGGCTCACGCAGCCGCGCGGCTTGGCCACCCAGCCATGGTGCGCGTGTTCGACTTCGGCTGGACGAGCCGCGCCGACCCGTTCTTGGTGATGGAGCTCGTGCAAGGCGAAAGCCTGGGCGCAATCTTGCGACGCGAGCTGCGTTTACCCGCAATCCAAGCCGTGCAGCTGCTGTTGCCATTGGCAGATGGGCTGCGTTCTGCGCACGACAAAGGCATCGTTCACCGCGACGTGAAGCCGGACAACATTCTGATCGCGCGCGATGAGTTCGGGCGCCAACAGCCCAAGCTGCTGGATTTCGGCATCGCCAAAGTCGACCAAACGCTGGCCAACGAAGACCGCAAGCTGACGCAGGAAGGCGTCGCTCTCGGTAGCCCTGAGTACATGTCGCCCGAGCAAGCCTTGGGTCGTGAGGACATCGACCACCGCTCGGACGTGTGGGCGCTGTGCGTCGTGCTGTACGAAACGATCACCGGCAAGGTGCCGTGGGATCGCCCGAACTACAACGCGCTCATGCAGTGCATCATTCACGAAGCCGCGGTGCCAACCACGGACTTCTCCGCCGGTGATGCCGACTTGTGGCGCGTGATCGAACGCGGCTTGGCCAAGAACCCGGACAACCGCTGGGCTTCGATGACGGAGCTCGGGGAAGCGCTCGCGCTCTGGTTGTACGAGCACGGCGTGAAGGAAGACATCTCCGCAAACTCCTTGCGCGCCGTGTGGCTGGACGGATCTTTGTCCGGCGTGCGCATGGAGTTCGGTTCGATGATGCCGAACGGCGGCTCGAATCCAGCCTCGAAAGAGCCATTTTCCAAGGTTTCACAGATCGCACAGCGCGTGCTGGCCACCGAGCGCCCCTTGCTGCGCTCGATGTCGGCGTCTGCGCCCACCGTGGCGCGGCGCTCCGTGGCCGCGCCCAATGCGCCAACGAAGCGCTGGGTGTGGGCTCTAGGCATTGCTGCGGCGCTGTGCGTGGGTCTCGGCGTGGGCTTGTTTTTTCGCGGCGGGCACCAGCCGACCGTCACGGCCGCTCCTGCGCCGGGCAAAGCTGCGCCAGTGCCAACGATAGCGGTTGCGCCCGCGCCCGCGCCCGCGCCGCCAGCCGCAGAAGTCGTGGCCGCTGCGTCTCCGGATGCAAGTGCCGCCGCGGCTCCCGTGCCCAAGTCTGCGGCCAGCAAGACGGCCGTGCACACCGCTACGCTCGTTTCTCGCCCTGCGCCCGCCGCACACTCTCGTAACGGGAAACGCTATGATTTTGGCTTCTAAGCCCGTGCGGGTGGGCCGGCAGAGCTGCACAGCGCTGCTTATGTGCTCGTTGCTGTTGCTCACGTCCGCGGCGCACGCCCAGCCTGCGCAGGCAGCAGCAGCGACACCGGACGACGCCGAAACGCGCACCGCTGCGCGTGACTTGGCCACACAAGGCGCACAAGCATTCGACGCCGGGAAATACGCTGAAGCGAGCGACTTTTTCCGGCGCGCGCATGAGCTGGTGTCTGCGCCTTCCATCGCGCTGATGCAGGCGCGCAGCTTGGCCAAGCTCGGTCAATTGCTGGAAGCCGTAGATACCTACGAGCAAACCATTCGTTTGAAGCTGCCGGACGACGCGCCGGAGGCCTACGTGGCCGCGGTACAAACCGCGCGCAGCGAAGTGGAAGAGGTTCGCGCACGCCTGCCGCGGCTGAAGCTAACGGTGATCGGTACCACGAAGGGTGATGCGCCGCAGGTGACCATCGACACGAAACCGACGCCGCCCGCGCTGCTCGGCGTCGAGCGTCCGGTGAATCCTGGTCAGCATCACTTCGTCGTGCTGGTTGGAGGTCAAGTGCGCGCGACGCGGGATCTTACGGTCGTCGAAGGCCAAAGCTATCAGGTGGAATTGGATGCGCGCCCGGTTGCGCCGGTGGTAGCGCTCGCGGGCTCCGATGCAGCGCCGCAAAGCTCCGTTGCGGGGGCGAATCCGCGCCGAACTTTGGCGTACGTTGCGTTCGGCGTCGGCGTTGTCGGTCTCGGCGTCGGCACGTACACCGGGCTCGTCGCCTTGCATCACAAGTCGGATTTGAGCTCCGCGTGCCACCCGGAATGCCCGCAATCCTCCGCGGACGAGCTGAGCAGCTGGCGCACGAACCGCACCGTTTCTTGGGTTAGCTACGGCGTGGGCGTTGCCGCTGCGGGCGCGGGCATTTTGCTGCTCACGCTGGGCAAGCCGGATCACGAGCACATTGCGCTCAGTGCTTGGCCGAATGGTTTGCAGATTGGCGGTCGGCTGTGAGGCGCTCCTTTGCCGCTTTGCCGTTGCTCGGCTTGGGCTCGCTGCTCACCCACTGCGCGCTGACGGACCACTACACGCTGGCGTCCGACACTGTCGGCGTCGGCAGCAACTTGGCCGGTGGCGACACGGGCGGCAACGCCTCGAGCGGTGGCGCCGGTACGGATCTGGGCGCCGCTGGTGAGGCACCGAGCGCGGGCAATGGCAGCGGCGGAACCGCCACGGCCGGTACCGCGGGTACCGGGGGCGGCTCCGAGATGGGTGGTGCGAGCAGCGCTGCCTGCAATGGCTCGTGCACTGCGGCGCAGACTTGTTGCGGCACGACCTGCCAGAATACCGATACGGATCCGAAGAACTGTGGCGCTTGCGGCGTGGAATGTAGCGCGTTGCGCGAGTGCACCGCGGGTGCCTGTCAGGCGGGCTGGCTGCCGATGAGCGCGCCACCGAGTGGCTTCGTTTCGCGCACGAAAGCCGCAGCCTGCGCGATGGGCGAAGCGGTGTTCATTTGGGGCGGCGCGGACGTGAACAACATGGCGCTCGACACAGGCGCCATCTATTCACCAGTCACCAACATGTGGGTGACCGTGTCCAAGGGTGCGGGCATGCCTGTGGCGCGCACCTTCGCGACCGCGGTGTGGACGGGCTCCGTAGTGATCGTGTTTGGCGGCACGGACAACTCGTACCGGCAGCTACCGATGAATTCGGGCGCGGTTTACGATCCGAAAAACGGCACCTGGACGGCATTGCCCGCGGCGCCAGTCGCACGCAGCCAACCCGTTGGGTATTGGGACGGCAGCCGCGCGTTATTTTGGGGCGGCAACAACGGCCCGCAAAATCTGGCCGTGGCGGGCGCGGAGCGCTTCGATCTGACGAGTTGGTCCACGATGACTACTGGTCCGGATCCGGGCGCCGTGTTGGCGCCTGCTGACGCTTTCGACGGCTCGATGCTCTACTTGCAGGGCGGCCTTGCCGGCATGGGCATGAACGTGCGCCAAGACAAATCCTTCACCTACAGCGCCGCAAGCGGCTGGGGTAACGTAACGGGCAAAGGCGTTGCTGCTCGCTCTAGCGCATTCGGTGTTTGGGACGGCTCACACTTCGTGGTTTGGGGCGGCCATCAGGATGCCGGTTTGGTCAACGACGGTGCGTACCTGACCGGCTCGACTTGGACGACCATGAACACGACCGGTGCGCCAACCCCGCGCATGCTTTCGTTGCGCCGCTCTGGCTGGGCTTTTCAGATCAAGCCCGGTTTCATCGGCATTCTTGGCGGGCAAATCAACCTGCAAGGCGCGGGGACTTTGACCAACAACGGCGCCACGTACGACGTCGCGAGCAGTCAGTGGAAGCCGATTGCCGATTGGTCCTCCGGTGAAGACCACGAGAACGGGGTCGGCGTGTGGACGGGCAAGGAATTCGTGCTTTGGAGCGGTCGCAACGGCGGCACACTGACCGGCACCGGCGAGCGGCTCGCGTTTTAGCAGGTCCGCTCAGGAGCCGAGGCCAATGCCTGGCATCGTGCGCTCTTCTTCCGGACCGTAAGCACTGAGGTTGTCCGTTTGCAGCACGTCACTGACGGTGGACAGCAAGAGAGCTACGTTACACGGCTTGCGCAAATAGCCCGCGGCGCTGCCGATGCTACTCGAGTTTTCGCGCACGAAATCTTCATGGCCAGACATGAACAAGATGCGCGCTTTGGGATCGATGCTCAGGATCACGCGCTGCGTTTGTTCGCCATTCAGGTACGGCATGTCCAAGTCCAAAATCACCAGATCTGGGTAGCGCTCCGCGTTCGCGTACAGCTGCGTGGCTTCCTTGCCGCCGGGTGCCTCTAGCACTTCGTGGCCGGCTTGGCGGAGCAGGCGCGCGGTGCTGCGCCGCACCACTTCTTCATCATCAACCAGCAGAATCAATGCGGATTCGTGGCTTGGCGGCCGCAGATCTCGATGCCCGCTGGTGATGCGCACGGGTTGCGGTTGCCCGGTGCACGCCGGTAAGTAGATGAAAAACTTGGTGCCTTTGCCGGGCTCGCTCGTCACCTCCACCTCACCGCCGTGCATGTTCACGACTTCTCTCACCGTGGAGAGCCCGAGGCCGAAGCCTGCGCCTTCTGGCTTGGTGGTGAAGAAGGGCTCGAAGATGCGCGCGCGCGTTGCCGCGTCCATCCCGCTGCCGGAGTCTTCGATCGAGATGCGGACGCGCGCTCGTTCAGCCTCACCGTCCACGAGCTCGGCGTGGATGCGCAGCTCACCGCCAGCGGGCATGGCGTCACGAGCATTGAGGCACAGGTTCATGATCACCTGATGCAGCTCAGCCTGGTCACCCGATACGACCAAGTTGGGCGCAATGTCTTGGTCCAGCAAAATGGCGCGGTCGAACGTGTGGTGCGCGAGGCGAATCACCTCGTGACACACCAGGGATAGATCCACCAGGGCATGACCGCGGCTGCGGCCGCGCGCAAACTTCAGGATGCCGCGCGCGAGCTCACTGGCTTGCGTGAGCGCGGTGCGAATGTCCGCCACGCTGTCGCGCACGTCCGGCGAGCCCACTGGGCGATCCGCCGGCAAACGGCCCAGAAAATCAATACTCGCGGAAATGGCGCCGAGCATGTTGTTCAAGTCATGCGCCACGCCTGCGCCAACGCGGCCGAGCGCCTCGAGCCGCTGGCGCTGCAGCAATTGGTCTTCGATGGGGTCGAAGGGCGCGAACAAAATCAAGACGCGCGGGCCGACCTGGATCTTGTCGCCGAAGACCAGAAATTGCTTTTCGATCGGGATGCCGTTGACGATTGTGCCATTGCGGCTGCCCATGTCTTCGATGATGTACGCGCCCACGTGGCTACGCGTGATGCGTACGTGGCTGCGCGAAACCTCCGGATCCTCCAGCACCACGGTGGAATCGATGGCGCGCCCGAGCACTACGTCGCCGTCGATCTTGAACTTCTGGCCCGCCTGCGGACCCTCGATCACAATCAAGCGCGCCGGCCCACCGCTGATGGTGCGTTCCTGTGTGATGCGTTGTCTGGGCTGCGCCAAGGCTCGTTGTGTTCCGTGATTTCGAAGGCTTACGGACCACTCAGCTTGTCATGTTTCGAGCCGGAAATCATGCCGCGTGCGGTTCAGCTCACGCTCACCTGCACGCTCAGCTGGTGCGCCTCGCCAGGAGCAAGCTTCACCTTCGACTGCCCCACATTGGCGCTCTCTACACACAACATCCGCGGCCAGGCGCTCGCGCCTAGATCGCGCATTTGTGCCGCTTTTTCCGCCCAGGGGTTCCACACCACGGTGGCGCCGGAATTGCTTTTCTCAATCTGAATCGCGCGCGCGGGTGTGCGCCCGAGATCACGAATGGTGCACGTGGCGCTGCTTTCGTAAACGCGGTCAGTTTCACCGCTCAAGTGCAGCTCAGCCGCGGCTTCGCTAAATTGCGCCATGCCCTTAACTTTGTCCGCATAGCTCGAACCTTGCAGGCCCAGCACGCTCGCCTGCTCGACATTGGCAACGCTGAAATAGCTGTGCAGCGCTTCTTCGAAGTCGAATGTTCGGGCGTCGCGATTCGTGACCGTGAAGGCGATGTGCAGCGTTGCTCCGAACGTGACGCGCAGCTGCGCGCTGAACGCGTACGGGAATACGGTTTGCGTTTGCGCGTCGCTCTCGAGCGCGAATTCGAGCTCTGCACTGCCGTCTTCGGTCAGCCGAGCGCCGTGATAGGTGAACTCGCGTGTGCGCGCGAAACCGTGCGCGGGGTACTCCTTGTGCTCCGCGTGGGCGCCGAACCATGGAAAACAGATCGGAATGCCCCCACGTAGAGCCTTGCCGGGGGCGTACACCGCGTTCTCACTCATCCAAATCACGGAGCCGTCAGTCACGCTCGCGGGCGCCCAAGCGGCGATGTGCGCGCCTTGCAAGAACACCAAGCCAGAGGCGCTTGCCGTTTGGACGCGCACCGCGGGTAGGCCGTGCTCCACGGTTTCGGTGACACCCGGTACGGTGCCGAAGGGCTTGGAATTTTCTTGGTTCATGGGTTGGGGGGATCTTTCAACGGCGAAGGGTGTCGAGGCGACGGCAAGCTTCATCCAACTCGGCTTCGCGTTTGGCGTAGCTGAAGCGTAAGAGGTCAGCGCCGCGGCTGCCCTCGAAAAATGCGCTGCCAGGCACCGCCGCCACGCCGCTCATGCGCAGCAATGAAAGCGCGCGTTCCTTGGCGGACGCCCCGGGCAGTGAGCGCGAGTCCGCGAGCACGTAATACGCGCCCTGCGGTACGTGCGGCGTGATGCCCGCGCGCTCGAGCGAGGAGCACAGCTTCTCACGCTTGCGCGTGTACTCGACCTTGAGCTCTTCATAGAAGCCAGGTGGCAATTGATCCAGACCGCGCGCAACGCCCAGCTGAAGCGGCGCGGGCGCGCACACGTACACCAAATCATGCACGTGCCCGAGCTTGTGGCACAGCTCAGCGCTCGCAATCAGGTAACCGATGCGCCAACCAGTGATGGAGAAGGTTTTGCTGAAGCCGCCCAACGTGATGGTGCGCTCACGCATGCCGGGCAGCGCGGCAAACGAGACGTGCGCGCGACCGTCATACAGAAAATATTCGTAGATTTCGTCCGTGATCACGTACAGGTCGTGCTCACGGGCGAGCGCGGCAATCAGCTCCAACTCCGCGCGCGTGAACACTTTGCCGGAAGGGTTGCCCGGCGTGTTGACCACGATCGCGCGCGTGTTGGGGCCGATGGCGGCGCGCAAATCAGCCTCGGAAAACGACCAATCACCTAGGCTCAGCGGCACGAAGCGCGGCGTCACCGAAACGGCGCGCAGCGTGTCCAAGTGATACCCGTAATAAGGCTCGAACAAAACGACTTCATCCCCGGCGTCGAACAGGCCCAGGCAGGCCGCGTAAAATGCGCCTGTTGCGCCGCTCGTCACCACGACTTCGGTGTCCGGATTCACGCTCAGGCCCGTGTCACGCAGCACTTTGCGGGCGATGGCTTCACGCAACTCCGTGAGGCCGTCATAGCGCGTGTAAGTGTTCACGCCTTCGGCCATCGCGGCAGCGGCGCCCAGGCGCACGGCTTCCGGCAAGTCAGTATCACACACGCCTTGTGAGAGGTTGATGCCCGCGAGTTTGACGCACTCCAGCGTCATGTTGCGAATTTCGGACTGGCGTAGGAACGCCATGTGGCTGGAGGTGCGGATGGTCATTGCTGCTTGGTCAACAGGGTTTGTGCGCTTTTCACTGCGTCTACGCCGGGCGCATTCAGGTCCACCGGCAACGGTGCGCCGGTGATTTGTTCCACCGCGTGACGCGCAAAGTAGCGCACGAGCGGGTAGTCATTGCCCAATTGCGCGACCACCAAGGGCAGCCACTCTTGCTTGCGATCACGGCCAGCGACGGCAACGGCCGTGCCTTCTTCATGCGGTTTGCCGTATTGCAGGGTGGCTTGCATGGCGTTGATGGATAGGTCCGGACCGTACAACTGACGGAGCGCGTTGCGGTCGTACTTTTTGTCCCAAAAACGCTCCATGGTGGCCACCAATTGCTCCACGGATTTATCCGTGTGGCACAGCGCGCATTCCAGCGGCCGGTCGCCCTCTACGCGCTCTTTGTCAGTGGGTGAGCCAATGCGATGGTAACGGGTGAGCTCATAGGCCAGGCCCATGTTCTTCTTGGCCATGTGGCAATTGATGCAATGGCTGCCCGCGCTGCTGGGCGCGTGGTGCGTGTGCGCGCGTTGCGCGACTTCGCCAGCCAGGCTCTTGTGACAACTGGCGCATAGCGCGTCACCCTTCGGCCCTTCCAGCTCCAAGAGCGCGCTCTTCGGGTCTTCGGTGTGCGGGTCGTGGCAGTGCACGCAGCTCAATTGGGTGTTGCACGCGCCGAGTTGAAAATCACGCGCCTCACCGGAGTTGATGCTGCTGCCGCCCGGCTCATGCCGGCGCGCCTGGCCTTCCCAAGTGTACGGGTAGCGCGAGAAGAGCACCGTGTGGCACTTGGCGCAGGTGCGGTTCACGTCCTGTGCGTGTGTGGGCTCTGCGCCGGAGGGCGTGGTGACCGCGAGAAAATCACTGCGCAAGGCGAGTGTCGGGCGCACTTTCGTGGGGTCCGCCACGTGCTCGCGCGCGCCGCCGTGGCACGCCTCACAGCCAATACCAAGCTCCACCAAGTGCTGCTCGTCGAAGGCGTCCCGCGTGGTATCCATGCTCACGGTGAGCGCGTGTTTCACGCTGTATTCCTGGGTGTCCCGCGGGTTGCCCAGGTAGCTGAGCTCAGCGCCGAGCGCCGCTTTCAACGCCGCCTCGTCAGTGACCACGTAGTGCGGGCGCTTGTTTTCCGGCAGATCCACACTCACGGAGCCTTGGTAAGTGTGCGCTTTGGGGCCGTACACGTCATCTAGCAGCAGCGACAATTGCGGCGTGGTGTTGTGGCAGAAAATGCAGGCTGACTTCCAGACCACGCCGGCCTCCATGTCCGGGCGTTCGTGCACCATCACGGAGTAGCCCTTGTAGCGCCACTCACCGTTGAAGATCAGATACGAAACGGGCAGGATCCGTTCGGCGTTGGTCGTCGGGGCAAGTGGCTGCGCAGGGTCCACTTCGGCGCCCACGAAGTCTTCTCGGTAGCGTCCGCCGATTACCTTGTTGACTCGGAATAGGCTGTGCTCACCAGCAGCGCCGTCCAAACGCATGAAGCGCTCCGCGCCGATTTGCTCCATGTGCACGGTATCACCGCGGAACGCGAAGCTTGCGCCGTTGAACGGCGCGTGGATGTCCGTCTTGTGCAGATCGCGTGTCATGCGATGCATGGGTGAGGCGAGCCACGCGGCATATTCTTTGGCGTGACAACGCTCGCACGCGGCTGAGCCCGCGTAGTCCGCCCGCGCAATGTTGCTGCGCACCTCGCCCTCGTGCTTGGCGCTCGTGGCCCGTGCCGCGCCGGGGCTCGCGGGTCCGGCGCCGCGGCAGGCGGCGATGGCCGCGCAGCCGAGCGACAGCAGCAGGGCGGCGTTTCGAGCGGGACGCATTGCGCGCGTCGACGCTAGCATTTTCCGCTAACTTGCGCGGGCCAGCATGAGCCAAGCGCCGCCCTATCGCGATCCCACCCAACCCCTCGAACGCCGTGTGGCGGACCTGCTCAGTCGCATGACGCTGGCAGAGAAGGTCGGGCAATTGATGCAGCTGAACGGGCAGGACGAGCCGGTGCGCACGGTGCGCGAGATCCAACCTGGCTCTTTGCTACACATTCTCAACGAAGAGCTACTGCTGGCGATGGACGCCGCCGCAGCAACGCGGCTCGGAATTCCGCTGTTGGTCGGTGAAGACGGCATTCACGGGCACTCGTTTCAGCGCGGTGCCACCATCTTTCCGACGCAACTGGCCATGTCCTGCTCTTGGAACGTGAGCACGCTGGAGGCATGTGCACGTGTCACCGCTCGCGAGATGTCGACCACCGGCGCTCACTGGACGTTCTCGCCCGTGTTGTGCCTGAGCCGTGATCTGCGGTGGGGGCGTACCGGTGAAACGTTCGGTGAAGACCCGTTCTTGATCGGCGAATTCGGCGCGGCGATGATTCGCGGTTACCAGGGCGCCGGCCTCGCTGACGCAAACGGCGTGTTGGCCTGCGCCAAG
>FSWQ01001104.1_pt1 | contig 11590 bp, 8 predicted proteins | sample 1637691 | NCBI WGS metagenome assembly FSWQ01 (sample SAMEA3914814, study PRJEB12502) | metagenome | biome: forest; material: soil | place: USA | collected 2011-09-16 | depth 0.1 m | reverse complement strand
CGGCAAGATCGATCTCTTCGAACAGCGCGGAGCCACGCATGGGCTCGAACAAGCGACGCGCAGCAAGCAGCGCGTACGCCTGTGTTCGGCGCAGCTCGACTTTGCGCGGCATCTCCCCGGAGCGCACCTTCCAGAGTAGCGGGCCGCCACCGCGCGCGGGCACGCTTTCCAAATCGTACTCGCGCTCGATCTCCTTCAAGTAGCGACGCATCGAGCGCACGGTGACGGACAGCGCGTCTGCCAAGTCATACAGCGAGATGCCGCGTGGATGCTTTTCTAGGATCTCGCGCAAGCGGTCTAGCCGCCGGTGCTGCGTGAACTTTCCCTTGGGCCTACCGCGCGCGCGTTCCACTTGGCTTGTAAAGTAGTACGCTCGACTTGACGATGAAAGGCTCAATCAATCCGGTCGAGATGCTGCGCAGCAAGCGCGACGGCGAAACCCACTCGCCCGCCCAGATTCAGGCCTTCATTGCAGCGTTCGTGGCAGGCTCGGTAGCTGATTATCAGATGGGCGCATGGCTGATGGCGGCGTTCCTACGCGGCCTGAATGATGCCGAAACCGTCGCGTTGACCGACGCCATGCTGCACTCGGGCAAAGTGCTGCGCTTGTCATCGGTAAAAGCGGTCAAAGTCGACAAGCACTCCACGGGCGGCGTGGGGGACAAAATCAGCATTTGTTTGGCGCCCTTGGTGGCCGCGTGCGGCGTGGCCGTGCCCATGATTTCGGGTCGCGGGCTCGGCCACACGGGCGGCACGCTCGACAAACTGGAGGCCATCCCGGGCTACCGCGTGCAGCTCGAGCCGAAGCAGTTCGAACGCATCGTGCGTGATGTGGGCACGTCCATGATCGGACAGAGCGCACAGCTCGCGCCGGCCGACCGCCGCATTTATGCGCTGCGTGACGTGACCGCGACCGTGGAATGCATTCCGCTCATCGTGGCCAGCATCTTGTCCAAGAAGCTCGCCGAAGGCATCGACGGCTTGGTCTTGGATGTGAAGGTCGGCCGCGGCGCCTTCATGAAAGATCTCGACTCGGGGCGCGCGCTGGCCCAAGCGCTGGTACGCGTGGGCACTCGCTCGGGGAAGCGGGTCGTAGCGCTACTCACGGACATGACGGCGCCCATCGGCCGCAGCATCGGCAATGGGCTCGAAACCCGCGAGGCCGTCGAGGTTTTGAACAATCGCGGCCCGGCGGACACACGCGAGCTAACCCTGACATTGGGCGCGGAAATGCTGGTTCTCGGCAAAGCCGCTCGCAGCCTGCCCGTAGCGCGCGCGCGGCTCGAGCAAGCACTTGCGGACGGCTCGGCGCTGGACCGCTTCCTGCGCATGGTCAAGGCACACGGCGGCGACGTACGCGCCATCGAGCACCCGGAGCAGTTGACGGTGGCCAAAGCCAAGCTGGAGGTTTTGGCGGCGCGCAGCGGTTACATCGCCGAATGCGATCCGTATGCGCTCGGCTTGTGCGCAGTTGCGCTGGGTGCGGGGCGGACTCGTGCGGACCAAGCAGTCGATGCACACGCGGGGATCGAGCTCTTGGCACAGCGCGGCGAACGCGTGACGCGCGGCCAACCGCTAGCCCTGATTCACGCGCGCACGAAGAGCTTGGCAGTAAGTGAAGTGGCGCGTGTAAGCGGCGCGTTTCGAATCACGGGCAAGGCGCCTCAGCGCCGACCTTTGGTGCTGGAGCGCGTTTCGCGCTAGCCGGCTCAAACACCGCAGCGACCTCTGTTGCCGCTCAACCTGAGTCGTGGCGGGGCTTTGGCGCAACACTCACGCGATCGCCAAGACTCCCCACGGAGTAGACCAGAAAACGACTGTTCGAGAAGACCGGAGCGGCCAAATTGAGTGCGTGAGTGCGCTCCACCACGACGTAGTCAATTCCGTAACGTTTGCGCAGGAATAGAATCCGAGCGGCGTCGAGGTCGTCGTAACCAGCCAAATCTGCGTCGCTGCGAAATGGCCGACGACCCGTGACGTCCTCGATCCGTTCGAACCACGACAGCACCTCATCCGGCATGGCAGGATTGGATTTCCAGTCGACGACGATTGCGCGCTGGCATTGAAACCGCAAACCCTCCTCCGCCGGCGGAGTGAGGAATAGCGCGTCTTCATGCGTGTGAGTTTTCGCCCATGTACAAAGTTCGCTCACGCCGTGATCGACGCCGGAGATCAGGTTGGAATTCTCTGCGAAGTGCAAGAACCGGTAAGTCTCTTCGCCAGCGAGGACGCAAAAGATGGAGGTGGCCACGGCCACTACGGGCAGCCCGTCGCATTCGGATTTACTCAGCCGGCCGATGAACCCCTGGCTGACGATCCAACCCGACGCGATCAGTAGCATCACGGCGCTCGTGATACCCCAGTGCCCGGTGACCGCAGAGGCGAGAACGAGCGAGGCCAGGCCTGCAGCTCCGAGCAGCTTGGCGCGCCAATCGTACGCTCCGGCAGCGGCCCTGCCGTCGCAGAAAATGCAGGTCAAGGCGGCGGCGAACGCGGCTTGCGCAATCAGATCTGCCTCAGCGCTGACTCGCCAGGCGAACAGCTGTTGAACCGAGCGTATGACGACGACGCTCGAAAGTAGCGCCGACGGAAGCACGAGCATCCACCACCCGACCAACAGCACGAGGACGCGACGATGGAACACCATTCCGCGGCGCGCCGGGCCGACCAGAGCGGCGGCGGCAAGCAACTGCGCCCCGATCCAAAACGCAAAGTCCCACGCGAATAGGCGCGGGCAGTAGTGACGCGGCAGGCGAATATCTAGGTAGATCTGTTGGGCAACGGGGTTCTGTGCACGCGCGGTCGCCAAAAGAAACGGCAAGAACCAGCACAGCACCAGCACAGGTGGGCCCAAACCGAGCAGCGCGTTCCGCAGGAAGCGGGCACGGTCCGCGAGGAACCAACCGACCGCGAACACGCACAGGCTCAGCAGCAGGTAGTTCAGGTGAAAACAACCTGCGAAGGCTAGGCACAGGCCAGAAACGAGCGGCGCTCCTGCCACGAAACCAGCGGCAGCGGCCAACATGCCAACTGCCCCCAAGGTCGAAGGCTGAAAGATCTCCGAGAATGCGTAGCTGATTCCCGGGCCCTGAGTGCGCGTAACCGAAGCCAGGATCAACACGACGCAGAAGGCCGGCAGCGCTCGCCCGGGGGCAGCCAACCGTCGGACCACCTCATAAACAGCCAGCATGCCCAGCGCGATAAAAATGACGTTCGACCAAGCGATCACGAGGCCTGACGGGCTCAGACGCAAAAGCAGAGTGCCAAGCGCTGCATAGACTGGATGGTAGCTACGGGTCTGGACGAACGCGTCGCGCGCCCAGAGCGTTGGCTCGAGCGCCTGCACCGAACGCAGGAGGTAATCCACCTGGTTCGAATTGCCGTAATTCAGCCCAAAACTGAGCCCAAACAACAGAGCAAGAGCAAGTAAGAGGCCGCGGGTTGCAACGCCCTTGGTCATGGCCAAACCGCTAGCATGGTCAACTTGAACAAGCGATTCGAGTCGAGATAAACGTGTAAAATTCGCTGCAAAACGAGCGCCTTCGACAGCATCTGTCACACCGGACGGCGGGTCTGGACGATGTTCCGAAGACCATGCTAGAGCCAGCGCGTGAGCCAATCCCCCGTCCTCGCTTACTGCACCGTATGGAGTCGCGCAGACCGAAGCGCAGATTCGTGCTGCTGTTCTTGGGATCGGGTCTAGCGAGCAGATGGCGGCATCTCACTCCGAGCAGGCAGGAGTTCTCGTACTAGGTAAAATTCTCGCCACGCTTTCCGAGGCGGTGGTGCCGCTCGCGATCGTAAGGCTGTTGGGGAAAGCAGACGTGGGCATACTTTCAGGCCTACTGCTCGTTTACTCCACGGTCGCGCTCGTGCTGACTGCCGGCTTCCCGGAAACGCTCACATTCTATCTGCCGGCGCGGTCACCGGCTGAACGCAAAGCCATCGCGCGGAAAGTCGCGCAGGCCCTGCTGCTCCTCGGAGTGCTCGGAGGGATGGTGCTGCTCGGGATCAGCGTCGCAGCGCGGCTTCTCCCGAGCTTGAACGGCTCCGCCGGGAACGGTGCGAGCACGGCCTCCACGGCTTCGCTGAAGTACCTTGCGTTATTGGCTCTCTACCCAATTGCTGATCTACCCGGGCGCATGCTGCCCAATCTGCTGATCGTAGAACAGCGCGCGAAAGCCGCAGCGGGGGTCGGCATCGTCAAGGCAATCGGGAGCGCGGCTGCCGCACTGGTTCCTGTCGCTCTCGGAGCGCCCCTTTGGTTGGTCGTGCTCAGCATTGGGAGCTTTGGTTTCGTATTTGGCGCGGTGCTGCTCTATTACATCAACGCGCTGTACCCGGGTGTTCCACACGTCGAGTCGCCCATCCGAATGCGCACGTTGCTCAACTTCGGGCTGCCGCTCGGGCTGACGGACATCGTATCGATGCTGAACAACCAGCTCGATCGCTACCTGATTGTGTTCTTTTTCCCAGTCGCCGCCCTCGCCGAATACCAGGCGGGAGCTTGGCAAATCCCGATCATTACGACGATTCCGTACACCGTTGGAGCGGTGTACGCGCCGCGCTTCGTCGAACTATTCCGTGAAGGCCGCAACGAGGAGGCCATCGGGATCTGGCGACATTCCGCGCTAAAAACGGCGCTGCTCGTCGTGCCAATCACCATGGTCTTCGTAGTCGCGGCAGAAGAAACCATGGAGCTGCTGTTCACCGCCGCCTACTTGCGGGCAGCCCCAGTCTTCAGGTGGTATTGCCTGCTGACGCTCGGACGGGTCGCCACGTTTGGTTCGGTGATCGTGGCCGCCGGCAGCCCACGTTTCGTATTTCAAGCGGCGATCGTGTCGTTGCTGAGCAACGCTCTGTTCTGCTCCGTGCTGGTCAAGCTCGTCGGTTTCGACGGCCCCGCCATTGGCACTGCGTTCGCCTTCATCCCTTCCGCCATCTACTATTGCTTCTGTATTGCGCTGGCCACGAAGCTCAAGCTGCGTCAGATTTTCCCCCTCATGGGCTATCTGCGTGTGCTGGCGCTCGGGGTTGTCGCATCCATTCCGGCCTGGTTGTTCAAGTATGCGGTCCATTGGTCGGCCGCGTTCCGCTTGCCGGTCGAGGCGGTGCTCGTGCTCGGCACCTTCGCCTTGGTGGGCACACTGGTGGGCGAGATTCGCCGGACGGAGTGGGTATTTCTCGGCAATTGGCTGCGCCTTCGCATGCTACGTGGAAGCTGAAGCGCTCATGGCAAAGTTTCCGCGCATCATTAGCTTCGTGCCCCAACGCTTCGAAGACGGCGGGTTTTCCGGTGTTCCGCGCTTCGATTGGGAATTGCGCCGCGCGCTGCCGGAGCTCATTAGCGTCAACACGAAGCTCAAAACGCGAGCCTGGCTGCGCTGGTTGGCTCTGACTGAGCCAGATGCCATCGTGATCACCGGCAATGAAACGTCATTGATGGTGCCGGACAAGCTGCGCACGGTCGTGCTTCACCACGGCTGCGCGCAAACGCACTTCGAGCGGGACCCGGCTTGGCGCGGCGCCATGGAGACCGGTTTCTGCCAAGCCCAGCGCAACATGTACAAGAGGCCCAACCGCTGGTTCTTGTCCGCCGCGCGCTGGACTGCAGAGCAGTTCTCTCAGCATCACGGCGTACCACTGGCACCCGTGTTGCCAAGCTGGGTGGAGACACTGCCGCGCTTGAAAACGAACCACGCGCGGCCGGTCGTGCTGGGTGACTTCCGCACGTTCAACAAGGGTAGCGCCGTGGTGGAAAAGCTGAGTGTCGCGCGCCCAAGCTTGGAGTTTCGTGATTTACGCTGCACCTACGAACAGCGCAAAGACGTGTACGGCATCGCGGACGCCTTCTTGTCACTGAGCCTTTCTGAGGGCGGCAGCTTTGCGGTCTCTGACGCCGAAGCAACCGGCCTTCCGCTGGTCATGACGGACGTGGGCAATTACCTGGAATACACGGGCAGCCACGTGATTCCCTGGCAACAGCGTGATGACGTTGCGGCCGTGAGCGCCGCGCTGGACAGCGTGCTTGCGTCGGCGCGCGGCCCCAGCTTCTTCGAGGAGTACACGTTCGAGACATGGCGGCGTGCCTGGCGTACGCAAATAGAAGCCGTGGCGGACGTGAAGCAGCGCGAGCCTTTGCTCGCTTGAGCACCGCGCAGCCAATTTAGGCTCCGCCGTAGCGCGGTCAGCGAGGTTGCGCTATGAATTGGCTGCCCCATGGTGTCATTCATTGCGCGCCTCCTCAAACCCTTGCGCAAACCGCGCGTGCGCCTGAGCGAGCGGCTCGAGTGCGAACACCTCTCGCTTGGCACGGAGTACGGCGGCTACGCCGTGTGTCCCACGGGCCTCGGCGCGCAGTCAGTGGTGTATTCGTTCGGCGTTGGCTGTGATGTCTCGTTCGACCAAGCGCTGATCGCCGCGCGTGGCGTGCAAGTGCACGCTTTCGACCCAACGCCGCGTTCAATCGAATGGGTGAAGACCCAAAGCTTGCCGGCTGAGTTCAGGTTCCACCCCTGGGGCATTGCTGATTTCGATGGCACAGCTAGCTTTCACGCGCCCAAAGATCCCACGCATGTCTCGCACACCATCCTGAGCGGCGGTGACGCAGGCACCGGCACCATTGAAGTGCCCGTGTTTCGCCTGCGCACCATCTTGGCCAAGCTGGGCCACACGCAGATTGATATCCTCAAGATGGACATCGAGGGCGCGGAATACGGCGTGCTCGGGGACATTTTGGGCAGCGGCCTGAACATCCCGCAGATCTTGATCGAGTTTCACCATTACCGCTCGGGCGTGCCGCTCGCGACCACGCAAACCGCGGTAGACGCGCTGGAGCGGGCCGGCTACCGCGCCTTCCACGAGTCAGCCAGCGGCTATGAGTTTTCGTTCCTACGCCCGGATTTGCTTCCGGGCGTGCAGCGCGTAGCGGCGCAGTCGGCTGAGTGAAGCCAGGCCATGAGCCTCGCTGATTTGCTTTTGCCGTCGCAGGGGCGCCTGTCTCGCGAGGACATCGCGCTGCTCGCGCGCATTGCGCCGGTTTTGCCGCAGCACTGGCTAGTCGGGCACATTCATCCTGCGCGCAGTGAGCAGCGCGCGCTGCCGCGCTTCGAGGCCATCAGCGAGCGGAAGTGGGATGTGCAGCGGCGCATTGCGCCCCGCTATCAGGCGCTGCTAGCGGGCCGCTTGCCTGGCTTCGCGCGCGAGACGGACGCGCCGTTCCAAAGCGCGCTCGCTTCGTGTCACTTGCTGCTCGTGCTCGGTGCCGGGCCAAACAGCGCGCGGCTATTGACTGAAGCGCGTGTATCTGTCGGGAGCTTGCGCGTTTACCGTGGTGATTTCACGGATCCGCTGCTGCGCGTGGACGACTACCCGACCGGTGTCCGCCCGATTCTGGAGGACCTTAGCCCCATTCATGAGGTGCTGACGCTGATTGAAGAAGCAGGTCTGCCCTTTCATCTTGGCATCGTGCCCAGCATTCTGGAGGAGCGCATGTTGCCGTTCCTGCGCGGCTTGTCGCAGCTCGTGGTGTCGCAGCACGGCGTGGAGCATGGCTATGCCAAGCACTCGAAGCTCTTGCTGGATGCCGGGGACCCGTTCAACCAAAAGGGCACTGTCGGCGGCTTCGACGAATTCGCAGGCCAAGCCTACGCAGAAATATTGAGCAAGCTGCAGGCCGGGCGTGACAGCCTCAGCACGCGCTTGGCTCAAACCCCGCAGAGTTACATTCCGCCTTGCAACGAGAGCAATCGCAACACGGGCCGCGCCCTGACCGCCTGCGGCTTCGCCTACATCCTGAGTGAAAAGCCAGTTTCTGGCTGCGAATTGCCGTGCATTGGCTCTGATTTCTATGACCGCTCTGCGGCCTTTGACCCAGCGTCCACGCCCAACGTCGCGTCGCTGCACGTGACCTGGGAGGCAGATCTGCGGCGTGCGGGCGACCGCGCATCTTTGCCCAGGTTCTTGGCCGGGCTCGTGAGTCAGCGCAGCCGCGCGCGCGAACAGGCAGCGCGCGTTGCTGACTCAGTGGCGAGCACGCTGGCCGCCGGCTAGCGCGAAACGCGCTCCAGCACCAAAGCGCCCCGGCAAGCCTTCAGCCTAGCTTTGCCTCGATCAGCTGCATCAATTTAGAGACACGTGAGTCCCACGAGTTGGCCTCGGCCAGCGCGATGCGCTCGGCAGAGCCGGCGCCGTTGCTGGCAATGGCGTCATCACACTGAGCCACGAAAGATTGCGCGTCGTCCGCGACGCGCACGGAACCCAAAAACTCTTCGAGCGCCGGCAAGCGCGAGACGATGACCGGCTTGCCCGTTGCCATGTATTCGAAGAACTTGATCGGAAAAACGGATTCCGTGTACTCGTTGGCGCGATACGGAATCACCGCCACGTCACAACCCTTCAGGTATGCGGGGAGCTCCGCATAATCCCGAGTGCCCAGCACGTGCACGTTGGGCAGCGCCTTGAGCGCCGACACGTTGGTGCTCGGGTCCGACACGCCAATCGGCCCGATTAGCGCCAGATGGTAGCTCGGGCGTGTGCGTGCGAGCTCTAGTACCCAGTCGATGTTCAGCTTGTAATTGCTAACCGCGCCGACGAACAGCACGATCGGCTTGGGCAGGGCTTGCAGATCTGCCGGCACCTGCGTGGCGTCACTGAGGGCTTGTTTGAAGTGATCCGCGTCACCCACGTTGTGCACGTAGTGCGTGCCTTCGGGGTTGAAAGCGCGCTTGCGCTCGTACAGCGCGGGCGCGGTCGTGAACACCAGGTCCGCGCTGCGGCACAGCTTTTCTTCGCGCGCCTGCATCCAGCCTTTGACGTTCTTGTACGCCGGGAACGCGGTGTATTCGTCCACGCAATCATAGACGAGCAGCTTACGCTTCAGGCGCGGCGCGGCTTCACCGAAGCCCGGGTGATACACCCAGATGATCGCATCCTGAATGCCTTCGCGATCCAGGTACTTCTGTACGATGTCCACCTTTTGGTCGTACTGAAAGTGGTCCCGAAATGAGCTCGTGTGCGGCAGCAGCTCCAGCCCCGGCGGGCCCCACGAGCTACCGATGGATAGATTGCCCGCACCGGGCATCGGGATGATGCCCTCGCTCCACAAGCGCTTGGGCTTCAGCAAGAGCGACGGATCATGCCGCAAGGCGCGCGCCGCAAACAGCGGCGGTGACGAGACCCGGAAGTCCATGTGGATCACCCGGTGCTGCTTGGCCAAGCGGCTCATGATGTGCTGCTTGTTCGTCCACATGCGGTCGCCCCAATCCTGGGACGACAAGCAAACGATGGTGTGCACTGTGCCGGGCATGCGTCAGGGGGAGCGGATTAGCACAAACGGTGCCGGAATTCAGGCCGAAGCCAGGCGTTCGCTCAGGATCCGCCGCATGCGCAGAATCCAATACGCATTGGTCAGTTTTTCTTGAACCTCAGGCTTGGAAAACGCGCCACTGTATTCGGCGTGCCACAGCTTTAGATTCTCGCGCGTGATGTGTTGCCAATCATCCACAATCACGACAGGTAGGCCCTCATACAACGGGTCGAGCGAGGAGCGTTTCACGATCACGATGTTGCCCAGGACCAGGGATTCCCAAGTGCGGTGGCAATCCAAGCCATTGCCGTGCGGGCTGACCACGAATGCGTAGCGCGTTTTTTCGCGCCACAGCTCGATGCGGCGCACCTTGCTGGTTTGGAATTGTACATCCGGGTTGCCCTCTAGCGCGCGTTGCACTGCTGCGCGGTCGTCACCCCAGACTTGCTGCTTGTGCTTGTTGAAGTGAAAATCCGCGTGCACGCGGAGCAGCCGCTGGGCGTTGGGCTGCGCACCCTTGCGGAGCGCTTCCAGCTCAGCCTCCTGTGCTGCGGGCGTTGCGGGCCAGTGACCCCATTTGCGGCCATTGCTGATGGTATGAAAATCCAGACCGATGGGCAGCGGCATTAGCTTCGGGTTTTGGTCCGTGCCGTCGTAGTTCTGGCTGAACCAGCAGATGATGCGCGCGTCGCCGAGCAGCACGTTCGCGCGCTCGAAGCCGGACGGGATGGCCATGTCTTCGTCGCCAGTGACGAGCGCGAAGCGCGCTTGGATCCGCGGCAGTGCTTCGTCGATGAACTGCGACAGCGCGATCAGCCGCACCCACACCAAATCACCGTCTTTTACGCGCTCGAACAGAGCCGGGTCGAAGCGCATGGCGGGGCGCCCGCCGCGTTGGCCTTTGACGAAGCCAACACCGCCGTTGTGATCACAAAGCAGCGCCAAACCGCGGCTCCACACGTAGCGCGTGGCCTCGAACGGCCCGCGCACGAGCGCCCGATAGCGCAGCCAAATCAGCCCAAACACCAGACCCAAGGCAAGAAGCCCAGCCAATGGCGCCATCACACAGCAAGAACAGCTCGTGCTCATCCGTTACCCAGGGCTCGCTCGTAGCAGAGCAAAGTCTGTGCCGCGCAGCGTTGCCAAGTGAAGGCCTTGACGTGCTCCAGCCCGCGTTCACGCAATGACAGACGCAGCGCCTGGTCAGAAACGATGCGCCTGATGCCGGCGGCCAGCAGATCCTGATCCAGCGCGGGCAGGGTCAACGCCGCATCCCCCGCCACCTCACCGAGGGAAGACAGCGTGCTGGTGAGCGTGGCTGCACCGCACGCCATGGCTTCCAAAATCGGCAGCCCAAAGCCCTCGTAAGAGGACGGGAACAGATACGCCAAGCAGTGCCGGTACAGCGCAACGAGCAGCGCGTCGTCGATGTAACCCAGGATCTGCACGCGCGCTTCCAGGCCAGTTTCCTGGATGATTTGCGTCAGCCGCGCGCGCTGTCGCGCCGAGATGGGCCCGGCAAACAGCAGCTTTGCGTCTGCCGCAACGCCGCTTTCGGCGTACGCTCGAACCAGGAGCGGCAAGTTCTTGCGCACGTCACTAGCGCCCAGACAGAGCAAGAACGGCGCGTCGAAACCAAGCCGCTCTACCACGCGCTCGCGCTCGCCTGGGCTGGGCGTCGCGTGGAAGCGCTCGTGATCCACGCCCGAGTGCACCACGTCAATGCGCTCGGGTGCCACGCCCACGTGCTCGATCAAATCACGCCGCGTGGCATCACTGATGGCAATCACGCGCTGGGCCATGCGATAGCGCGCGAAGTCCCGCGCCCATTGGAGCGCGCGCGCGCCCGGCACTGGCGCCAAGTAATCACGCGCGAGCACGAGCGGGATCAGATCATGACAAGTAACGATACGCGGCATGCGCCCGTCAATGGGCGTGCCTGGAGGGTCCGGTAAGTGCAGCAGCCGCGCTCCGCTGCGATGCGCCAAAGTACCGAGAAATAGCCGGCGCTCCATTTTATGGCGCTGATACTGCATCGTGCTGACGTGAATGTTCGGGTCGCCAGCGAATTGCAGCGACTCATCCAGCGCGCCGGCAAGCGGGCCACGGTGTCGAACCAAGCCGGCAAGCGTGAGCTCACGCGCTCTGCCGGCAGCGGGCTCGGAATGTGCGCTGCGCCGCGCCGCGAGGGCCAAACACAAATTCCTCACGTAGCGACCGATGCCACGTTCACGCGACGGCGTGTTCAGCGCGGTCATGTCGATCAGGACGTCGAGCACGGCG
>FSWQ01001626.1_pt1 | contig 11607 bp, 10 predicted proteins | sample 1637691 | NCBI WGS metagenome assembly FSWQ01 (sample SAMEA3914814, study PRJEB12502) | metagenome | biome: forest; material: soil | place: USA | collected 2011-09-16 | depth 0.1 m | reverse complement strand
GCTCAATACGGTCTGGGACGTTGCGCCCAAGCCGGGTCGCGGGATCTGGGGCTTGATCAAGGACCGTTTTTTTTCCTTCACGCTCGTTTTGGGCGTGGCATTCCTGCTGCTTGTGTCACTCGTGGTCAGCGCAGCGCTGACTTGGGTGGGGCAGGTGTTCGAGAGCTCGTTGCCCGGCGGCGCCGTGCTTTGGCAGGTGCTGAACTTCTGCTTCTCGCTCGGCGTCGTCACCGCGCTGTTCGCGCTGATGTTCAAAAAGCTGCCTGACGTGGAGATCCGTTGGCGCGACGTGTGGGTGGGCGCGGCGGTGACGGCCGGCCTGTTCACGCTCGGCAAGTTCGCTTTGGGCTTGTATTTGGGCGGGGCCGGTGTTTCTTCGGCCTACGGCGCGGCCGGCTCGATCGTGGCGCTCGTGATCTGGGTCTACTACTCGTCACAGGTGCTGCTGATCGGAGCAGAGTTCACGGAAGCGTACGCGCGCCGGTTCGGCTCGAGCATTCGACCCGATAAGCACGGGGTCTTGCTGCAGAAGCTGCACGCGGCGGAGTAACTGCGTTGGCACGCGGGCTGCAACGCGCCGATGGTCGCAGGCCACAACTTCGAACGGAGAAGAGCAATGCCGAGAGCCATTTGGAGCGGAAGCTTAGGGTTTGGGTTGGTGCAGATCCCGGTCGCGCTGCACGCGGCGGAGGAGACCGACGAGCTATCCCTCACCTTGCTGGACAAGCGTGATTTTTCGCCCATCGGCTACGAGCGAATCAACAAAAAGACCGGCAAAGAGGTCAAATACGAGGACACGGTCAAGGGCTATGAGTCGGGGCCGGGCAAATACGTCGTGCTCACGGAGCAGGATTTTGCGGAAGCCAACCCGAAGGCGACCCACGCCATCGACATCTTGGACTTCGTCGACTTGGCCGATATCGATCCGCATTACATCGACCGACCGTACGTGCTCGTGCCCGCGAAGTACGGCAGAAAATCATACGCCTTGCTGCGTGAGGTGCTGAAGCGTTCGAACAAGGCGGGCATCGCCAAACTCGTGCTGCGGACTCGCCAGCACCTGTGCGCGGTGATCCCACACGGCAAAGCGCTCTCGCTGTTGGTGCTCCGCTTCGCGGACGAGCTACGCGGCACGAGCGATCTCGAGCTGCCCGAAGAGAACTTGAAGAAGCTGGGCATCACGAGCAAAGAGCTCGATATGGCCGAGAAGCTCGTGGGCGGCATGGTCGACAAGTGGCAGCCAGAAAAATACCGCGACGACTATCGCAAGGATTTGTTGTCGTTGATCCACTCCAAGGCCAAGGCGGGTGAGGTGAACACCCTCTCCAAGGAGCACAAAAAGGCGCCGCGCGCGGCCAAGCCGGGCAAAGTCGTCGATCTGGTTGCCTTGCTGGCTCAAAGCATGGAGTCCGGCCATCACAAGAAAAAGTCCGCGACACACGCCAAGGGCGCTGCTCACGCCAGCCGAAGCAAACCCGCGGCCCACAAGCGCGCGGCGAAACACGCCCCTTCCCAACACCGTAAATCCGCCTAAGTAGTCGGCACGCGATCTCGCGCCTGCCCCCACGGGACACCCAATGAGCCTAGCAAAGTACCGAAAGATGCGGGATTTTGCGAAGACCCGCGAGCCCTCCGGAGCGGGCGCGCGCGGGCGGACGCGCAAGGCCGGCTTCAGTTACGTGATTCAGAAACACGACGCGAGCCACCTTCACTACGATTTCCGGCTCGAGCTCAACGGAGTACTGCTGAGTTGGGCGGTGCCCAAAGGGCCGTCACTCGATCCGAGCGTGAAGCGGCTCGCCATGCAGACCGAGGATCATCCTCTCGATTACGGCGGATTCGAGGGCACCATCCCGGAAGGCGCTTATGGCGGCGGCACGGTCATGGTCTGGGACCGCGGGACGTGGGAGCCAGAAGGCGACCCTGAGCAGGCGTACGAAAAAGGGCACCTCGCATTCGAACTACATGGCGAGAAGTTACAGGGCGGCTGGCACTTGGTCCGAACGCCGCGTCGAGACCAGAAGGGCCGTCCTTGGCTGCTATTCAAGGCGCGCGACGAAGCCGCGCGGCCGGGCGACATGTCGCTCTTGGACAAGCAGGCGAAGAGCGTGCTGAGCGGCCGAGATCTGAAGGACATTGCGGCGGCTAAAAAAGCGCCCGCGGCTCGAAAGAAAGCGCCGCCCAAGAAGGCCGAGTCCAAGAAAGCGCCGCCCAAACCGCCCGCTACGCGGAGAGCCAGCGCGGCCCGCAAACCACACACCAAGACGCGCCACATTGCCGGCGCAAAGCGTGCGCCGATGCCCGACGAGGTCGAGCCCGAGCTTGCCACGCTCGTGCCCGAAACGCCGACGAGTGACCTCTTCGTGCACGAGGTCAAGTTCGACGGTTACCGCGTGATCGGTCACGTCGCAGACGGGCAAGTGCGCTTGCTCACGCGAAGCGGAGAGGACTGGACCGAGCGCATGCCCAGTTTGGCGGGCGCGCTCGCCCAGCTGCCGGTCGAAAGCGCGATTTTGGACGGCGAATTCGTGGCCCTCGACGAGCACGGCCGGAGTGACTTCCAGCTTTTGCAGAATTCGTTTAGCGGCAAGGCCAGCGCGCCGCTCGCGTACTACGCCTTCGATCTCTTGTACTTGGATGGTTTCGATTTGCGTCCACTGCCGCTCGTGGAGCGCAAAGCGCAGCTGAAGGCGCTGTGCGACGAGCGGCCCAAGTCCGAGCGAGTGCTGCGCTACAGCGATCACACGCAGGGCGACGGCGCGCGCTTCTTCGCTGAGGCGGCCAAGCTCGGTTTGGAAGGCGTGGTCTCCAAACGCGCGGCGTCCAGCTATCACTCGGGGCGCGCCAAAGATTGGCAGAAGAGCAAGAGCCTGGCGCGCCAAGAGTTCGTGATTGTCGGCTACACGGATCCGGCGGGCGCACGCTCGCACTTGGGGGCCTTGCTGCTCGGGACGCACCAGGGGCGCGCAGTCGTTTACTCGGGGCGAGTGGGCACCGGCTTCAGTGAGCGCTCATTGAAAGATTTGCACGGCGCGCTCGCCCCGCTGCAGATCGCGCGGCCGAACCTAGAAAATGCCCCAAAAGGCGCCGAAATTCGCGATGTGCACTGGGTGAAGCCGGAGCTCGTGGCCGAGGTCGCGTACACCGGCATCACGCACGACGGGCTGCTGCGTCACCCGACGTTCAAGGGCTTGCGCGAAGACAAGCCGGCACAGGAGGTCGTTTTGGAACAACCACGAGTCGTCGCTTCACGCGTCGTGAGCAAGAAGAAACCGGCGCGAGCGGCTGCGTCGAGTGAGCTCAGTCATCCAGACCGGGTGCTTTACCCGGAGCTCGGGCTGACCAAGCGCGAGCTGAGCCAGTACTACGCGCTCGTCAGTGACGTGATGTTGCCGCACGTGATCCAGCGCCCGCTCACGCTGCTGCGCTGCCCAGAAGGTCGCAACAAGCAGTGCTTTTTTCAAAAGCACCCCGGCGAGTCGCTCGCGGAAGGGCTCACGCGGGTCCAGGTTCCATCGTCCGATGGGCAGGACGAATACGCGGCGATCGAAGACCGTCGCGGGCTGCTCGCCCTCGTGCAAATGAGCGCGCTCGAGGTGCACGTTTGGGGCGCCCTCGCCGGTGACGCAGATCATCCGGATCGCCTGGTTTTCGACCTGGATCCGGACCTGGGGCTCGACTTCAAGGACGTGCTGGTCGCCGCCCGCGCGACCTCTGCGCTGCTGGCCGAACTCGGCCTGCAGAGCTGGGTCAAAACGACCGGCGGCAAAGGCCTGCACGTGACGGTGCCCATCGCTCCGCGCGCTGATTGGGACGAAGTAAAGGCGTTCTGTCGCGGCGTTGCCGAGGAGCTGACGCGACGTGAGCCCGAGCGCTACGTCGCCACGATGAGTAAGGCCAAGCGTCGCGGTAAGATTTTCATCGACTACTTGCGCAATGGTCGCGGTGCGACATTCATTGCGCCCTATTCGCCGCGCGCGCGCGAGGGCGCTCCGATCGCTATGCCCATCGAATGGGACGAGCTCACGCCCAAGTTCAAGCCAGAGGCATTCTCGGTGCGGAGCGCGGAAAAATACCTGGCTAAGCGCTCCTCCGATCCGTTCGCTTCGTTACTCAAAGCGCGTCAAACCCTGCCCAGTTTGCTGCCGTCGGACCAGAAAGCGCCCGCCAAACGGCGAGCCAAGCGGGGTTAAGTCCCGCTCTTCGGATGCGCCTGGATAAAGGCCCACATGGCGTCCAGCGCGGGCGGCTGCAGCGCAACGTAGTGACCGCCGCCTTTGACCGTCCATAGTTCGACGCTGCCGCGGCAGCCGTCGTACCGTTGTACGGCCGTCTCGCGCTCGGCGATGTACGGCTCGAGATCCAGCGTGGTCACGTCGTGGAGCTCGCCCGTACAGGACAAGCGCTGGGCCCAATACTTGGCCGTGTCCGGAGCGGAAGCGTGGGCGCTGACGTCGGTACGATCGAAGACCGTGCCCCCCGCGTAATGCACCACCGGATCCGCATCGCCGTGGATCTCGAGGAACGACAGGGCGCTGCTCTGGTTGCAGGGCACATCCGGGGCCGGCGCGGCGCCCGCGACGCTGATCACGCCCGCGATGCGATCGCCCACGTCGCAGGCCAGGCGCTGCGCCATGAAGCCGCCGTTGGAGTACCCGATCACGAACACGCGCGACGGATCGATCGAGGCGTTGTTCGAGTTGGCAGTGAGCAATTCGCGCAGCCGCTTCACGTCGTCGATGCCCTGATGATCGAGATCACAGCAGCTTTTCCCGGCATTCCAATACGGACGCCCGAGCGGGTCGCGCACGCCCTCCGGGGCAAGGTAGGCAAATTTTTTCTGATCGGCGACCTGGTTCAGCCCCGCTTTCGCGATCAACAGAGTGCTCGAAACGCCGAACCCGTGCAGCACCAACAGCAGGGGAACGCGCTCCCCGGCCTGAAGCGAACTGGGCAGTCGCAGATGCGCCGGGGGTGTGAAGGCTTCGTCCGGCGTACTGGCGTTCGTATTGGCCACCACCGGTGCCGCCGGCGCGGGCGCGCGAGTACTGGACGCCGAGGCGTGGCGCGCTGCCTCGTTGGGCGGCTGTGCCGCACGTTCCTGCTCCGAAGCGCAGCTCAGCGCGAGCAGCGCGAGCAGCGCGAACGGCGCGCGCGGCAGTGAGGCAAATTGAGGCATGGGCGGGGGCTCGCAGTCTAGACCGTGCAAGGCGTGCGCCGTGCGCTAGGCTGTGCCGGTAATGTCGGCGCCGGCGCAACTCGAACTATTCGGGCGCGGTGAGCCTCACTTCGATGCCTCCTTCGCGGGCCTGCATCGGATCGAGCTGGATGGCGACGCTTGGCTGGAGTTCGTACCCGGCTGGCTGCGTGGCCACCAAGCGCTGTTCGACACGTTGCGAGCGCACACGCATTTTCGGAGCGAAAGCCGCGTGATGTACGAGCGCACGGTCGAGGTGCCTCGGCTGGTCGCGGTACTCGGGCTCGGGGAAGACGGCCCGCGCCCGCCCATCGTCGACGCCATGCAAGCCGTGCTGTCGCGGCGCTACGGTGAAGCGTTCTCGCGCGTCAGCCTGGGTTACTATCGTGACGGTCGCGACAGCGTGGCGTTCCACGGCGACCGCATCGCGCGCACATTGCCCAGCGCGCTGGTAGCGACGGTTTCGGTGGGCGCGCCGCGGCGCTTCTTGCTGCGCCCGGTGGTTGGCGGAAGCTCGCGTTCGTTCTCGCTCGGCCGAGGGGACTTATTGGTCATGGGTGGGTCGTGTCAACGCACGTGGCAACACGCCATTCCAAAATCCCGCACGGTGGGCGAAGCCCCGCGCATCGCCATCATGTTCCGTCCGCATTGGTCCGAAGCAGCGCAGGGCGAAGCCCCATAGTTGCGGCATGGCGCTTGCTACGTGCTGGCTCAAACCAAGCCCAGGAGCAGCGCATGCCCTCGACACAATCTAGCGACGCAAACCGGCCGTTTTATGACACGGCCATGCCAGAGCCCGAGATCCCCACGCGGCGCATGAATTGGTTCATGAAGGCGCTCTGGGCGCTGGCCTTCTTGATGGTGGTGGGTTTGGTTTACTCGTTCTGGCGTATCTCGACGGTGGCCTCGCCAAAACTCGACGTGCCGCAGACGGCCACCGACGGCGCGCAGAGCCGCTGAAGACCATCTCAACTTGTCTGGGAGCCAATCATGAATCGATCCTTTCGTATCAATGCGCTGCGCTGGAGCGGTGTGCTGGCTTTGGCGGGCCTCGCGTTCGTGCAGTGCGGTGGCGACCAAAAGGCCGCGGAATCGCCTGCCGAAGTCATGCCTAGCGCCGAGCCGCCGCAGCCGGAACAGGCCGACGCCGCGACCACCCGAGCGACTCCAGCCGAATCAGACAACCCGAACGCCGACGCTCAGGCCCGAGTCGCACCGTCCGCACCCAAGGCGGACCCGCTGACTGACGAGCAGATCGCGGCCATCACCGACGCCGCCAACAGCTCGGAAATCGCGCAGGCCAAGCTTGCTCAGTCCAAATCGAAGGACGCAGCCGTCAAACAATTCGCGGCCATGATGATTAGCCATCACGGCGAGGCCAAGCAAAAGCAAGCCAAGTTGAAGCTGAAGCCTGCCGAAAGCGGCGTCTCGACGGCCATGCAAGTGGATGCTGACGCCACGCTGAACGCGCTGAAAGCAGACACCGGCAAAGACTTCGATCAGGCGTACATCACGGCGCAGGTGACGGGTCACCAAAAGGTGCTCGACACGATCAACGACAAGCTCCTGCCCAACGTAAAAAATCCCGAGCTGAAGGCCTACCTAGAGGAGATCAAGCCGCGCGTGGAAGATCACCTAAAGCAGGCCAAACAATTGCAAGAGAGCATCGATAGCAAGCGTTCTTCGATCTCCAAGACGACCAAAACAACAGGTTGACTATATGGCCAGCAAGAAAAAGGCTCGCAAGTACGGCAGCACGGTCTCCGACACGGTCGAACGGGTGATGCACGAACGCAAAGAAGGCACATTGCGTTCGGGTCGCTCGACGAAGCAGGTGACGAGTCGCAAACAAGCCATCGCCATCGGGCTGTCGGAGGCGCGCGCGGCCGGCAAGAAGGTCCCCGCCAAGAAGGGCTCGAATCCGAAGCGCGCGAACACGCGCGCGGCTTGAAGCACGTTCCGCGCTTGTCACTCGATTGCTCCGGCAACGCCACGTGCCGCGTCCAGACTCAGCTCTCGTGAAAAGCAAAGTCGTCGCCGAGACGGGCAGGTCCCGTCTCGGCCGACAGTTGCAACGCTGCATCGTGCATAGCGCGGCGTTGGCTGTCACGGGTTGTCTGATGGCCGCACCCCAGTCGGGAGGTGGTCGAGCGAAAGCGGAGCGCGCTTCGCAAAAGCCTAGCGGGGCGCCCGCGCCCGACGTCGCGGTGGTGATCGTCACGATCGACGGCGTGCGCTGGCACGAGGTGTTCGAAGGCGTCGATGCGAGGCTCGCGGAGAGCCATGGTTTGCCGCTGACCGGCGTGGTTGGCGCGGCGGACTTGACGCCGAGTCTGCATCGCATCGTGGCGACCCACGGCGCCGCCTTGGGCGCCCCCGGCCATGGCGCGCCGATCAACGCGTCAGGGCCGAACTTCGTGTCGCTCCCTGGCTACGCGGAGCTACTGAGTGGCCGCCGAGTCACCGATTGCCAAGACAACCAGTGTTCCGGCGCTGGTCGTCGCACCTTGTTCGATGACTTCGGCGCGCAAGGCTCGCGTGACGGTTCACAGGCCGTCGCGTTCACGTCGTGGCCGGACATTGCCAAAGTCGCGAGCGAGCGCGGACCGTTTGCCGAGCCCGCGCCGAGGCCGGATAGCTTTCGACCGGACTCGTTGACCGCGGATCTGGCGATTCAACACCTGCGCGCACGCGCGCCACGCTTCATGTTCGTCGGTCTCGGCGAGCCGGACGAGTTCGGACACCAAAACGACTACGCGGGTTACCTGCGCTCGCTCCGCTATGCGGATCAACGGATCGGCGAAATCGACCAGATCCTGCAGGGTTTGGCGGCCCGCGGCACGCGCACGGCGCTGTTCGTGACCGCCGATCACGGTCGCGCGGACAGCTTCGTCGATCACGGCGCCAAGTATCCGGAGTCCGCGCGCGTTTGGTTGATCGCGGCGGGGAGCGCGCTGCACGCCTCGGGCTTCGTCGCGGCAGCGGCGCCACGTCGCCTCGCCGATCTCGCGCCGACCGTGCGGGAGATCACGGGCTTGCCGCGCGACGCAAACTCTGCCGCTGGCACTCCCCTCGTCGAGCTATTGAACGCAGCGCCGCTCTGAGCGCAGCCCTTCGTTTGCGCAAAAACGCCTCACGGGTCCGAGTCGCAAAGCGAGCTACGGTGTGTCGACCGAATGGTCGTCACGTCCGCCTATCGCCTTTTATTGTTGAGTGGGGTGCTGCTTTCAACGAGCTTGGCCCGCGCCGAAGACGCGCCCACCGTTGCCCCGGTGCCGCCCGAATCGAGCGCTCCATCGCCGCCCACTTCCGCGCCGAAACTGGATGCGCCGGCGGATGCAGCGGCACAGCTCGACCTGCTCACGTTCTACAAGGACAACTACCTCCTAACCGGCTTCAGTGACGCGACGGAGGTCAAGTTTCAGTTCAGCGCCAAGTTCGACATCTGGCCGAACCACGGTCCGCACGCGGTGTACTTCGCGTTCAGCCAGAAGTCGCTTTGGAACATCTACCGAAAGTCGCAACCGTTCCAGGAGAACAACTACGCTCCCGAGCTGTTTTATAGCTACTTTCATGCGCCGGGTCGCTACGATCCGCGGCCGGGTTGCGGCTTCTTCCTGGAGCGCGTTGGCTTCGTGCACGAATCGGACGGTGAAGACGATCCGCGTTCACGCGGTTGGAATCGAGTGTACGGCGAGTCGCGCTATGCTTGCTACGATCCTGCGCATCATTACGCGGCGCTGACGCTGCAAGTTTGGTATCCGGTCTCGGCGCGTGACAATCCCGACATCGCGAAATACCTCGGTTACGGTGAGCTCTCGCTGGCCGCGGGCTCCGATCGCGGGCTCAGCTTCTTCGGTGATTGGGAAGTTGCGTTGCACGCTCGCAAGGGCACTCGCAACCTGAAAACGGGTAGCCTCGAGCTCGATGCGCGCTGGCGGCCTCGGTACGGAGATTTTTGGCGCTTCACCCCCTATCTGTACGGCCAATTGTTCACGGGCTACGGCGAAACGCTGCTCAGCTACGACCACGCGCTGACCGCGATCCGCGTGGGCATCGGCTTCAGCGATCGCAGCACGCGCTCGGATTAGCGTTCGGGTATTTGCCGCCCGCCGTCAGCGAGAGCGCGCTCAGCAGCGCCAGCGAAACCGAGAACGCGCCGCCCCAGAGCGCGCGCGGCGCGTGGTCGGCGATGCTCGCGCGCGTGACCGTGTGCGCGCCGAGCAGCGTGCTCAGCACGGCCACGCCCAGCACACCGCCGAACTCGAACGCCGACTCACTCAGGGCGGCCGCCGTCGCCGCACGCTCGTGTGACACGGAACCCAGCGCGAGTTCAGTGGCAATGGCGAACGCATTGCCCGAGCCGGCCCCGAAGGGCAACAGGGCGAAGCACAGCACGGCGTCGTTTTCGAGGGAGCTCGCCGAGGCGAGCAGCACCGCGCCCAAGCCGCCGATGACGAGGCTCCAGTGCAGCGCGCGAGCGATACCGAAGTACGCGCTGGCGCGCGGAGCGGCCAAGGTTCCGAGCAGCAGCGAGCCGGCGAGCGGCAAGCTCAAAAGCCCCGCGTCGAGCGCCGAACGAGCGCGCGCGATCTGCAAGTACTGCGCGACCACGTACGAGACGCCCGAGAACGCGAAGTAGCCGAGTAGAATCGCGAGCAGCGCACGCGACACCCGCCGCTCGGACAACAAACCCAAATCGAACAGCGGATGGCGCGCGCGACGCAGCCACCGCCGCGAAAGGACCGCGAGCAAGCCGCTCCCGAGCGCGCTGCCCACGACCTCCGGGGCCAACCAGCCATGCGTCGGCCCGGACAGCAGCGCAAACAAGAAACCGGCCGCTGTGACCAGACACAGCAAAGCCCCCAGCCAGTCGAGGGGCAGCGCTCGACGCGGCAGATCCGCGGACACTAAATGCCAGGTGCCCCACAGGCACAGCGCGAGCGGCGGCAAATTGGCGAAGAGCACGCAGGGCAGCCCATCGTGGCGGAGCAGCAGCCCGGCCAGGACCGGACCCAGCGCCGCGCCGATACCGAAGCTCGCCGTCCAGATCGCGAGCGCGCGCGGTCGCTCCGAGTCGGCGAAGCTGTGCTTGATGGTGGCCAGCGCCGCCGGCGTGACGCACGCCGTGGAAGCCCCGCACGCCGCCCGCGCCCCGATCAACCAATACAGGGACGGGCTCACGGCGCCCGCCAGCGAGGCCAGGGCAAACCCGGACAAGCCCAGAAGGAGCATGCGACGCGGTCCAAACCGCTCGCTCAACGAGCCGCCGATCAAGAGCAAGCTCGCGTACACGAGCAAGCTCGCTTCCACGAGCCAGCGCTGGAGCTCGGGGCTGGCTTCGGTCGTGCGAGCCAATGTTGGCAGCGCCGCGACGAGCTTCGCGTTGTCCAGCGCGACGCAGGCAAAGCAAGCACTCGTCACGAACAGCAGCAGGTTCTGGCGCATGCCTCGGATCAGGCCCGCAGCGGGCCAAACCGACTAGTCCCTTCCTTTTGACATGATTGTTCATATGGTATGAACAATCATGCCGCTCGCATTCGAGGATTTGCCGACAATCGCGCTCTTTGCGCGGGTGGTCGAGCTGGGTTCGTTCACTCGCGCCGCGACCGAGGCGGGGCTCGGCAAGGCCGCGGTCAGTCAACGCATTGCGCGCTTCGAAGCCCGGCTCGGCGTGCAGCTGCTGCGTCGCTCGACGCGTAAGTTGTCACTCACGGAGGCCGGCCTGCAGTTATTCGAGCACGCGGCGAGCGTGGTCGAACTGACGCACGCGGCCGAGGGTGCACTGTCACGGGGGCGCGCCCCGCGCGGCCGAGTCAAGCTGAACGCGCCGGCCACGATTCACCGCGGGCTCTTGGCCCGCGCCTTACTCGCGTTCCTTGCGCGCCAACCTTCGGTCTCCCTCAGCGTCACCTTGGACGATCGCTTGCTCGACCTCGTCGAAGGCGACTACGACGTCGCGTTGCGCGCCGTCCCCGCGAGCGGACGCAGCGCCGTGTCTCGCAAGATCGGCAGCGATCGGATCGTCGTGGTCGCGGCGCCCGAGTACTTGGCCCATGCGCCTGCTCTGAACACGCCCTTCGACCTGATCCAGCACTGTTGCCTACGTAACTCCGCCATCCCCGCGCGCATCGATTGGCGCTTCGAGCAAAGCCGCCGTAGCTTCAGCGTGCCCGTGAGCTCGCGCTTCGAATCCGCGGATTTCGGCCTGCTCCTCGAGGCCACGCTGGCTGGCTTAGGGCTCATGGTCACTCTTCACATGACCGTCGACCAGGAGCTACGCGCGGGGCGCCTCCGCCAGGTACTCCCCGAATTCACCGCTAGCCCGCTCGGGATTTACGCCATCTTCGCTGAACGCGGGCGGCCCACGAGCGCGAGCCGTGCGTTGGTGGACCATGTCGCGCGGGCGC
>FSWQ01000502.1_pt1 | contig 11623 bp, 8 predicted proteins | sample 1637691 | NCBI WGS metagenome assembly FSWQ01 (sample SAMEA3914814, study PRJEB12502) | metagenome | biome: forest; material: soil | place: USA | collected 2011-09-16 | depth 0.1 m | reverse complement strand
CCGCAGGGCCTCCGCAAGCGCTGAGCAGACCCAGAGTTCCGAACGCCAAAATCACTGCGAATGACGAAGTCTTCACGTGTCCTCCTTCTTTGGGAGAGCGGTCATACGGGCGAACGCGTCGGCTGTCGATGCTTTGCCTTCGTCACGCGCGAAAATAGCTGCGGAAGATTCGTGGCGAGAACGTCACACGCGAGTCAGTGTGGGCTCGGGAGCATGGCCTCTTGCTCGACCTGGAAGATCAAGTCCAGCGTTTGCTGGTCCGTACCCGGCCAGAGCAGCGCGGAGTGGTCGATGCGGCCTGCGTAGCGCAAGATGCCGCGGGGGGTCTTCACGAGCTCCCGCTGCTCTGCGTACGTGTCTGCATCGTGCTCCGCGCTGGAAGTGGTCAGTAAGCCGATCGGGATCGAGGCTGAAGGCGGCGACGCTTCCGCTTGCCTGCTGGAAGCGTCGAGAGTCAGGCAGTCGAGTGAAGAGGCGAGCCAGTGATGAAAGCTGACTAGGATCTGCCGACCTTTTGCCGCTGCGGGCGTGGCGGGCGGGATATGCCGCAGCGCCCAGTACTGCTCGAGTCGGCGATAGCCCACGAGGCTTTGCAGCGTGGACATGAACAGCACGCGCGCGAAGTCGCGCCTGTAGCTGAGCGCCTGGTACGGCGGCGTCGCGGCGTGGTCATCGCGCGTGGCAGGGTCGATCAACACCACGCCGCGGGTCAGCTGCGGGTGGCGCGCCGCGAACACGCGCGCCAAGAACGCACTCGCGGAGTAGCCCACCACGACGCAATCAGGCGTGACGTCCGGCGCCTTGAGCAGCGCCGCGAGCTCGTCTGCCTCCGTGATGGCGTCGTGAGCGTTGCTGGCGTCACTGAAGCCGGTGCCGGCGCGATCGTACGCGAGCACGCTGTGGCGCAGGCTCAACGCGGTTTGCACGCTGTCCCAGGCCTCCAAGCTGGCGGTGACGCCGGATAACAGCACAATCGTTGGCCCGGGCTGGTGCGCCCCGAGTAGGCGATAACGGATCTGTTTGCCGTTCACCGCGAAGAACGTGTCGTTCGCCGTGGCCGCGGTCTTGTCGCGCGCTTCGAGCAGGTGCTCGAGCAAGGCGCACGCGGCGAAGACGGCCAACGCGCTGAGCGAGGCGATCTTCAGCCAACTCGAGGCAGTGCTTGCTGACCTCATGCGAGTGACGAGAATACGCCGCACGCGCCGTCCGTGCGTTGAGCAAAAATTCGGCTTTCTGCCGGCAGTGTATCAACTGGTCAGACCGCGACCCAGCTCATGCTGTCGATGTCCCAGCGTTCGCGCGTTCCGGAATCGTCGCGAAACAAATCAGCCGCGCCTGCCATCACCTCGAACGCTTGTTCCGTGAACAAGTCCGCTAGATCAGCGGTCAAGTCCGCCGGCGCGGTGGCCACGGTGGCCGAGGCGAGACTGAACAGACTCACCGTCATGCGCTCGCCGTTGACCTGACACACGGCGTAGCCATTTTCAGCCAGATTCTGAAACGCCAGGTGCGGGTTGGGGCGCGTCGTGGGGTTGACGAGTAAGTCCCCCACGCCGGCGACGATGAACTTCGTCGAGGGTGGCAGCGATGGGTCATTTTCCACGAGCGAGGTCAGGCCGTCTTGCCAGGTGGTCGAGGTGAGGCTGCCCGTGACGAACTCGACCACGCGCTGCGTCGGGTCATCAGTCAGGAATGGCGTGCCGGCGAAGAAGCAATGCAAGTCTCCAGACAGGATCACTACGTTCTCGAGCTTCGCTAGCTCAGTCAGCAGCGCTTCGCGCTCGTTCGGAAAGCCGTCCCAGTCCTCTGCGGAAATGGAGATTTTGACCTGCAGCGCTTCGGGCGCCAGGGTCACGGTGCTCAAGTCCACGTGGCGGGGCATGAAGCACACTTCACTGCCCCAAATTTTGAACGTGCGCGTGGACGCCTTCATCGTCTTCAAGAACCAGGCCCGCTGCTGCTTGCCCATGAGCTGCTCGCTGGCTCCCGAGCTGGCTTGGAAAGCGGCCTTGGCTAGCGCGTTGAACGGCTCCAGCGCGACCACGTAACGCGAACCGATGCGCGAGAACTCATCGGTTTTCAGCAGTTGATGATACGCATAGCCAAGCTCCAAATCAGGCGTATCCAGCGCGATGGGCGCGGGTTTTTTCAGGCCCAGCGTGGTCAGCGAGGCGTTGATGAACGGCACGCTCAGGGCGCCCGTGACGCTGGTGCTGCGAATGGCAAGTTGGTCCGCGCCTTTTTGGAGTGCCGCTTGGTAGGCGCCGCCGGCGTAGTCGTCGATGACGACGTAAGGTACCGCGTCCGCGGGCAAGCTGCCGAGCACCTGGGTTAGCTCCGTTTGCGTCAAGAACACGGAGCCTGGAAACGCATCTTCCGGCACCAGGTGATCTGGGCGGTAACGTCGCAGGTCAGTGAGCACCAGATCCAGGTGCCGGCCGAACTCGAAGTTGCGGTAGTAACGAAGCTCAGCGGGGAACTCCTGCGTGGCGTCCCAATCAGTGGTGGGCGCTTGCGAGAGATCCACCGGCATGTATTCGAACCACGCTTGGTCAGCCGCGAGGCGGCGCGGCGTTTCGGTCTCGTCCATGCGGCCGTCCGTGTAGGTGGCAACGTCCGCGTGGCAGTCGTCCGAAAACTCGTGATCATCTTGAATCGCGATGATCGGGAACAGCTCGTGCACGGCTTGTAGATCCGCATCCGAGCGGTACAGGCGGTACAAATCACGATAATTGCCGAGCGATTGCGCCGCTTGGTACGGCGCGCTGGCGCTGCCCAAGGAGAGCGCTTCAGCCGGCTTGCTGAAGGTCACTTGGCGAGCCGCGCTGCTCACCTGAAACGACGGATCTGCCGTGGTCTCGTAGATGTAGTCGCCCAGGTGCACGATGACGTCCACCTCTTGCGTCGCCAGGTGGCGGTAGCAGTGGAAGTACTTGCCGGCGTAGTCCTGACAAGACACGACCGCGAAGCGCACGCTGACGTCCGCGTTGTCCGCCGGCGCGGTCTTGGTGCGCCCGGTGCGACTGGTGGCGACAGCGCCGGCGTGGTTCGTGTAACGAAAGCGGTAGTAGTACGTGGTGCTCGGGTCCAGCCCGGCCACGCGCGTCTTCACGCAGTGATCGAAATCGCCTTGGGCGGTCAGGGTACGGCTGGCTGCGCCGTCGAGTGAGATGACGTGTGTGAACGTGTCATCCGTGGCGAGCTCGAGCCGCAGCTCGAGATCCTGCGTTGGCCGGTCCGGGTCAACCACGCGCGTCCACAGCACCACGCTGCTTGGTCGTGGGTCGCCCGAGGCTACGGATTGGGGAAAGACCAGCCTTTCATCCAGCGGCGTGGGGCTTTCGCTGGCTGACCCGCAGCCCACGGGGCCCAGGATTGCACCTGCAGAAACCAGCGTTAGTTCCAGGAATCGTCGGCGGGGCAGGGCGCGCATCGGTACGAACTCTTTTATAACCCGAATTGAAAACGCGCTATCGTCACGAGTCATGTTGCTGAAATGCGACCGCTGTGGGGCGCCGCTGGAAGTCCCGCCTGGTGCCAACGTTCGCTGTCCCTATTGCGGCACCACCGCTGCAGCTCCCGCACCGCAAGCGCCGCTGCCCGCGCCGCCGCAGGCTCCGCCCGCTTACTTTCGTCATGCAACGCCGCAAGAGCTCCAGGACCGCGCGGCTCGTCTCGCCGCCGTCACACAAACGGCCAAGGGCGGGCGCATGTTGGGCGTGGTCATCGGGCTGGTGACTACGGGCGCCGTGGTCGCTGGTGTTGGCGCGAGCGTGCTCCCGGCCATCCGCGCGGCGAATTCTCCTGCGCTGCAGGCGTTGGGCAAGGTTGCAAGCAACCCGGGGGGCGCCTTGGCTGCGGCTTCCAATCCGATCAGTTGGAGCAGCTCACCCGCGGGCTGTTTGATTGACGCCAATGGTGACGGCGTGTCGGACGTTGCCGGGCTGAGCGGCCCTTCGCAAACCAACCAGGCCACCGTCGTAGACGGCAAGACCGGTCAAGTCTTGTTCACTGCGCCAGCGGTGAAGAAGGCCGAGCAACTCGGTTGCTTGGGTGACAACGGCTTCTTCCTGGTCGAAGGCAATTTTCAGGTCGATTTCTTCACCGCGCGCAGCCCCTGGGGCAAAACCCAAGTCATGGCTCGCGACAAAGTGAGTCAGTACGGCGTGGGCAACGGCTGCGTGCAGCTGCGCACGGATGACGGCACCACACAGGGCTTCGTGTTGCCCGGTGGCGTCGCCACCACGTGTCCCGCTACGCCGCTGCACCGCTACTACGGCGAGCGCGCGCCCGGCATGATGGGCCTGACTGACTCGCATACGGAGCTCACGGTGGGCGCCCGTAAATACGAGCTCAACCAGCGCGCATCCGGCACCGAGATCTTGACCGTGAAGGTGAGCGAGAACGGCAAGCCGGTTTGGTCGAAAGAGCTGACCTATGCGAGCTGCACGTTCGGCGCGGCAATCGCGGTGGCGCCGGGTAAAATCATGCTTTGGGCGGCGGAGCCTTCGGATCGCCAAAAGGGTTTGCTCGTCGGTTTGGACGAAGCGACCGGCAACCAACTGTACGAGCTGCCGATCACGGACAGCTCTAGCAGCAGCCCGGAATTCTTCAAATACAACGGCAAATACGTGCTGGCCGTGAACTGGGGCGCGCTGCGCGCTTACGAGCCCGCCACGGGCGCGGAAGCTTGGCGCGTCGGACGCTGAAGAGAGCGCTCAGCGCTTTTGTTCGGCGCGGCCGGTTTGGTCCAGGAACACGTCACGCACGGACGTCAGATCATCACCTGACAAGAAGCCGCTGCGGCCCAAGAGGCGCCCGGTTTCCCAGTTGGTCAGGCCGAGCTCTGGGCGATGCCAAGCCCATTGCCCGTCCACCCAACGGGTGAAGCCATTGCTCACGTACGGCGCTTCGACGGCCGCGTAGAACGACTCGAACGCGCCCGGGCGCTCGGACAAAATCGAAGCCACGAAGCGCGGGCTGTACTGATTGATTAGCGCCACTGCGTGCGCAAAATCACGCGCAATGACCAAGGATAGCTCGGGGGTGCCCTCCCACTCCCATTCCTTGCCCAGCTCGGCCTCGGTGATGCTGAGCGTGCTCGCGACAACGCCTTCTGAGCCGGGCACTACGGCGACCTTGGCGGACACGCTCTGCAAGGCCTGGGCAACGTGCGGCCCAAGCTTCTCCACTGCCGCGCGCTCCACCACCAAGACGTTCAGCGTGTTGCACACTTTGCGATCCAGGCTGAAACGCAGCGCGTTCTTCACCAGCTCAGGGCTCGCGCTGGCTTCGACCAACATCCAGGCACCGCCGGTGCCGTGGAGCGATGCGGGAATGCCATGTTGTTTGGCGATTGCGCCGAGCAGCGCCACGGTGCGGCCTGAACCACGCGCAACGGCCAGGCGCACGGCGCGTTCGCAAAACAGCGCGTGCGCCGCCGCATGCTCTTTGCTGCGCACCAGACTCAGTGCGCCTTCGGGCAGGCCGGCGGCCAGCAATGCCGGGCGCAGCGCGTTTTCCTCGATGGCAATGGCGGTGCCGAGCGCATCGCCACCGATGCGAAACACCGCGGCATTGCGATTGCGCACCACACCTGCGGCGTCAGCGAACACGTTCGGGCGACCTTCGAACACGAACGCGACTACGCCCAACGGCGCGCGGCGACGCTCAATCAAGTAGCCTTCGCCTTGGCGTCGCTCCAGCACTTCTCCCACGCGCCCGGCCGAATTGGCCCAACCGCGCAGCCCGGCAATCATGTCGCGGCGCATGCGCGGAGTGAGCTCCAGCCGACCGATGGCGCGACCGCGTGCGCGCGCGGATTCCACGTCCGCGCTGTTGGCGCGTTGCACGGCGGCGAACGTGGTTTCGTTTTCGAGCCGGGCCGCGAACTCCTCGAAGAAACGGCGGATCGCGTCGTCACTCACTTCGGCGAGGGCGCTGAGCGCGGCGCTTGCGCGCGCGACGGCAAGGCTCGCCGCTTCGGCCGCAGCGCGCGAGATCACGATCAGCTCGCCGAGCTCAGACAACGGGACCACGCGGTCGCCGGGCTCCAAAGCGGGCATGGCTACGAGGCGGTCGCCGACTAATACCTGTACGTCAGTCACGCGGGACTTGTAGCAGAAGCCGCCGGATTTGCGGCTTACTGGCGCAAATACTGGGTTTTTTCGGGTCTCCACGTGGCCCGAGCGCGGGTGGGCCTTGTCTAGGGTGACTCGGAGGCGGGCATACGTTGTAATGCACGCCTTGCCGGGCCCGGATGATCAAGCGCCTTTAGCGCCCGACGCGCGTACGTTGACGGAATACGTCGAGGTGCAGGCGCGCCTCGAGAGTTTGATGCAGCTCGCGTTCGCGCTGTCCGGTGCGATCAGCTCCACGGACGTAGCGGACTTGATCGTTGAGCAGGGCTTGCGCCAAGCCGGCGCAGACATCGCCACACTGTACGCCCTCGACGACAGCGGTGAACGTTTGGATCTGTTGGGACAGCGCGGCGTGGCGCCTGAGATCGTGCAGAAAATTTTGCGCATCAGCAAGACCGCGGGCAACCCGAAGGTCATGGAGACCTTGAGTAGCGGCGCCTCCGTGTGGGCCGAAACGCAGCAAGAGTACTTTCAGATTTTTCCCGAGCTGGCCGGCACGCCCGCGACGGGGCCACGTGCAAAGGCGTTTTGGTCCGTGCCTCTGGTCGTAGAGGGTCACCCGGTTGGACTGCTGGGCATGGGGTTTTATGCCGAGCATCGCTTCACCGCGGCAGATCGGCGTTTCGTGGAAACTTTCGCGAAGTTGTGCGCGCAAGCGCTGCTGCGGGCGGTGCGTCGCGAGCGTGAGCTGCGCGCTGAGAAGCGCCGCGCCTTTCTGGCGCGTGCCATGGAGACCTTGGCCTCGTCACTCGACTTGAGCATCACGCTGGCGCGCGTGGCTGAGCTCGTGGTGCCGGAGCTCGCTGATTGGTGCACGATCGACATTCAGGATCCGGGTACGGGCCTGCGTCGGCAAATCGCGGTCGCGCATGTGGACCCGGCCAAGGTCGCCTTCGCGCGTGAGATTAGCCAGCGCTACCCGCCACAGTTGGACGCACAAACGGGCGCTCCGCAGGTGATGCGCAGCGGGAAATCCGAGCTGTACGCGGAGATCCCGGTGGCGCTGGTCGAAGCGGCTGCCAGAGACGAGGACCATCTGCGCATCCTGCGTGAGCTGCGCCTCGAATCCGCGATGATTGTCGCGTTGCGCAGCGAGGCTGGCCGCAGCCTGGGCGTGATCACGTTCGTGTATGCCGATTCCGGGCGGCGCTACAGCGCGGAGGATCTCAATTTCGCCGAGGATTTTGCGCGCCGTGCCGCGCTGGCGCTCGAAAACGCGCGGGCCGTGGCCGAGGTGGAGGCGGCGCGCGCGCGCGAACAGGCGATGCGCGAGCAGGCCGAGCTGGCTAGCACCGCCAAGGATCATTTCTTGGCCACCGTTTCACACGAGCTGCGCACGCCGCTGAACGTGATCCTGGGTTGGGCGGTGGTGCTGCGCGAACGCGGGGTCGATCCCGAGGTGCAGCGGGCTCTGGGTGTGATCGAGCGCAATGCACGCGCGCAGGCACGGCTGATTGAGGACGTGCTGGACGTATCGCGCATCGTCAGCGGCAAGATGGCGCTGAGCTTGGGTGCGGTGAACGTTGCTGAAGCCGTGCGCGCTGCGGTTTTGGGCATGCGCCCGGCGGCCGCCGCAAAGAACATCCAATTGCGGGCGGACGAGCCCAGCGACGAGAGCGCGCTGACGATCACTGCCGACGCCGATCGCTTGCAGCAGATTTTGTGGAATCTGCTGACCAATGCCGTCAAGTTCACGCCCAAGGGAGGCACGGTCGTGATCTTCAGCGAGCGCGTCGGCTCGGAGGTGCGCATTCACGTCAGCGACACGGGTGAGGGCATCCCGGAGCGCGCGCTGCGCTACGTATTCGAGCCGTTTCGTCAGGCGGATAGCTCCACCACGCGCCGCCACGGCGGTCTCGGCTTGGGGCTCTCGTTGGTGAAGCAAATCGCTGCGGCTCATGGCGGCACGGTCGAAGCCAGCAGCCTCGGTGAAGGGCGCGGCGCCACCTTCGTGGTGCGTTTGCCGGCGCGCGCTGCCACGGACGCCGTGCGCAGCACGCCGCCCGGCAGCCGCGTGATGCAACCCGCGCCGCCCGGCGCTGGGCTGTTGTACGGCGTGAGCGTGCTCGTTGTGGATGACGAGCCCGACGCTCGCGATCTGGTCGCCGAGGCCTTCAAGGAAGCGGGTGCAATCGTGCACGTGGCCTCGTCCGCGAGTGAGGCGTTGTTGCTGCTCACCGTGCAACGCCCTTCGGTGCTGGTGAGTGATATCGGCATGCCACACGAGGACGGTTACGCACTGATGCGTCAGGTGCGCGGGCTACCAGCGGAGCAAGGTGGGCAGATCCCCGCGCTGGCGCTCACCGCTTACGCCCGCAGCGTGGACGCCGAGCGCGCGTTCGATGCAGGTTATCAGCGCCACGTTTCCAAACCGGTCGACCCGCTGCGCTTGGTCGAATTGGTGGCCGGCTTGGTCGGGCGCACGGGGTAGCACCGTTGTAAGGATCGTGTCATCCTCGCGCTCGGCCGCGCCGGCCAGCGTTCCCATGCACATTCCTGACGGTTTTTTGAGCGCTCGAGTGGCCATCGGTTACGGCGCGTTGTCGTTCGCCGGGGTCGGTGCTGCCTGTTATTGGCTGCGCCGTGTGCGCCAGCAGGCTGCGCTGCTCGGCGTATCTGCAGCGTTCATCTTCGCCGCGCAGATGGTGAACTTCCCGATCGCGGCGGGTACTTCCGGGCACCTCTTGGGTGGCGCCTTGCTGGTCGCGCTCCTGGGTCTGCCGGGCGCGGTGGTCGTGTTGAGCTCGGTGCTGTTCGTGCAGTGCTTCGTGTTCGGTGATGGCGGCGTGTTCGCCTTGGGCGCGAACGTGTTCAACATGGGCATCGTCAGCTCGGTGGTCGGCTTCTGCTGTTACCGCTTGCTGTGCGGGAGCGCGCCGAGCCCCACGCGGCGCGTCGCCGCGGTGGCCTTCGCTTCGTGGCTGGCCACGGTGGCGGCCGCGGCCAGCTGCGCTGAGCAACTCGCGTTATCGGAAACGGCGCGTTGGTCATTCGTCATGCCGGCCATGCTCGGCGTGCACGCGTTGATCGGCATTGGTGAGGCCGTCATCACGGCCACCGTAGTTGCTGCCGTGTTGCGTTTTCGCCCGGAATTATTGGGCAATCAGCGTGAATTGCCGGAATCCGCGGAGCGCAGCCGGTGGCTCGTGCTTCATGGTTTGGGCTTATCGCTCGCGGTCGCCGTGCTGCTTGCGCCGATCGCTTACGGCGCTCCAGATGGGCTCGCGAGTGTGGCTGCGGATCTTGGCTTTCAAAGCGCAGAGCGCGCTGCGTTGGCCGCTCCGCTCGCGGAGTATGGGATCCCGGGCTTGAGCTCGGGTCTGTTGACCACGCTCTTGGCGGGTGCGTTCGGCACGCTGCTGCTGTTTGGTGCGTGTTGGCTGCTGGCGCTCGGCTTGGTGCCTCGCACGCCGAAGGCACCTGCTGCGGGCATTGTGGTCGAATCTTCCGGATGAGCGGCGTGTCACTGGCGCGCGCGCGTGGAGCGGAAGAAGACAGCGTCGTCCATCGGGCTCCTGTAGCGGTGAAGCTGGGCGTGAGCCTGGCTTTGATTTTGGGGGTGGGTGCTCTGCCCGCACAGCATGCCTGGTGGGGGCTCGGGGCGCTTCCAGTGCTGTTCGTGATTGCACGGCTAGCCAAGCTGCGCGTGCGCGCGCTCTTGGTGCGGCGCGTGTGGGCTGTGCCGTTGCTGCTTGGCTTGTCCGGCTTGGCAATGCTGGAACAACGCGGAACCGCGCCCGTTTTCGCGCTGATCGTGAAGAGCACGCTGTCCATTCTGACGCTGCAGGTGCTGACTCACACGACGCCTGTTTCGGAGTTGCTGCGCACGTTGCGGCGCCTGCATGTGCCGGAGGTGCTGTGCACGACGATCTCGCTGTTGCATCGCTATTTGTTCGTGTTGGCGGATGAATCGCGGCGTATGCGCCGAGCGCGCGCGGGGCGCACGTTGCGCGTCTCGCGCTGGGCGCTGTGGGCGGCGCTGGGCAACTCAATCGGCCTGCTGTTCGTGCGCAGCGTGTCACGCGCCGAGCGTGTGCATGCGGCCATGCGCGCTCGAGGCGGCTCATGACGCTGGCGCTGGAGGTCAGCGAGTTGCGCTTTCAGTTCGCGAGCGGCACGCCGGCCTTGCGCGGCGTTTCGTTTTCTCTCGATGCTGGTGAGTGTCTGGCCATCATCGGTCCGAATGGCGCGGGGAAGTCCACGCTGCTGCTGCACTTGAACGGCATCCTGCCGGAGCACGCCGCCGAACGGTCGAGCGGTAGCGTGCGTGTGCAAGGCCAAGAGGTCACGCCCAGCAGCGCCGCGTGGGTGCGGCGCCAAGTGGGCGTGTTGTTCCAAGACGCCGATGATCAACTGTTTTGCCCGACTGTGGGCGAAGACGTCGCGTTCGGGCCCGAGCAGCTCGGCTGCGAGCGGGGGGAAGTCGCGCAGCGCGTCGCGCGCGCGTTGCAACAAGTGGGTTTGGCGGGCTTCGAGCGACGCATGCCGCATCAGCTCAGCGGCGGCGAAAAAAAACGCGCCGCTCTTGCGGGATTGTTAGCTTACGAACCGAGCATCTTGGTGCTGGACGAACCCAGCGCCGGTCTGGACCCGCGCGGACGCCGTGAGCTCATCGAGCTGGTCAAGGGGCTGCCGATCACACGGCTGATTGCCACGCACGATCTGGCTTTGGTCGCGGAGCTGTGTCCGCGCGCGTTGCTCTTGGACCAAGGGCAAGTCGTAGCTTCCGGCTCCAGTAGGGAACTGCTGCGCAATGACGCGCTGATGGCTGCGCATGGCATGGAGTGTCCGGCGCGCGATCTGCCGGGCTGGCTGTTCGAGTAAGTTCGAGCCAAGCCGTTCCGGACTTTCGTAAACGTGCCCGTGCCCGTGCCCGTGCCCGATGTTCTCTCTTTACTCGCGCGCGCTCGCCGGCGGGTGTGACTTGGTACCACTCTCGCCGGCGGGTGTGGCTTGGTGCGGTGTGGGGACGGCGTGTGCGGCGTGTTTCGGTCGCGTCTTTCGACCACGCTGCTGCGGGGACGTGAGCGCTACTGGTGGTGTTGTCGGCAGCGCGTAGCTCGCGATTGAGTGATGCGCGCATACGCGTGCGGCGGGGTCAAAAGTCGATGAGTGGGGTAGCGCGCATCACTCAATCGCTCGCGCTTGTCCTGAGGCGGTTTGTTGGGGTCTTCGTGCGATTTTGGTGTGCGGGTTCTTGGGGGCAGTGCTCCGTGGTGTTTCAGTCGTGTATGTACACATACACGTGCCGGACTCCCACACTGTTACGTGCGCTCGCCGGCGGGTGTGACTTGGTGCGGTGTGGGGACGGCGTGTGCGGCGCATCGCGAACGCGTCCATCGACCACGCTGCTGCGGGGGCGTGAGCGCTACTGGTGGTGTTGTCGGCAGCGCGTAGCTCGTGATTGAGTGATGCGCGCACACGCGTGCGGCGCGGTTGAAAGTCGATGAGGGGGTAGCGCGCATCACTCAATCGCTCGCGCT
>FSWQ01000333.1_pt1 | contig 11629 bp, 4 predicted proteins | sample 1637691 | NCBI WGS metagenome assembly FSWQ01 (sample SAMEA3914814, study PRJEB12502) | metagenome | biome: forest; material: soil | place: USA | collected 2011-09-16 | depth 0.1 m | reverse complement strand
GTGTCGGCCGGTGTCTCGGGAAGGCTCAAACCTGCCGCCGAAATGGCCGGAGCGAGCACTTCGAGTCCCTGTCGTGTATCTCCGCTCAGAAGCAGATGGCTACCCGCTTCTCTTCGTAAATCGCTACGCTCTTCCACGGTACTAGCCAGTCGAGCGCAACTGAGTAGCTCTTCACCGGCTTCGCGGCGGCGCCCTGCATCTTGCAGAGCTCGCGCGCGACTGCGCTGAATCATTTGCGCTTCGGCTGCGCCGAACTGGCCGTGCTCGAGCGCGATACCGAACAGAGCGGCAGCGCGATCGAAGGCTAGCTGGTCATTCGCCGTCTGCGCAGCGGCAACGGCCAAGCCAGCAGCTTCGTGTGCGGCACCCGAACCCGCTAGGTGTTCGACCAGAGCCTCCGGCTCTGCCCCGCCCTCGCGACGCAGCGCATCGGCCAGCCTGCTGTGATGCGCCCGTCGGGTTGCCTCCGGGAGCGACTGGAGCACGGCGTCGCGGATACGCGCGTGGTACGGCTCCAGCGCATCACCCGCAGTATGCGCTGCGCGCGCGAAACGGCCGGAGTGCAGCGCATCTAGCACGTCCGGATCCGCGTTGCCCGTGGCCTGAACGAGCACGCTTCGACGCAGCGGTCTCGATGCGACGCACAACAGCTCGAGCGCCAAACGCGACGACGCAAGCAAGCGCTCGTGACGCGCGCGGAGTACTGCGTCGAGACCCGCCACGCCCCCGGTGTTGGCTGTGGGTAGACCTTCGGCGAGCAGATCCGCGAAGAACGGGTTTCCGCCGCTCTGGAGCGCGAGACGCAGGGCCTCTTCTTCTTCGAGCGGAACGTCCCCGCGCCAACGGGCTTGCACCAACGCCCGAGCCTCCTCGTTGGACAGAGGGCCGAGGTGCACTCGGCGAGGAGGCTCCCGTAGCCGCGCCTCGAGCTTGCGGAGCGAGGGCCCAAGCTCGCCGGCATCCGTCCGTACCGCCCCAATCAGCAAGAGCGGCGGCGCCTCGGGCGCGCGCAGCACGGCAGCGAGTAGTTCCGCACTGTCTGCGTCGAGCCACTGCACGTCGTCAATGACCAGAACCAGCGGTTGTCGGAGGCACAGCCTACGTGCAAGCTCACGCAAAGCGTCAGTTGCGTGCAACCGAACCTGACCTACGTCCGCTGAGTCAGCGGCATTGGTAACGCTACGGGCGACCTCCGGAATACGCAGAAGCACCGGAAAAAGACGCGCTAAATGCCCGATATTTCGCGGCAAGAGCCCCGCGAGCGTCGCGGGGGCTTGGAGCGTGAGCCATTCACTGAGCTCGTCGATGAGCTCGTCGAATGCAGGAAAAGGGATGGTTCCCGAATGGCGCGCGTGGCTGCGCAGCACGAGCGCTCTGCCTTGCTCTTCCAGTGTGCGCCCGAAGTGTTCGAGCAGCGTGGTCTTGCCGATCCCGCTCGTTCCTTGCAGCCACGTCACCATCGAGGTGCCCTCGGCGCTACGCCTCAATGCTTCCCAAAGCTCACCCAGCGCGGCGGCTCTCCCTACGAACCGCCCGCTTTGGGTGAGCGGGGGCACGCTTGCCGAATGCGGCTCCGGGGCGATGCCGAGTCGGCTCAGAATCTCCGATTCGCCGGCCCGTTCGTTGGGGTCCGGCTCGAGAAGGCGTAGGCACAAGTCGAACAGCTCGACCGACCACTCCGGTCGAGCGAATGAGTACAGCCACTCGCGCATACTTGCGTCGGGGGGCGTCCTGGGCAGCTCGCCCGTGATCGTCCTAAATAACAGCACTCCGAGGGAGTAAAAGTCCCCTTTCGCGCCGACTACCCCAGCGAAAGCCTCCGGGGCAAGGTACTCCTTCGTGCCGCGTGGAGTTACGCGCTCGCGCGCCCGCGAGCTCAACCCGTAGTCGATGAGTACGAGGCGGCTACCTGGCTCGACGAGCACGTTCGACGGCGTGACATCGCCATGAACGAGCCCTCGCCTATGAACGGCATCGAGTGCGTAAATCAGCTGGCACAAACACGAGTGGAGCTCGCTTGGAAAGCTTCGCAAGTAGTCCAACAACGGCACGCCTCCCACGAGCTCCATGACCAGCACGATGTTCTCGCCGTGCTCGAAAAGCTCGAGGGCTTTCGCGACGTTGCGATGCTGGATCTCGGATAGCGCGCGAAACTCGCGCTTGAGCCGACTCAGCGATTCTCCGTTCGGCGTGAGCAGGCGTTTGAGCGCCACACCGTGATCCTGCTCGACGTCCCAGGCCGCGTAGACCTCCGTGCCTTGGCCTTGGGCAAGCGAACGCTGCACGCGGTAGCGGGCAGTGCCTTCGAACGGCCCGCGTGTCTCGATTTCAGCAGCGCTCGGTTCGAGCCGTTGGGCGGGAACACCAAGCGCGAGTGCAAACTCCATGGCGTTCTCGAAGCGATCTGCGGGCGACTTGCTCAGCGCTCGTGAGACCGCCGCACTGACGACGCTAGGCAGCTCCGGGCGAACGACGTCCAGTGATTGAGCATCGTCGTGCAGGATGGACAAACGAAGCGCCGCTCTGGTCGCCGCACGGAATGGGGCAGACCCACTCAGCATTTGGTACACGATGGCGCCCAGCGCGTAGATGTCTCCGCGCGCGTCAGCGGTTTCGCCTGCTTCCCAGCGTTCGGGTGGAAGATACGCAAGCGTTCCGAGAATGTCACCGGGATCGGTGAGCTGGCCGGGCTCGTCCAGCTTGGCCACGCCAAAGTCCAGCACCTTGATGCGCGGCATCAGCATGGCCGGCCCCTGCACCACGAAGAGATTCGCTGGTTTCAGGTCACGGTGAACGACGCCGGCCGCGTGCGCGGCATGAAGCGCGGCGCATGCTTGCTCGATCAAACGGAGTACGAGGCCGAGCTCCAGAGGCGCACGTTCGTGCATGACCTGAGCCAGATCCTTGCCGAAAAGCCGCTCCATCACGATGTACGGCCCGAAACGCGCGTCACTGCCGGTATCGAACACCTGAACCACGCCCGGGTGATCGATTCGCGCCATTGCTCTGGCTTCCCTCTGCAAGCGCTGTATCGCACGCTCGTTTTGGCGCTTGTCGAGGGGCAGGAGCTTGATCGCAACCGGGCGATCCAAGAGCAAATCACGGCCGGCGAATACGGTGCCCATTCCACCACTGCCCAGCGTGCTCTCGATCTCGTAGCGGTCGATGAGGCGATCGAGTGCCCGCGCCTTGCCGTCCCCTACCGGAGCTGCCTCGACCTTCATGTCTACGAATCTCTCCTGGCTGAGATGTCCTTCCTTCTAAATACACCTCTTCGATCGCGCCAGGCAGCCGCAATCGGGCTCGATGATCGGGCCACCGAGCCGGCGTTTTCGTCGCCGCGCTCATGTAACAGGACGGCAAAAGTACCAAGGATGGTTGGCGCGGCCCCTCTAAAGGAGCATCGCCACACAGGGTCGTGGAGCTCGGCCCATATGTGCGACTCGAGACCTTCGTCGACATGATGCTGAAACGCCAAGCTAATGTCGTACTTATGCTCGCGGAGGGCTCCTGACGCAGTCGTTCGCGCGCACACTTCGCGGCGCACGAATTGAGCAAGACCGTTCAAGCGATGTAGCCGACGAGCACAGTCTGACGCGGTCCGTGCAGTTCGAAGCTTCGCGCTCGCTGCAGCGGTGTTTCGATCTCGCAGTCACGACTGGCGAGCGGGGTATGCGGGCTTGACGCTCGATTGCGCGCCTGGTTACAAGAAGCCAGGATGAGAGTCGTGCGACTGACCCGCACCCCGAATAAGTCGCTCGCTCGGCGTGCGGCTTGCTGCCGCTACGCCGAGGCGTGGCAGGCAATGGGTCGAATCGTCGTCGCGTGCGGGCTGGCCGCCATTGTAGTCGGGCCAACGCGGGCTGTTTACGCGCAGCAGCCAGGAACAGCGGGCGCAGCGCAAGGCAACGACCCTGACCCGACCGAGGCCTCGTACCGACGAGCTGTGGAAGTCCAAAAACGAGCGAAAAGGCCGAACGACGCTTCCGTTGCCGAAGCGCTGCTGGACCTCGCGATGTTTTACGACACGCGCGGCAAAGCAGCCCTGGAGGTCGACGCCTTGCGCGAAGCGCAGGGCGCGTTCGCGCATGTGTCCCAGGTCGACCACAATCACTACGGCGGTTGTCTGAACCGTCTCGCGAATCTGTTGCTCGACCAGAACGACTACAACGGAGCCGAGCCGCTGTTTCTCAGTGCAGCGGCGCAATACGATCAAATCACCGGTTCGAAGAGCGTTGGCGCGGCTTTCGCGCGGGCGAATGCGGCAATGATCCTGGAGCACCAAGGCGACTACGCCCACGCGCAACTCCTGCTCGAGCAAGCGAAGGCCAAATTCGAAGCCACGCTCGGCCCCAATGACCCGCAGATTGCGGTCGTGCTGAATCATCTCGCGGCGCTGTACGGCGGAGAAGGCGATGTGCGCGCTGAAGCAACGTACCAGCAGCTCATTGCCGTTCACGAACAAGATGGTGATGCGGTCGCCTTGGCCGCAGCCGTGAATGATCTGGCGACGCACCATACGAATCAGGGACAGTGGCTGGTCGCGGCTCAGGAGTTCAAACGCGCGCTGAGCATCCTCGAAAGCTCGAAAAAACTCGATTCAGCGGCAGGGGTCAAAGTCTTGACGACCTTTGCCACCCTACAGTTGAAGCGCGGTGATCTTCGCGACGCATTGCCGACGGCAGAGCGAGCGGAGGCGATCGCCGAGGCCAAGCTCGAACCAAACAACACGGAGCGCGGTTACGCGGCGGTCGTGCTTGCCGACATCTACAAGGCAACGGGACAGTATCGGCGTGCGGAAGCGCTCTACCTACGCGCCGAGTCGGTCTGGCGTGCGGCGGGCGGCGACGACGCACCGGCGATTGCCCTGTCGCGCATCAACCTGGGTGGTCTTTATCTGGAGGAGGGGGACTACCCGAGCGCCGAGCAGAGCCTCCGCAAGGCGCTGGACATCTCTCGCAAAGCAGGGGACAGGGGACGAAGTAACGCAATCGCTGCGCTAAATGGCCTCGCTTCGCTGTACGCCGAACAGAGCAAGTACGACCAAGCGGTGCCATACGCCGAAGAGGTGCTGCTCGCGTGGCAGGGTCTGGGTGCCGAGGAACCGAAAGCCGGACTCGCACATTTCAATCTCGGACAAATCTACATCGGTCTCGGCGATCACGAACGGGCCCGTACGCATCTCGAGCGAGCCCTGGCCATCGCCAACGAGAACTCGGACGTGCAGGCAGCCGCGCAGGCGATGCTAGCCCTGGCTGGGTTGCGAAACCTGATGAACGACTGGGTCGGAGCGGAGGCGGCATATCGAGCCGTGATCGAGCAATTGAAGCCCTTCTCCTCCGTCGAAGCCAAGCTGGCCACCGGTCACGCCCTGGGTGGTCTCGCCTCGCTTCGTATGGCCAACGCCGACCCCGTCGCGGCAGAAGATCTGATGCGTCAAGCCATTGCCGCCGTGAGCGTCGCAGGACCGGGCAGCCTCGAGACCGTGGCCTTCGAGACTGGTCTCGCGCAATTGCTCGCCGCCAAGAAGGACTTCGAGGCAGCGGAGTTGCTGCTCCAGCGTGCTGCAGCCGCGCTCGAGCGTGCTGGCGGGAAGGACAATCCTGCTCTCGTCCACGTGCTGTTCGGCAAGGCGCTCGTTCAATGGGAAAGAGCCGACGCGCCCGGAGCCTTTCGGACGATGGGAGAGGGTCTGGACATTCAAGAGCGGCTGTTGACGAGAACGCTGACAATGGGCTCCGAGGAACAGCGGCGGCTTCTACTCGCCGAGTCCGACCTGGGAAACAACGCGCCTATCGCGCTGCACGTGAGAGCCTATCCAACGGTGCCGGCCGCCATGCGCCTGGCCATGCTCGCGGTTTTGAGGCGCAAGGGGCGACTACTCGATACAATGAGCGACACCACGCGCGTGCTGCGCGAGCACCTGAGCGAGTCGGACGCCGCGCTATTCGATCGGCTTCGCGTCCTGCGCTCGACAATCGCCCGTCGCGCCCTCGCTGGCTCCGGCGGCGACGCAACGAACGGGTCCGGAGGGAGCGATGTCGAGTCGCTTCCTCAGGAGGCAGACGCGCTCGAAGCCCAGATCGCGTCGCGCAGCGCTCCCTTTCAAGCCGTTACACAGCCAATCACGATAGAGGGGGTCGCGGCTGCGATCCCCTCGGACGCGGCGTTGGTCGAAATCGTGAGCTTCCGACCAGTCGTGCCGCACCCGGCGAACCTGAGCCAGATATGGGGTGCGTCTCGATACGTGGCATACGTTCTCCAGCAAGGCGGCTCTCTGAAGTTCGCAGACCTCGGCGAAGCGAAAGCGATCGACGACTTGGCCGCGGCGTTTCGGGAAACGCTTTCACACCGAGGCTCGGACGCAAAGCGCGCTGGCCGGGCGCTCGACGAGCTGGTGATGCGACCGGTTCGGCAGCTCGTGGGCAACGTGAGGCATCTCTTCATCTCTCCGGATGGTGCGCTGGATGTGGTTCCGTTTGCCGCGATGGTGGACGAGCACGGCCACTACCTAGTTGATGCCTGGCACATCAGCTACCTATCCTCAGGTCGGGATCTGCTTCGCCCGAAAGGCCTCGCGCCGCGCAGCAATTCGGTGGTGATTGCCAATCCGTCATTCGGCGGCACGGATACATCCTCGGGCGGGTTCGGGCTACATGCAGGACCGTTGCAATACACGGAGGAGGAAGGGCGCAGAGTGGCAGGGTCGCTCGACCGCGGGGAACTCTGGTTGCAGGCAGCGGCGAGCAAGAGCGCATTGATGCAGGTGAAAGGCCCGCAAGTGCTGCACATTGCGACGCATGGCTTCTTTCTGGACGACGTCCAAGCCTCGAGCGGGCCGGCGCGTGACTTCTTTCGTACAGACACGAAAGAGATACCCGCAAACCCCCTGCTACGTTCCGGCCTTGCACTAGCGGGAGCCAACGTTCCAGGTGGTGAAGGGTTTCTAACCGCGCTCGAAGCCTCGTCACTCGACCTGTGGGGAACGAAGCTCGTGGTGTTGAGCGCGTGTGACACCGGCGTCGGCGAGATCAGAAATGGCGAGGGGGTGTTCGGCTTGCGGCGTGCGTTCACGATGGCCGGAGCGGCTTCGCTAGTAATGAGTCTGTGGCGGGTAGACGACGAGGGGACTCGAGATCTGATGACAGCCTACTATGCGGGCCTGGCGCGCGGCGAAGGTCGAGCCGAAGCGCTGCGCAATGTACAACTCACGATGAGCCATAGCCCGAACTACGGCGATCCGTGGCACTGGGCAAGCTTCGTAGAGTACGGCGAAGACGGTCCGCTCGCGTCCAACCTCCCTGCACGCTCCGGCAGTTCCGGCCCGCCTCCCGTCAACTCGGCTGCTGGCAGGCTCGGGTGCGGGTGCTCGGTGGTCGGCAGTCCGAGCCGGAACGTGGCTGCCACGCTTCTCTCATTTGCTCTCGCCGCCCTTGGTGCAAAGCGGAGAAAACGTCGCGCTCGCGTAGCACCCAAGGCGTTGTAAAAACGAGCGGCAATTTCTACCGAGCCTTAGAGATGGCAATAGTGCATGAACATTCGCGAGGGAATAAACCATGGCAAAGATAGTGCTCGTGCACGGGATGAACATGCAGTCACACAAGCGCGAGCCGCTCGAGCGGCTGTGGGCTGACGCGCTAATCAAGCTGCTTCGGCGCACCGATTGGGCCCGCGCCAATCCGAATTTGCTGCCGACCCGGTCGGACGTGAAGATTGCGTACTGGGCCGACCTCTTCAAGTGGCCAGACTTCGCCGCGGAGGCGAAGGCGGCGGCAGAGGCCGCAGCCGCCAAAGGACTTGTCAGCGCCAGCCGTGATGCCTATTTCGATTTTTGCCGAGGCAGTGTCCGCGTCGCCGACAAGCTGTCGTCGTTCGGTAAGGACGGGCGTCCGAGCAACGCGTTGGCGGCTTTCCTGGACCGGCTAGTGAGTCAGACGGCCATCTACATGCACAATGGCCCGGTATATCACCCGGACCAAAACGCACGCGACGGCGCATTTTTCCAAGTTCAGTCCCGCGTTCTTGCAGCACTTGGCACAGATACCCAATTGGTCATCGGCCATTCGCTCGGCACAGTCGTCGCCTACGAGGCGCTGTGCGCCAGGCCGCACCTGGTCAGCTCGTTCATCACGATCGGTTCGCCGATGGCAACTCCCGATCTCATCTTGGAGCCACTGCGCCAGCGTTCGGCGCAGCTCTTCGGGGGCTCCGTTGCAGCGGGCTTGCCTTGGCCCAAAGTGGATCGTTGGACGAACTTTTATGCCGGCGCGGACGTCTGGTGTGTGCCAATCGAGGGCCTTGCACACTTGTTCACCGGCGTCCGCGACGAACGCGTGGAGCATGGCACGACGCTAGACGGACCCGGCACGCACGAGCTCCCTGCCTACCTCGAGCACATCGAGATCGGCAACGCCATTGCCGAAGCACTTTGACGGATGACGACTAAGCCGCCTCGTCGTTTTTTTCTCGGCATCGGCATCGAAAATGCCGGGGGGATGTTCAAGCGGCTACCTCAGGTTCCCGAGGACGTGCGGCGCATGAGCGCTGTGTTCGAGCACGTTCTGTCGTACGAACGCGTCGCGTTGCCCGCTGATCCCAGCGCAGACGAACTGCGAGCCGCGTTGATCGGCTGGCTGCTGAAAGCCGACCTTGGGCCGCAGGACCGTCTGGTCTTTTACTATTCAGGTCACGGTCACGTCGATGTCGGCCGACACTATTTGTGCACCCGGGGTTTCCGCGCCGAGGCGGTGGCCGAAGGGATGCGAGCCTCGGACTTGGCCGCTCTAGTGCTCGCCCGCGACGCCCATCCGGGCAAAATGCTGATCATCTTGGATTGCTGCTATGCAAGCCGAGCGGCGGGGCGAACGTTGCTCGCCCATGCTCTCGAGCGCACGGATTGCTACCTGCTGGCAGCAAGCGCCGAGGGCCCTGCATACGATGGCGTATTCAGCCAAGCGTTCGATGACGTCTTGCGTTCCGTAAGTCCTCCTTCGTCACTCGATGAATTGGCGGCCGCGCTCAAGTCACGCGTCGGCGCCCGACAGTCAATTCGTCACCTCGGCGTGGGTGGGGATCGCTTCGATCTCCTCGATAAACAGGCGCTGAATCCCGTAACCCCGCCGGTTGACGCTGGGGCGAAGCCCGCGCCCTCTCCGCATGCTGGAGCTGCTGCCGAACTGAAGGGTGCTCAGCACAGCGCAGTGCTGAGCGCGCCAAGCGGGTCGCGGAGCTGGAGAAGAGCCCCGCGTCCGACACTACAACGTCTCCTGCCCGGCCTCTGCACGGTCGCCGCATTGTTCATCGTGCTGGCGGTGTGGGGGCTCACTCGCGGCAGCGTCGCGCATTCGCCAACGCCACTCCCGCCATCGCTCAGCGTGCAGCCAATGCCGCTCTCGCCGTCGGCCAGTGCGCAGCCGCCACGAACCGCCCCGTTGCCAGCCGAAAGAATCCTCATCCCAGGCGGGAGCGTGCGCTTCGGGCTCGATGACAAGGCAGCGCGGGCGCTGTACGCAAAATGTCTACTCATTCCAGGCGAAAACTGCGGCCCTGATTTCAAAACCTCGGTTTTTGGGCGCAGCGTGGTGGTCTCTCCGCCGCAGTCCGTGCGGCCGTTTTCGATCGATACGCTCGAAGTATCGAACCAGAATTTCGCTCGTTTCTTGGACTCTTTGACCCAACTGAAACCTTACCCCAGGGAAAATTACGGCGTTCTCCTGCGTGAAGCCAATGGTCGCGCTCTCGGCGTGGTGGCGGCCGGAGCGAATGAAGCCACACCCTACGGAATCGAGCGTGCCGGCGAGCACATCATTGCAGTGCCGGGTTGCGAGCAGCGGGCTGCCAATGAGCTCACTTGGTATGCAGCCGACGCGTACTGTCGGGCGCAGGGTGAGCGCTTGCCAACGGAGCTGGAGTGGGAGGTCGCGGCGCGCGGAAGTGAAGGCCGAGACTACCCGTGGGGGAACGACGTGCCCGATTGCCACGGCGTGGCGTTCGCAGGCGACGAGAACGGCTGCCCTGTGCATCCGACGGCACCCGTGAACGTCGCATCCTCGGGAGCGGATCGCTCGCTTCTCGGTGTCCAAGATCTTGGCGGGAATGTGCTGGAGTGGACCGCGTCGCACTTCAACGCTGTGTTCGCGGCCGACCAGCAGCGCTGCGCGGCCACGGGCTGCGCCATCGCTCGCGGCGGCAGCTTTGCCGACCACTCGATCTGGTTGCACTCGGCGCTCAGGAGCCGCTTCAACGTCACTGAGGTCGCGGACAATCTCGGCTTTCGTTGCGCAAAGGATCTCCCATGAAAACCTGGTCAGGCTGGCTGCTGCTCGTATCGTTCCCGGTGACGTGTGGAGTTTCGTGCGCCCCGCGCGCAGCGGCGCTGGCCCCGAGCAGCCCCGCGGCACGCGCGCCGAATGCATTGCAGCCCGCCGCGGGCGCCGATCGAGAGCTGGAGGACAGAGGTCTCTACCGGACGGACGAGAACGCTCGGGTCGCTCCGCCGAACTGGGCGAATGCAGTGGGATCACTGTACATCATCGCCCGAACGCTCGACGGGCAAGTGGCCCTCGTGACCAGCGGTGCGCGGCTGCATACGGGTGAGGAGATCGAGTTACACGTCAGCGTGGGGCGTTCCGCGTACGTGTACCTGGTCCAACTTTCTGCCCGCGATGAAGCGACCATTCTCTATCCGGTGGCCGGAGAGCCCGAGAAACTGGCACCCGGTGTCGACTACCGCATGCCGGCGGACAGCAACGTGCACTTCAAGCTAGACGACAAGATCGGTACCGAACGCCTTGCGTTCATCGTCACCGAACGAGCAATCGCGTCTGGCGAATCCGGCGTGCGCGCGTTGATCGAGCAACTTCGAGCGACGGGTCGCTGGGCAGCGGCTGCTGAGGGAGGAGCGCCACGAACATCGGGCGCGGGTGTCGGGGCGCCGGCGGGTGCGCGCGTAGCAGCAGCCGACACGGGTTCCGTGCCCCAACACGCGAGCGGCGGAACGAGGGATTTCCGCCGGGCGCTCGACGCCCAGCCCGACGACACGGGCGTTGCGCTCGCGATCTTCACGTTCGAGCACATCCCCTAATTCAGCACTGCCGCATTTTCTTTCGGCATCTCCCGCGCCCGCGCGTCATCGATGTTCGGAAGGATCACCTGATCGATTTGGCGTGAGCTCGCTCATTTGGGCAATCACGTTCAAGGGAACTTGGTTCGAGCCACGTATCATTGAAAGTGGTGCGAAGCGGCTCGCTGCCGGTAGCGCCTTGGCCGCGGCGGGCTGAACCGATGCGCTCCCGGAGGGAGCGTCCATGGGGCGGTCCGCCGTTCGTCGTCACACTTAAACAGGGGCTATTTCCATGGAATTTCCGAGAATCAGCTACTTTGCGGCGGCCGCCATTCTGATTCCACTGATCGCAAGCTGCTCGATGATGGGCACGATGATCGGCTCCGCGAATGACGGCATCAAGATCGCGAAAGGTTGTCCCGACCTATCTACGATGGATGCAATCGCGAAGGTCAACTTCGGCGATGAGTTCACGTTCGAGCCGAAGGTTGCGGCGGACGTCAAGGCCGGCGTCATCGCCGCCAGTGCGCTCAAAGACATAGCTGCAGACGTTGACGCGGACTTGAT
>FSWQ01002083.1_pt1 | contig 11632 bp, 11 predicted proteins | sample 1637691 | NCBI WGS metagenome assembly FSWQ01 (sample SAMEA3914814, study PRJEB12502) | metagenome | biome: forest; material: soil | place: USA | collected 2011-09-16 | depth 0.1 m | reverse complement strand
GGTGGATAGCAGCCGCGGTCGCGGCGCGACGTTTCGCGTCAATCTCGGCTCTCCGCGCCCTTCGCAGCCGCCGCCCGCCGATTGAGCGCTGCCGCATTCGTGAGCGAATTCAGCGGCTTGGGCTCGGCTGCCGGCGAGGGAGAAGCAATCTGACCCCACTTGCGTATAACGCCTCGAGAGCACAGATAGCTTACGAGCTAACCAGTCGAGAACATCATGATCATTCGTCGCAAAGCCCCGCTGTTCGTCACGTTGGCCTTGGCCCTTTCCTTGTCGCTGCCGGCCTTCGCGGCCGAGGCGGAAAACTTCGTCAAGGGCAAGCATACCGAGCTGACCGAGCTCGTCAGCAAGGCGAAGTCCAAGGACGACGAGAAGAAGCTCGATGCCGCGTTCGACGCCGTGTTCGACTACGACGGCTTGGCCAAAGCCACGCTCAAAGACAGCTGGGACCAAAGAACCCCCGCTGAACGCGTCGAATTCACCGCCGTCCTCAAAGACTTGGTGCGCAATTCCTATCGCCGGAACATCAAGAAAACCATCGGCTACGAGGTCGACTACAAGGGCGAGCAGGACGGTGACGCGGGCAAGGTGGTGCGCACGGTGGCCCACAACAAGCAAAACGCCCGTGAAGAGCCGGTCAGCATCGACTACGTCGTGCACCAGGTCGACGGTAAGTGGCAGATTTACGATATCGTCACCGAGGGCTCGAGCCTGATCCGCAATTATCGCAATCAGTTTCGGCGGGTGATCGAGAAAAAGGGCTTCGAGGAGCTGCTTCGGCGCATGAAGGCCAAGCGGGACAAGGGCGGGGACGTCTGAGGCAAGAGCGCGATTCGCTGGAAAATACCGGCGAACTCGGCAAGCGTTCGCTCTCCAGCTGATGCCTCGCGGCATTGCGCCGTGAAATTGCCCGCGCTAGCCGTCTGACTGGTACGATCCGCGGACCTTGGGTCCGTCCCGAAACTCGTCCAGCCCGCCGCCGCTCGGGCCTTCGCTCCGCCACGATCCGGACCGTGCGCGAGCGCTGGCATTGGGCGAAGAGCCGCGTGTTCCGTTGCGCCTCACGGTGACCCGAGGTGTGCTCGGCATGGAGCTGTACGAGCCGATCGAGTTCGGACCGCTGGACGTGACGCGGCTTTCACTCACCCTGCCGAACCTCAAGTTTCCGCTCGACCTGAGCGGCGGCGTGCCGCAGTTCCGGCACCGTCGCGGAGAGCTCGAGCATGGCACGCTGAGCAGCGGCCTAGGCCGCTTGGCTCGCTTCTTCGAGCAGCGCGCGGGCGACGTACTCGGCCCATTGGTGCGACCAGTTTCGGTGTTCGCGCGTGGGCAAGGCTTCGGCGTGGGCATGGTGGCCGAGGGGCGCGCGCTCGCGTTCGATTTGCTCTGGGTGCCCGAGGAGCGACACGCGCGCTTCGTGGTCAGCGACGCGCGCGGGGTCGGCTTGGCGGGTGCTGCGCTCGGCTTTGCACTGCGCGCGCTCGACGGCGTGTTCGCGGACCTAGCCGAGCGGCGCGGGCGCGTGATCACGATCTTGGACGCGGGCGCGGTGCTCGGCCGCGCGCTGCTTCCGGCCGTGGGCGCGCGCGCTCCCTCGGCGCGGCGCGTGCGCTTCGGAGCGCTCTCTTTCAGTAACGACGACGTGCAGGTCGAACTCGACGCGACGTTTGCTCCGGTGGAGCTCTCCGCCGAAGGCACCCGTGCGCTCGAGCTCGCGGCGCTGGTCGCCGGGGCTGACGACGCGCTCGCGGCCGGCGCGGCCGACGAGGCGCGCGCCGGCTATTTGCTCGCGCTCGAGCAAGCGCCGCGTCACCCCGAGCTGGTGCGCCTAGTTGCCGACATCGATCTGCAGGTGCCCGAGCGGGCCGAGGCTGCGCTCGGCATGGTCGTCGAGAGCGGCGCCGCGACGCGCGCGGGCCTCACGGGGGCCGAGCTTTTGTGGCGAGTGGGCGACCCCGACGGCGCGCGCCAAGCGCTGAGCGAAGCCGCACAGCTCGAACCTTATCCGCCACTGGCCGCGCTCTTGTGGTGCCGCGCTGCCGAACGCGAATCTTCCGCGCTCGAGCGGCGCAACGCGCTCGATCGCGCGGTCGCGCTCGCCCCCGGGCTCGAGCTGCCGCGAGCGCGTCGTTTCGAGGCGCGGCTCGAGCGTGGGGACCGTGAAGGCGCGCTCGGGGACGCCGAGCACCTGGAAGCCATGACGCCCGGCGCGCGCGGCAAACACGACAAGAATTTACGCGCCGCGCGGGCCTTTTCGGCGGCGGGCTTCGTGCGTGAGGCGCGGCGTTGCTTCGAACGGGCGCTCCGCTATGCCCCCGACGACGCGCGCGCCACCGCGGGTCTCGCCCGCGCATTGATGGCCGCAGGTCTGCGCGAACGCGCCACGACCTTGCTCGCGCGCGCCGTCACCCTGTCCGAGCGCAGTGGTCAGCCCGACGCGGACGCGTTGCTGGATTTGGCTATTGTGTTGGCGAACGATTTGAAAGATCTGCCGCAAGCGATCGCGCGCGTGCGTCAAGTGTCGCAGTCCTCGCCACGTCACGTCGAAGCGCGCCGACTCGAAGCCCGCTGGCGCGCCGATCTCGGTGATATCGCCGGTGCTTCGTTGGGCTACGGGCGGATGCGCGAGGCCATCGAGCTGAGTCATGACGTGCCGCCCCACGCCGCCGAGTATTTGCTCGAAGCCGCCGAATTCGAGCATGCCATCGAGCGCGACGTGCTCGCCGCCGAGCGTCATTTGGCCGTCGCCGTGCGCGTCGCGCCGCACGACGCGCAGATCGCGGAGCGCTATCGCCGCGTCGCCGCCGAGGGGCTGGCCGCGCAACGCGCTCGCAAGCGCTGAAGCTCTGCTGGTGGGCAGGGATTTTTTGATGGTCACGCGTCGCGGTGGGCGGCGGCAGAGCCTTCGGCGGCGCGGATCGTCAGCCCTGACGCCGTTTCGCACTGGCGCAGGGGAGCTGCTGCGAGGCGACCCCCGAGATCGGGATGGGAGAGAGGAGAGCGGGCACGGGCACGGGCACGGGCACGGGCAGGAGAGCGAGGATCAGTGACACAGGGCGTGCCAGGCTTGCTCGAGGGGGGCGGCGTCGGTTTGCGAGACGACGGCGTACAAGCGGAGCGGTGACACTGAAACGGCGAGGACGGAGCTCGGCAGGCAAGTGAGGGCGCGTTCGAGTGCGTCGGGTAAGCGGGCGACGCCGACGGCGATTACGCTGACGGCGCAGATGTCGCTGCGGACTTCGGTCGCGCCGGCCGCGATGAACAGCGCGGCGGCGTTTCCGGCGTCGGGGACGCTCGTCATCGAGAACAAGAGCGACACTTCGCGATCGAGCCAAGCGTCGCGCACGGGGATGCCGGCGGCCAGCGCGACCTGCAGCAAGCGCGAGCGCGCCGAGCTCGGTGCTTTGACCCAGAGCAGTTTGCCGTCCACCACGATCGTCGTATGAGCGCTACTGCCAGCCGCGACGCGGGTCTCCGGGCCACTGCCCTGTTCGGCAAAGTCTTGGGTTTTGCGGGCATGGATCACGATTTGGTGCCGCTTCGCAAAGTCCACCGCGCGCGCGTTCAAGACCTTGGCGCCCGACTCGGCCATCTCTTGCATCGTCTCGTAGTCGATGGTCGGCAAATGGCGCGCGCTCTCGACCGAGCGCGGATCGGCGCTGTAGATGCCGTCGACGTCGCTGTAGATTTCGCAGTGTTCGGCGCCGAGCGCGGCCGTCAACGCGACGGCGGTGGTGTCCGAACCGCCGCGGCCGAGCGTCGTGATCTCGCGCCGCTGGCTCACGCCTTGGTAGCCGGCGACGATCACGACGCGGCCCTGCGCGAGTTCCTCTCGAATGCGATACGGGCGGACCTCGATGATCTGTGCGTCGAAGTGGCGATCGTCGGTGATGATGCCCGATTGTGAACCGGTGAAGCTCACCGCGTCACAACCGCAATCGGACAGCGCCATCGAGAGCAGGGCCATGGTGACGCGTTCGCCGGTGCTGACCAGCATGTCGAGCTCGCGCCGCGGTGGTTCGGCCGAGAGCGCGCGCGCGAGCGAGAGCAAGCTCTCGGTGGTTTTGCCCATCGCGCTCACCACCACCACGACTTGCACGCCCGTTCGCTGCGTGGCTGCGACGTGGCGCGCCACTTGCCGGATCTTGTCCGGGTCGGCGACCGACGAGCCGCCGTACTTTTGGACGACGATGGCCATGCTCCGCCAGCGCTAGCAGATGCCTCGAATTGGGCCAAATATCGGGCGCGAACACGAAACGCTAGACGCTAGGTGAGCTCGTTCGCGCTGAAGGAGAGCACGCCGAAGCCCCCGGTTGCCCACAGCCTGCCGCTCGCGGCGTGGTAGTTCAGGCACGAGACCTTTGCCCACTCGCCGCGATCGATGGCGTCCGCCGGAGACCGCTCGCTGCTGGCATCGAGGCGCGCGATCACCACCGCTTCGGCTAGCAGCGGATCGATTAGTAAAATCTCGCTTTGGTCGCTGGTCTCGCGATATAGCGCCGCGAAGAAGCGCGGGCTGCCGGCGAGATCTGCGCCGGCGATGGCGGTCGCGCTGGCGCTGCCCGCAACCCGGCGGAACGACGCGCCGCTATCGGAGGACACGAGCAGGGCACGACCCGGCTCGGCGACCGCGATCGCCTGCCCCGACGTGGCGAGCAGCGCCGTGTCACTCGTGATTGCCACCCGCCTCGCGCTCGCGAGCCGCGGCGACTGCGCTGACGGATCGCCGTCGAGAAACAGCAGGCTGCGTTCGCGGCCGCGCGCGACCAGTAGCGTGGCGCTCTCGCGGGCCACGGCCAGCAGCTTGCCGTCGACCACGACATGCTCGAAGCGGTCGCCCGAGTCGAGCACCTCGACCAAGCCGTGATCGCGCGCCCAGAGCAGCACGCGGCCGCCCGGCGTGCCCAAGGCGCCGCCGAACGCGAGGCGTGTGCGTGAGCCGGGAGCGAGCCTCAGCGGCTCGCGAAAGCGCGTCAATTGCTCGGCTTGCGAAGCGAAGCGGGCGCGCCGAAAGAGTTGCCCGCCTTGGGTCGCGGCGAGCGCGATGTCCTGCTCGGCGCCGAGCAGCACCAGATCGGACAAGTTGCTCCCGTCGAGCGCGAGCCGGAGCGGCGCCGGCGAATCGTCACGAAACCAAAGCAAATCGCTGCTGCCCGCAACGACGCTGCCCGGCGCGCTGCACAAAGCGCTGCACGCTTCGAGGAGCGCCGCGGGGAGACGCGTCTGCCAAGGGGCAGCGGCCATCGGCAAGCGGGCTTCGTCGCTGGCGTTGCCGAGTGAAATTTCGCGTTCCGCCGCGATGCCCTCCGAACCGTCGTCTTGCTCGAGCGACGGGAACTTGCTCTCGTCGACGACGATCGCTCCGTCTTCCAGGCCTTCCGAGCCGTCGTCGGGGGTCAGCGCGTCGGGCAAGGCGAGGCCGATGGCAGGGTCGACCTCGAAGCCTGCATCTGCGTCGTCTTCCGCGCTGCTACGCGCGTTGTCGAGCTCGACGAAGCTGCCTAAGTCGAGCTCGATGGGGTCGTTGTCGCCCGCGCTCTCGCCGAGCACGTCGATTTCTTCGCCCACGACCAAATCCGAGGCCTCGGAGTCGTCATTGCCTTCGTCATCGAAGGCGTCGAGCTCGACGGGCTGCTCGAGGTAGCTCTCTTCTTCGTCTGTACTCGGCGACGAAGACCCGGCGAGGAGCGCCGGCGGACGGGTGTCACTGAAACGCATCGACTCGAGGGTAGCAGGCTTTCCGGAGCCGGTTTAAGGTTATGTCGCTCGCGAAAGGGCGTCTCGTCATCGAACCGCAACCGCAGCCCGAACACGCGCTCACTCCACGATTGCTGGAGGAAGCGTGCGCGCCGTGGCAGATCGCGCCCGAGAGCCTGCGTTTGGTCGGTGAATCGGAGAACCTCGTCTATGAAGGCCTGGCGGAGGGCCAGGCGCGCGTGTTGCGCATCACGCATCATGACCATCGCCGCCCCGCCGACATCGAAGCCGAGCTCGATTTCGTGCGCTTTCTGGCGCAGCGCGGGCAGCCCGTATGCCGCGCGCTGCCCTCGTCCGTCGCGCGCGAATGGCACGCCGTCGGCGACCGGCGCATCGCGTGCTGTTTCGAGCGCGCGCGCGGCGAGCTTGCCGTTCCGAGCGATCCCGAGCGCTGGAACGAGCGCTTGTTCCAGCACTGGGGCCGAACCTTGGCGGGCTTTCACGAGTGCGCGCGCGTGTACCTGCCGCCCGCGGGCAGAGCCGCGCGCTACCAGTGGTTCGAAGACGACCTGTTCGCGGGCCAGCACCTCCCGCTCCAAGACGACGATCTGCGGGAGCAGCTCGCCGAACTCACGGTGCGACTCCGAGCGCGCCCGACCACCGCCCGGGACTATGGGCTGATTCACGCGGATTTACACGACAACAATTTCTTTGCCAGCGCCGCCGGCGAGCTCTCGGTATTCGACTTCGATGATGCCTGTCAGCACTGGTACAGCTTCGATCTCGCGGTCGTCGCTCATCAGTTGCCGGGCACGCTCGCCGAGCGGCAGCTCATTTGGTCGGCGATCGTGGCCGGCTACGCCGAGGTCGCGCCTTTGCCCGCGGAGTTCCAGGCGGAAATGTCGTTGATGTTCCGGCTGCGCTCGCTGCAGCTGCTGCAATTCGCGCACAAGATGCTGCGGCGGGCGTCGAGCCCCGAGCGGCAAGCGCGTCTTCGGATGTTCGCCGCCGGCCTCACGCAAAAAATTCGTGCGGGCGAGCCGTTCGATCTGAAGCCGTGAGCGAGCGGCGTGCTACGGTCGGCGCCCCGTGCAACTGAGTGAGCTCCTCGACGACGGTCTCATCGTGCGCCACTTGCTAGTGAAGAACGAGGACGTCGTATTCGTCAAGGGGATCTTCGAAGCGAGTGAAGGCCTATGCGCGATGTATTCGGAGCGCGGCGGCGCCTTGACCATCGTTGCACCCGTGTCTCGCGCACACGAACTGGACGTTGTTTTGAGCGATCTCGCGCGTGAGCTGAACGGCGTGCTCAGCTGAGCTGGAAAAATCGTACCGCCGGAGGTTGCGCGCGACAGGCGCGGCAGGCGCGACAGGCGCGACAGGCGCGACACGAGACTGGGTGCTAAAGCCCCCGTGCGCATGGGATCTTTTGTCGCGTGAATGCTTGGCGTTGCGAGCCCGCTCTCGATGACCTAGCTTCCGCGCTAGATGCCGGAGCCGTTCGCGCCGTCTCATATCGCCGTCGTGCCGTCGCCTGCGGAGCGTACCCCGCTCCCGCTCGATGGTCGCGTCGACACGCGTGCGCTCGATGCATGGTGCGAGTGGTTGGGTGCACTGGCGACCGATGCCGAGGCCGCGCTGGCCGCCGCCATCGCCTATCGTGAGCTCGACGGCGGCGCGCGCGATCATTGGTTGTCGGCGTTGGAGCAAGACGCGCTGCGCCTGAACGTGCCTCGGATCGCGGTGTACGCGCCGCTGCTCGCGGTCGAGTCCGATCCCGAGCGCCGCGCGCGCATCACCGAGGCGATAGGTCCCATGGACATCGCGGCCACGCCACGCTCGGCCGCGCAGGGCCTGTGCGGCCGGCTCGCGGATGGCTCGAACGTCGCGGTGCTGATTACCCCGCTGTATCTGGATTTCGTGCAGGTTTTGGCCTGTTCTTATCGGGCCGATCGCGGGTTTGGTTGGGTACGCCACGATCCGATCGTCGACCGCAAGCACGCGCCGCGGCATGGCGAGCGCATCGACGGCGCGCTCGTCGAACGCACGCCGCTGAAGAGCTTGATCGACGATCTCGCGCACGCCGTGCTGGCTCACAAGCGCAGCGGCCGCGAGTTGCCCGAGGCGCTGCGGGTATTTGCCGACTTGTTCGGCCCGAACGTGAGCGGCTCGAGCCCACCCTCCGCGACGTGATTCGGCGCGCTTTCGCGATCGCGTTGCTGTGCCAGAGTCTGGGCGTGCTCGCGTGCGAGCGCGTGCCCGACGACGCTCCCGTCGCCGATGCGCACGAGTCGGACGCGCGCGGTCACGTGCAGCGCTACGTGTTCGGCACCACCGACGGTCAAGAGTTGAGCGCCGAGAGCATGCACGGTCGGGTGACCGTGCTCTTGTTCGTGACCACCTTCGACCTTGCCTCGCAGGTGGACGCGAAACAATTGAATCAGGTGTTTCACACGCATCGCCCGCGCTTCAACGCCGGCGCGGTCGTGATGGAGGCCGCCAAATACGCGCCATTGGCCGATGTTTTCCGCAGCACGCTCGAGCTGTCTTATCCGGTCGCGATCGCCGATCTCGACACGGTGCAGCAGAACTCGACGCTCGGGGAGCTGCGCAGCGTGCCCACGGTGATCGTTCTCGATGCCAGCGGTCGAGAAGTGCTGCGGAGAACAGGTAACTTCGGCCCGGGCGATCTCAACGGCTGGCTGACGCGCGCGGAGCGACCGTGAAGCGTCGCTCCGCGGCCGCTGCGCCCTGACCGCAAAGCGCGCGAAGGTTGCCAAATTCGAGCTGCGCCGAACGCGCGCCGCGGCCGGCTTGGAGTGGCAACGTGCGCTTCGGGACCACGGGCTGGTCCCGACCCTTCGCGGTCGACCGAGTTGCAACGCATGTCGAGTGAGGCTGAAGAAGTGCGAACGCCGTGTTCGACACTGCGTGCAAAATTACGCCATCTCGAACGGCAAAGGCTTGGCCGCGCGGCTTTCGCAGCAGGGTTGACCTCGCGCCTCAACGTTCTAAAGTTCGAGCTTCGGAAACTTCGTAGCGGTACCGTTGTGTGGAGGAAACATGGCGAAACTCGAAGGCACCAAGACCCACGAAAACCTGAAAGAGGCGTTTGCTGGCGAATCGCAAGCCAACCGCCGTTATCTGTATTTCGCAAAGGTCGCCGACGTCGAAGGCTATCCGGAGGTGGCAGGCCTGTTCAAAGACACCGCAGACGGTGAGACGGGCCACGCCCACGGGCATTTGGATTTCTTGAAGCAGGTGGGTGATCCGGCGACGGGCAAGCCGATCGGCAACACGGCCAAAAACCTCGTGGCCGCCTACACGGGCGAGACCTACGAATATCAAACGATGTATCCCGGTTTCGCCAAGACCGCGCGCGATGAAGGCTTGGATGAGATTGCCGAGTGGTTCGAAACCCTCGCCAAGGCCGAAAAGTCGCACGCCGGCCGCTTCGACAAGGCCGCCAAAGAACTCGGCTGAGCCGAGGCCGAGTATGGCCAAGCACCCCGCCCGCACGCCGCGGATCGAGCCGGCGTATAACCCGAACGACGAACGATATTGGGATCCACGGGATCTCGAGCAAGAGCTCTTACGCACCTTTCAGGTGTGTCAGGAGTGCCGCATGTGCGTGACGTACTGCGGCTCGTTTCCGATCTTGTTCAAGGCCATCGATCGTGAAATCGACAGCGGGCGGGCGGAGGGCTCGGAGCGAGTGGACGCCGAGACGGTGCACGCCGTCGCCGACCACTGCTGGCAGTGCAAGCTCTGCTACATCAAATGCCCCTACACGCCGGACGAAGGCGCGCACGAGCTCTTGGACTTTCCGCGCCTGATGGCGCGCGAGAAAGCGCAGCGCGCGCGCCGAGACGGCGTGCCGTTCGTGGATCGGGTGCTGGGTGAGCCGCAATTGCTCGGCGCGCTGTCCGTGGGTCCGCGAGCAAAACTCGTCAATCTGGTGAACGGCAAGCGCTTGCTGCGCAAAGCCATGGAGCGCGTGACGGGGATCTCGGCCGAGTTTCCCTTGCCGCCGATCGCGACCGAGGCGTTCACGCGTTGGCATCAGGCGCACCAGCCGAGCGATTGCGCAGGGCTGAACGGCCAGGTCGTGCTCTTTCCCACCTGTTACGGCGAGTACAACTTCCCCGAGGTTCCTCGAGCCGCGGTGCAGGTGCTGGAGCGCAACGGCTTCGACGTGCTCGTACCGGAGCAACCGACGTGCTGCGGCATGCCCAACTTGGACGGGGGAGATCTGGACGCCGCACGCAAAAAGATGAGCGAAAATGTGGCGCGGCTTTTGCCGTTCGTGGATCGCGGGCTACGCGTCGTGGTGCCCGGCCCCACCTGCGGCTACACGATGAAGAAAGAGTGGCCGCTCTATTTGGGCAGCGCCGAGGCCGCGCGAGTTGCAGCAAAAACCTTTGATTTGATGGAATTTTTGGATGGTCTGCGGCGCGAGAAGAAGCTCGTGAAGAATTTCCGTCATGGCCTCGGTCGCGTCGCGTATCACGCCGCTTGTCATCTGCGCGCGCAGAAAATCGCGATCCCCGGCGCGCGCGTGCTGTCGCTCTTACCGGGCACCGAGGTGCGCATCATCGAGCGCTGCTCGGCGGTGGACGGCACCTGGGGCATGAAGGCCAAGTATTACGAAGAGGGCGCGCGCTACGCCAAACGCATGGCCCATGCCATCGAAGACGAGCAGCCGTCCGAGGGCGAGCTGTCGGTGGTCACCGATTGCAGTCTGGCCGCGCTGCGCATCTCGAAAGAAAACGGCCGCGTCGCGCGCCACCCGATCGTCGCGCTGGCGGATGCCTACGGCTTCGGAGAGCCCAAGCCATGACGCTCGTGGCGCGCGCTGAAATCCTGGGCCTCGCCGAGTACGAGCAAGTGCGCGAGCCCTTTCGGCGTCGTATCATGGCGCTCAAAGCCGCGCGCCGCGTTGCCCTCGGCACGAACATGACCGTGCTGTTCGAGAATCACGACAGCGCGCTGCTGCAGATCCAAGAAATGCTCCGCACCGAGCGCATCACCGCTGAAAAGGCGCTGCTTCACGAACTCGAGACCTACAACGAGCTGGTGCCAGGGCCGCGCGAGTTCTCGGCCACCGTGTTCATCGAGTATCCGGAGCGGGCGCTCCGCGAGCGCATGCTCGTCGCGCTCGCAGGGGTGGAGACCGCGTTCTACGTGCGCGTCGCCGGCGAGCGCCTGTCCGTGACTCCGGATTTGCGCGGCACCGACCAGACTCGCACCATGGCCGTGCAATACGTGAAGTTCCCGCTCAGCGATGCCGCGCTCGGGGCGCTGCGCGAGGACCTGCGTGAGGTTTCACTCGGTGTCGAGCATGCCGCGTACTGCGCCGAAGTCGTGCTCAGCCGGGCCACCGTCGCGAGCTTGCGCGAAGATTTCGACTGAGAGTCGCTGGGTCTCGGTTTTTCGCCCCGAGCGACCCCCCAAAAAATCTTCTCCCCGCTTTCGTCTTGGCGCCAAGGTCGTTCACTCTCCAGGTCTACTGGCAGTCTCCTCCGCCGAAAATGGCCGGGCACTCGTCGGCGGCGGTGTCCGGCTTTTCCAGGGCGCGAGCGACGTGCAGGAAGCGGCACTGCAGGTTATTGCCCGTGGGCACGGGCGAGATCGCGTAGCCGGCTTCGAACTCCGCGCCGGGCAGTGGGTCCGTGTCGCACGCGAGCTGACAAGCGTCGAGCGTCTTGTAGTTGCTTTCGAACGTGTCTGCTTTGGCGACCCCGCTGACGGTCGCCGCGCACGCCTGCGAGGCGAGGATGCAATACGACTCGCAGTTGCCGCTGACGGTTTCGGGGGTGGGCTGATCAGACGAGCCGCAGTGCCCGTTGCCTCCCGGACCGGTGTGCGAGCAGTGCGTTTGCGGCGCGATCAGCGCATTGTACGAGTGGTATTTGCGGCAACCGACGGTGTTCTC
>FSWQ01000559.1_pt1 | contig 11632 bp, 9 predicted proteins | sample 1637691 | NCBI WGS metagenome assembly FSWQ01 (sample SAMEA3914814, study PRJEB12502) | metagenome | biome: forest; material: soil | place: USA | collected 2011-09-16 | depth 0.1 m | reverse complement strand
GGCATTTGGCGATCGCGCGCGGCTTGCGGAGGTATTTCCGGTGCTCGTCTCGTACGGGCAGTGGCACCGCCGCTACCGCACTTGGCCGAACGGCAGCTACTGGGGCACTGGGTTGGCGAGCGGCATGGATAACCAGCCGCGTTCCCCCGAAGGCGAGATCATCGATCACGCACATTTGACGTGGGTCGACACCAACATGCAGGCGGTGCTCGCCAACCGCATCGTTTTGGACATTGCCAGCGTGCTGGACCGGCGCGAAGAGGTGCAAGACTTCGCGGACGAGAACGCTTTGCTCGTGCCCTGGATCAACGAGTACCTGTGGGATGAGTCGTCCGGCTTTTATCACGACCTACGCCGCGATCAGACGCGCCTGACCGAGGTGAAAACCATCGGTGCGTATTGGGCGCTGCTGGCGGACGCGGTGCCGGCGGAGCGCCTGCCGCGCTTCGTGCAGCACTTGGACAATGCGGCGGAATTCAAGCGCCCGCACCGCGTTCCGAGCCTTTCCGCCGATACGCCTGGTTATGATCCAGACGGCGGCTTGTGGCTCGGTGGTGTGTGGCCGCCGACGAACTACATGGTGATGCGCGGCCTCGCCGCGCGCGGCTTCGAAGATCTGGCTTATGAAATCGCGAAGAACCACCACGACAACATGGTGGCGTCCTTCGAGGAAACGGGCTCGGTTTGGGAGCATCACGCGCCGGATGAAGAAGGCGGCGGCCGCGGGCGCAAAGACTTCGTGGGCTGGACGGGCATCACGCCGATTGCCGTGTTGTTCGAGTTCATGTTTGGGCTGCGCCCTGAGTTCACGCACAACCGGCTGGTTTGGCACATCCGCGGCATCGAAGGCTTCAGCGTTGATCGCTACCCGTTCGGGGACAACGGCCTGTTGAACTTGAAGCTCGAGCCGCGCGCTACCGTACTCGACAAGCCAACCGTGACCATCGAGGGCGATCTCAACGTGGATGTAGAGCTGATCTGGGCGGGCGGCAGCGAAACCGTGGAAGTTCGCTCCTCCTCGAAATAGCCAAAAAAGGCTTGTTTGCATGTCCAGCACGGTGATGATCGACGGTCGCATCGTGCCGCCCGAGCAGGCGCTGGTGAGCGTTTTCGATCGCGGCTTCTTGTATGGGGATTCGGTCTTCGAAACCCTGCGCACTTATCAGGGTCGGTTGTTCGCCCTCGACGAGCACTTGGAGCGCCTACAGCGGAGCGCCGAGCGCGTGTTCATTCCACTGCCGGTAAGTCTGAGCACGCTGCGTTCTGAGCTGCTCGAAGCCGTTTTCGCCCAAGGTAGCGCTGAGTCGTACGTGCGCCTGACGCTGACGCGCGGTATCGGCCGCACGCTGGGCTTGGATCCAGAGCTCGCCGAGAAGCCACTGCGCGTCGTGCTCGTGACGGCGCTAGCGTCTCCGGCGGCCGAGCTGTATGAGTGTGGGATCGCTGCGGTCACGTTTCGCGCGGAACGCCCGAGTGACGCTCCAGGCGTAGCAGACGCCAAGATCGGCAATTACCTGTTGGCGGTATTGGCCATGCGCGCGGCGCGCGCTCAGGGCGCCGTTGAAGCGCTCCTAGAAGATGCGCAGGGCAGGATCCTGGAAGGCTCCACTTCCAACGTATTTGCCGTATTCAAAGGCACTCTGGTCACGCCACCACAGAGCGCCGCGATTCTGCCCGGCATTACCCGCGCGCACGTGCTCGAGCTCGCTCGCATGACGCTGCCCGTCGAAGAGCGCGCGCTACTCAAAGCCGAGCTCGCGCAAGCCGAGGAAGTGTTCATCACTTCCAGCATTCGCGAGCTCGTGCCCGTGGTGCGCATCGACGGGCGCTCCGTGGGCCCCGGCGCTCCGGGACCCATCACGCTCGATTTGCTGGCGCGCTTCCGCGTCGCCGCCACGCGAGGCTAGACGCTGGCTTCGGCCGAGGCGGCCTCGGGTGCCGGCATCGGAATGCGCAGACGGCCGCCGTCTTGATACGCCAGCGCACTGATCGCCTTGTCGAAGAAGGCGCGCAGGAAGCCGACCTCATGCGGCGGGTTGGTGATGAGCCCCGCTTCGCGGATGTTCTTCATCGTAGCCACTACGTCCAGCGTGCGAACTTCACCTTCGCGCGAAAGCACGCTCAGCGCGCTGTCTTTCATCATGCGCGCCAAGGCTTCACGGCGCTCCGGCGTGAAGTAACGGTCGGTCGCGGCGACCACCTCTGCTTCGAGCTTCTGCTGCAGCTCTTCGGGCGGGGGCTCGGTGCCGGGCGTCAAGCTTTCACCGACTTTGAACAAGAGCTCGTCCACCACTTGCTTGGGCGGGAACCAACCGCGGAACTCGGGCAGGAAATGCAGGGTCTGCGAGTTCTTGCCCAGATCTTTGGCGTCTTCGTCACCGAGCTCTAGGCCTTCACCATCGAAGGGATGTTCTTCGGGCGTGCTGGGTACGGGCTCGAGCAGGGAGGCGGCGCTCGAGAAACCAAGCGGCTCCGGCACGCCGCGACCCAGGTGCACTTTGCGTGCTGCGGCAATGCGGCTGCGCGCCCAGGCGACCGGCACTTTGACCGGGCGATACTCAGCGCCGGGCAGAGCGCGCGAAAGCGCCTCCTTGAGCTGGGATTGGCTGAGCTCACCGACGTTCACGCGGTGAATGCCGAAGTCATCGTGTAAGAACACGAACACGCTGTGCGCGCGGCTGGTCGCAGAACGCGAGGTGATCGCCAGACAAACGCTGCCGCCGCTGTCCGGAGCGAGCAGCAACGCTTCCTCGATTTCAGGTGATTTCTCGCCGGTTACGCTGGTCACGTGGCTTTCACTGGGCACGGCAATGCCGCGCGCTTTGAGCACGTTGAGCCCGCGGCGGGCGGCTTTGCGCGCGGGGCCTTGCGCGCCCTCAGCGGCAACGGCAACAGCGGCTGCGTTGCCGGCTTTGACCCACGCTTCGACTAGCGAAACGGCTTGGGCGCCCACGCGCTCCAGCGTTGCGAGGGCGGTGTCTGCGCTCGCCGAAAGATCGGCGGCGGCGAGCTGCGTGCTCGGCTTGGTGTCTTGTTTGGCTGTCATGACGTCTCCCAGAGGTATCGAGAATCTTTCAGGGTAGCGTTGCGATGGCTTCGATTTCCACGCGCGCCCCCAGAGGCAAAGCTAGAACGGCAACGGTCGTGCGGGCCGGCGGCGCGTTCACGAAGTGACGGCTGTAGACAGCGTTGAACGCCGGAAAATCCGCCATGTTCGTCAGGTACACCGTGGTTTTCACGATGTTCGCAAGGCTGGCGCCGGCAGCGTGCAGCACCGCCGTCATGTTGAGGATGATGCGCTCCGTTTCGGCTGCGAGATCGCCAGTCACCATTTGGCCCGTGGCCGGGTCGAGCGGAATTTGGCCGGCTAAAAACAGCAGCGCGCCGTCACGAATGGCCTGCGAGTAGGCGGACACCGGCTTGGGCGCATCAGGCGTTAAAATGGCTTCTCGGGACATGCGGATCTAGGCCCAAATGGGGCGCGCAGTCTCGCCCTGTCCGTGCCCCAAATCAACCTCAGAAACAGCCCGATTGGCGCGCGCGAAAGTGCTCGGAAAGTGCTGAAAAAGCGGCGCTCTAGCGCTTGCCGTCCATCGCGCGCCGGCCGTCGATGGCTCGCCCGAGCGTGATCTGATCGGCAAACTCCAAATCCCCACCGTGGGGCACGCCGCTGGCAATGCGCGACACCTTGAGGCCTTTGCCCGAAAGTTCGCGCGCCAACAGCAAGGCAGTCGCTTCACCATCCACGGAGGGCGGAGTAGCCAGGATCACTTCTTGGACCGAGTCCTCTTCGATCAGCTGGAACAGCTCGCGCAGCGGGAGCTCATCCGGGCCGATGCCGTCCAACGGTGACAGCAAACGCCCGAGCACGAAGTAGCGCCCGCGCATGGAAGCGCTCTTCTCGATGGCCATCAGATCTTGAACGCGGGCCACGATGCACAGCAGGCTGCTATCGCGGCGCGAATCCAAACACACCGGGCAGCGCGCGCGGCCATCTGCACCCACCTGGGCGATGTTGCCGCAGCGCTCGCAGCGCTTCACGGTAGCGCCCAGCTCTTGCAGGGCAATGCCTAGCTCACGCCCGTATTCTTGGCTTTCGGTGACGAAGAACATGGCGAAGCGCTGGGCCGTTTTTTCGCCCACACCAGGCATGCGCGAGAGGAGCTCAATCAAACGTTGAAGGCGGTCGGGAAGCATCCTTGTTGACTCGTGCTGCGGCGGCTAAACCACGCTGGGGCCCAGTTTCAAATCCTTGATGCGCGCGCCGAGCACTTCTACCGCGTCAGTGATGCCGCGGTGTTGCTTGGCTTGTGCTACCGCCTCCCGCTGCTTCTGCAATCGGATTTCGGTGTCGATGGTGGCGAGCGTTTTGATCGTGGTGGCGCGCGCCGAATCGAACTCGAAGAGCACCTTGGTGGGCGTACCGAAGTGCTCGCTGGCCAGCGTAGTGAGTAGCTCTTGCGAGTCCTTGTCGTTGGCGCCTTGGCCGAACATGTCTCCAGGCTCCCAACCCAAGCGCAGCTCGCCGCTGCTCAGACCCAGGATCGAGGCTCTGGCCAAGAACGCAGCCAGCTCTGGCCGGCGTTCATTGACGCGATCCAAAATCGCACGAAACGCCGCTAATTCCTCGGGTTTTGGCTCGGTTTGCGGCGGGCGCGGCGGCGCGGCTGCGGCTTTGGCTTCGGCCTTTTTCTGGATCTCCGCTTGCTCAGGAAACGGGATCGCGAAATCCGGATCGATTGCCGGCTGGCGCGCGGGGGCAGGTGCAGACGCACGTGGCGTCAGGGCAGGTGTTGGCCCCCGAGCTGGCGCTGGCGCAAGCGGACTTGGTGGAGGCTCCTTGCGGCCCTCCCCGGGGGCCTCCGGTCGAGCGCTTTCCGCGCGCACCTCGCGCGGGCGGCGATCCGCTGGGCGCGCGGCAAGATCCGGCGCTTGGTACTGCGGTTGTGGCGCGGGGCCGCGTGCCGGCGCGTGTGCTGCGGGCGCAGGCTGCGCCGAGCGCGGTGCGCCGAGCCGCTGCTCGAGCGCCGCCAAGCGCCGCACCAGCTCGTCAATTGGCAAGAGCGGTGGCCGGCGCGCCAAGCGCACGAGCAGCATTTCCAGCGCCGCGCGCGGCTGACCGCTGCGCACGACGTCGTCGAAGCCTTGTGAGAAGCCCTGGTGCAAACGAATCAGGTCGTCCGCGTGAGTGGCTTCGGCCAGGGTAGCGACGTCCCGCACTTCTTCGTCTGCGAGGTCCAGCAGGGTTGCCGGCTCTTTGCAGACTTTGGCCACCACTAGATCACGCAGCAGGCCGAGCACGTCACGGGCAACGTGTGCGGTGTCATAGCCCTGGTTGGCAAGGTCCGCGATCACATTGAGCGCGCGCGAGGCATCACCTTGCACCAGCGCGCTGGCGATGTCGTGCAGCACTTTGCGGCTGGCTACGCCGAGCACGCGCGCTACGTCTTCACCCGTGAGCTTGGCGCCGCCCCAGGCAATCACCTGGTCCAACAAGCTCATTGCATCACGCATGCTGCCGGCGGCTTCGCGCGCGATTACGCCCAGGGCCGCGTCGTCACTCTCGATTTTCTCTTGTTCGAGCACGTAGCGCAGGCGACCCGCGATCACCTGCGTGGGGATCAGCTTGAAGTCGAAGCGCTGCACGCGGCTCAAGATCGTGATCGGAACCTTGTGCACTTCCGTGGTCGCGAAGATGAATTTGACGTGCGGCGGGGGCTCTTCGAGCGTCTTCAAAAACGCGTTCCAGGCGTTGTTGGAGAGCATGTGGACTTCATCCACGATCACGATCTTGAAGCGATCCCGCGCCGGGCGATAGGGCAGGGAATCCTGCAGCTTTCGCACGTCATCAACGCCCGTGTAGCTGGCGCCGTCGATCTCACGCACGTCTACGTCCGTACCCTGGGCGATCTCCAGGCACGCGGCGCATTTGAGGCAAGGGGTGACGGTTGGCCCCAGGTCTTTTCCGGGCGGAGTGGTTTCCGGGTCGCCCAGGCAGTTCAAGGCTTTGGCCAAGATGCGGGCGCTGGTAGTTTTGCCGACGCCTCGCACGCCGGTGAACAGGAAGGCGTGCGCCACCCGACCACTGTCGATTGCGTTGCCGAGCGTGCGAGAGACGTGGTCTTGCCCGACCAAATCCTCGAAGCGCATCGGCCGCCACTTGCGCGCCAAAACCACGTAGCTCATCGGGAATACTCGCGTAGCAGATCGGGCCTGCGCTGGCGAGCACTCGCGTTCGGCACGACCATTCGGGCAGGGCGCGCCGCGCGGGCAACCGAGCGATCCTCGTGGTTTGCGGCGTTGATTGAGTGCTGGCGCAGGGCGGGGTAGCTTTCCAAGGTGCGTTGGTTTCGTGTGCTGCTGGTCGCCGAACTGTACCTTGCCTCAGCCGCTGTTGCGTGCGCGCCGCAAGCTCCTCCTTTAGAGCCGCAGGCTAAGTGTCCGCCCGCGCCGAACCCGCTGGGCGCGAACGCGGAAGCGCCTATGAACAGCACGGCGCTCGCAGTCGATACCGTTGCCACGCCCAGCTCACGGATGAGCGTTCATTTTGCGACGCCGGACCTCGGTCAAACGATTGCCGAAGTCGGCGCGCGTGAGTATCAGGTGCGACTCAGTGCGGAGTTTTCCGAAGCGGATGCGCTCGGCATTGATTTGGCTTTGGATGGGGAACGGCCGCGTCGCCTTGCCGTGGCCTCGCCGGCTATTGCGCTCGGAGCGTTACTGCATGCAGGTGGCGAGCTCAGCGCGGGCGAGCACTGGTTGTTTGCGGCGCCGGTATTGGCCTCTGGCCTGGTGCCGCAGCCTGGGCCTGGGCTACCCCGCGCGGCCGTAGCACGCCGTTTTTTCGTGGGTAAAGTCCAGGGCGACAGCGCTGGACCGAGCGGCGCGCTTTGGTTGCGAAAGCCCGAGGGCACGTACAACGGGTCTGCTTCCGGGCACGTGCTGTTCGACACGTTCGTGTTCAACGCGACCGGCGTGCTGATCGAAGCGCCGTGCAGCATCACCCTGGCGGAGGGCGCGCCGAAAACGAGCGGTGAGCTGCGGCTGCCCGCGCCGTTTTCAGTGCGTGATTTTCCGAGCGGGGACTATGCGCTGACCGTTAGTGCTGCCCGCGCTCGCTCGGTTTCAACGCGCGTCACCGTCAATCATGAGCTGGGCGGCGCGCCTTGAGCGGCACTTTTCTGTCGGGCGTGCTTTCCGCCTGGGCTGCGGCTCAGCTCGGCCTAGGCGCCTTCTTCGTGCTGGCGTACTTCGCGGGGCGGCGTGAGTCCGAGTACTTCGTGTTCGCGCTGCTCTGCTTTTCACTGAGCGTGATGAGCATCGGCGTGGCGATGGATTATCACGACGGGCGCCACGCCCAGAGTATCCTCTCCGATCAAGTGGGGCTCTCGGGGGTGATCTTCGCGGCGGCGCTCAATGTGCATTTTGCGCTGTGCTTCCTGGGCATCCGGCGCCGCCTACGTTTGGTTTGGCCGCTGTACTTGTTGGCGTCCATGTTCTTCGTCGCCAACTGGTCGGGGGCCATGTGGGTCCCCGGGCAATTCCGGATCGTATCGTCGAACGTGCTCGGCATTCGCGTCGAGCACATCGTGGGTAACGCGAGCACCATTGGCGATGCGTTTTACGTGGTGGGCCTGCTCGAAACGCTGGCTACTGTCGCCATTTTGGCGCGTGCGTATCGCTCTGGGCGGCGTGACGCACTGGCTTCGTTGATCGGCATTTCGCTGGCGGTGCCCGCGGTGTTCAACGATGTGGGGCTGGCTTCCGGCTTGTTCACCCACACCATCAGCCTGCTCCCGCATGCCTTCCTGGTCTTTGCCTTCGGCGTGGCGGGTACCGTGCTGCTTCGTTATCGCGTCGCGGCGGGCGGTCTGGAAACGACCACCCAGCGCCTGCAACTGCGTACGGATGAGCTGCGCAGCTCCCACGCCGAGCTCAAGAACGTACAAAGCGAGCTGGTTACCAAGAACCAACTTGCCGCCGTCGGTGAGCTGGCCGCTGCGATTGCGCACGAGGTGCGCAATCCGTTGGCCGTGATCGTGAATGCGGTGGCCGGCTTGCGCCGGGTTTCAGGCAGTGAGGAAGACCGCGGGATCCTGCTCGGTATCGTGGACGAAGAAGCGGCGCGCTTGAATCGTTTGGTGACTGATTTGCTGCGCTTCGCGCGGCCGGTGAACGTGAAGCGCTCGCCGGTTTCATTGGTCGAGCTAGCCAATCGATCCCGTTCGCAAGCGATGGACGGCCACGACATCGTGGTGGCCATCGATGATGACCCCGAGATCAAAACGGTTTGGGTGGACCCAAGCTTGTTCCGCTTAGTGTTCGATAACCTGGTGCAGAACGCTTGTCAGTCCATGAAGGGTGGGGGGCGCGTCGACATCATCGTTACGCGCGGCAGCATCAGCACTGGCCCTGCCGTTTCGATTCAAATCAAAGATCACGGCCACGGCATGGAGCCAGAAGTGCGTGAGCGCGCGCTCGACCCGTTCTTCACCACGCGCCCGAGCGGCACCGGCCTCGGTTTGCCGATCGTGCAGCGCATCGTGGAGGCGCACGGCGGGGAGCTCTCGATCGAGAGCGAAGAGGGTGAGGGCACCAGCGTGACGCTGTTTTTGCCTTTGGGCGCGCCGCCCGAGGAAGAGCTTGCGGCGGCCGAGCCCGTGCCCCATCACTTGGCCTGAGATGAGTAAGGACCTGCCCCGTGAGTCGGTAATCGCGCTGGATAAAGCGCACGTTTGGCACCCCTACACGGCGATGGACGAATACATTGCCGAGACCAATCCGCTGGTGATCAGCCGAGCCAGCGGCTCGCGCTTGTTCGACTTGGACGGCCGCGCCTATCTAGACGGCAATGCTTCTTGGTGGTGCTGCGCGCTGGGGCACAATCATCCGCGCCTAGTGCGTGCGCTCGCGACGCAAGCCGAGCGCTTGAGTCACACCGCCCTCGCGGGCATGACGCACGAGCCGGCCTCACTGCTGGCGAAGAACATCGCGGCGGTCGCGCCAGCGGGGCTGGAACACGTGTTTTTCAGCGACAATGGCTCGACCTCAATCGAGGTAGCGCTGAAAATGGCGCTGCAATATTGGCTGCAAAATGGCCGTCCGGAGCGCACGCGCTTCGTCGCGTTCGAGGGCGCGTACCACGGCGATACATTGGGCGTCGCCATGCTGGGCGGCATCGAATTATTTCGGCGCCCGTTTGCGTCCGTAGTCGTGGATTGCTTGCGTGTGCCGCCCGCTAGCGACGGCTACGAGCGCGCGTTCGCCGCACTCGAGGCGCTACTCGAGGCGGAGTCGGACAAAATTGCGGCAGTCGTGCTCGAGCCCATGGTCCAAGGCGTGGCCGGCATGCGCATGTACGACCCGGAATTTCTGCGTCGTGCGCGAGCCCTGACCACGAAATACGACGTTTTTCTAGTCTTGGATGAGGTGTTCACAGGATACGGCCGCACCGGGCCGATGTGGGCGTCCATGCACGCCGGCGTAGTGCCAGACCTGATGTGCATCTCGAAGGGCTTCACCGCAGGCATGCTGCCCATGGCCGCCACGTTGGCCACGCGCCGCATCTTCGAGGGCTTTTTCGACGGACATGCGCGCGCGTTTTTCTATGGCCACACCTTTGCGGGCAATCCGCTCGGCGCTGCTCTCGCTTTGGAGGTGCTGCGCGTGTACGAAGAGGAGCAGGTGCTGGAGCGCGCGGTCGGCAAGGCGCAGCGCATTGCCGCCGCCTTTGCCTCGTTCCAGGACATCCCTGGCGTCGCCGTCACGCGCGCCATGGGTATGATTGGCGCACTCGAATTGGGCGGCCAGCGCGGTTACTTGGAGCGCGTGGGCCAGCGCGTTTACACGGAGGCGTTGCGGCGCGGGGCGTACCTGCGGCCGCTCGGTCACATCGTGTACATCACCCCATCCATCAACATTCCCGACGCTGATTTGGACGAGCTACTCGGCATTGTTGCCGAGTCCGTGCGCTCCGTCACGATGTCGAGCTAGGCTCCGGAACATATAAATGGCCCAGAGAAAACGCTACTTGTTCGTGTGCGTGAATCGCCGCCCCGACGGCACCCCGAAGGGTTCTTGCGCCGCACGCGGCGCGGTGGAGCTGCACGAGAAGCTCAAAGGCATGTTGAAGAAGCGCGGCTTGGCCGAGCTTCAGGCGCGCGCCTGCACCTCCAGCTGCTTGGACACGTGCTGGGTCGGCCCGGTGATCGCCGTGGAACCGGACAACTACATGTACGGCCGCGTGACGGAGGCGGATCTCGAAGAAATCGTGTCGGGTTTCGAAACCGGACAACGCGTTGAGCGGCTCGTCCTTCAGCCGAACGACTATGTCGAGCCCAAGGAGTTGAAGAAGCTCGAGGGCTGAGCGTTACGTTCGCGCGGCGCCCGCGGCATTTCGCGGGAGGCGCGCTCAATCCGCGAGTGGCGCGAACAAGTCTTCCAGATCCCCTTCGGTGAGCCGAGAGGGGACGCCGCCAGTGCCCAGCAGCGTGGCCGCCAATTGCTGCTTCTTCTGCTGCAAGCGCAGCATGCGCTCTTCAACGCTGCCCGCCACGATCAGGTTGTACACGAACACGGGCCTGGTTTGGCCGATGCGGTACGCGCGATCCGTGGCTTGCGATTGTGCGGCGGCGTTCCACCACGGGTCGTAGTGGATCACCGTGTCGGCGCTGGTTAGGTTCAGGCCGGTGCCGCCCGCTTTGAGGCTGATCAAGAACACGTCCGCCTTCCGGCCTTCGAATTCGTCCACCATTTTTTGGCGGTCCACGGTCGCGCCGGTGAGCGCCAAATGGCCGATATTGCGCTCTTTCATGCCCTTGGACAGCAAGTCCAGCATGCGCGTGAACTGCGAGAACACGAGCACGCGCCGGCCTTGTTCCAGCTGCGTGGTGAGCAGCTCGAAGAACAGCTCGAACTTTGCCGAGCTTTGCACGGTACGCGCGGAGGGCACGGTGACCAAGCGCGGGTCACAGCACACTTGGCGAAGTTTCATCAGCGCATCCAAGATGGCGATCGCGGAGCCGGGGATGCCCTTCTTGCGAATCGCCATGCGCACTTCACTGTGCGCAGAGGCGCGAATGCTCTCGTACAGCTCGCGCTGATCCCCGGCTAGCTCGACCGGGCGCACGAGCTCGGTCTTGGGCGGCAAATCTTTGGCGACGTGCTCCTTCATGCGTCGCAAAATGAAGGGCGCGACTGCGGCGCGCAGCGCTTCGAGCTTCTGCGCATTGCCTTCGCGTTCGATGGGATGACGGAACGCGGTGCGGAAGCGATCCGCGCTGCCCAGGAAGCCGGGCATCAGGAACTCGAACAGCGACCACAGCTCTTCCAGGTTGTTTTCGACCGGCGTGCCCGAGAGGCACAGCCGATGACGAGCCGATAGCGCCGAGACCGCCTTGTTGATCTGGCTGCGCGGGTTTTTGATGGCCTGCGCTTCGTCCAAGATCAGCAAGTGGAACTCGCGGTCCCGAAAATGCTCCAGATCCCGCAGTAAAAGTGGGTAAGTGGTGAGCACTACATCCGCGTCCGGGACCTCACCGCGGCGCGCGTCGCGCTTGTTGCCGTGCAACACCAACACCTTCAGGTGCGGCGCGAACTTCTTGAGCTCGCGCTGCCAGTTGCCGATCAAGCT
>FSWQ01004258.1_pt1 | contig 11638 bp, 7 predicted proteins | sample 1637691 | NCBI WGS metagenome assembly FSWQ01 (sample SAMEA3914814, study PRJEB12502) | metagenome | biome: forest; material: soil | place: USA | collected 2011-09-16 | depth 0.1 m | reverse complement strand
TGACCGACCAGGCGAGATGAAGCGGATCACGGCTATTCTGCTCGCTCTGCCCATTTTCTGTTTGGGCTGCGCCGGTTCGGCCCCCTTGCCGGCCAAAGCCCTAGACCTGAATCAGGCGGGCGTGGCCGCCCTGGCCGCCGGGGACCTCGAAACCGCGGACGCGCGTTTCAGCCTAGCCCTCGAATACAACCCGAGCTTCGTGGACGCGCTGACCAACCAGGGTCTGGTTGAATTGCAGCGCGGCAACTTCGAACGCGCTCGCCAACTCTTCACGCGCGCCCGTCGCCTGAACCCGGACGTCGCGCAGCCGCACCACGCGCTGGGCGTGCTCGCCGAGCGCGAGCGCCGCCCCGATTTGGCGTCCGAGAACTATTACGAGGCACTGCGTGTGGACCCAGGCTTTGCGCCCTCGCGCTCGAACCTCGCGCATTTGCTGTACGACGGCGGCTTGTATGAAGACGCGCTCACGCAGTTCAAGCGCCTAGTCGAAGTCGCGCCGGATGATCCGCAAGCCTTCGCCGGCTTGGCCGCAACGTTGCTGCACCTGGAACGCGTCAGCGAAGCCAGCGCCGTCGTCACCTCTGCGCTCGCCGCTGCGCCGGACAACGCGGATCTGATTGTGCTCGCTGCACGCCTCGAGATCCGCCGCGGCGAGCTGGACGCGGCGATCGCGCGTTTGCTCCCGCTCGCCAGCGGGCGCACGGACACGGCAGTCAACGCGCTGTCTTGGTTGTCGGCGGCTGAGCTCGCGCGCGACCGGCCACGTGAAGCAGTGGGCGCCGCCGAACGAGCCCTGGCGCTCGCCCCGGACGACGCTTTGGCCAGTTACACCCTGGGCCTCAGCCTGAAAAAGCTGGGCGATCCGAGCGCAAAACGTTGGCTCTCGCGCGCTCAGGCGCTTTCGCCCGGCGTGAAAGTAGCCCTAGACTCGCTGCGGTGACTCCCAGCGCACGCTTCGGCGCAAAACGCACGCCCCTCGCGGAGTGGCGGCGCGCCGTGCAGCGTGAGCGCGCGTTGATCGCGCTGTTCGATCTCGGTCGCCAAAAGACGTACGGCCTGCGCGCCGCGCGCTTGTACGCGTTCGGCGTGTTCGTGACTTACGCCATCGCGATTGCGCTGGCCACGGGCGCAGATCGTGGCCGAGTGATTCATGGTTTCGTAGCTGCCGCACTGGTTGCGCTTTCTTGGGTGGTGGGTGCTCTTGCCACACTCGGCTCAACGCAGGCTTTGGCGCAGCAGGCCGAGCAGGGCAGCCTGAGCGCGCTCGCGGTACAGCGCGGGTACGCGGGCGCGGCGTTGCTGCGCGCTCGCACGCTGGCTGCGGCGCAGCGCATTGCGCGCTTGGTCGGCTTGCCGGCGCTGCTGCTCGTGCTGGTTGGTGTGCTGCGCGGCGCAACACTTTCGTGGGCAAGCGCCGTGGCGCCCGCCGTGGTTGTATATGCGTGCGCGTTGGGGCTCAGCTTGGCCGCTGTCGCGCAGTTTGCGGCCGAGCTGGCGCCGGCTCATCCGCGCGCCTTGCTGCTCGCGTTGCTGCTGGGTCCGCTGCTCATTTCCCAGGTTTTCCCGGGCATTCCCAGCTTTCCCCAGCTCTTTTCCTGGCTCATGGCGCGGCTCTTGGCAACCGGAGCTGCGCTGGCATGAAAGCGCTCAGCTTCGACAGTGTGGGCTGCGCCGAGCTGGTTTCGGTGTCCGCCGTGTTCGCACCGGGTACACACGTGGTACTGGGCAACGAACACGACGGCACACACACGCTGGTGTCACTTGCGGCGGGCATGGCGCGGCCCGGCGTGGGTCGCGTACAAATGAGCGGTATCGCGCCGTTCTCGAATGCGCAGCTTCGGCGGAGCATCGCAGCGCTGTGCGCGGTCGAGGCATTGCCGCCCGCGCGCACGGTGGGCGAAGCACTGGCGCTCGCTCTGCGCGCCCGCGGCGACGCGCGCTCGGTAATGAGCGTGCTCGGCGCGGCCACCCTCACGCGCTTCGCCGCGCGGCGCTGCGCGGAGCTGTCTGCGCATGAAACCCGCGCGGTGGCCTTGGCGCTCGCGCTCAGTCACCCCAAGCCCAGCCTGCTCGCGCTGCATGAGCCGCTCAGCCTCGCACCGCTACTGCCCGAAGAGCTGATCCTGGACGCGCTGCATGATGCCGCCGAAAACGGCGTGATTGTCCTGGCCACGGCCAGCCGCCTCGAAGACGCCACGCGCATTGGCGGCGCGGCGAGCGCGCTGGAACGAGGCATTTGGCTGGCTTCAGTCGCCGCCCTCGGCGTCACGCTGCGCGTGCAAACACCGGATGCGCGCCGCTTGGCCGCGCTGCTCGCCGAAGCCGCGGACATCGAAGCCGTGACCTGGGCCGGCGCGCAGGACTTGCTCGTGCGCGGCTCGGACCTGGAGCGCGTCGCGCAGCGGGTGGTCAGCTGCGCGCGCGGCGAAGCGCTGCGCGTCAGCGCGTTGCGCCAAGAGCCTGCAGCACTGGATGCCCTGAGCGCTGTGCACGCCGGTGCCGCACCTGCACCTGCACTTCCGCCTGCGGCGGCGAGGCCCGAGTGATCGACGCGCGCGGCGGCATCACCTTGGGCATGAAAGTGGGCTGGGCTCGCTTGCGCGGGCTCGGCGCGCCGCTCACGCTCGTGCTCGCGTGCAGCGCCGTGTATGCGTTGGGCGTGCTCGGCCGCCGCGTTGACCCGACCGAAGCCGTGGACAACCTGCTCTCGGTGCCGGTGTTCGGCTTCGCATTGCCAGTGCTGGCGTACCTGATCAGCGAACGCGTGTGCGGCGGACAACGCCTGGATCGCGGCGTGGATAGCCTCGCGCGCCATGGCACGGATCGGCGCGCGGCAGTGCTCGGCTTGCTGCTCGCCTCCGCGCTGTGCACCGCGTTGACGGCGCTGCTGCTCACGTTGAGCGCAGTATTTACGGCACATGACGCGGGCTCGCTGCTGTTCGATCTGCGCTCCAGTGTCGGCATCGCCGTGCTGGGCGGCGCGGTGTATGCGCTGTGGTTCGGCGCCGCTTCGTTGCTCGGCAAACGCGGGGGCGGCCGCAAGTGGGCGCTGATCGCGGACTTCGTTCTGGGCGCGGGGAGCTCCGCCCTGGCCGCTCCTTGCCCGCGCGCGCACGTAAGGAATTTGTTAGGCGGTGACCCCGCGCTCGAAATCTCACAATCACACGCCTGGCTCGCGCTGATCGCAATCGGTGCAGTGTGCGCGCTGATCAGCGCCACGCGCACGCCTGAGTAGCGCGTATTTTTTGCCCTCAAATCTCGGCGGATCTGCGATCGCGCGCGGCACGAACTTTGCGGGGTGAGGCTGCCAGCGGTTGGCAGCGTTTTTGCAGAGGGCAGCGCGCGCACAGTGAGCGAAACTGGTTCCGTGCCTGCCCGGAGCCAGGAACTGGCGCGGCTCGACTTGTGGGACTAGGCTCGCCTGTGAGCGTGCAGGGAATCGTTTACAAGTTCGAGAGTTTCGCGGCGCTGTCTGAGGTCCTCGACGTAGAGGAGCCAGACGTGAAGCTGCCGGTCGAAGAAGGCCTGGTGGATGGGCAATGGCTCGTCGCCACTTTCACGATCGGTAACGACGCTACGTCCGTCGCGGGTCGTGTTGCGGATCGCGGGAGCGAGCTGCATTTGACCTTCGAAGAGCGGGACTGGAACCAATTGTGCCGCTTCGCGAACGGCCAGTGCACGCCATCCATCCCGCCGCCCTGCTCGGAAGGCGCTGAGGTGGTGCAGGCGCCCCCAGGCAGCACTGTCTTGGTGGTGGATGACGACCCGGTGCTGCGCAACATCGTGTGCACCATGCTGCGTTCTTCCGGCATCAATACCGTGCAAATCGAAAGCGCAGAAGAGGCGCTGGATTGGCTGGCCGAGAAGAACGCGGACTTGCTCCTTTTGGATTGGGGCTTGCCCGGCATGAACGGCATCGAGCTGTGTCAGCGCCTGCGCAAAGAGCGGGATCACCAGAGCTTGCCCATCTTGTTTTTGACGGGCCATTCCTCGAGCACGGATCTGGTGCAGGCCTTCGAGGCCGGCGCCAATGACTTCGTGAGTAAGCCGTTCCGCGCGCCGGAGCTTCGGGCCCGCGTGCTGGGCCTGCTCCGACGAGTGATGGGCGAGCGCGTCGCGGCGGGTTAAAGTCGCCGGGTGAAGGCCGCCCGGGACACCCAAGAGCTCACACTTTCCGCTACGGATCTGAGCGGCTTCAACGAATGTGAGTACAAGACCACGCTCGATCTGGCGGTCGCGTTCGGCACGCTGAAGCGCCCGGGCGAGAACGAGATCGAGCGCAAAATGCTGGAGAAGCGCGGCTACGAGCACGAAGCGCGCGTGCTCGCTCAGTTGCAAAGCACGTACACGGACGTGGCCAAGATCAACGCGGGCCCTGCTGAAGCCTCACGTGCACAGGCTGCGCTCGCCACCGAAGAAGCCATGCAGCGCGGCGCGCAGGTGATCGCGCAAGGGGTGCTGCAACACGGCGCGTGGTTCGGACGTCCGGATTTTCTGCTCAAAAAAGCCGGGCAAAGCCGGTTCGGCGCACATCGCTATGAAGTGGCTGATGCCAAGCTGGCGTGTGAAGCGAAGGCGCGCGCCGTATTGCAGCTATGCGCGTACAGCGAGCTGCTCGGCACGCTGCAGGGCGCGGAGCCGGAGTTTTTTCACATTGCTCCCGGTGGCGCGGAGCCGCAGCTGATTCCGCTGCGCAGCGCGGACTATCTTGCGTACTATCGGCTGGCGAAGCGGCGCTTCGAGGCCTTCGTGGCAAACGGCCAAGAGCGCACTGTTTACCCAGAGCCGGTCGAGCATTGCGGCGTGTGCGGTTGGTGGAAGCGCTGCGAAGAGCAGCGCCGCGCGGACGACCATTTGTCGCTCGTTGCCGGCATCACGGCGCGTCAGCGGGATCGCCTGAGCACGGCCAACGTCACGAGCTTGAGCGCGCTGGGCGCGCTCAGCGCCGAGCAGCGCGTGCCCGGCGTTGCCAAAGAATCACTGGAGCGCGTGCGCGAGCAAGCACGCCTGCAAGTCGCCGGCCGCGCGCAAAGCAAACCGCTGTATGAGCTACTCTTGAACGTTGAGCCCACATTTGGGCTGGATCGCCTGCCGGAGCCGACACCGGGGGACTTGTTCCTGGATCTCGAGGGCGACCCATTCGTGCAGGGCACGGGCCTGGAATATTTGTTCGGCTTGGTGGAGCTAGGCGAGCGCTACCACGCCTTCTGGTCCAAAACGCGCGCCGAAGAAAAGCGCGCCTTCGAAGCGGTCATCGACCGTATCTTTGCCGGGCGCGCCGAATGCGCAGATCTACACGTGTTCCATTTCGGTCACCGTGAGGCGGACGCGCTCAAGAATTTGTCGTGCCGCCACAAGACGCGCGAGGCGCAAGTGGATCAATTGCTGCGTGAGCACGTGCTGGTGGATTTGCATGGCATCGTGAAGCGCAGTTTGCGCGCGTCGGTCGAGAGCTACACCTTGAAGCAGCTCGAAGGTCTGTATGACTTCCAGCGCCGCACGGAGCTGCGCGCCGCTGCACGTGCCATGCAACTCTTCGGCTGGCTGCTCGAAACCGGCGAAGGCGACCAAGCCGAAGCCGAAATGCGCGACACCATCCAAAGCTACAACGAAGAGGATTGCCTCTCTACGTTTCAGCTCCGCCATTGGCTAGAAGCGCGCAGAGCCGAATTCGAGCGCAAAACCGGACAGATTCTGGGCCGGCCGGCAAAGCCTCAAGTACCCGCAGTGGCTGAGCCGGAGCACGAAAGCGTGGCTGTCGCGCAACGCATTCTGGCGCGTTTACCCGAAGACCCCGCGCTCGACACGAAAGCGCAAGCCGCCGAGCGACTGATGGCGAACCTGTTGGATTGGCACTGGCGGGAAGAGAAGCAAACTTGGTGGGAGCACTTCCGCGCGCGTGAGCTGCCGCCCGCGGAGCGCCGCGAGGATCGCTCGGTACTGGCTGAGCTGAAGTTCGTGTCCGTCGTTGGCACGGAGAAGCGTTCCACCGTGTGTCGCTATGAGTTCCCGGAGCAAGAGCACTCGATCAAGCTCAACTCGGACCCGTTCGACCCAGACACCGAAAAGGGCGCGGGCGAAATCATGGCGCTCGGGGATACGTTCGTGGATCTCAAACGCGGTCCGTCCATGACCGAGCACCCGCGCGCGCTCATCCCAGGCCGGCCGTTGATCACGAAGGCGCACGCCGCACGCTTGCTCGCCATCGGCCGATCCATCGAGGTCGACGGCATCGCAGCGCAGGGCTCGTTCCACGCGGCCTGTGAGTTGCTGGTTCGGAACGCACCGCGCTGCGGGCAAAACCCCCAAATTCCCCTAATAAACCCAGGTGAAGACACGGTAGTGGCGATTCAGCGGTTGGCCCTGGCGTTGGACCGTTCCGTGCTGGCGATTCAAGGGCCGCCCGGCTCGGGCAAAACGTACCGTGCCGCGGAAATGATTGTCGCCTTGGTGCGCGCGGGCAAGCGCGTGGGCGTCACCTCGAACAGTCATCGCGTGATCAAGAGCGTGCTGCGCGCCGTCGCCGAACGCGGCAAGGCAGAGCAGTCCTTTGGGATCTTGCACATCGACAAGCCAGATGACGTGGCTGACGTGGGAGCACCGTTCGAGCTCAGCAAGGACTACGCAGACATTCGCGCGCGGCTAGATGCGGGCGAGCTCAAAGTGGTGGGCGGCACCAGCTGGGCGTGGGTCACGGACCACTTGCAAAACTCGGTTGACGTGCTCGTGGTGGACGAAGCCGGTCAGATGTCGCTCGCGAACGTGCTCGCAGTATCCAGCGCCGCCAAAAGTCTAGTCCTGTTCGGCGATCCGGCGCAGCTTGACCAACCGCAAAAAGGCGCGCACCCGCCCGGCGCTGAAGCCTCCGCGCTCGAGCACTTGCTGGGCAACGCCCTGACGATGCCCGCAGAACGCGGCGTATTTCTGCCGGAAACCCGGCGTTTGTGCCCCGCTATTTGTGACTTCACGTCACGCGTCTTTTACGATGGGCGGCTCGAGCCGATCACCGGCTTGGAGCGGCAATGCATCCTCGGTGAAGCGCCGTTTACTGGCGCTGGTCTGCGCTTCGTTGCGGTCAACCACACCGGCAACACCAATCAATCGGATGAAGAAGTAGCGCGTGTGGCCGAAGTGGTCGCGCAACTGCTCGATGGAAAAACGCAGTTCGTCGATCGCGACGGCGCCTCTCGCATACTCACGCCGAAGGACATTTTGGTCGTAGCGCCCTACAATTCACAGGTCTCGGCATTGCGTACGCGGCTCGATGCCCGCGCAGACGCCGCACGCATCGAAGTCGGCACCGTCGATAAGTTCCAAGGCGCCGAAGCACCCATCGTCATTTACTCGCTCACCTCATCCAGCGCCGAAGACGCGCCGCGCGGGCTCGAATTTCTGTACAGCCTCAATCGCCTGAACGTTGCCACGTCACGCGCGCAAGCACTGGTGGTCTTGGTCGGCAACCCCGAGCTCAGCAAAGTTCGCTGCAAAACGCCGCGCCAAATGCAGCTCGTGAACGCGCTGTGCGCTTATTTGGAAATGGCGAGTACACCCGCCCGTGGGCGCACCCGCCTAACTACGTGAAATTCCGAAACTCGCCGGTCAACCGCGCCGACTGGCGGGGGTGCGTGCTAAACTCGGAGCGCTTTCGTTATGGCAACCTCAGCCGCTGAAGTCATTCGCCCGCTGCGCCGCGTGGAGTACGACCAATTGGTCTCGCTGGGCGCTTTCCAAGACGAGCGCATCGAGCTGCTCGAAGGCGCACTGGTAGCCATGAGCCCCATCGGCGCGCCGCACAGCTCGGCGGTCCGGAAGCTGACTCGCCTGCTCGTGCTTGCGTTCGAAGGGCGAGCGGCGGTGCTCTGCCAAAGCCCCTTCGCCGCCCTCGAATTCTCCGAGCCAGAGCCGGATTTTTCCGTCGTTCCGCTCGGCGAATACGACACCGACCACCCGAGTGAAGCGTTCCTGATCATCGAAGTGGCCGAATCATCACTCGCAATGGATCGCGGCAAGAAGTTGCGCCTATACGCCAGTTGCGCTGTTCCAGAGTACTGGGTCGTGAATCTCCCCGAGGGCTGTATCGAGGTCTACACGCAGCCGTCCCCGGGCGCGTACGGCCACGTAGCACGCTACGAGCACGGCCAAGCAATTCGCCCACTCGCGTTCAGCGACGTGTCGTTCGCCGTATCTGACGTACTCAAGTAGCCGCCCTGACGGGGGGTTGAAACGCGCGCGCCGCGTTTTCCAAGGCGTTCCGCGTCGCCAATTGGAAAGCATGACTCGATCCGATATCTTGGGCGTGCATGCTGATCCCCACCGAAACCGACGTGCTCTTGGGCAAGGCGGTTCGGGCGGATTCAGGCGTTACTGATTACCTGTTCGAGTCCAAGCTGGGTGTTGGCGGTACGGCGGCCGCTTATTTGGCTCAACGCATTTCCGCCGGTGGCCGCTCGCCCGCAGTGGTCAAAGTGATCTTGCCGGAGGTGGTGGATTCCCAAGGTGCCACGGCTGCAGCCGTTTTCCTGAAGGAAGCGGTGGCCCTAGGGCGGCTCAACGAGCGCACGCCGCCCAGCCCGTTCGTAGTCCGCCTGCTGGACGTGGGTCGGGTCACGATACCGTATCGCAACCGCACCATCGATGTACCGTGGTTGGCCATCGAGTACGTCAGCGGCGGCAGCGAGGGCACCACGCTGCGCGAGCGCGTCACGCGCGCGGTCAAGCTCACGGGCTACGCGTTCGATCGTGAGCGCGCCGCGCGCGCCCTGCGCCATATCAGCGAAGGGCTGGCAGAGGTCCACGCGGTGGAGGTGATCCATCGAGATCTCACCCCGGGCAACGTGCTGTGCTGCAACGCCGGCTCGGAGGAAATGTTCAAGATTTCGGACTTTGGCATCGCGCGCCCACAGGGCGTGGCGGTGACCTTCGGTCCGTCCGTCGTTGGAACTCCGGGCTACATGGCGCCGGAGCAAATAACGGACAGCAAAGCCAGCATTGCGAGCGACGTATTTAGCTTGGCGTGCATGCTTTATTTCATCCTCACGGGTGAGGAATACGTCCCCGCTACGGACGCCTTGCAAACACTCGCGCGCATCACCAGCGGCTTGCGGCCGAAGCTCGCTGACGCGGCAGCGTTGTGCCCGGAGCTGCGCCAAGACGAAGCCGCGTGTGCGCTGATCGACGATTGGCTAGCGCGTGCCACCGCAAGCGAGCCCGAGCGGCGCCCGCCCTCAGCGCGCGTATTTGCCAGCGCCATCGTGCCCAGCTTGGCGCAGAACGCCGGGCGTGGCTCGGAGCGCTATCTTTCGATTCTACGCACACAATTGTCGCCTTCACTGCCGCGCATGGATTGGGTGGTGCGGCATCCGCCGGGCGATCGCATCTCCGTGCACGTGGCCGCGTGGGACAGCGACGGCCAGTGCCTCGCCATCACGGACGCCGGAATGCGTTACTGGGACGGCTGCACTTGGAGCGCGGCCACGCTGGACGGGCTCGCCCCGCAAGGGCAGCCGCGTTTCGTGCGCCGCGCGGGCGCTGGGCGCTGGCTGAGCGGCGGCCCGGGTGCCACCCTTTTCGAGTACTCGCGGCGCGGCGTCGAGCGCATCGTGCGCGGCAAGCACCCGGAAATCTCGTTCTCGGACGCCAGCGGCTCACTGGATGATCTCGTGGTCGTGGTGGGTCAGGCACAGGGCAGCCCGCCCTTGTTGCTCGGTCTCAGTGGCGGCCGCTGGCTCCGCCCTTTGCCGCTGCCGGCTGCGTCCGTAGTCAATGCTCTCGTGCGCGTGGATGACGAGCGCTGGCTGGTCGTGGGTCGCGGCACGGACGGGCGCGGCCTAGTAGCGCTATACTCGCCGCTCGACTGGTCCGTTGAGTTGCTGCCCGCACCTGCAACCCGCGCGTATCTGGCCTGTGCGTCGCGTAGCGAGCGCGACGTGACTTTGGCCGTCGGCACTGAGGGGAACATCGCGCGCCTGGAGCGCGGCGTGTTTTCGACGGCGCATTTGGATGGCAGCCCCGATCTCGTGTGCGCGGCGATTGACGTTCTGGACCGCGAATGGGTCGGCGCCCTCGGCGGCCTGTGGGCGAGCGCTGGCGGCGTGGAGTGGCAGCATGTTTGGGGCGACCCAGCCTGGACACGCCCGTTCATGAGTATTCATGCAGACGTCGCCTCGGTCGTTGCCATGTCAGCGGACGGCGGCGTGCTGGAGTGCCGCGCGCTGTTATCCGGCGTCGTTAAGCGCCCTTGACGCGCCAGGAGTCCTCGTAGACCGTAGCAGCGATCGGCCGGGGGTTTCCGCGCCCGCTCAGCGACCAATGAACCAGGACCTCGATGCGGTAGATGAACTGCGGCCAGGAACCGTGCTTGCCGGGAAGTACCGCGTGGAGCGGGTGCTCGGGGCCGGCGGAATGGGCGTGGTCGTCGCTGCGCACCACCTTCAGCTCGCGCAAAACGTAGCCATCAAGTTCTTGTTGCCGGGCGCGCTGGCGAACAAAGAAGCAGTCGCGCGCTTCGCGCGTGAAGCACAAGCCGCCGTTCGCATCAGGAGCGAGCACGTCGCGCGCGTTTCGGATGTTGGCACTTTGCCTGACGGCGCTCCGTACATGGTGATGGAGTACTTGGAGGGCAAGGACCTCGCTGACTGGCTCAAGGTGGAGTCCGCGCTGCCCGCTGAGCAGGCGGTCGAATTCGTACTGCAAGCCTGTGAGGCGATCGCCGAGGCGCACTCGATTGGCATCGTGCATCGTGACTTGAAGCCCGCCAACTTGTTCGTGATCCGCCGTCGTGACGGCGTGCAATCCGTCAAAGTGTTGGATTTCGGCATCTCCAAGCTCACCGGCAGCGGCGTGCCCGGCTCGGACATGACGCAAACGGCCGCAATGATGGGCTCACCGCTGTACATGTCACCGGAGCAAATCCAATCCTCCAAAGACGTCGACGCGCGCACGGACATCTGGGCCCTAGGCGTCATTTTGTACGAGCTGCTCACGGGCGCATGCCCGTTCATGGCCGAAACGATTGCGGCGCTCGTGTACCAAATCATGTCCGGCGTGCCATTGCCGTTTCAAAATCGGCGTCCCGGTTTGCCAGTTGGCTTGGAAAGCGTCGTTTTCAAGTGTCTGGAGAAGGACCGCAACAAGCGCTTCGAGAACGTGGGTGAGCTGGCGTTGGCGTTGCTTCCGTTCGCGCCAACGCGCGGCCGCGGCTCCATCGACCGCATCTCCGGTGTCCTGCGCGAGGCCGGCTTTTCGACGAGCCGAGATCAACCGCCGCTGTCTCATCTGACTGAGGTCATCCAGTCGCCCGCGATGGCAACTGGGCCCATCGCATTAGCGCCGGCTGTCATGCCCAACGCGCAACCCGCGGGTACGAATTCAAGCGTCGCCGTCGCGGCTCGCGCGGCCGGTACGGATGCCTCGTGGGCCGGCACCGCTGCGGGCAAAGCACCGGCCTCAGCCAGCAGCAAGCTTGCACCAACCCTCGTCGTTGGCGCGCTCTTGGTAGCGCTCGGCACCGCTGGCGGCGTGTTCTGGAGCCGCAGCTCTCACACGGAGCTCAGCGCCGAAGCCAAGAGCGCGAGCCTACCTTTGGCGGCCGCAGCGCCTTCGTTCTCCGCCGCGCCCGCCGCCACTCCGCCCAGTGCAC
>FSWQ01000695.1_pt1 | contig 11642 bp, 8 predicted proteins | sample 1637691 | NCBI WGS metagenome assembly FSWQ01 (sample SAMEA3914814, study PRJEB12502) | metagenome | biome: forest; material: soil | place: USA | collected 2011-09-16 | depth 0.1 m | reverse complement strand
GTCCGTCTTCAGGCTGACGTGCGCGCCGGTGCCATTGAAGCGCGCGCATGGCCTGGCCGGGCACCGGCTTTCGCGCGCGCTTCAATGGCACCGGCGCGCACGTCAGCCTGAAGACGGACAACGCGGATTACTTCGAGCTCGTGGTCGACGACCAGGCCTCGGTGCTCACCACGCAAGCCGGCACGCACCCGTACGATCTCGCCAAGGGTTTGCCCGCGGGTGAGCACACCGTAACGTTGTGGCGCCGCACCGAACCGCTGAACGGGAACGCCGAAGTGCTGGCAGTAACCTTCGACGGAACATTGCTTGCCCCGCCGCCTGCGTCCACGAAGCGCCTGGAAATCGTGGGTGATTCGATCAGCGTGGGCTTCGGTGTGGAATGCAAAACGCAAACCGAGGCCTTCTCCTACCCGACCGAAAACAATTACCTGACGTACCAGGCGCTGACCGCGCGCAAGCTGGGCGCGGAGTTGTTCACGGAGGCGTGGTCGGGCATCGGTGTGTGGCGTGACGTGGGTGGCGGCATGACCAATCAAATGCCCGAGCGCTACCTGCACACCCTGCCCAACGACAGCACGAGCACCTGGGACTTCTCGAAATACACGCCGGATGCCGTAGTGGTCCTGCTCGGCACGAATGATTTCGCCAAGGGCGACCCGGGGCAGCCGTTCGTGGATGCGTACACCACGTTCGTCGCCAGTTTGCGCACGCACTACCCCAAAGCGCGTCAGTACTTCGTTATCAGCCCAATGCTCGGTGGCACCAACCGCACGCTGGTCAAACAGTACGTCGCGAACGTGATCACACAGCGCAACGCCGCGGGCGACAAGAACCTCACCAGCATCGAGTTCGCGCCGCCCGCGGCGGACGCGTGGGGTTGCGGCCACCCGAACGCCGCCACGCACGCCATCATGGCGGGCGTGCTCGAAGCGGCGTTGCACGCGGATCTTGGCTGGTAAGCGGCTGTTTCGCGCGCTGCCCCAGGCGAGCTAAGCTACGCGCTGGGGCTGATGTTCAAGATCCACGAGTTCTCTTCGGCTAGCGGTGAGCTCTCCGCGGTGTACCTGCGCGTGGAAGCGGAGCAGCTCGAGATTGTCTCGGACGAAGGCGCGTGGCCGCTGCCGCAAGGCGCGCTGCGCGCGATCTTGTCCCGGTTCGGCGCGCCCTTCGACACGGAAGCGCGCATTTCGACGATCGCGACCCTCGATTTGCCGGGCGGGGAAGTGCTCCGTCACGTGCGCCACCTGGCTGGCTACGACGTGATAGCGCGGGACTACATCGTGTACGAGGCGCCTCCCGAGGAGGCGTTGTGCGCGCTGTCAGCGACCGTTGCGGCAGCTTTGCTGCACCTGGGCAAAGCAACTCAGGCCAAAAACACTGTGTAAGTTTGTGTACAGTCACACTCGCCGTTGCCTGCGGGAGCGATGGCGGCGAAGATCGCCACACTGCCATGAGTCGCTACTTCGACAGGGAGGCAGCGGTGTGCCTGAGGAGAGCTCTGCTCTCACTCGCCGGTTGCGCCGTACTGCTCGTCACAGCTCGAGCTTCGGCGCAGGATCTTTCCCTGCAAAGCGTGGTGAAGCTGGCGCTGAGCCGCAACGAGCGCGCGGACATCGCCGACCAAAACGTGATCTCGGCGGATGCCGCGGTGGCCAAGGCGCGTGCGGCATTTTTGCCCAGCGTGTCGCTTGGTGCAGGCGAAACCTGGCACCCGCAAGATCCGAATACGGCCAAAGCGCCCAATAACTCGGCCAACGCCACGCTCACGTTGTCGCAGCCGTTGTTCAACGCCACTGCGTTCCCGCTGTATGCCGCTTCCAAGCACAGCTACGACTCGGCGCGCTTCAATCATGTCGATTTGCGACGCCAGTTGGCGTTCGATGCGGCGCGCGCGTTCTTTTCGGTCGTTGCTCAACAGCGCGTGTTGAAGGCCGCCACTAGCCGGTTGGATTTGGCGAACGCTACCCTGGACGACACTCAGGTGCGCGCGAGCTCCGGCCTGGTCAGCAGCAATGACGTCACGCGCTCGCAGATTGAGCGCGCTTCGGCGGACCAAAGCTCGATCAATGCCGCCAATTCCTTGGACGCCGCGCGGCTCAACTTGGAGTACCTGATCGCCGAGCCCACGCAGATTGAGGTGGACTTGGCCGCGCCCACGCAAAGCTTGGCGCCCGCGAATCAGAGCTTGGCTGGCCTGGTGAACATTGCGATCGCCACACGGCCTGATTTGGCTTCATTGCGCGCTAGCGCCGCTTCTGCCTCCGCCTTGGCGGACGAGCCCGGGCTGCGCTTCGTGCCGACCTTGGGCGCCACCGCGCAGGCGCGCGCGCAAGACCAAGTGGTCACGCAGGGCCGCTACTACGACACCACGATCGCCATCAACTTCAATTGGTCGATCTGGGACGCCGGCGTGCGCGACGCTGACGCGGACTCGCGCAATGCCGCGCGCGTTAGCGCTGAGCTGCAGCTGCGCGCACTGGCGCGCCGCGTAGAAACGGACGTGCGTGTTGCGGTGGCCGAGCTGTCTGCGGCGCGCAACTCCTTGGTGGCCGCGCAGCAAGGTGAGGACGCCGCGCGCCGCAGCGAGGAAGAGACCAGCGTGCTGTACAAGCAAGGGCTCGCCAAAGCGATTGAGCTCGTGAACGGCAACTCCACCAAATTCGATGCCGAGGTCGCCGTGGCGGCCGCGGAGCTGAACGTGCGCCAAGCAGAGTTGGATCTGCGCTCGGCGCTCGGCCTTTTCCCCCTGGACGGTGTGCAATGAGACGTTCGGTTGCTGCGCTTTGCGCAGGTTTGTTGGGCATTTCTGTGGTCGTCGCGTGCTCGAAAAAAGCGGACGCGCCAGCTGCTACCGGAAAACGTGGCGCGGGTGGCAAGGGCATCGCTTTTCCGGTCGAGGCCATCAAAGTCACCGCTGACCCGCATCAAGTGGACATCCAAGCGCCGGGCGTGGTGGATGCCTTCGAGCACGTGCAGATCACCGCGCGCGTGTCGGGCGTGATCGACAAGGTGACGTTCGTGGAAGGCCAAGACGTGAAGGTCGGCCAAGTCATGGCTTACATCGATAGCCGTCGCTACGCGCTCAGCGTGAGCTCGGCCAAAGCCGCGCTAGAGGGTGCAACCGCCGCCGCCGCAGACGCCCAAGCCAGCTTGAGCCGGCGGCAGGGCGCAAGCGTTTCCAACCCCGGTGTGATCGCCGCGGAAGAGCTGGAAACGTATCAAACCAAGCTACGCACCGCGCAGGCCAGCGTGGACCAATCCAAAGAAGCGCTGAAGCTCGCGCAGCTCAACTTGGATGATTCCAACTTGAAAACGCCGGTTGCCGGCACCGTGCAAACGCGCAGCGTGGAAACCGGGCAATACGTGCAAGCCGGCACCGTGGTCGCCACGCTGCTCCAGCGCGATCCGATGTTGCTCCACTTCAACGTGACCACGTCCGAGGCACCGCGCCTCAAGCCGGACATGCCGGTCGAGTTCATGCTCAAGGACAGCCAAACCAAATATACCGGTAAGATCACGCTCGTCGCGGGCGCTGCGGACCCGGAATCCCGCCTGATTCCGGTCACCGCTCAGGTGGACTCACAGGACACGCATCAGTTTTGGTTGCGCCCCGGCTCGTTCGCTCAAGTCGAAATCAAAATGCCGTCAACGCGCGCGTTCGTGATGATTCCGCAAACTGCGGCGCGGCCGAGTGAACGCGGCTTCCTGGCGTACGTCGTGATCGGTGACGTTGCGCACGAGCACACGTTGCAGCTCGGCTTGCACACGCCCGATGGCATGGTGGAAGTGAAATCAGGCCTGAATTCTGGCGATATGTTGGTCACGCGCGGCGTGGAAGCGCTGACGGACGGCGCCAAAGTGAAGGTGGTCACGACCATGCCCGCCGGTACCAGTGATGAAGTGGCTGACGCGGGCACTACGCCCGCGGGCGGCGCCGCACTTGCCAGCGCCGCGGTCGCGAACGGCGCGCCAGATGGAGCGAAACCGCACAAACACAAGGACGGCGGAGCGCCGACTGCGCCCGTTGCCGCCGGTGAGCCATGAATTTTACCGAAGTCTGCATTCGCCGCCCGGTATTGGCCTGGATGCTCATGGCCGGCACGATTCTATTCGGCTTGGTGTCATCATCACGCATCGGTGTGAGCCAAATGCCGGACGTGGATTCGCCAAACGTCACCGTCAGCTTGGGCTGGCCGGGCGCAGGCCCGGAAGAAATCGAGAGCGGCATCATTCAGCCGCTGGAAGAGTCACTCGCGCAGGTGGAAGGCGTGCAGCGCATCGAGGCCACTGCGCGCCTCGGCAGCGCGCGCTTGACCGCCATCTTCGCGCTCAATCGCAATATCGATTTGGCGTTGCAAGACGTGCAGGCCAAGGTTTCGCAAGCGCAACGCAGCTTGCCCAAAGACGTGCAGCAGCCCACGGTGTCGAAGAGCAATCCGGACGATACACCGCTGCTCACGGTGGGCCTGAAGGGCGCCTTTTCTCGGCAATTGTTGGCAGATGTGGCGCGCTACCAAGTGCAGCAAAAGCTACAGACCATTCCGGGCGTGGGCCAAGTGACGACCAGCGGCTACTTGGATCGCAACATTCGGCTTTGGGTCGATAGCGCGAAGCTAATCGAGCGCAACGTAACTGTTTCGGACATCACGAGCGCGCTCACCAAGCAGCACGTGGTCGTGCCTGGCGGGCAGCTCGAAACGCCCGGCCAAGACATCACCGTTCAGGTGCTCGGTGAAGCCTTGGACCTGGATACGTTCAAGCACATCATCGTCAGCGACAAGAATGGCGCGCCCATCTACCTGCAAGACGTGGCGCTGATCGAAGACGGCTTCGAAGACGCGCGCACCATCGCGCGCATCGATGGCGTGCCTTTGCAGGCCATGAGCGTGCTCAAACAACACGGCTCGAACGCCGTGACCGTTGCTTCTGACGTGCGCGCAGCCGTGGATGAGCTGCGCAAGACCTTGCCGCCAGGCATGGAGATTGACGTCTTGTTCGACACCACGGACTTCATCAAAGAGTCCGTGCATGAAATCGAGACGGAGCTGGTGCTCGCGGTCGGCCTTACTTCTCTCGTTTGCTGGCTGTTTCTAGGCTCTTTTTCGGCCACGCTGAACGTGCTGTTGGCCATCCCCATGTCGCTGTTCGGTACCATCGCGGTGATTTGGGCGGCCGGCTTCACGCTCAACACCTTCACCTTGCTCGGCTTGTCTTTGGCCATCGGTCTCGTGGTCGACGACGCAGTGATGGTGATGGAGAACATTTATCGACACGGCGAGATGGGCAAGGACGGCTTCAGAGCCGCCGCTGACGGCACGCGTGAGATCACGTTCGCTGCGCTCGCGGCAACGGCCGCCGTGATCGCGATCTTCCTGCCGGTGATCTTCATGGACGGCGTGGTGGGCCGCTATTTCTTTCAATTCGGTGTCACGCTGTCCTTGGCGGTGGCCATCTCGTACATCGAAGCCGTCACGCTGGCGCCGGCTCGGTGCGCGCGCTTGCTAGCCAACCATGGTGAGCCCAAGGGTCGCGTTGCCGTGACCGTGGACCGGGTCTTCACGCGCTTGGCGAATTTCTACCACCGCGCACTGTCCTTTGCGCTCACGCACCCTTGGAAAGTGCTGGCAGTGTCTACGACGGTAATGGTGCTCTCCTTCGGGGTTGGGCTCACGCTGCCCAGTGAATTCACGCCTCCTCAGGACCAATCGCGCTTCACCGTGCGCGTCACGGCGCCCACGGGCAGTGACGTAGAAGAAGCGGATCGCGAAGCGAAGAAGATAGAGGACGCGCTGGGCAAGCACCCGGAGGTGCAAAGCGTGATGGCCAACGTCAGCCCCGGTTCGGCGAGCCTCACGGTCAGCATGGTGCCCCCCGATCAACGCAAAATGACGCAGCAAGAGTTTGCGGCGTCCATGCGCAAGCAGTTCGTGATCCCAGGCGCACGCGTGTCGGTTCAAGATCCTTCGCAGCAAGGCATTGGCAGCTCCAAGGGCTCGCCCATTCAAGTCTCCGTGCGCGGCGCGGATTGGAACACGCTCGTCGCGCAAGCCATGAAGGTCAAAGACGAGCTCACGCAGAGCGGTCTGGCAACGGACGTGGACACCGACTACCAGCTCGGCTTACCCGAAGTGATGGTCACGCCGGATCGCGCGCGCACGGCGGATTTGGGCGTCAGCATTCAAGACTTGGCTTCGACCATCAACGCGCTCGTGGGCGGCGTGGTCGTGGGTAAGTACTCTTCCGGCGGGCGCCGGCTGGACGTGCGCTTGCGCATGCTCCTCTCGCAGCGGCTAACGCCCGAGGATATCGGTGATATTTACGTGCGCGGTTCGAGCGGCAAAATGGTGCCCATCTCCACCATGGTCAACGTGGACGAAAAGCCGGTGCTGCAGTCGATCAATCGCATCGACCGCGAGCGCTCGGTATCTGTCACCGCGAACGTGGCTCCTGGGCACTCGCAGTCCGAAGCATTGGCCTTCGTCACCGGGCTGACCAAGGATTTTCCGGTCGGCTACCACGCGGTGCTGGGCGGGCAGAGCAGTGATTTCCAAGACTCCATGAAGAGCTTGGGCTTTGCGCTGATGTTCGGGATCGCGGTGGCGTACATGATTTTAGCCGCGCAATTCAATTCGTTCCTGCACCCCGTCACGGTGCTGACGATTTTGCCGTTGTCCGTTGCGGGTGCTTTCTTGGGGCTGTGGGCGGGCCAGAAAACACTCAGCATCTACAGCATGATCGGCATCTTGCTGTTGATGGGCATCACCAAGAAGAACTCGATCATCCTGGTGGATTACGCGAACGCCGTGCGCTCTGACAAACGCTTCAGCGCCGCAGAAGCCATGCTCGAGGCTGGGCCAATTCGTCTACGCCCGATCTTGATGACGACCGCTGCCACGATGATGGCGGCCGTGCCTTCCGCCCTGGGTTTGGGTGCCGGTTCCGAAACTCGCGGGCCAATGGCGATTGCGGTGCTCGGCGGCCTCACGCTCTCTACGCTGCTCAGCCTGTTGGTGGTGCCGGCCTTTTATGTGGTTTCTGACCGCATCAAGGGCCGTATTACCGGCAAATCCACCTTGCCTGTGGATACTTTGCCTCAGGCGCCGCACGCGGTGTAACGGGCGCGGTTTGGATTTCGAGTGCCACGCGGACTATGTTCGCGGCGTGGCAAACGAAGCACTGGTCAGCTCAATCAAAGGCATCATTGCGCGCGCGAAGAACGGCGACGCAGATGGCGCCTACGACGGCTACCGCGAGCTGTTCGCGAGCTCGGAGTTCGCCGCCTATCGCGTCGAGGACCAGCGCCAAGCGCTGCAGCTCATGGTGCTGATGAAGGGCGCGCCCAAGCCCGCCACCCCGGCGATGGTCAAGGCGCACAGCGCTGCTCGCCACTTGCTGACCACGTTGGTATCCGCGCACAGCGAGCCTGCGGACCACGAGATGCTCGGTATCTGTCACGTCCTGCTCGGTGACGAAGCGAGCGCGAGCGAGGTCTTCAGAGCCGGCTTGGCCATCGAGCGCGTGCGCGACCCGCAGTCCAAGCTATGCGGCTCGCTGATGAAGCGCGTATCGACGGTCTGAGCGGCTCTCGAAACGACGACGCCCGCGGCCGCTCCATGAGAGCGAGAACCGCGGGCGCGAAACTAGTGGGTGCCTAGCGAGTCGCGAATCAGTTCGGCGCGCCGGCGGCGATCCAATCAGTAATGGTCTTGATTTGAGCGGCCGTGAAGCACGCGCGCGGGTTCGTGCTCGTGGTCGAGCAATCATCCGGCATGCGGCCAATCATCTCGTTCGTGCCGTTCTTCTTGCAGGTCACTTGGCCCGGCCCAGTGACGACGGTGACCAAGAAGCTGCTCGCCGCGTCGTTGGGGACGGCCAGCGTGGTGCCGTTGCAGTGCGCGGAGCCCGTTGCCGGAATGGGCGTGGTGAGGAGCGCGTGCAGATCCGTGGTGCCTTGGTAGTCCAACTGACCTGAGTTCTTGTTGTGGCAGTTGCCCGTGCCGCAGCTGGTGCTGAACAAGGTTTTGACCGCGGCGAACGTGGGGGATGCGCCGCCTGCGCCCGCCGTGCCGCCGCCCGCGGTGCCACCAGCGCCTGCGGTGCTGCCACCGGCGCCTGCCGTTGTACCCGCGCCCGCGGCCGCGGTGCCGGTGGTGCCGCCCGCGCCGCCGCCGCCCACTGCCGGAGCTCCAGCTCCGGGTGCGCCCGCGCTCGGAGCACCCGCTGTGCCCGCAGGCGCGCCCGAGCTACCTGCACCCGCACCGCCGACTGCCGCGCCAGCCGCACCCGTGGCTGCGCCGCTAGCTCCCGCCGTTGCGCTGCTAGACGGGCCGGAGTCATCACTACCGCAACCCTGTTGGGTTAAGACGACGCCGAGCAAACCAGCCAAAACAATCACCGATGCGTGCTTCGAAGTAATCATGGGACTCCATAGTGGCCGAGAACGCGGGAATTTCTCCAAAATTCATGCGCTCCCGGTGAAGATTGCAGTCTTAGCGGCAGAATTCATGCTGCTCAGAATCGACGCTTAGGTCGACGCTGAGCAGTGCTTTAAGTCTCGTGCGTTATCACAAAGCAGGCATCTTTTTTTGGCCGCTGTCACTAATTGCGGCAGAGCACTACTTCTTCGCCAGCCAATCAGCGAGCACCTTGTACCAATCACTGCCGTTCTGAACGCCGCTGTTGTTGATGAACGAGCCCGAGTCAGGCCAAAGCGAAACGCTCGTGAAACCGTAGGCGGAGATGGCGTTGAGCGCATCGACCGCGAACTTGTTCGTCCCACCGCTGCCACCATCCGGTGAGATTAGCCCGATGTTCGCATACTGCTTTTGCATGTTGCACATCACCGTCAGCTCACCGATGAAGTCATTGTCGCAATTGACCGATGCGGCGTTCATTGCGGGGCAGGCTTTGGCAGGGTTTCCGAAGGTGCCGGAGTAATCCTCCATGATCATCTGATCGACGGAGCTGCCGAGCTTGGTCAGATCGACGAGGCCGGTGTTGTCTCCGCATTGACGAGTGAACCAACCGCCGAGGTCGTAGGAAACGACCATGTTGTGCGCGTGCATGGCGGTCGAGTACGCGGTGAGGAAGCTGACTAGCTTCGGACCGTACGGATCGTATTTCGTGCCTTGGACTTCCCAGTCCAAGTTGATGCCGTCGTAACCCTTGGCCACGCTCTCCGCGACCATGGCGTCGATGAAGTTCTTTTGGGTGCCCGCGGGGTTGTCGCTGATCACATTTTGAATGCCTTGATCCGTCCCGCCGTTGCCGGCTCCGGCATACATCAGCGGGGTGATCTTGAGGCCGGCGGCGTGCACGGCCGTGACCATGTCTTTCGAGGTCATGCCGCTGAAGTTGTCTTGGTCGCCGACCCACTTTGCGGTGCCGGAGGTGTAGGCGTAGTTCATTTGATACAGCGCGGGGCTGACATGCGTGAAGCTCTTGGCATTCTTCACGACTGCGGCGATTGAGTTTTTGTAGTCGAGCCAGATCCAGATCAAAGACTGCTTGGCTCCGGGAGCAACGGGCCCGCCGCCGCCCGCACCTGCGCTGCCGCTCGAGCCCGCAGCTCCTGAGGTGCCTCCGCTCGCGCCACCCGCGCCGCCGCCCGACATGCCGCCGCTTGCACCGCCCGCACCGCCCCCGCTCACTCCGCTGCTCATGCCGGCGCTGCCGCCCCCGCTCATGCCGGCCGTGCCGCTGACAGGCGGTGCGCCGGCGGCTGCCGAACCAGCAGTGCCCGCGCCGGCAACGCCGACTCCGGCCGCGCCGGCAGAGGACGAAACATTGGGATCAGTGGTGCTTGCCGAACAAGCGGTGACGCAAGCGATGAACGAAAAGGCGAGTGAGCGTGACAACATGATGAGCATTACCAAGCAACGGCGGTGCCATGGCGGATTGCGCCTGATTTCAGCCGCTTCGAGCGCTTGTTGTCGGTTGAGGACAGTAAATTACGTCTGCGCGGTGCGGCAGCGCCGAAGCGTTGTGCATTTCATGCGCAACCGCGTCTGACAACAGTTGCGTTGGGTATGCGAATTCGTTCGCGTGGCTCAGCGGGTGCGCGGCGCAGCTGGGACGCGACAGTGCCTTCGGGGATCTACGAAGCGAGGGCGATCTCGGAAACATGCCGCTCTTCGAGCTCGTACAAAACGAACACTGCGCGGAGCTCTTTCGCTATTCGTAGCTACCTTTCGTCGTCCGCGCGCTGCCCACTCCGCGTTCGCTTTCGCCGCCCGATCAGCCCCAGCGCAAGCAGCGCGCACAGTGCGAGCGGCGCTGTGGAGTTGGCGCGGCTACCAACTGTGCGACAGCCGCAGGACGTAACGAGCTGGTCTTGGCACCTGCCCGTGTGATGGTTGCACACGAGGCCAGTGCCGCACGCTGGGGTGCATTGCACGGGGCCGTCGTTGTTGCCGGCGGCGCTGGGTGGTTCGTCGCTGCCTGCTTCGTTGCCGGTGCCGCCGCTGGGCATTGCGCGCGCGCCGCTGGCGCCCGCTTCGCCGGCGGCTCCGCCTTCGAGGTCGGGCGCGCCGCCTAGATCCGCGCCGCCTGCGCCCGCTTCACCGGCGGCCCCGCCTTCTGCAGAGCAGCTGCCTGGTGCGTCTTGGGGGTCGTCCAAGACAGGAGTGCAGGTGCCCAAGTGATCCGGTACGGCGCACGCCTCGCAGGTGCCTTTGCACGCGGTGTCGCAGCACACGCCGTCTGCGCAGTGTTTGCTCAAACACTGCGCGTTCGAAACGCACTGTACGCCGGAGGGCGTCACGCACGCGCCGCTCTGACAGATGCCGGTGACGCAGTCATTGTCTTCCGTGCACGTGATGCCTGCGCCCAGCTTGCACAGACCCAAGCGGCACAAAAAGCCGTTCGTAGCGTCACAGTCGCCGTTGCTTGCGCAGGTGGTCAAACAAACGCCGGCTTTGCACAGGTAGCCGCGCTCGCAATCGAAGGACAGCCCACCACACGTGAAGTTGCCGCACACTCCGCTGGCCGCCGCGCTCGTGGGGCTCGAACAGAACGGCCCGCTGCCGCCGCCGCACGGGGTGCCCACCGGATGTGCCGTCTGACACGAGCCCGCGCCCGAGCAATTGTCGGTCGAGCCGCAGAAGGTGCCGGCATCCGTGCAGCCGTTTTTCGGATCCGTGTCCGGCGAGACCTCGCCGCACACGCCGGTCACCCAATCCCCATTGAAGGAGTGGTCCGAGTCTTTCAACGCGGCTAGGCACGAGCGGCACGCGCCGTCACAAGCCGAGGCGCAGCACACACCTTCCAAGCAATAGCCGCTGAAGCACTGATTGCCGTCAGTGCACTTGGAGGCATTGGTGAGCGCGTACTCGTCCTCGAACACTGCTCCCGTGTTGGGGTAGCCGAGCAACCAGCCCTTGTCGCTGCGGAATGGCGCGCCCATCAAGATTAGCGTGCCGCCGGTGCCCACCGCGGAGCCCAAGCCTTCGCCAGGGTCGCAAATCTCCTGGCCGTTTACCGTCTCAATCAGTACCCCGTAGGCGCTGATTCTCTGTTGCTGCGTGTACGTTGCGCCACTGGCGGCGAACGCATAAACGGCGCCGGTATCTGGGATGGCGCTACAAGCGCCGTTGTTGGCTGCACCATCCACGCTCGGCGCGCCGACCACGATGGTATTGCCC
>FSWQ01001027.1_pt1 | contig 11650 bp, 8 predicted proteins | sample 1637691 | NCBI WGS metagenome assembly FSWQ01 (sample SAMEA3914814, study PRJEB12502) | metagenome | biome: forest; material: soil | place: USA | collected 2011-09-16 | depth 0.1 m | reverse complement strand
GTCGTGATGCAGTGGAATTTCTTCTTGAGCAGAGAGTGGTCGGTGTTCGGCGAGCCCGGTTTGGCGCTGCGCTACGAATCCCTGCCCGGCGCACATCAAACCAACCTCGATCCGCAATTCTACCTGGGCGGCCGCTGGCACTTCGCCGATCGCATGACGCTCACCATGCGCCTCGGCTATCCGACGTTTTCAGTCGGGGTGTCGTTTCTCTGAACGTGGGCGGCGCCGCAGCCAGCGTCAGAAACAGGTTGCGGTCAGCGCCACGAGATCCAACCCGCAGCTGAAGTGGCACTTGGCGAGCGACGAAGCTCCGGACGCACAAGTGATTGCCCACGCAGCACCGCCCGCGACCACGCAGTACTGTCCGCTAACGCTAGGGGCACAAAGTGCGCTTTGGTCGGTGAGCGGTGCCGGGTAAAGAGAGGCGCACGTGTCCTTGCCGCACTCGCCCATGGGACATGCAGGCCCGGAACAGCCCGCGACGAGTCCCATCGGGCGGCCAGGGTCGCCTCCCGCGCCGGCGCTGTTCGAAGCACCGCTCGAGCCCCCGCCTCCCGCGTGATTCGCCGCGCCACCCGCGCCTGCGCCGCCTTGATTGGAGCCCGCTGTGCTCACGTTGCCGTTGCCAGCGCTGGAGGTCACGCCGCCAGTTGCACTCACACCACCACTTGCGCCGGCTCCGCCTCGGTCGTTGCCCACCATGCCGCCGTTTGAGCTCGTGCCGCCGACACCCGCTTCCGCGGTGCCGCCGCCAGAACCGCCGGCGCCAGGCGCTGCATCACTGCCGCACGCACTCACCAACCCGAGCAGCGCCAGCACGAAAGCAGCCTGGGTCCCGCACCAAATTTTGAAAAGCCCCATGTGCGGCGGAGCTTAGCCGTTTTCACGCATAAAGAACGCGGGGGTTCGGGCCCGGCCACAAACGTCGCCAGCGCACACATGGCGGTGCGGGGGTACTGACGCTATATAGAGGCAAGGCTAAATGAACACCGGCGTGCTCGTTGCGATCCTTGGTCTCGCTGTCTTGATGATCGTGCACGAGACGGGGCATTTGCTCGCGGCCCGTGCGTTCGGCATGCGCGTGGTGCGCTTCAGCATCGGCTTCGGCCCGGCGCTCTGGAAGTACCAGGCGCGCGGCAGTGAAACGGTCTACCAAGTCGCCCTGATCCCGTTCCTGGCCTACGTGCAAATCGCGGGCATGAACCCGTTCGAAGACGTGGATCCGGACGACAAGACCAGCTACGCGAACGCCTCGCTCGTGGGTCGCATCTCGGCCATCTTCGCCGGGCCACTCGCCAACTACTTGTTCGCGTCCGTGTTGTTCTTTGCGGCGTTGATGATCGGCGGCAATTCCGTGCCGACAACCGCGGTCGTCCCTATGGAGGGGCCGGCCAAGGCCGCGCAGATGAAGAAGGACGACACGATCCTCAGCGTCGACAACGTCGCCATCACGGACTGGGATCAGATGCGCGCGCTGATTTCGGCGCGCGCCAACAAGCCGGTGGATGTCGTCGTGCTGCGCGGCACGGAGAAGCTGACCCTGAAAATCACCCCGCAGTTCAAAGACGGCGGCGGGAAAATCGGCGTCTCTCCGGTGTACAAGCAGGTGCCGGTCACCATGCGTGAAGCACTCACCGCATCGGTGGAGCTGCCGTTCGGTGTCGTGCAGGAGCTCGTGTCCGGCCTGGGTCGCATCATCACCGGTAAGGAAAAGCCGGAATTCAAGGGCCCCGTCGGCATCGTGAAGGAAACGTCCAAGGCCGCGAACCGCAGCACCGCCACGCTGCTCTGGTTCTTGGCCTCGCTCAGCGCTTACCTGGGCGGCTTCAACTTGCTGCCCTTCCCCGCGTTGGACGGCGGTCGCCTGGCCTTCCTGGCCTATGAAGCCGTCACGCGCCGCAAGCCGAACGCACGCGTAGAAGCGAACATTCACGCCTTCGGGTTGATGCTGCTCTTGGCGTTGATCACCGTCGTGACCTTCCGCGGTAATTAATTTTTATTGGGTTCGCTCTTCGAGACGATTTGCCCCGCGGCAAGCGTCCAAATCTCGTCCGCGAGCTCGTGAGCCAGGGCGTGCTCGTGGGTAACGAGCAGAATCGTCAAGCCCATACCTGACGGGTCGTGCGCGCCGCGCGCCACGCGCCGCAACACCTCACGAACCTCTTCGCGCAGCTCGGGGTCGAGCGCGCTAGTTGGCTCGTCCAAGAGCAGCACGCGCACCCCCTGCGCCAGAGCGCGCGCGATCGCCACGCGCTGCTTCTGGCCACCGGAAAGCTGACGCGGCAGTGCCTCCGCGCGCTCCGCCAGGCCCACCTGCGCCAAGAGCTCGCGCGCGTGCGCTTCGGCCTGCGCGCGTGGCGTGCCACGCACGATGCGCGGCGCGAGCGTGACGTTGTCCAGCACGCTCAGGTGCGAAAACAGGTGAAATTCCTGGAACACCATGCCCACCTGCCCGCGTACGGCTTGCAACAAGCGCGGCTCGTGACTGCCCGGCGTGAGCGTGAAACCGCCGATTTCCAAGCTGCCACTGTCGAACGTTTCCAGCCCGTTCAAGCAGCGCAAGAGCGTGCTCTTGCCCGAGCCCGAAGCACCGAGCAGCGCCACGATTTTGCCCGCTTCGACCGTCGCATCCACACCGCCGAGCACGGGCGTGCCGGCAAAGGCTTTGTGCAACCCGGTAATGCGGATCATGAGCCTTGGTACCTTCGCTCCAGCCACAGTGACAACCGAGACAACGGAAAGCTCATTGCAAAGTACAGACCGGCGCACAGCAAGCCCGGGATCACCCAATCCCGCGCTTCCACCGCCACGATGGTCATGCGCTTGGTCAGCTCCACCACGGTGATCACGCTGACCAATGAAGAGTCTTTGAGCAACGCGACGAAATCATTCGTCAGCGCCGGCAGCGCAATGCGCACGGATTGCGGCAAGAGCACGTGCCACAGCACCTGCAAACGCGACAAGCCGAGCGAGCCCGCGGCTTCAGCCTGACCACGCGGCAAAGCGTTGAGCGCACCGCGATGCACCTCTGCCTCGTAAGCGGCGTAATTCATGCCCAAACCCAAGATCGCAGCCAGAATGGGGCCAAGCCGCACGAACGAGGACAAGCCGTAATACAACACGTACAGCTGCAGCAGCACCGGCGTACCGCGAAACACTTCCACGTACGCCGTCGCGAAAAAGCGCGCCACGGGCCCCGCGTGTGAACGCACCACGGCCAGCGTGATACCCAAGGGCAACGCCAAGCCGAACGCGCACACCGAAATCAGAATCGTGAGCAGCGCGCCTTGAAAGAACAGCCCGACCTGCGCGCCGCTCAGCGGGCGCTTCGCAACGCGCGTCACTGCTGCCCACGCGCCCGGTGCGCTCTGAGCCGCGGTTGTGGCGACTTTGTCGCGTGCGCTCAGCTCATCTTGCCGTGCATCCCACAGCTTCCAATGTTCGAGAATGGCGCGCAGCTCACCGCTCGCGATCAACCGTGACAGTGCGGCATCCACCCGCGACGCAAGCTCCGTTTCCTGAGGCCGGATGCCGATCACGTACGTGCCGCGGGCCAAATCCTGGCCCAAACAGCGCAATTCGGGCAGCGGGCAGCCATAGCGGTCGGCGATCACGTGGTCGAGCAACACACCCTCGACACGACCGTGCGAAAGGTCCAAGTACGGCTCCTGCTGTCCCTCGTACAACACCACTTCTGCGTGGTTCGCGGTCAGCAGCTCCTGCGCAACGGTTTGGTTCAGGGTGCCAATGCGGTGCCCGCTCAGGTCAGCCAACGTGTGCAGCGCGGAGCCCGGACGCACGGCCAAGGTTTCGCCGTACACGAAGTACGGGCGGCTCAGGTGCAGCCGCGAGCGGCGCGCCGGGGTGTCCTCTAGCCCATTGAGAATGACGTCGAAGTCCGCACGCTCCAGCGACGGAATCAGGTTCGACCAGTCGTTCTGGTGAAACTTGGCGCGCACCCCGAGCTCGCGGGCGAGCGCGTCGGCGATCTCGACTTCGAACCCCACGATCACGCCGGGCTGAGTCGGGCTCTCGTAAACGTAGGGCTCGCCACCCTGCAAATCCCCACCCCAACCGAGCTCACCGTGCGCGTGAACTTCCGCCCAATCAGCGTGCGCGGAGCGCGGCACGAGCACGCCGATGGCGACCAATACCAGGCGAAATAGAGTCCAGGCGCGCACGCGAAGCGCAGCGTACCATGCTAGCCTGCGAGCCGTGCGTGCGACGAAGCTCGGTTCGGTTGGTTGGTTCGCCCTTGCCGCGTGCACCGCGCTGGCTTCCGCCGTATTGCCCGCCTGTCGCACGACCACCGTGGGCCTGGATGAAGGCCCGCGTGAATACGTCGCCTCGGACTACGAGAGCGTGCTCAAGACGTGGACGCGCAGCGAGCAACTCACCACCGTGAACGCGATGGACAACGTGCTCACCGTGACCGCGACTTACGAGTCGTGGGATTTCCGCTGGGCATACACCGTTCGTTACGCTGAGGATTACCGGCTTACGGTGGACCAACGGCATTCACTGTTGGAACGTTCACTCGCCGAAACGCGAGAGGCTCACGAGTTCTACGTGTCGCTGTACGCAGAAAAGCACAAGTGGAACGACCTCACCGCGACCGAGCCCGCGTGGATCGTCCGTTTGATCGACGACGAAGGCACGGAGACCGCGCCCTCGGACATCCACACCATCAAGAAGCCGAACGCGATCGAGCTGACCTACTTCCCGTACACCAGCCCTTGGCGCAGCTCGTTTCGGATCACATTTCCGAAAGTTCGCGCAGACGGCCGCCCGACCATCTCCGCGGCGGCGCGCTGGTTCGGCCTGCGTTTCGCCGGCGCGCAAGGCAATGAAGAGCTGATCTGGGAAGTCGCCCCGACCGCGCATGAGTTCTCGGATCGCGCCGTAACGCCGCGCCTGAACTAACGCGCAAAAACGCGACTAGCTCGCGAAAATCTCGAGCAACGGCGGCACGCTGAGCAGCAGGTCGTGCGCGACGCCGCGCGCCGCAAAGAGCACGAGCGCGCCACCCTTGCCGGCGCGGGCATTTCGCGGCGCGGCGCCGTTCGACAGCACTTGCGGCGCAAACACGAAATCACCCGGACCGAGCTCGCTCTCGACCTCGTCAGCCTCGTCCAGGATCTCGATGCGGCCCGCCGCCACGATGTACATGCCGCCCACCGGCTTACCGCGTGTGGCGAGCGCTTCGTTCGGCAGTAAGCGCTTGATCTCACAGCGCCCCGTGACCATCGCGCGCAGCGAGTCATCCAGGCGCTCGCCCATCGGTCCCATCGCGACACCGGCCAGCGCCTGGTAGCGGTCGGCCAAGGCCTTCAGATCATCGATCACCCACGGGCAATCGCGAATCGCTCCCTTGATCAACGCAGCGTCCCAAACCGCGACCTCGCTCGCGTTCTCGGCAGCCACGAGCCGCAGCACGACGCCCTCTTCGAGATTGCCTTGGCCCCACACGATGTCGCCCTTGGTGGCACGCGCGCAGCTCAAGTCAGCAATCGCAGGCATGATGTTGACGGAGCCTTTGAGCACCAACGCGAGGCCGAACGAGCTCACCTCTTCCTCGTTGTTCAGCACCTCGCGGTGTGCAGAGCGCGCCAGCAAAGCCTGGCTTTCGGGCGGCAAGTCCTCCAAGCCTCGCACTTCACCCAGCAGCAGATCAGCGATGCGCGGCTCGGGTTCGGGCTCCGGCTCCGGCTCCGGCACGCGCTGAGAAATCGGATCGCGCTTCGAGGCCGGGAATTGCAGCGGATCCTCGAGTTGCGGCTGGGTTACCGGGTCGTCCTCACCGTCCGAGTAATCGATGGCACCCGGGCCAACGCTCGACTCGGCGGCAAACGAAGGCAGTGGCTCGGCCGCGAACGAAGGCAATGGCTCGGGTACGTCGAGCGCGTCGTCATCGATCGCGTCGTCGTCGTCGAGCTCTTCGACTTCTTCGATCTCGGCTACCTCCTCCGGCTCGGCTTCGACTTCGTCGGGCTCGGCTTCGATTTCTTCGGGCTCGGCTTCGACTTCGTCGGTGTCGCTGTACTCGTCGACGCTCACCAGCTCGGCACGCGACGCTGGATCCTCGAGCACGATTTCGTTGAACGTCTCGGGGCGAGAGACGAGCTCAATCTCGAGCTCGTCGGCCTCGACTGGCGCGTAGGAGGGCAGCGGCAGGGGAGGCGCGCTTCCGCCGCCTAGCAAGTCATCGATGTCGCTGGCGCCGGCGCCGGAAGTGGAGACCGGCGGGGGTCGAGAAAAAGCCGGCCGAACACTGCTCAGCTTGTTCGTGAAGTCATCGACCACGCGGCGCAGATCGGCGGCGCGCCACACGTTGCCCAATTGGTCTGCCGAATCTGCGGCACGCCCAATCCACACAATCGCGTCGGCCTTGCCACCGCGTTGCCACTGCACCTTCGCCGTTTGCAGCGCCCAAGCCACGTCGTCATCATCGTTGTCGAGCGGCTCGGGGAATCCCGATGGGAGAGGCTCAGTCATGGAGGAGGGCTTACCGAACCTTATACACGTCCGTTGAGGGTGGAAAGCCTCCTCGGCGATCGCTGAACTGCGCTCAGTGAGCGTGCACGAGGATCTCGCGATCCTTGGCGCCGTTCGGCGGTCCAACCATGCCGCGTTTTTCCATCATTTCCACAATCTTGGCGGCGCGGTTGTAGCCCACGGTCATTTTTCGCTGCAGCCACGAAGTCGAACAACGCTGCGTCTCGGCCACGATGCGCACGGCCTCGTCGAAGCGCGGATCGATCACCTCGTCCGCCTCTTCGTCGGCGCCTTCTTCGTCCGGGCACAGCAAGATTGCCTCGTTGTACTCAGGCGAACCCTGCGCGCGCAGGTGGTCGGTGAGCGCGCTCACCTCTTCCTCGCTGACAAACGGGCACTGCACGCGCTGCGTGTCATTGGCGCCGTTCAGCTTGACCAACATGTCGCCGCGGCCCAACAAGAGCTCGGCGCCCATCTCGTCGAGAATCGTTCGGCTGTCCACCTTTTGCGCAACACGGAAGCCGATGCGCGACGGGAAGTTGGCTTTGATCATGCCCGTGATCACATCAACGCTCGGGCGCTGAGTGGCGAGCACCACGTGCATGCCGGCCGCGCGCGCCTTCTGCGCCAAACGCGCCACGGACACTTCCACCTCTTTGCCCTGCTGCATCATCAAGTCCGCGAACTCGTCGACGACGATCACGATGTACGGCAATTTTTGGGGCAAATTGTGGCCGTCGTAGCCCTCCTTCGCCGCTGGCACCATCACGGTTTGGCCGTTCGCGTCGATCGCCTCGACCATCTTCACTTCGGGCAGCGGGATCTCGCCGGCAGCGATCTTCACGCACCAACCGTTGAAGGTCGTGATGTTCTTGGTGCCTGCGTTGGCGAACAACTGATAGCGGCGCTCCATCTCGTCGACCGCCCAGCGCAGCGCCGTCGCGGCCTGCTTCATGTCGGTAACGACCGGCAGCAGCATGTGCGGGATGCCGTCGAACGGAGCCAACTCCACCACCTTCGGATCGATCATGAGCAAGCGCAGCTCGTCCGGCGTGCGCTTGAACAGCAAGCTGGAGAGCATCACGTTCAAGCCCACGCTCTTACCGGCGCCAGTGGCACCAGCAACGATCACGTGCGGCATGGAGGCGAGGTCCGCGTAGAACGGCGCGCCCACGATGTCGCGCCCGAGCACGACCGGCAGCGGCGCTTTCTCTGCCAATTTCTCGAAGCGCTGGTCCTCAATCAACTCGCGCAGGCTGACCGCAACGCGCTCGTCGTTGGGCAGCTCGAAGCCAATCCGATTTTTGCCCGGAATCGGCGCGATGATGCGCACTTTGCGGGACAAGCCCAAGGCCAAGTCGTCGGCAAGGCTGGCGACCTTGCTGACTTTGGTGCCGGCCTCACAACTGACCTCGTACGTGGTCACGGTCGGGCCAGGATGGATCTCTTGCACCTTGCCAGCCACGCCGTAGTCCGCGAGCGTCTTCTCCAGGCGCGTGGCGTGCTCCAGGATTTTGTCCTTGTCGAGCTCGTTCACGATCGCGGCCGGTGGGTGCAGCAGGTCGTAGGAAGGCAACTGGAACGACCCCCGCTTGGGCGTCTTCTTCACCACGACCACGCGCTCGACTTCGAGCGCCGGCTTGGTGTCGATGATGCGCGGCTCGTTGTTTTCGGGAGGGGGGGCGGCCGCGGGCGCAGGAGCTGCAGCGCTCGGCGCGATGGGAATACTCGCGACCGGCGCCGGCGCCGAGTGCGACTCGGGCAGCTTCGGCGGCGGCGGTGAAGGCGAGCCAGCGAGCGCACGCTCGAGCACGTCTTCCGTGTCTTCGCTGCTCGGCGCGGGCGCCTGCGGGGCGAGCGCGGGGTGCGTCACCGGCGCGTCGTCTTCGCCCAAATCCAGGCTGAATTTCGCGACCACCAGGCCACGCCCGCCGTCGATGGGCACGGGGCGCCCAGCGCGCAACGCCTCCGAGATCGCGAGCGGAGGCGTGCCCGTGTGGTCCATCGGGATCCAGTCGTTGTCGTCTTCGAGCGCGAGCAAAATCTGCGCGTCGTCCGCGTTGCTCTCGATGCGCGGCAGCGCGGCTTGGCGCTCGGCTTGCTGTTGCTCGCCGCGCAGCTTGCGGGCTTCACCCCAGGCGCTCGTCACCCTACCGAACAACGCTTCGATGCGCATAGCCAGCGCCCGCGCCAGCTCCAGCGCGCGCTGACAGCCGGCGATGAACGAAAAGCTCGCGCGCCCAATCAAAATCAAACCCACGATGGTGCTCGCCACCAAGAACGAGCCCAGCGTCGAGAACGCCTCACGCATCAGCTCGCCGAAGAGCAAGCCCACGTTGCCGCCCGCGGGCGCACTGCCAAACACGACCGCTTCCGGTGTGGCCACCTGCACCAAGGCCGAGAGCACGATCGCGACGACCAAGTCGCCCGCAACGCGCAGCCCGAGCGCATGGGGTCGCTGCCCGCGAAACAGCGGCGCGCCGCACAGCGCGATCTCGAGCGGCAAGAGCCAGGCGATCAGCCCGAAGCCCTGGATGAGCAAGTTGGCGACGCTTCCGCCCGCCGGGCCGACCCAATTGGCTCCGTGCACCGCGGCATCCAGCGGATCCACGCGCGCCGTGGCCAGAGCCAGGAACAGAAACGCGGCGCCCGTGAACAGCAGCAACGCCGCGGCCTCATACAGCCGGCCGAGTGAGCGCGATCGCGGCCGAATTTCAGGACTGGAAGCCCCTAGCGTCGGCCCGCCAGCCGCGGCGCGAGAGGTGAACAGCTTTGCCGCCATTTGTATACCTTTACCTACACCAGACTACCTGCAAGGGCAAGACAACCGCTAGTCCGAAAAGTGCTGAATGTGGCGGGGCGTGGGGGAGGATGTAGGGAACCTCCTCTAAGTCTCAGGCCGAGCCGGCCGCTTGAGTCGGACTGCACTCGGGCAGTACTATCAAGCGCTCCGGTACCGGGTGATTCGGGCAAGAGCGCGGCAGCTCGGGCAGCACTGCCCCTGTGCCGCCGGAGCACAGCCGCTCCGATAACCTCTCAATGCCCCTAGCTTTTCGCAAGTTTCTGGCAAGAGGACCAAAAGGAAAACATGTCAGGCCACGACAGCACGCTGAGCAGGGTTCGGGGGACGACGGCAGGTGGCCGTTTCGTCGCAGCAGTCACAGTGGCAGCGGTACTGGCGCTCACTTCGGGCTGTCGGACTAGCGAAGACGACATTCATCGCTGGGCGAACACAGCGCAGGGCCCGCGCAAGCTGGTCGCCGTGCTGACCCACGACAAGTACCCGATCGATCTTCGGATCGACGCGGCAGAAGCGCTCGTGAGCATGAAGCCACGCGGCGGGCGGCGCATCGGCATCCAGGGCACGGACGAACAAGAGGGCCTGGTGGACGCGCTCGCGCAGATGGCACCCGCGCCCCGCGCCGCGCTGATCGGCAAGCTCATCCCCAAGCTCCAGGCGGAGATGGCGAAGCCTGCTCCGGTGCAGGTCGTTGGCCAGCCCGCGCAAGCGGACACCTCGGTTCCTTACAAGGATGCAGCATTCGCGATCCTCACTCATGACGACGGCGCGCTGGTGCCGGACGAGGCGCTCAAGAAGAGCGTGCGCACGTCCCTGGCCGCCTGGAGCAATGCTGATTTTGCCGATCGTTTGGATGATTCTTCGCAATTGTTCGGCGTCGAGCAGGTGCTGCGCGAGCTGAAGGCGGACGGCGTTCGCGGCATTCCCGATCTGATGCTGCCCGGCGCGGCGAAGATGGATCGCATGGCTGACTTGGTCGCCGAGCTCGGTGATCCGGAAACGAAACAGCGCGCCAGTCAGAAGTTGGTGGACGTTGCGAAGAGCGTGAGCTCGGACGCTTGGGTTGCTTCGAAGCGCCCGGGCGTGGAAGCCGCGAACAAGCAATCCAAGCTCACCCCGAGCGAGGACCAACTCAAAGCTCAGCTTGCTCAGTATCAAGAAGAAGAGCTGCTGCGCGTGTTCGGCTCGATGAAGAAAATGGGCGGCAAGCCCGTGGTCGATTTCTTGCTCGCCTTCGTGCAAGACAAGAACGGCTTGGAGAAGCGCCGTGCCGCCGCGATGGCTGCCTTGCAAGGCAACCTGGATCGCAACAACGCCGAGCAAGCACAGGTCACGCTCACCATCGCCGGCGACCCGAACACGCCCGACAGCTTGCGTGACTTGACGCTGCAGCGCGTCGGCGAGTTCCCGCGCGCGATGGTCGTCGAGAAACTGTACGACCTGTTCAAGAACGACAACTGGAAGGTGCGCTGGGTCGCCGCGAGCTTGGTGCTCAAGATGAGCGATGCCAGCCAGATCCCGGAGTTCATGACCAAGCTCGGTCAAGCAGACGGCCTCGCGATCACCGAGCCGCTCACCTACGGCGGGCTATTCGCGGACCTGAAAGGCCCGCCCACCCCCGCTGAATTGGCCGATAAATTCGCGGCACCGGGCAATTCGGTCGCCGCGCGCCTAACCGCCCTCAGCTACTACTACTCGGCCGGCGCCCCGGCAGACCTGGCCAAGGTAGCGGCGTTCGAAAAAGACAGCACGCAGGCGCCAAAGTGCAAAGCTGACGCCAAGGAATGCGAGTGGAAGTGCACGGTTCAAGGCGCCGCTGGCGACGAGACCAAGGAAATCAAGACCGTTGGCGAGTTCGTGGAATTCTGCGTGAAGCCCGCGATGGAAAAACGCGCCAAAGGGAGCGCGAAGTAGCGTTGTCTGGCCGCTCGCAAGTCGCGCTACAACCTCGAGCGCTCGGCTGACGCAGGAATCATCCGCATGAGTTCCGATCCCAACAAGAAGATGACGCGAACTTTTCAGTGCCGCGAGGCGCTGTGGCAAAAGTTCGAGCAGATGGCGCGCGAGCTGGAGTGCTCGGTCGACTATCTGATCAACGACTCGATGAAGCAGTACGCGCGGCAGCGCGGCTACGGCGCGACGGCGGGCGGCAATCAGTCGATTCCGCCGCCACTCGTGGCTCCTGCCTCGCCGTCATCCAGTCCGAGCGCAGACAACACGCCCGTGCCGCCGCCCTTGGCCGTGCCGCCGCCGGTTGCGGCTCCGCCGTTGCCGCCGCCACCCGCGCCCGCAGCCGGTTCGCGCGGCGCACCGCCGCCGCCCGTGGCACCACCCGCGGCTCGTCCACCCAAGCGC
>FSWQ01003326.1_pt1 | contig 11659 bp, 8 predicted proteins | sample 1637691 | NCBI WGS metagenome assembly FSWQ01 (sample SAMEA3914814, study PRJEB12502) | metagenome | biome: forest; material: soil | place: USA | collected 2011-09-16 | depth 0.1 m | reverse complement strand
GGATCATCGAGCGCGGCACACACCCTGAGCTCCTCTCGCAGAATGGCCGCTATTCGGCGATGTATCGGCAATTCGTCAACGCCGCTGATCCGCGCTGAATGGCTTTCTTCTTTGCGGAGACTTTTGCAGGCTGGTCGGCACGGCCGTGCGCGACCGAGCGTGCTCGAGCGCTGAATGGCTTTGTAATGAAAACTCGCGCTTCGAACTTCGTGGACGTTCGGCGCGTCTTGGGTCACACTCTGCATGGAACTAGTTCCACAGCCCCTCCGGTGAACATCCATGCAGCAAGACGTCCAAGGGAAGGTCGACAGTCGCGCCATGCGCGAGGTCAATCGCTCGATCGTGCTCGATATCATCCGCCGTGGCGGCCGTGTTTCGCGTACTGATCTGGCTCGTCGTTCGACCCTGACCAAGCCCACCGTCTCCGCCATCGTCGAAGATCTGCTCGCGCGCGGCATCGTGCAAGAGGTCGGCTTCGGCAAGACGGTCGCGAGCGGTGGTCGTCGCGCCCGCCTGCTGGAGTTCAACGACGCTTCTGCCGCGTACTTGGGCATCGCCCTCGGCGTGAACAGCACCATCGTCGGCTTGGCCGACGCCCGCGGTGAAATCCGCGTGCGCCGCGAGGTCCCCACGCTGCACGGTGATCCAGAAGGCACCGTCGCGGCGGTCGTCGCCCTCACTCAAGAGGTGTGTGACGCGGCAGATTTACCGCGTGACCGTCTGCAAGCGGTGGGCGTCACGGTGCCCGGCTTGGTGAATTCTTCGACGGGCATCGTCGCCCTCGCACCCAACCTGCACTGGACCGACGTGCCAATTCGCGAAATGTTCGCGAGCGCGCTCGACGTGCCCGTGGTCGTGAACAACGTGACGAGCGCCGGCGCCATCGCCGAGGGCCGCACGGGTGTGGCCAAGGGTGTGCGCTCGTTCGTTTGGGCCTACGTCGATAGCGGCGTGGGTGCCGGCATCGTGATCGACGGCCACGTGTTCTCCGGTACCCAAGGCTTCAGCGGTGAGATCGGCCATTGCTCGGTCGTCGCCAACGGCCCGGCCTGTCCGTGTGGCATGCACGGCTGCCTCGAAGCGCTGGTCTCTGGCCCGGCCATCGTGCGCGCCGCCACCGCCGCTCTCGAGAGCGGTGAAGCCACGTCCCTGCGCTCCGTTGGCTCGCTGGATACCGCTGCGGTGGCCGGCGCGGCGCGCGCGGGTGATGCGGTCGCCCAGCGCATCTTCGCGACCGTCGGTGAGCACCTCGGCGTCGGCATTTCGTACCTGGTCAATATCCTCGACCCACAAATGATCGTCCTCGGCGGCGGCCTGATGGACGCGGGCGATCTGCTGCTCGAGCCGACGCGCGCTTCGATGGCGCGCCACTCGCTGAAGGGCGCGCGGCTGCCCGTCGTGGTCAGCGCCTTGGGCGATGACGCCGGCCTGATCGGCGCCGTGTTCGCGGCCATGGACCAATCGGTGCGTTCGTACCGCGTGGTCGCCACCGGCGAGCGCGTCGCGAGCGACTGAGCGTCGGCGCGCGCGGCGGGAGGACAAGCCGAACAGCGCGCGTGCTCGCGCTGGGCACACCATTGCTGTACGGATGCAGCAATGGTCTCGGAGAGGCTCATCGCCCAAGCGTCGGCCGCTATCGCATGCATCACTTGCGTAGCGCTGTTTCTCGAGTCGCGGGACCTCGCGCCGCGGCAGTTGCGGCAACCAGTCGCGCTGCTGTTGCTCGTGGCTGCGGTTGCAACGTACGCGCACTTTTTTCAGTCGCCGCAGCGCACGTTCTATCACCGCTGGGAAATGTTCCACTATTTTCTCGGCTCGAAGTACGCGGGCGAGCTCGGCTACCAGCGATTGTACGTGTGCACGGCCGTCGCCGATGCCGAGACGAATCCCGAACAGCCGCTTCAGAAACGTCGCCTGCGTGATCTCCGCGACGACGCGATTGTCCCTGCGGTCGTCGCGGTTGCGGGAACAAACGATTGCCGTGCTCGGTTTTCGGCGGCTCGCTGGCAGGACTTCAAGTCGGACGTGCGCTTCTTTCGCGGTCAAGTCGAGCCTCGGCGCTGGCAGCAAATGCTGCTCGATCACGGTTACAACCCCGCGCCCGCGTGGACACTGCTAGGCCGCGCTCTGTCTGCGCGTGGCAAAGCGAGCTCGTCCTTCCTCGGGCTGCTCGCGCTGCTCGATCCGCTGCTGATGCTGGCCACGCTGGGCGCGCTGGCTTGGGGCTTCGGGGCGCGCGTCGCTTGGCTTGCCGCAATGTTCTGGAGCTGCCAAGCCGCTTCCACGTTTGCCTGGACGGGAGGCGGCTTTTTACGTCAAGACTGGTTGTTCTTCGTCGCGCTTTCGCTGGCTCTGCTGCGCAGGGGCCGGCCGTTTGGCGCGGGCGCGGCTTTGGGTTGGGCGAGCGCGTTGCGGGTCTTCCCGGTGCTTTTGTTCGCAGGGCCCGCACTCTTGACGCTGTTCGGCCTATGGCGCGGCCACCGCTTCAGCAGGTCTCAGCGTGCCTTCGTGCTCGGTGGGTTCAGCTGCCTCGTGGTCTCGCTGGGCGTCACCTTGCGCGCGTTTGGTTATGAGTACCATCGTGAGTTCGCTCAGCATATTGCGATGCACGCGGAGACTCCGGTTGCCAATCACATGGGCCTACGTTCGCTCTTGTCGCTCGGTCCGGAATCTCGCATCAAAGAAAACGCCCAGCCGCAGAGCGTCGATCCAACGCAGCGTTGGGCGGCCGCGAGACGCGCACATTTCTCGCGCTGGCGCAGCGTGTACTTTCTGCTCGGTGGGCTGTCCGTCGTCAGCCTTGCGCTCACGGTTCGTCGCTTGAATACGCTTTGGATGTCGATGCCACTGTCGCTTTTGCTCGTGGCCGTGTTGACCGATCCCTCGTGCTATTACTTCTCTTTGTGGCTGATCGCAGCAGTGCTCGTGAGCGTGCGCCGAGCGGTGGCCATGCCGCTGATGGGTTTGGCGGCGGCAGGTCAACTACTCGTCCTCGCGATCGCCGAGACCGATCTGCAGTACGCTGCGTTGGCCGCTGCCTACCTTGCCTTCAGCGCGCTTCTCGTGTGCCTGTTTGCCCGGCCGCGCTTCGGTGTGGCAAGCTCTTTGCACTGTACGGGTGCAGGAGGAGCAGATGCGTAAGCTCAAGTCGGAGGTGCATTGGCTGGAGGGGGTCGTCCTCTTGTCTCTGGCCGCGCTGGCCGTGCCGGTTGCCTGCGCGGGAAGGGCCGAACAGGCGGGGGGAAGTGCCGGCAGAGCCGGATCAATCGCCGTCAGCGACGGTGCGCCGTACGTCAGCGACGGCGGACGCATCTTCGGCGATGGCGCGGGGCCGCTCTACCGAGACGGCTCAGCGTCTGTGAGCGACGGCGACGGTCAGTACGGCGACGGCGACACTTACTGGGACGGCAACGGTCAGTACAACGACGGCGACACTTACTGGGATGGTGACGGTCATTCCAGCGACGGCGACGCTTACTGGGATGGTGACGGTCATTCCAGCGACGGCGACGCTTACGCGGACGGCGATAGTCATTAGCGCGACGGCGACGCGTACTCCGGTGGCTCGGACGCTGTTCAGGGACGGCTCGTCGGCCCAGTAGCAGCGTCAGCAAGAGCGACTTTGAAGTCGTATCGACTCCCCACCTGGCACATCTGGCACACGGGCCGCGTCCTGCTCGACGCTCAACGGACCCGATGTCGGACATGACGCTCGCCAGCTGCCACGCGTCGCGGTATTGGGCTCTCCGTGAAGCGGCTAGCCGGTAGGTACCGCGAACTGCTCGTTGCGCTGGTCCTCCTGGGCGGCGCCCTTCTGTTCGCCAATTTCGTCGATAGTATCTACCCGGCCAAGGAGTGGTTGTTCTGGCGCTATGCCAGCTACTGGCTGTGCTCGGGCGCTTGCGTCGCGGCCAGCTTCGGCGCGGGCACGGCGACGTTGCGCTTGCTCAAGCTGCGTGGCCTGCCGACGCTCGAGCTGCTGAGTATCGCCTTCGCCGTCGGTTTGTTCGAGTTCGAGCTCGCGATGTTCGTGGCTGGGTGGCTGCATCTGTACCGGACCGCGCTGTTCTTCGTGTTGCCGCTGCTGCTGATCGGGCTCACGTTCTCGGATCTGCGCTCGCTCTGGCGGCGTGTCACTCAGCGTCGACGCTTGCTCGCGCTCAAAGCGCGCCCCATCGGCGCGGTCGGGCTGATCGCCATCGGGTTCGGCTTCGTCGGCTTGCTCGCGGTGTACTTCCTGATCCTCTCGCCCGAGAACGTGCAGTTCGATTCGCGTTGGAAGCACTTGGCTTTGGCCGAGGACTACGTGGCCTACGGTGGCGTGCGGCGCTTGGACGAAGGCTGGGTCTTCGATTCGCGTCCGCATTTCACCAGTTACTTGTTTTCTTGGGCATTTCTGTTGCCCAAGAGCCGGCTCTTCGATCGCATGGTGCTCTCCGCGCACCTCGAGTTCGTGACCTTCCTGATCACGACGCTGATCGGCATTCCGGCGCTGGTGCGTCGTTTGGTGCCACGCGCCGATCCACGGCTGACCTGGGCGGCGCGCTTCTTGTTCCCGGGCGTGCTCTTGTACGACAGCAGCCTCGCCGTCGGTGCCGATCACTTCGGCGCGATGTACGGCGTGCCGATCGCCTTGGTCACGCTGTTCGCGTGGCGTGAGCTCGGCCCGCGTTGGTGTGCCTTGCTCGGCCTGTTGCTCGGCGCGGCGGCCATGGTCAAAGAGACCACCGCGATGATGCTCGCGCCGATCCCGGTGCTCACGCTGAGCGCGCGCGTGCTCTGGCTCTCGTTCTCGAAGCAGCCGCCTGCTGGCGAATCACGCTCGGCGGTGTGGCGCGGGCCGCTCGTGGCCATCGCGGCCGGCTTGCTATGCAGCGCGCCGCTCTGGCTCACCAATTGGATCTCGCACGGCGACCCCGTGTATCCGGTGTTGAACAAGTACTTGCACGTGCGGCCCTGGACCAGTGAGTCCGCTTATCGGCTGAAATGGGCCTACGAAGAGGCCAATATGTGGCAGCCGCCGCACACCTTTGCCGGCCTGCTCACGTCACTCAAGGCCTTGTTCACGTTCTCGTTCATCCCGAACGATTGGGGCAAGCTGCACGGTCGTACGCCGGTGTTCGGCTCGCTCTTCACGTTGCTCCTGCCGTGCCTCGTGCTGTGTCGTGGCCGCTTGCGCTTGTGGGGCCTCGTCGGTTGGATTCACTTTGCGATCTTGTGCTGGTACTGGGTGCATCACCAAGACCGCTACCTGCAAGGCATCCTGCCGCTGATGACGGTGGCGACGGCGGCGCTGATGATTCTGGCCTGGCGTAGCGGCGTCATCGCAAGCATCGCGCTGAGCTTGCTCGTGGCATTGCAGGTGGTGTGGGGCGGAGACGTGTACTTCTTTCAGACGCACTCCATGGCCAAGTCGCCGCTCAAGAAGAGCATCGATTTGCTGTCTTCGGGCTTCGAAGGCAACTACGACAAGCGCTTCTACATTCAGGGCCAGTTCCAAGCCATCGCCGCCCAGCTCCCCCCGCATTCTCGCGTGGTCGTGCACGACGAGAATAGCCATTTGGGGCTAGAAGCGCAGTCGATCATGGACCGCTTCCCGTTCGAGTACGGCATCAGCTACGGCCTGCAAGGGTCGCCGCGCGCCGTCTACGATCTGTACCGCGGTCTCGGCGCGACTCACATCCTGTGGGCACCCAAGAGCAAGGGCACCGATTCTCTGGCGGGCGACATCATGTTCTACGATTTCGTGACTCGCCGCGCCGAGTACCTCGGCTACTTCGGCGGCTTTCGCTTGGCCAAGATGCCCAGCGCTCCCCCGGGTGCGCCGTTCAACGACACGGTTGCGGTCTTTTCGTGCGAGGGCTCGTATCCCACCGGCTTGTATCCGGTCTCCAGTTTACGCGTGCCCGTATACGGCCCATTCCAACGCGACTTCCCCGGCGCGCCGACGCAGCCCATGCCCGAAGATTGGGCGACCACGTTACAGAGCGTCGCCACGATCGCCGCGACGGAAGATCGCTGCTTCAAAGAAGAGACGCAGCTCGGGCACCTCGGCTTCGAGAAGGTCGTGACCCGCTCGCGGCCGCCCTCGACTCGAGGTCAGCTGTATTCGCTCTGGTTCAAGAACTGACGCGCGTCGTTTACAGGACGCTGTAAGCCGAACTGAACGCCGGGCGATCGCATTCGGCGCACCGAAAACCGGCGGCGCGCATAGTTCTCTGTATCGATGAGGTTGGCACTCGGTCCGTTGTTGATGAGCACGTTGCTGGGGATCCTCGTCGGCTGCGGCGGCTCGGTAGACGAAGGGATGGACGGCGCGGCGGGTCGCGCGACGCCGGGCGTCGCGGGCGCGGCCACAGGTGTCGGCGACGCCGGCGGGGACGACGCGGCGGGCACGCCGGTGGCATCCATCGCGGGTCGCAGGTCGGTGCGCGTCCTACCCGCGGAACCGGTAGCTAGCCGCGGTGGCGCAGCGGGCGAAAGCGCCGACGCAGGGGGCGGCGCCGAATCGACGCTGACCCCGACCGTCGATCTGGGTCCTGCAGAAATCACGAGCACCGTCGTGGACGCGCCCCTGATGCCGCGCGGCTTTCTGAGCGGCCTCCAATACCGTCCGAACCCAGACAGCGCGAGCGTCTATTCGATCGAAGCCAGCTTCGAGACCACGCGCGGCCAGTGGGATGGCTGTACGCAGGTGAGGCGCGGTGAGTGCTGGTATTACGACTGTCCTCCGGGTTCCGCTCCGTACCTGCCCAGCGTGCCGCTGGAGGACGCCGGAGCGCTCGCGTTGAGCACGAGCACTGAACCCGTAGCGACAGTGAACGTCGGGCTGCTGTACGATTTCTGGTACCAGGCCGACGGCACTGCCGAGCTTTGGTCCGGCAGGTCGCAAACGCTCACGTTCTCGGCGGCGGGCAGCGTCGTGCCGCCCTTCTCGCTTTCGATTCAAAGCCCACCGACCGTGATCTTGACCGCGCTCAACGGCGAAGCGCTGCCCAAGAGCATCGCCCGCGAGGATGGCGCGACGCTCAGCTGGACCAGCAGCGGTCCGGGCCTGGCGTATTTCAGCGTGTACGGCTTCTACGATCGCAAGTTTGCGGCCGTGTGCGAGTTCGACGCGGCCGCGAACGCAGGTGTCCTGCCCGCCGTGCTGCTGCAAGAGCTGGAGCCGGGCCCCGACTATTACCTGACCTTCCACGGCACGACGCGCGCGCGGGCGAGCGTACAAGGGTGGGAGCTCGACGCAGCGCTGGCCGGCTACGGCGGCCCGCGCGATCCGTTCGACGTTCCAAGGCTCGAGCTCCGTTGATGCGACGCCGCTAGTCGTCCAGATCGATCGGAACCCTGAGCAAGGTCGACAGCTCGCCCAGCGCGCGTTGGTTTTCGGCGAAGAAGTCCGGGTCGCCCAAATCTGCGGCCGATACGCGGTCGCGGTAGTGGCGCACGATCCAAGCGCGCAGGGCTTCGTACAACGCGTCGTCGAGCACGACGCGCGCGGGGATCGCGGCGAGCTCGGCCTCCGTGAGCGCGACTCGTAGCCGCAGGCACGCCGGTCCCCCGCCGTTTTTCATCGACCCGTTCACGTCCACGTAGTGCACGGCGGAGACCGCGTCGCATTCGCCGAGGACGCGCGCCAAGAATGCGCGCGCGGTGGGCGAATTGCGGCTCTCCTCGGGAGCGATCACGGCCATGCTGCGGTCCGGCAACGTGACCAGCTGCGAATTGAAGGGGTAGGCGCGCACCGCGTCCGCGACCGGCAATTCGCGGTCGGTCGCGACCAACAGCTCGAACTCGTCACCGAGCCGAGCGCGTAACTCGGCGAGCGGCGCGCTGCCCGCGAAGCACAGCTCATGGACCAAGAGCAGCTGCTCGTTGCCGACGCACAAAACGTCGCTGTGAAACGCGCCCGCGTCGATGCCCGCCGGCGCCTGCTGTAAAAACAAAACCTGATCTTCACGCAAGCCGTGTAAGCGCGCGCACGCGACGCTGGCCTCGCGCGTTTGGCGCGCCGGGAACGCGTGTGACGCCGCGCTGGCGTCTGCCGCGCGCCCCCAACCGAACACGTGCTGCACGCCGCGCGTGGTGACCAAGCGACAATGGTTGGCCGCGCCCTCGTCGGCGAACAACGAGCTCGAGGGCAGGGGATCGTGCACCACGAAGCGCTCGGGATCGGCGAAGATGGCGCGTAGCGTCGCCGTCGTGGTCTCGGCCTCCAAGCTGCGATGAAACATCGACGCCAGATTGGCGGGCGTGAAATGCACGCGACCGTCCGCGCTGTCGCACGAGGGCGCGACCGTCGCGGCATTGGCTGCCCACATCGACGACGAGCTGCTGCACAGGGCCAAGAGCTCGGGCGCGACGCGCAGCGCGCGCGGCAAGACGTCGCGCGTTGCCCCCGAAAAACCCAAGCGACGCAGCGCTCGCAGGTTCGGCCGCAAGGGCGGCGGCAGCAATGCTTGCCCGACGCCGAGCTTGCTCAAGAAGCGCGCCTTCTCCAAGCCTTGCAAGGCGGCGCGGCGCGGATCGCCAGGCTGACCTTGGTGCCGAGCGCTGGCCAAGTTGCCGTAGCTCAGCCCCGCGTAGTGGTGCGTCGGACCGACCAAGCCGTCGAAGTTGTACTCGCGCATGCCGCCGCCGAAGTATGCTCGATCGGCCGTCGATTTCGAGTGCCCCGTGAAACCGAGTTCGTTTCGTCCTGTTGTTTGGTGCAAGAAGCGCGCGTCCGAGCTCGGCCGCTTGCCGGTCTTGTTGCGCCGCGTGCGGCCGGCCGCGCGTTTGGCCGAAGCTTCCGCGTGCGCGCCGTTCGTTACTTGGCTCGCGCAGCAAGCGTCCCGAGCGCCACACGAAACGTGCTGGGAGCTCGATGACGAACGGCTGAGCTTCGCAGAAGCGCTCGCTTTCGTACGACGCGCCGCGCGCGTGCTCGTCGAGCGCGGCGTCGAACCAGGTGACGTCGTTGCGCTCGTTGCGGGTAATTCACCGCGCTATCTGGGCTTGCTGATCGCGATCAGTTACGCCGGAGCGGCGGCCGCGTTGGTCAACCCCGAGCTGCGGGGAGCCCCGCTCGAGCACGCACTCGCGGCCGTCCAGCCGCGGCTCACTTTGGTCGAAGCCGAGTTTCCGGAACTGGAGACGGCGATCGCGAGCGCGGCGGAATTGCCGGCGCCGCGCGTCAATCCGCACGGCGTGTTCGTGTACATCTATACCTCCGGCACGACGGGGCTGCCCAAGCCGTGTCGCGTGCGCTACGAGCGCGCGCGCGCCGCGGCCACGATCTTCGGCAGCGTGGCGTTCGAATTTCGCGTCGGCAAAGACAAGCTGTACTGCGCGTTGCCGCTCCACCATTCGAGCGCGCTGTTGATCGGCGTGGGTGCCGCGTTGGTGGCCGGCGTGCCCGTCGCGCTGCGCCGCAAATTCAGCGCGCGCGAGTTCGCGAGTGACCTCGTGCGCTACGACGCGACGGCCACGTTGTACATCGGCGACGTGTGCCGCGCGCTCGTTCATTCGCCGGTCACGCCCGCCGAGAGCCAGGTGCGCCTGCGCGTCGCGGTCGGCAATGGCCTCGAAGCGCAGGTCTGGTCCGAGTTTCAGCGCCGCTTTGGGCGACCGCGCATCCGCGAGTTCTATGCCTCGACCGAGGCGCCCGCGGCGATCCTCAATCTGACGGGCACGATCGGCTCTTTGGGTCACGTGCCGTTCGAGCGTCGCCGCGGCTTCCGCTTGGCTCGGCTCGACGCGGAGCGGCTCGAGCTGCTGCGCTCTCCGCAGGGCCGCGCCAGCGAGTGCGCGGCGGACGAACCGGGCGAGCTCCTGTTCCGTGTGTTCCCGAGTGCGGCCGCGCCGCACGGCGAGTTCGGCGGCTACACGGACATGGCCGCGTCCAGCGCGCGCATCGCGCACGACGTGTTCGAGGCCGGCGACGCCTACTTCCGAAGTGGCGACGTGCTGCGCCGCGATCGCGACGGCTTCTTCTACTTCGTCGATCGCTTGGGTGACGGATTTCGTTGGAAGGGCGAGAACGTCTCGGCGCTGGAAGTAGAACGCGTGCTCGACGCCGAGCTCGGTTTTCCTGGGGTCGCGGTGTTCGGCGTGGCGGTGCCCGGCTACCCAGGGCGCGCCGGCTTCGCCGAAATCGTGGGCGAGTTCGACGCCGAAGCCTTCGCCCGGGCGGCGCGCGCGTTACCCGTCGCCGCGCGGCCTTGCTTCGTCCGCCCGGTTCTAAGCCTCGAATTGACCAGCTCGTTCAAGATCAAGCGACGCGCACTCGAGCTCCAGAGTGTCGCGTTGCAAATGCGCGGGCCGACGGAGTCGCTGTGGGTGCGCCAAAACGAACGTTATGTGGTGTTGACGCATCAGTTGTGGGACGATCTGTGTCGTGGTCAGGCGCGCCTGTGAATCGGCACTAGTCCTTTGCGTTCTGATCTCGCTTTTCGCATGCACGGCGCGCAAGCCGCGGCCGAAGCTCACGCCGCTGCGCGCCGACGCGTGGCTCGTCGATCTCGACGTACCCGGTTTCGGTAAAGCGGCCGTCGCGGTCCCGCTCGGTGCCACCACGCCACGCGCCATCGTGATCGCCTTGCACGGCGCGGCGGATCGCCCGGAGTGGGCGTGCAGCGCTCTGCGCAGCATCGCCGGTCCGGCGCCCTTCGTGCTCTGTCCGCGCGGTGTTCAACGTACGGACTTTCCCGCGAGCGACGCGCGCTACACGTTCGGCAACGCCGACGCCACGGCGAGCGAACTGCGCGCCGCGCTGAAAGAGCTGAAGCGTCGCTTCGGCGTGCACGTCGCGCCGGGCCCGGTAATCTTCAGCGGTTTCGAGATCGGCGCCGATCGCGTCGCTTGGATCACGAGCCAAGAGCCCGCGTTCTTCTCGCGCGTGCTCTTGATCGAACCTTCGCCGAGTAGCTGGCCCTCGTCGCAGTCCGCGTTGTTTTCGCGCTCGGGCGGCCAGCGCGCCCTGTTCGCCTTCGGCCCCGCCCACCGCGATGAATTTCAGCAAAAGGCCGTGCTCACCGGGCGCGCCGGCGCGGAGTCCCATGCGCTATTTTTGGGTGACCGCGCGCCCGCGCTCGACCCGCCCGCGCGGGCGCTTTTGAAGAAGGAGTGGCGCTGGCTGTCAGCGCCGTTCACAAAACCTCCGATCTTAGAGAATGTCGCGGGAAATGCCTTGGCGGCCGGAGGGCCGGCTGCGGCTCCCAAAGTAGAAAAATGAGCGGCTTGTGCCGCGTCCATGATCATGGACTGGGACAGCGGCCAAAATGGGTGTATGAGGCCCGCCCTCGCATCGTCTAGCGTCGCGATGGACGCAGCGCTTGACGCGATGCTTGACATCCGAACCGTCGCGGCTACCCTCCCGTTCCCCAAAACCGGCCCCTCGTCTTCTTCACCGGCGCCGTAAGGGTTTTTTTTCGAAATGCCTACAGTACAACAGCTGATCCGTCTCGGCAGGGAAGTCATCAAGACGCGCACGGCGTCCCCTGCACTCCGTTCCTGTCCGCAAAAGCGCGGCGTGTGCCTGCGCGTGTACACGACCACTCCGAAGAAGCCGAACTCGGCGCTCCGCAAGGTGTGTCGCGTGCGCCTCACGAACAGTATGGAAGTGATCAGCTACATCCCGGGTGAAGGTCACAACCTTCAAGAGCACAGCGTCGTGCTCATC
>FSWQ01000761.1_pt1 | contig 11668 bp, 9 predicted proteins | sample 1637691 | NCBI WGS metagenome assembly FSWQ01 (sample SAMEA3914814, study PRJEB12502) | metagenome | biome: forest; material: soil | place: USA | collected 2011-09-16 | depth 0.1 m | reverse complement strand
CGGTTCGACCCTGAATTAACGGTGTGGGTGCGCCGCTAGCCCGATTGGTACGGCGTTTGCTGATGGGAATGCTCGAGAACGGGTTTTGAAACGCATGCAACCGGCCAATCACAGAGCGCGGCATCGCCGCTCCAACGCTGGCTTCACGATGGTGGAGCTGATGGTGGTCGTGGTCATCGTCGGCATTCTCGCGCTCATCGGCACCTTCAGCTTCCGCAAGTACATCATCTCGTCGAAGACCAGTGAAGCGACCGGAATGATTGCCACGATCAAAGCGGCGGAAGAGCAATACAAAGAGGAGACGTTCACTTATCTGAGCGTCTCGGCCAGCCTCGACGACTTCTACCCGGCCAACCCCAAGCCCGGGCGCGTGAAAATGATGTGGGGCGGTGGCAACGCCACCAACTGGCAGATTTTGGGCGTCAACGCGCCGGACCCGCTACTGTTCGTGTATTCGTGTATCGCGGGCGCTTCGGGCAGCTCGCTCCCCGCGCCGGGTGGTGCCGCCGGGAACATCACCGTGAAGAACTGGCCTACCGGCGTGTACAACGCCAATTGGTACATCGTCAAAGCGCAGGCGGACTTCGATGGCGACGGGCGCAGCACGGTGTTCGTCAGCTCGAACGTCGCCTCGGACATCTATTCCAACGGTTACAACCTTTGAGCCACTTTACCGGCTAAAAGCCGGTCGTTTTCGCGAGCTAGGCGGGTCGGGTGCACCGCAACGGCTCAGAGTCGGTGACACCCTCACACAGAAAAAAGGAGACGGACCCAATGTTGTTGAAGAATCTCAGAAAACAGCGCGGCTTCACCCTGGTGGAGCTCATGATCGTGGTTGCCATCATCGGCATCTTGGCGGCGCTCGCCATCTACGGCGTGAAGCACTACATCACCAACGCCAAGACCGCGGAAGCGCGCAACTCGCTCGGCCAAATGGGCAAAGACGCCGTGACTGCGTACTCGCGTGAAGGCATGGCGACGACGGTCATCACTGTCGGCGGCAGCACCGCGGTGACCAACCGCCTGTGCTCGAGCGCCCATCTCGTGCCGGCCAATCTGACGGACGTGGCCAACAAGAAGTACCAGTCGAAGCCCAGCGAATGGAAAGAGTCGACCGACGACCAGTTCCTGGGTTGGAACTGCGTGAAGTTCACGATGAGCGACCCGCAGTACTTCCAGTACAATTACACCGGTCCGGCCAACGACCCTGTGACGGCTGGCGCTGTTGACGCTGCCTTCTCTTGTACGGCCGCTGGCGACTTGGACGGCGACGGCATCCCGTCGGCCTTCGCGATCATCGGCAAGATTCAGACTGACGCTGGCAAGCTGGTTGCTACGCTCGCTCCGAACATCAGCGAGAAGTACCCGGACGAATGAGCCTGAGCGCGCACGGCCTGTCCGTGTGATTGCTTCCAACGGCGCCCAAGCTTCGGCTCGGGCGCCGTTCGTGTTTGTGGACTCGCGCACAATTGGCTATCCATTGCGCTGGCGATGAGCGGCGCGCAGCACGACGGAGCTTCCTTCAGTCAGGGCCCGCGCTCTGGCTCGGGAGCCATGCTCGCCCTGCTGCTTTGCGCGCTGAGCATGCTGGGCATTGCCAGCGTGCGTTGGCGCCTGAACGGGCAATTCCTGGCCGCAACGCAAACGTCCGATGATTACCTGCTGCCGCCCACGAACCAAACGGTCACCGCTTCGCTCGGTTACCGCTCCGCGCTCGCGGATCTGATCTACGCGCACGTGCTGGTTTCGTACGGGATCCACTTCCAAGAGAAGCACAACTTCGAATTCGTTGGCGCGTATCTAGATACGGTCAACGCGCTGGATCCGAAGTTTCGCGATCCGTATCGCTTTGGCGACACGCTGCTGACCATTCAACCGAACCCCGTCGGCGACGCAGGCTACGCGAAGGCGCGGCAGATCTTGGAGCGCGGGCTGCGAGAGCTGCCGTACGATACGGAGCTGTGGTCCTCCGCCGGCCAGTTCATGGCATACATTGCCGCGCCCCGCTTTGCGGACAAGGCGCAAGCAGCGGCCTGGCGCTTGGAGGGGGCGCGTAAGCTGGCTCGCGCGTGTGAGCTCGTGGGTAACAACGAGAACGTGCCGTATCACTGCATCAACGCCGCAACGCTGCTCAGTGAAGCCGGCGAGCAGGCGGCGTTGAACAAGTTCCTGAATCGCTTCTTGCTGGTCAATGACGACCCGGCCGTGCGCAGCATGGCCATTGCCGCGTTGCGCCGCTCGGCGCCGCAAGATGAACATGGTTTGGATGAGCGCGTGGCCCGGCTGCAAGCTGCCTGGGGCAAAGATCTACCGTTCATCACCCGAAGCGCGCTGTTCGTGCTGGGTCCAGCAACGAACAGTGCGGCTTGCGCCGGCCTGACCCGCTCCGACAACGTTGCTTGCGCGTCTTCATGGCGTGATTGGACCGAACGCCAAGACGATACGAACGCCGAGCCATGAACACCCGTGGCGCTGAGCCGACGGCAAGCGACGCCAGCGAGCCCGTTGCGCCGCGTCCTTGGCTGCTGCTGTGCTGTGTGTTGGTCGTGGTGGCGGGCAGCTACTTGCCCGTGCTGGGCGCGCCGTTCATTTGGGATGACAGCCAGCTGATCGACTCCCCGCTGGTGCGCGAGCTCCGGCCATTGGGCGAGTATTTCTCGGGCTCATTCTGGCAGCAGCATGATGTCGAGGTCACCCGCACGTACTACCGCCCGCTCAGTATCTTGAGCTTGGCCGTCGATCATCGGCTCTTTGGCGATAACCCCGGCGGGTTTCACCTCAGCAATCTGAGCTGGCACTTGCTGGGCGTCGGTTTGTTGTTTGCGTTGCTCAGGCGGCAAGGCGCCAACGGCGCCGTCGCGGCCTTGGCCAGCGCGTGCTGGGGTTTGTATCCGCGCTTGACCGAAGCCGCGGCCTGGATTTCTGGGCGAACGGACGTGCTCGCTGGCTGCTTCGTGCTCGGCGCGTTGCTCGCGCAGCGCGCGGCGGGCCGCGCGGCGCGCTGGCTCAGTGCGGTGCTGCTCTTGCTCGGGCTGTTGTGCAAGGAGACCGCGCTGGCAGGCGTGTTGGCGGTCATGGTGATGGCATGGCGGGCTGAGCCAGCGCTCGGCGAACGCGCACGGCGACTCGTGCCAGCTTCGTGCGCGCTCCTGAGTTACGCGGCCTTGCGCGTGCACGCGCTGGGCTTCGACTCGAACGCGCTGCCTCTGCCCTTCGGCGCGCGCGTGGCAGCGATCACCGAGGCGGTTGGGCGGTACTGCGGAATGCTCGCGCTGCCCTGGTTGCCCGACGCGCAAATCGGGCGTTTGCGCGGCCGTTCGCCGAGCTTCGTGCTGCTGGGTGGCGCGCTGTGCTGTGCGGCGCTCGTCTTCGTCTGGCGCAGGCGGCGCGCACCACTTTCGAGACTTGCGGCGGGTCATCTGACGCTCGCGCTGGGCGCCGCGGGGCTAGCACTGTACGTGATCCCATTTTCGGTCACCTCCGTGGCGGCGGACCGCTTCTTGTATTTGCCGCTGGCGGGTGTGGTGCTGCTCGCTGAGCCAGGGCTCAGCCGCCGGGCAACGGAAGCGCGCGCCGTGTTGCCAGTTTTGGCCGCGCTCGCGCTGTCTTTCGCTGCCGCTACCTTCTTGCGAGCGCAAGCCTGGGCTGACGAGGTGGAGTTTTGGTCGTCCACGCTGCGCCGCCACCCGGAGGCGCCCTCGTTGGCTAGCGTGACGCTGGGCAGCGTGTTTTCCCGGCAAGGTTCATTCGAGCAGGCACTGCTTTTGTTCGAACGCGGCTCGCAACCGGGCATGGACTGCGCGGAGCTTGGCCTCAACAACATCGGCACCACGTACCTGCGCTCAGGGCGCTACGCAGATGCCGCGCGCATTTTCGGCGCGCTCGTCGAAGCACATCCCAATACCGGCATTTATCAGGTCAATTTGGCCCTCGCGCAGGTGTACCTGGCGCATTTCGCCGAGGCGCGCGAGGCGCTCGATCGATTGCTCGTCCGCGTTCCTGGTGATGCAGCAGCACGCGCACTGCGCGCTCGGCTGCCTCAGTTGCAAGCGCTTCGAAAGCAGCTGGACGCATTGCCCAGCTCGGCGCCCGCGCTGGAGCGAGCTCGTTTGCAAGCCAGCGTCGGCCTGTCGAGCGAAGCGCTGCAAACGTTTCGGACCGTGCTCAGCGCGCCGGACGCCAACGCGGCGCAAGCGGCAGAAGCGACGTGGCTGGCGCTGCGCGAAGGCGATGCCCTGACGACCGAAGCCTTTTTCTCACGCTACAAGGCGCTGGCGGCCGATCAGGTCGATGCCCAACTGCAGCTCGCCTACGAGAACCATCGGGAAACGCTGGCGAAGCTGCAAAGCGTGTGGCCCACGCTCCCATGAAAGCGCGCACCTGGCCTGATTGCGCAGCATTTTGCGTCGCTTCGGGGCTGGGCTCGTGCGCGTTTTGGCTGCTCGCGCAGCGCGCGGCGTACTCGGCGTTACTCACGCTCGGATCCGAGCTGCAAACCGCGGATGAAGCGCGGCTGGTCTGGGCGACCGTGTGCGCGCAAACGCTGTTGTTCTTGGGCCCCGGGTTGATCCTGGCGCTGGCACTGCGCGCGGCACAGAAAGCGCGTGCCGCGAACATCGCGTTCGTGTGCTGGGCAACGCTGATCTTCACGCTCGAAGCGCTGGATCTGCGGACTTACGCGGCGTTTGGTCGTCACCTCACGGAGATTGCGCGCTTTGCCGTCGTGCCGGACGGCGCGCAAGTGGGCGGGAGCATGGGCGGCTGGGGCTTGCTTGTGCTGCGCGCCGCGGCGCTCAGCGCGCTGGGCTGCGGCGTGCTGACGCTCGGGTTGCAAAGCGTGTTCGCGCCGCTCAGCGCTCGGCTCACGTCGCGCGTGCGCTATTTGCTCACGGCGTTGGCCTTGCCGGCGTTCGCATGCGGCTCCGCTTTGCCGTGGTTTGCGGGCGTATTCTACCGGCACCCGGACGTGCGGCAGCGCCTGTACAAGCAGCTCGTTTGGGCACCGCCCAGCCCAGAGCTCGCGAGCTCAGCGTTCAGGGATCCCAATTGGGCCGCGCTCGACGCCGGTTTACGCAGTCGCTACGTGCGCGCTTTCCCCCAGCTATTCGCGAACCGAGCCTGGACCGTCGACCCAGGCCCGGCCCGAGCCCGCCCCAACGTCATCATCTTGCTCGTGGAGAGCTGGCGCCAAGACTCACTCACGCCCGAGCGCATGCCGCGGCTTTCGGCGTGGGCTGAACGTGGGCTCGTTGCCAAGCAGCACTACGGCGGGTCGGACTACTCCGAAGCGGGCATGTTTTCCCTGCTGTACGGGCGCTCGCCGCTGCTCTTTCACGCGACGTTGGACGGGCACGAACCCGCCAACTGGTGTCCCATCGCGCATCGCTTGGGTATGGAGTGCAATTATTACTCCGGCCACCCCAAAATCTGGATGCGGCGCGAAGAGTTCCTCAATCCGAGCGCCGTCGATCACTTCGTGCACGACGACAGCGGGGATTGGCCGCACTGGGATCAGACCGCGCTGGAGCAAGCACTGCGATCATTGCGGGCACCCGGCGCAAAATCACAGATTGCGCTCGTGTACCTGATGTCGACTCACTTCGAGTACCAATACCCGGTCAGTTACGAGCGCCATCTACCGGTGAAGCGGGACGTGAGTTGGAAGGGCACTGACATGCACGGTTTGGGAGCAGCGGACCGGATCCCCCTCAGCAATCGCTACCTGAACAGCTTAGCGTTCATGGATGACTTGCTCGCGGACGCGATCGAGAAGCTCGACCCGACGCAAAACATCATCGTGCTCACGGGCGACCACGGTGAATCCCTCGGGGAAGACGGGCATTTCGGGCACGGCTACGGTTTCCCGGACTCGATCGCAAAAGTGCCGTTCGCCATCGTTGGCCCGGGCTTTTCTCCCGCGCATCGCGACGCGCCCTCGCTGCACGAGGACCTGTTGCCCACGTTGGTGCACGCACTCGGCGGCCGCGCCAGTGGACCCAATGAGGCGCGCGATTTGCTGACCACTGACGTGCCCCGCAACGGACTGCTGCTAGCGCATTGTTCGTACGGTCATCAGGTGGCTGACGCAGTTTTGGCCCACGGCAGCCTGCGATTGCGCATGGAGCTCGGTTTGCTCAAGCCGGAAGTGAACCTGCTCTGGCCGGAAGACGTGAACGGCCACCCGCTCGGCACGGACACGCTCGACGCGCAGCAGGTGCAGCAACTTCTTGCAACGTTCGACACTGAGCTGACGGCGATCTACTCGTCCGTGCGCTCGCTGTAGATTTCGTTGCTCATGCTGGTGCTGACGTAGCTCGCGAAGATGCCGTCGCCGTCCGAATCACCCTCCGCCTGAATCAGGTACCAACTCTGCGTTGGCAGAGCGAAGTTTGGATCCCTGACGCTTTGCGGCTTGGGTATGGGGTCACCCGCGATGCCTGCATTGACGAGGTAGCTGTACGACACGCTGCGCGAGATGGCCGGGGCCAGCGCTTGCCAACGGACGAGATCAGGACTTGGCCCACCCCAGGCGACACGATCTTTGTTCGGCGTCGCCCGCGGATACCAGTTGAGGCCGGCGGACACGTTCAGGTACACGTGATTCTCCGCCATGTACGCTTCTTCGGCGGAGCGCAGGGCTTGGATGACGGACGTGGCCTCGGCGCCCTTCGAGGCGAAGATGTATTTACGGAACACGGACACGCCGGTCACGGCCAGGATGCTCGTGATCAGCACGACCGCCATCAACTCCATCAGAGTGAAGCCGGCTTGCCCACGGCGACGGATGCTGATTGCTCGGGCCAAAGCTGATTCAATCTAGCGCGCCGGGGGCGCGCCGGCCAGTTAATCGCTACTCGGCGGCTCGTCGTTCGCGCCGCCCGCATATTGTGGCTCGGGCTCCGGCGCTTCGTCGCTCAAGCCGAGCTTGCTCAGCCGATAGCGCATCGAGCGAAAGCTGATGCCGAGCAGCTTGGCAGCGGCCGTGCGCACACCGCCAGTTCGCTCCAGGGAAGCGGTAATGAGCCGGCGTTCCACCTCGTTGACGACGTCATCCAAGTTGCAACCGGCCTCCGGCAATTCGATCAGCGCGCCACCCGCCGCACCGACTGTGCCGCTCAGCTCCTGCGGAAAATCCCCTAGGCCAATCACGCGCGAACCGGCGAGCGCCACAGCGCGCTCCAGCATGTTCTCGAGCTCGCGAACGTTGCCCGGGAATGCATAGGCTTGCAGCGCACGCACGGCATCCGGCGTGAAGCCAGTGACCTCCTTACCCATCTCGTCCGCGAAGCGACGCATGAAGCGCTCGGCCAACACGGGGATGTCCTCACGGCGCTCGCGCAACGGCGGGAGCGCGATACGGATCACGTTGAGGCGATAGTACAAGTCCTGCCGAAACTTGCCGCTGCTCACGTCGGCTTCGACGTCTCGGTTCGTGGCGGCGAGCACGCGCACGTCAATCGGCGTTTCTTGCGTCGCACCGACGGCGCGCACGCTGCGCTCTTGCAACACACGGAGCAGCTTCACTTGTAGATTCGCAGGCAGCTCACCGACTTCATCCAACAGCACGGTGCCGCCGTTGGCTTCGCGGAACAGGCCGAGGTGCTTGCTCACGGCGCCGGTGAATGCGCCTTTTTCGTGGCCGAACAGCTCGCTTTCCATCAGAGCCTCCGGCAAGGCGCCACAATTGACGACCAAGAACGGCTTATCACGCCGCTCCGACGCATCATGCACGGCGCGCGCGACACGCTCTTTACCGCTGCCGCTCTCACCCGTGATGAGCACCGTCGTGCGCATGTTGGCGATGCGCTGCACGAGATCCAGCACGCCGCGCATCGCGCCACTGCGCCCGAGCACCTCCGTATCCACCAAGCCCGAGACGCGCGCGCGCAAGCTCTGGTTTTCGATGGCCAGAGCCTGTTTTTCCAGCGCCTTGCCGATCAGCAGCGCGAGCTCAGCCGAGTCGAATGGTTTGGCTACGAAGTCATACGCGCCGCTGCGCATGGCGCCGATGGCGTTCTCCACCGTGGAGTGCGCGGTGATCAGGATCACCTCCGTGGCCGGGTTTCGGGCCTTGGCCGCGGCCAAGACCTCCATCCCCGAACCGTCCGGCATGGCCAGATCCGACAGCACCACCGGAAACGGCTGGGGGTGCTGGCTGATCGCTTCGAGCGCGGCGCGACAGCCGGGTGCCGATACGACGGCATAACCTTCACGCCGAAACAGGATCTCCAGCGTTAGGCGCAGGTCAGGCTCGTCTTCGACGATCAAGAGCTTGATGGAAGGAGGGACCAGCGAAGCCACGAGACAAAAGCCTAGCATTTTCGGCCCTCCACGGGTGCTTTCACTTGCGCTTCCGGACAGGGGTTCTACCTTTTGCGCTATCTTGTGTCGCTTGTCTCGCCTGTCTGACTCGTCTTGCGTGTCGCTCCTGCCGCGCTTGCGTCAGCAGCGCGTTTTCATGCTGCTCGTCGCGTCATGCGCGGCCGCCGTGATCGCCACGGCGTGTGACGGCAGTATCGGCACCGGTCCAACGGGCATCGGCGCGAGCGGCAGCAGCTCGGACGGTGGTGAGGGCGGCGCCGACACGACTGACGACGCCATTCCAGCCTCGCTCGCGTTCTCGCCGGCCACCACGGTGAACCTGAACCCCAAGCAAACGCGCGTGCTCAAGGTCATCACCTCACCGCCGGGCAGCTTCCGCGTGCGCTTCGCGTTGCTGGGCGCGCCCGCTGATGCAGTGCTGGACACCAACGACGTGCAGACGGCAGCAGACGGCAGCGCGCAAGTAACGCTCACGGCTTCTAGTACGCCCACGTCGTTCAGCGTGCGCGCCTCGGTCGCCGGCAAAAGGCAAGCGTTGGTTCAAACGTTGCTGGGCGTTTCAGTGAGCGCGCTGGGCTACACCGCGCTCAGCGTGAAGCCTTCATATAGCGGACGCCGAAACGTGACCCAGTGGACCGCCAGCGTTCACACCGATACGCAATGCAGCAAGCTCGGCGGCTCCCCACCACCAGATGGGGATCTGATAACGCTGGGCAATTTCGGGGAACCGCTGATGATTGAGCAGGTGCAGCTGGGCGTCAGCGTTGCCGTGACGTTGCGCGCCGGTCACTACATTGGCGGCTGCGCGGATGTCAGCCCGCTGAGCGAAGGCGACGGCAATCAGGTGCTCGTTTACGCCAGTGATCGCCCAGTCAATTTCGCCGACACGCGCTTGGACCTGAGCTTCGGCCCCAGCGACGTTCGGCCGGATTTTTCGAAGCTCATGAAGACGGGCCAGGCCGAAACCGTGGCCGCGCTGCTCGGCGCAGCCGTGAGTGACGTCGCCGCGCTGCTGGACGCCATGCAGGCCGCCACGCCCGTGGCGAACCAGGCTGCCTTCGCCGCCGCACGCAGCGCCCAGCACTGGGACTCCGCGCTGAGCGCGGCCTTCGGCAAGGGGGCCAGCACGCGCTTGCGCGATCCGGTGGATCGCTGGATCAGCGCTGGCCTCGTCAGCTTCAACGCTCCCAATACCTTCACCGGTCAGCTCAGCCCGAGCGGTGACAACGCGCGCTTTGACCTGGTTACCGTCGCGCAGCAGGCGCCTGCAAACGCCGGCTTTTCCAGCACCGCGCAGAGCACGTGGACGGCGGACGCAAGTGACACATTGCTGCTCGGCACGGAGCTACGCTGGGTGCCATCCCGCCTGATGACGGCGCTCGCCTTGCCGCCCGCGCTCTTGGAGTTCCCGACCGCGGCCAACGCCCCAGCCGCACTCGCGCAAAGCGTGGATTGCGGGCTCGTCGCCAAAACGCTACTGGCGCACGGCACCACGCCCAACGCGGCCGTGTATCCCAGCTGCGATGAAACGTGCGCAACGAGCGCGTGCGCGGCCGCCATCAGTGCGCTGTGGAGCGCCGCCGGCGACGCCTCGGGCGGCGCCATTGCCGTGCTCGGCGTCACCTCCGCGGGTACCGCCCAAGTGGGCGACGCAGCGGAAGTGATCAGCTTGCACGGCAGTTGGGTCGGTGATGTGACGCAGGGTGCGGCAAGCGCCTCGGTGTCCGGCGCGCTTGCCGCCGTCGCTTCACCGCAATGACCCGGCGTTAGTTGCGGGTCTTGATGCGCGCGCGTGCCAAACGAACTTCGATGGCCGTCGCGTACGCGCCGAGCGCTTCGCTCGCGTCGACCCCGCGGCCGCTGCGTACATCGCGCACGAGCGCTCGAAATTCCAGATAACGCCGGCCTTCTAAGCCCAAAAGCAGCGCGGTCGTCGCCGGATCGCGCGGCGCGTCCAAGCTGCCGCCGAGCAACGTGGCTGCGCTCGCTAGCGCGCGTGCCACGAGTTGATCCGAGAGTAGCACCGCGCGTTCGAAGTCACTTTGCGACAGTGACTCTTCCAGCTCCCGCACCGTGCCGCGTTCTTGTTGGGGCCACAGCAAGTCGAAGCTCAGCCCCGGCTCGACCGGAGCGGGCGCGGGCGGCAAGACCGAAACGCGCGGCGCGGGCGGCGGCTCGCTCATCAACGGCACCGCCGGCGTGGATTCGAAGTGCGGCGCTGGCGTCAGCGCGTTCGGCTGCGCCAATGCCTCGGGTAGCGTCAGTGCCGCCGGCTGTGGGAGCGACTGGGGTGCGGGCACGCTTGGCGCGCTCGTGCGCACGTCGTGCACCACCGCGCGCGCGGCCGCTTCGCCCACGTCCGCCTCGGGTAGCTCGGATAGCAGGAGCACGCCGCTCGGGTAGCGCTGCACGGCGCGCGCGGCTCGCTCAGCCAGCTCGTCGCCCCAGGCATCCGTGTCTTCGGCCCGACGCAGGGCTTCCATCAGCCCGCCCTCCGGCAGCTCCAAAGACGTGGGTTCTACGCCGCGTTGGCCGGGCACACGCCGTTCGAAGTCGTCCAACACCGCGCGCGTGATGGCCTCGAGCGACTCGTACACGCCCTCGCCCGTCGTGGCCGTGGTCGCAAATGACGGCGCGCCCGCTGGGTTGAGCAAGCGGTCCAGCTCGTCTATCGGCGAGACGTCATACAGGTCGCGCTTGTTGTATTGCACGACGAGCGGCATCTCGTTCACGGAGCGCCCATGCGCCGCCAAGTTGTCGCGCAGGTTGTCGAGCGTTTCCAAATTCGCGTCCGAGCGCGCGGACTGCGAATCGTAAACGAGCACGATGCCGTCTGCGCCCGTGAGCACGAGCTTGCGCGTGGCGTTGTAGTGAACCTGCCCGGGCACCGTGAACAGCTGCAGCTTCACGTTCATGCCGCGCACGTTGGGCACGCGGATGGGCAAAAAGTCGAAGTACAGCGTGCGGTCCACCGGCGTCGCCAGACTCACCATCTTGCCGCGATGCTCGGGCTTGGCCGTAGCGTGGATGTACTGCAGGCTCGTGGTCTTCCCGCCGAGGCCAGGCCCGTAGTACACGACCTTGAAGACGAGCTCTCTCGCCAAGGGATTGACCACGGGCATGACCGCGGCAGAATAGCCACGCAGGGCCCAAAGCCGCTAGCGCTTACTGTCAGATATCGCGGCTGTTTTCCTGCTCACGCGCCATGCGCCAGATCGGCGACACCGCCGAAAGCACCACGCTTGCCAGGGAAAGCACCAAGAGCACCCCGGCAATCAGCCCGAAAGGCAGATCCAGCCGTAGCTTGCGCGGCTCCTTGCTGAACAGGAACCCGAGAAGCGCACCG
>FSWQ01001554.1_pt1 | contig 11688 bp, 10 predicted proteins | sample 1637691 | NCBI WGS metagenome assembly FSWQ01 (sample SAMEA3914814, study PRJEB12502) | metagenome | biome: forest; material: soil | place: USA | collected 2011-09-16 | depth 0.1 m | reverse complement strand
CACGCGAGCGGGAGCTCGGATCACTGCGCCCCTGAAGTAGCGTGTAGAGAGGCACCGTGAACACGCCGCCCGACAGCGCGAGCAGCGTGACACTGAGCGTCGCCTCGATGCCGCGCGATTCAGTCAAAAATTGCGCCACGCCGAGCACGCCGGCGTGAGCCGCGTGCGGCCCGGTCACGATGCCCACCCAAGCCAGGGCCAGGCTCAGCCCGAGCGAACCGAGCGGGACCAAGCCGAGCTCGATCTGCTCGAACGACAGCTTCTCGCACACGAACGCGCCCAGACCGACGCCGATGGAGAACGCACCGAGCATGAACGTGACGACCGTCGGGCCGCCGCCCAAGTGATCCTTGACCAGCTCGGGCAACAGCGAGAGCACGACCACGCCGATCAACCAGAACCAAGAGATGCCGAGCACGGAGTGGAACACTGCGCGGTTTTGACGCGACAGCTCGATCAAACGCCAGGTCGGCGCGAGCCAACCGCGGTCGATGCGCAAATCGGGCGCGGCCGCGGGCAACGCGGGCACACCGCGCGCCACCAAGTAGCCGAGTCCCGCGACGCCCAGCACCACCGCGGCGAGCAGGCCACGGCTGCCCTGCGCCAAGATGCCGCCAGCGATGGTGCCCAGTAAGATGGCCAAAAACGTGCCCATTTCAACGAACGCGTTGCCTTGCACCAGGCGTTTTTGGGGCAATAGCTCGGGTAGCGCGCCGTACTTCAGCGGGCCGAAGAACGTGGCCTGCGTCCCGAGCAAGAACAGCGCGCCGAAGCACAGCGGCAAACTGCGCAGGACGAGGCCCGCGCCGCCCACGCTCATGATCACGCACTCGGCGATCTTGGTGAGCCGAATCAAGCGCTGCTTCGGGTAGCGATCCGCGAGTTGTCCGGCCAGCGCCGAGAACAGCGCGAACGGCAAGATCAAGAGCGCCCCGGAGAGCGCGACCAACGAGGTCGGACCGAGGCTACCTAGTGAAGAGGCCTCGAAGGTGATGGCGACGGCCAACGCGGTCTTGAACAAGTTATCGTTGAACGCGCCCAAGAACTGGGTCGTGAACAGCGCCCAGAAGCCGGCGCCCAATCTCGAGCGCTGCGATTGATTCGAGCTCATGCGTCCCTCTACCCTCGGGCCTTCGTCGGCTGCAGCCGCTGCTTGGCCAAGAAATGCTCGGTCAGGGCCGCCCAGATCCGGCCGCCGCGGCTGTGCGGAGACTGAACGCTGGAGCCCAAGACGAGCAACAGTAGTCCGGCTACGGCAGGCAACAACCAACCGAAATACACGGGCACAGTGATGAGCGACACCAGCAGTGAGGCCGCCAGGCCGAATACGGCGCAGCCGCTCATGGCGCACCCCATGAGCGAGCGTCGCCGGTAGCCGAGCGCGACGTAGCCCAAGCCGACCGCGATGCCGACGCTCGTGGCCAGCGTGCTCGCACCGCCGAAACCGGTCGCGGCCGCGCCGCCGAGCGCCAGCGAGCCGCAGCAGCCGAGAAACCGCGTGTGCGCCGTGGCGCGGGAGAGCGCAACCGCCGCAAGCACGCCCGTCGCCACCGCCACCGCGCCCGCCACCCAGCTCGCGCTGGCCAGGACTCCCGCGGCCGCCAAGAGCAGGCCGCTCAGTAGCTCGACCCCGTGGCGTAAGGGTCGCGCGTCGCTCAGCCACTTCGAGCCGACCAACGAAAGGGTGCCGGCCGTGGCAAGCAACATCGCGAGCCACAGCGGCGTGACGTCGTGCAGCGCGTTGCGACCGAGCAAGATGAACAGCGGCAAACAAAGCAGCGCGCGCACGGCGCCGCCCTCGAGGCCCTCCAGATCTGCACGGCGCGAAAGCACGAGCAGCTCCAATGCAACGAACGAGAGCAACTCAGCGAGCCCGAGCCAAGCGATGACGTCACCCGCGCGCGTGGTCAGCAAGAGCGGACAGCTGAGGGCGAAGAGCAGCAGCGTCAGCGGCACCGCCCAGCGCCGGACCAGCGCGGCGGCCCCCAGCGCGAGCACCGGTAAGAGCAGCAAGACGATGCCGCCCGAGATGACGACCGACATCGGAGTGGCCACGCCGTCACGACGCAGCTCGAACAAGGCGCTCCCGAGCTGGGCAAAGTGCAGAGGCACGCTGGCGGCCGCTAGCCCCAAGCCCACCCGTGCGCCCAACGGATCCCGAAAGCGCTGCGCCGACACGACGCCGCTCACCACCAGTGCCAGCGTGATGCCGGCCCAGGCCAGCTGGCGCGGCAACAGGTGCGGGTCCGTCCAGCCTTCAATCAAAAAGAGTGCGCCCGCCGAGAGCAACGCAAAAATGCCCGCCCAACGCAAAAACCGGCCAATCGGCAACTCGGCGCGGCTCATTTTTCGACCTCGCTGCTGAGCAACGCGGCGAGTTCTCGCTCGAGCTCGGCGCGCTCTTCTTCGGCGTTCAACGCGCGCGCGAAGGCGTCGGGCGCCGCGTGACGACCCGCGCCGCTCGCTTCACGCTCCTCGATGCGCGCTTGCCAGCGGTCGAACACGGTTTCGAGTTCGACCGCGCCCTCCCCAGCGCTGGCGCTGACCGCGACCGCGCGAGCCTCGCGCGACACCAAAGACGCGCGCCGCTGCTTGAGTTCAGAGAGCTTACTTTCGACGGTGCGTTCGTCGGCGCACAGCTGCTCGACCAGCTGCACTTGCGCCGCGGACGCCCGTTCTTCACTAGCGGCGGCTTCGCGCGCCACGCGCCCTCGGCGCACGCATTCCAGGGCTTGCTCGTGATCGGCGCGCAGGCGCAGCGCGCGCTCTTGCCAGGACTGACAATCGCGCCGGAGCGCGCTCTGATTCTGCTCGATCTGACGCAAGCGGCGTTCGGCCGCGAAGCGTTGCGCGCGCACCCGCACGCTGCCGCGTTCGACTTCGCGAATGGTCGCCGCCACGTCGGCTTCGTGGTTTTGGATCTCGTCAAAAAACGACTCTAGGCTCAGCGTCAGGTTTTTGGTGAAGCGTCGAATGGTCATCTCGGTCCCTTCCGGTGTTGGAGACCAAGATGGGGCTCGCGCCGACCGCCCGCGAGCAGACAGACGTAACAGTGTTATTTGTGGCTTAGTCGTGATCTCCTTTGCCCATAAATTTAAGGACTCTGCGATCTAATCTGAGCTGTGCTAATTCATAACTAAGTTACAAATGAGCCGCAGCGGAGATTTGTTCTCGGAAAATGAAGCGATCGTGGCCGCCGCGGTGGTTGCGGCCCAAGCCACGCTGGGCAGCGACGGCTTTCGGCAGCGCGACGTGCGCTTCTACATCTCGGTCTTCTCCAATTGGCTGGAGGCAACGACCGGCGTCTGGACGCTCGATCTGCACAACGCACAGGTCCAGCGCTACCTCGACCTGCTGGTGAAGACCGGCTGGGCCAAGCGCCCGGGCCGTAAACCGCCGCGTTATTGCCTGACGCCGGAGGGCCTGGTGCGGCTGCTCGAGCGCATCGGTCAGCGCCGGAACTTGAAGCGCTTCGACGAGTTTTTTTTCGTGCTGCACGTGTTCCACGCCTACGGCGATCGCTTACGGGGGCTCGTGCAGCAGACGGGTCCATTCAACTCCAAGTCGCTGTCGGTGGACTTGGATGAGCTGCTGGATTTTCGGCGTTTGATCGCGCGTGAGCGTGAGCTCGTACAACGCGAATCGTTACGCCTCAGCGTGCGCATCAAGGAGTCGCGCGCCACCAGCGAGCTGACTCGCTCACTGCTCGGCCGAGGCCAGACACTGGACGACGCCGTGCGCGCGGTCGAGCGACAATTCCCGTATGAAATGAACAGTCAAAAGCCACTTGGCGAGTTGTTCGCGCAGTTGCCCGCGCCGTTTCGGCGAGTCGAGCTCGAGACCATCGCCGAGCTGCGCGCGACCACGCTCTGGGAGCCGACGCGCGCGCTGCTGCAGAGTTACCTCGGCATCCTGGACGGGCTCGACACGGCGCCGCTCCCAACGCCGTCCCAAAAGACGCCGGCGCAAAAAGGGACGCCGAGGACACGTCCGCTCAGCAAGCGCTGAAACGCTTTGCCATTTCGGCAAACACCCGCAGAGCGCGCTCCCGAGATTGCCGATGAGCGAGCGGGCGATACACTCGACTCGGCGGGCACTTCCGGCAAGGAGCGTTTCGAGATGGCACTGGGCTTTCGAGGTGGGTTACTGGGCGTCACGGCATGGTTGATGACGACGTCCGCGCACGCGGAGGGATTACGCTGCGGAGACAAGCTCGCATCGACCGGCGCCTTGCTGTACGAGGTGCGCGCGATGTGCGGCGATCCGGACGACGCGGAACGCAGCATCGAGGCGCGCACCGTGCCGCAGCGGGTGCGCGTGCCGTGCGCCGACGGCACGGGGTGGTGCGAAACCGTCGTCTATCAAACCGTGCAAATCACCGTCGATCGCTGGACGTACGATTTCGGCAGCAACCGCTTCATCGAGTTTGCGGCCTTCGAACAAGGCAGCTTGGTCCGGGTCACCCAGGGCCCTTACGGCCAAAAAGATCCGCGATAGCCGAGCGGCGCAGCAGCCACGCGGCACCGACCGCGAGCCCGCAAAGCAGCCCCGTACAGAGCAAGCGGAAGCGAACGCGATCGCCGTCGTTGCTCGCGGGTGCCGCGGCGCGCTCGACGGCGCGCGGCTCAGCCACGCTCGAAAAAGCCAAGAAGGCTTCGCCGATGGGCAAGAGGCCGAAGCCGTAGCGCCGTCGGCCGTCGAGCTCGAAGCCAAAACCGATGGCTTCCGCCGAGCGGCGCCAGGCCAGGGACGTGGCGGAGTCACCATTCGCGCGCGCGGCGGCGATGCCCACTACCGTCGCGGGGCCGCTCACGCCAAACAAGAGCGGGCCCGAGTCGATGTCTGCACTGCCGTCTTGGCCATCCGGATACTCACGCACGCTCGGGAGTACACCGAGCAATCGCCCGGAAAAGTGCCCACGAAAGAGCGCATATTGTTCGCGCGCGAACGCGCGATCCACGTCGGGCAAGAACGCGTTCATCAGCGCCGAAGACGAGCCGCGAGCGCCGCGCGAGTGCGCGGAGTGAGGCAAGAGCCCGGTTTTCGGATCGAGCAACGGTCGCACTGCCGTGAGCCAATGAGCGGCGGTAACGCGGTACTCGTCGCCAAACCAATTCGCGCACCGGCTCAAGCCGGCAACGCCGACCACCGTGTCGGCGGGCCACGCTTGGCCCGCGTACGATTCGACGAACGGGCCATGCTCGCGCAGCGCCCCTGAAAGCCGCGTGCAGGATCGCTCGAGTTCGGCAAAGAGCGGCCCCGTGCGCTCGGGCGGCAGCGCGAGCGACACACAGCCGCCTCGAACCCAGTGCGTCCACGCCTCGTAAAACATGCCGTTCGGCAGCCCGCCCGCCGGTCCAAACCCGCGGCGCGACACGGGGGCCTCGAGCAGTGCGAGCGAGCGCTGACACTCGCTCTCCGCACGCGCGTGCTCCGCAGCGTTCGCCGCGTGCAGGCCCACGTTCACCCAAGCGGCGCCGTACAGCGCGAGCATGAACACGCGCCCCTCCGGAAACAGCCGTTGCATGGCGTCGGCGCGCGGCTCGAGACCGTCACCCAGGTAGGCGAGTTGAGCGCGCGCCATGCGCGGCACGTCCGTTTCATCCACGCGCTCACTGGCCGCGAGTGACCACGCGACCCCAACCGCACATGACGCCAGCAGCAGCCAGGCCACGCCGCGCATGGCGCGCTCGATCCGGCGGACTTTTCCGGGCATTTCGAGACTGGGACCGAAAGCGCGCGGCAGCCGTTACGACGCAGAGCTCGCGGCGAGGGCGCGCAGCGCGCCGATGCGCTCGGCGAGCGGCGGATGCGAATAGTAGAAGGCGGCGTACAGCGGGTGCGGGTGCAAGTTGGATAAGTTTTCCGTGCCGAGCTTGGCCAGCGCACCGGCCAGCTCCAGCGGAGCGCCGTACAGATCGACCGCGAAGGCGTCGGCCTCACGCTCGTCGCGACGTGACCAGGCCGCAAAGAGCGGCGTGAGTGGGAAGAGCAAGAGCGACGCGCCCACGCCGAGGATCAGCACTCGCGCAGGAAACGACGCTTGGGCGAGCCCGAGCAGCTCGGGCAATGCCGCGCTGGGCGCCAGGCGGAATGCCAGGTAAGCGCCGATGAACAGCAGCACCTGCATCGCGATCAAGCGCGTGAGCACGTGCCTTTTTTTCCAATGCCCGAGCTCGTGGGCGAGCACCGCCAAGATTTGCGGCTCCGACATTTGGGCGAGCAAAGTATCGAACAGCACGACCCGCTTTTGCCGGCCAAAACCCGTAAAGTAAGCGTTGGAGTGCGAGCTGCGGCGCGACGCGTCCACCTTGAGTACGCGGCCGACGTGCACGCCCGCGCGCTCGGTGAGTGAGCGAATGCCCGCGCGCAGGTGTGCTTCGTCGAGCGGCTCCATCCGATAGAACAGCGGCTCGATCAGGTACGGCGAGAGCACGGTCAAGAGCAAGCTCGCGCCGCTGACGAGCGCGCTCACCCAGAGCCACCAGCTGTGTGGCGTTGCTTGCACCAAGGCGAAGGCGCCCGCCGACAGCACGGTGAATAACACGACGGACAGCGCCGTACTCTTGAGCCAATCCCCCCACCAAAGCCGGACCGTTTGGCGATTGAAGCCGTAGCGCGCCTCCAAACGAAAATCCGAATACAGTTGAAACGGGACTTTTAGCAGGGCGCTCGCGGCGGACAGCCCGAGCAGAAACACGACGCCAGACACCACGAACGACGGCGCGCGCCGCATGAGCCAAGCGTCGTACGCCGCGAGACCACCGCCGAACAGAAAGCCTGCGAGGAGCAGCGTGAACACGCAAGTTTGTACGACGCCGAGCCGCGCGCGAGCGGCCGTGTAGGCGCTGATGCGCGAAAGCCGCTCGCTATCGACCTCGCCCGAAAGCACGGCGGGCACGACGTGGCCCTCACGCTGCAAGTGCCGCAAATTCAGCCAGGACAGCCACAGCCGGGCCAGCGCAACCGCGACGAACACAGCCAGCGCACACGCCTTCATGACTCAAACGTAGGCCGACTCGGTCCAGCGCGCCAGCGCGAGCCCGTCCGGCTCGAACCGCGCTGGCGCTGACCGCTCATTCGGCGAGGAGAGTGCCCGAGCCGCCCATCTCGGCCGGGAAATCGTGTTGCTTGGGCAGGCCGTCGTGCATACGCAGCACGGTGTCGCCGTAGTTGACGTGCAACATCGGCTCGAAAGAGAGCCCCGGAATTGCCGCCGCGTACACGTCGACCACACCCAGGCCGGGGTGTTCGGTCAGCAGGTGGCCGCCACAGGCCTTGCACCATTTGCGAATGCTGCTTTCGCTCTTCTTGTAAGCGCCCAGCAACGCCCCGCCGCGCGTGACGGTGACCGCGTTCGGCGCCCACAAGGTAAACGCGTTCACGGGCCCCGCCGACCACTCACGACACGAAGTGCAGTGACAATAGCCCATCGCGACCGGCACTCCGGTCACGCGCAGCTCCACCGCACCGCAGAAACAACGTCCCTCGTACTCATTATCAGACATCGATTACTCCTCCTTGGCAGAAACTATGTATGAGCGAAGGAAGTGATTCGAACAATGATTGCGAGTCCGCCAGGCATGACCGCGCATCGGTTCATGAATGGGGTTGGGGTTCGCGCGGCTCGACGAGTCGCGCCCAGCAACCTCCGAAGACGCCGCACGTCACGCCGCGCTGCACTCCATACGTTTACGTGCCGTTCACGTTCACGTTCGCGTGTGCGGCAGAGTCGGCGGCTCCAAAACGAGAGCGCGTTCGCCTCGACGATACCCAGCCGGCGCAATCCCCAGGCAGCGCTTGAACGCGCGACTCAGCGCGGCCTCCGAACCGTAGCCGACGCGCTCGGCGATCTCGGCGAGGCTCGCTTTGCTGGAGCGCAGCAGTGAGGCGGCGAGCTGGATGCGCCATTGCGCTAAGTATTGGATGGGCGGGATGCCCACGAAATGCATGAAGCGCTCGGCCAGCATCGAACGCGACATGCCGACTTCCTTCGCGAGCGACTCGAGCGACCAGGGATGCGCCGGGCGCTCGTGCAGCTTGTGCAGAGCGCGGCCGATGTTTTCATCGCGTAAACCGGCAAGCCAGCCCACCTTTTCGGGTGGCAGCGCGGCCACGTAACGTCGCACGACCTCGACGAACAAGAGCTCGCTCACCTTGGACAGCACGCATTCGCTGCCGGATTTTGGCGTATGCGATTCGGCGACGGCCAGCGCGATCAAGTGCCGCAAGACCGAGTCGCTCTCGCTGCCGCCGCGCAAGTGGATGACTCGGGGCAGCGTGGCCAAGAGCGGATTGAAGGGCCGCGCATCACAGCCCAAAAATCCGCACACGATCTCGGCGCGCTCCGGGCCGCCGCCCTGGATGGACAACGAGACGGGCAGCTGCGACTGGCCCTGCAGACTGCGCACGCCGAGCTCCGGGTTGCCGCGCATCCCGGGCGCACTCGAGATGGTGTGCGCGTCGCCCTGCGGAAAGACGATCACGTCGCCGGCCTCCAAGCGCACGGGGGGTTCGTCGAGCAAGCCACCCCAGCAGCTGCCGTGAGTGACCAAGTGGTAGTCGATCACGTGTTCGGCGCCAAACATCAGGTGCGGGCCGAGCGCGCTGCCGTCCGGAGTTTCGGCGACCCACGGCGCCGAGGCATCGACCGCGAAGAACACGCCGCCCGTCAGCCGCACGGCGCGCAGCACGTCAGACAGCGTGTCGCTCACGATCGCACGGCTTCCGAGCTGGCGCCGGGCGCGCCCTGCCGATGGCGGCGCGTGAGCGGGGTTACTGAGTCGATCCGACGCTGGGTCATGCCGATCCGATGCGCGGTCATTCCCACGCCCTGTGCCAGTCCCTACAACGGTTCAGCCGGCGACGCACGGTCGCCCGTAAACCCGACCCGCGCGCCTACGCCCTCGGGCCGAGCGCACCCCAAGGAATCAGGAAACATGGCCCGAATCATCGATTTTTCCGCAAATCCCGCGAGTCCACCGCCCGCTCCCGTCGATTTGAATGCGCTGAAAGCGCGGCAACAAGCCATGTGGGCCTCCGGCGACTTCTCCGTCATTGGGACGACGCTGCAGCTCGTCGGCGAGTCCTTGTGTGAAGCCGCCGATTTGGAAGCGGGCAGCACGGTGCTCGACGTCGCTTGCGGCAACGGCAACGCGGCCTTGGCGGCGGCGCGTCGCTTCTGCCAAGTGGTCGGGCTCGACTATGTACCCGCGCTCATCGAGGCGGGCCGCGAGCGCGCGCGCGGTGAACGCCTGAGCGTCGACTTCGTCACGGGCGACGCCGAGGCCCTGCCGTTCCGCGACACTTCGTTCGATGTCGCGCTCTCTACCTTCGGGGTGATGTTTGCGCCCCATCAGGAGCAGGCGGCACGCGAGCTGCACCGCGTGGTGCGACCGGGCGGTAAAATCGCGCTCGCCAACTGGACGCCCGAAGGTTTCATTGGGCAATTGCTGATGACCGTGGGCAAGCGAGTTCCGCCGCCCGCAGGCGTTGCATCGCCGATCGCCTGGGGGACCGAAGCGCGCCTCCACACGCTCTTTCCAGAGGCCCGCGCGATCCGCATTCAGCGTCGGCGGTTCGTGTTCCGTTACACTTCGGCGGAACACTTCGTCGACTTGTTTCGGCGCTTGTACGGACCCACACACAAGGCCTTTGCGGCGTTGGACGCGGCTCAGCAAGCGCTCTTGGCGGACGAGCTCACGCAGCTCGTGTTGCGAGCTCGTTCGCCGAGCGAATCGAAGGCGGTCGCGATCCCCGCCGAGTACTTGGAGATCGTGATCGACCGTTGAGATTCGCGCGGTTCGACCGCGCGGCATGCGGCGGCGATACCGTAACGACCGGCTCAATCGGCGTCGCCGTTTCGTCGCCAATCGACGCTCGAGAAGCGCGGGGGCGGCGCGCGCCTTGACAGCCATCGAGCGCGCTCCGATACGAAGTCGGTGTCAGCCTCGCTCTCGGCTCCGCGCCTGTTCACTCTGCGTTCCCCGGTCACCACGGAGGAAGGCCGCACGCTGCTGCAACGACGACTGGCCACCATGTTGTCCGTGGTGTTCGTACTGGGCCTTTCGTTTTGGCTACTGCAGCTGCTGACGACCGTACTCGGCATCGGTACGGTTCAGGACGTGTTCGCTACGCATTCGGTGGGCTGGCAGCTGGGGACCATTTTCGGCGCGCTCGCCCTGAGCCTGATGGTGCGGCGCGGTCGCCCCGGCGTGATCGTCTTGGACTATGCGGACGCGACGTCAACGGTGCTGATTTGTTGGGGTTGGACGATCATGGTTCACGCCGATGGCATGAACTTCCAGCGTCCCGAACTCGTCGCGCTGCTCGCCATCAGCTACACCCTCGCGCTGCGCGCGGCGCTGGTGCCGAGCACTGCGGCGCGCACCGCGCTGATCGGCGTGCTGGCGCTGGTGCCTCTGATCCCAGCCACCATCGACATTCATCGTCGCACCGATGCTCCGGCGATGGCGATCGCCATGGCCGTGTACGTGGCGATCTGGGCCGCCATCGGGGTTGCCTGCATCAGCACCATCTCGCACGTGATCCACGGGCTGCAGCGGCAAATGCGGCACGCGCTCCAGCTCGGGCAATACGTGCTCGAAGAGAAGATCGGCGAAGGCGGCATGGGCGCCGTGTATCGCGCCAGCCATGCCTTGCTGCGGCGCCCGACGGCCATCAAGCTATTGGCGCGCGGCACTGAGAGCGCCGCGCGGCGCTTCGAGCGCGAAGTGCAGATTACGGCCCGGTTGACCCACCCCAACACCGTGTCGGTGTTCGACTACGGCCGCACACCCGACGGCATCTTCTACTATGCGATGGAATACCTAGATGGCGTCACCTTGCAGGATCTGGTGGACGAGCTCGGGCCGCTTCCGCCGCCACGCGCAGTGCACGTACTCCTGCAAATCTGCGGCGCGTTGGCGGAGGCGCACGACAACGGCTTGGTGCACCGCGACATCAAACCCGCCAACGTGATGCTGGCGCAGCGCGGCGGCGTGTTCGACTTCGTGAAGGTCTTGGACTTCGGCTTGGTCAAAGAAGGCCAATCGGAGGACTCGAAGGCCAGCACCGCCAATGTGGTCGTCGGCACTCCGCATTACCTGGCGCCCGAGGCCGTGCTCGATCCGGGCCACGTCGATGCCCGCACGGATCTGTACGCGCTGGGCGCCACGGCGTTCTTCCTGCTCACCGGCTCACCGGTATTTCAAGGCCGCAGCGTGGTCGAGCTGTGTGGGCACCATTTGCATACCGCGGCAGAGTTCCCGCTCGCCGAGCGCGAGCGCGTTCCAGATCCGCTTCAGGCGTTGGTGCTCGCGTGCTTGGCCAAAAAACCGGATCAGCGTCCGGCGAGCGCGAGCCAGCTTGCCGCCCAGCTGCTGAGCTCGGGAATCCACGCCTGGAGCCAAGAACAAGCCTCGGCGTGGTGGGCGACTGCGGCCGCCCGAGCGTTGCAAATGCGCATTCGCGCGCGTGCGACCAGCGTCGATGGCAGCCAGCAGTCGAACGTGACCATCGCACTCGGCGGTCGCAACGCAGCTTGAGCGCCAGCACGGCCAAACACTGACGGCCCGAGTCTTGCTTCGTGTAGGAGATGACCCACGACGAAGAGCACCCGCACGGTGAGCACGTTGTCGAAGTCCCGCCCAGGACGCCGTCCACGCGCGCCACGACACGCCGTTCGAT
>FSWQ01000406.1_pt1 | contig 11713 bp, 7 predicted proteins | sample 1637691 | NCBI WGS metagenome assembly FSWQ01 (sample SAMEA3914814, study PRJEB12502) | metagenome | biome: forest; material: soil | place: USA | collected 2011-09-16 | depth 0.1 m | reverse complement strand
CTGTAGATCCACTATGGTGGGTGGGCTGCCCGCGCGGATCAAGGCGTGCTCGCGAGAAACCGAGGGTGAGTCGAGCTGCAGATCCGCTTCCAGCGATCGCCCCAGCAGCAGCTCACCCGTGGCGGGCAGTGCGCAGCTGGCGTGCCCGCCGTTCCAAATGGCCACCAGGCGCGGGCCGCCGTCTGGGTCGGGGCGTGCGAGCGAAGCGGTCTGCTCTTCCGAACTCATCACCCCTAGGTATTACACCGGACGTGTTTCTCCTCCGTGTCTGCTTTTTGGTCGCCGTTCGCCGTGCGCACGTGAGTGCAAGGGGTGACCAACTGGTCAGCGCTTACTGTGCGCAATGTGCGCTTGCCGTGCTCCGGGGCTTTCGCGCTCGCTGATGGCATCTCGTTTCGGGCTTAATTTCCTGGCTATTCGCGCCCCGCGCATACGCAAGCTTTGGCCTACGGTTTGCAAATGCTGCACGCATACTTCCAAGACTGGAGAGATTCATGCGCTCTATTCGGACTTACGTTTCGGTGCCTGCGCTGTGCACCCTGGCGCTGCTTGCAGCCTGTGGGAGCAACTCGAGCTCGGGTGATGGCGGCTCCGCCGGTACACCGGTCTCGACCGCGGGTTCCGTCGGCACGGCTGGCGCGGCCACGGGCACTGCCGGCGCGCCCGTCAGCGTGGGCGGCGCGCCGGGCACGGCCGGCAGCCCCGTAACCAGCGGCGGTGATACCAGCACCGCGGGCACGCCGGGCAGCGCCGGTAGCGACCCGGGCACCGGCGGCACGAGCTCCGGCGGCAGCGGCGGCACGAGCAGCGGCGGCACGAGCAGCGGCGGCACGAGCAGCGGCGGCATGGCGGGCAAGGGCGGCAGCGCTGGGTCTGGCGGCTCCGGCGGTGGTGGCAGCACGGTCCCGCTGAAGGCGCTCGGTCAGTACGTGCTCACTTGGTACACGTTCCAAGACAACACGCCCGTGAACTCTTTGTTCAGCGCGTCGGGTCACATCCTCGTTCCGTACGTGTCGGTTGCCGTGCCCTTCACGCGGCTCGCCAACTGTAACGGCATGACGGCGCCGAAAGGTGAAACGTGCGGCACCCTCAAATACGGCGACAAACTGTTCGTGGATTTCTTGAAGGACCGCGTGATGCCGAACGGCATGAAGCACACCGGTTGGGTCATGGTCGACGACTTCTGTGGCGACGGCGGTGACGACTCGTACTGCTTCCAAGATCCCGGTGACGGAAAATCCTACCCGAACGTAGACATCTACATCGGTGACTTCGTCAAATCAGGCATGAAGCCCGATGCCGAAGGCTGCGGCGGTCCCGCGGGCAACGGCGGCGAGCTATTCAACCTATCGAGCGGCACGCCAGGCGCGCTCTTCCTCAACAACTACGGCGGCGCCACGCTTGGCACCGCCAAGTGCGGTGATCGCCAAGCGGCGCGCGACCAACAGTACGGCCCGCCGAAAGGCTCGCCGTTCGGCGTTGACGGCGGCGCTAATGGCACCACCACTGCCTGCTGGGGTTACGACGGGCAAAACGACAGCTCGGACTGCTCCATGTGCAAGGCCAACGTGACGTGCGCGCCCTGATGTCAGCGCGCGGCACACAGCGGCCGCGCGCCGCAAACTAAGCTCCCGGGTGGTGTGTGTGGCACGCGGCGGGTCATCTTCTTCGAAGCTGGCTCGCCGCGTTTTTTTCGCGCTGCCTTGAGCTTGCCCTGCAGGTGTGCTCCCCTGAGACGGTTGCCATTACTCAACGTCGTCCACTTTCGTGGCACTCTTTTTGCTGAGTGTGACCTTCAATGATTCGGCCCGATGAGATCGAAGACGAGACGCGCTCTCAGATCGCGTCGGATCCGCGTACTGGTACACAGCCTCGGCTCCTTGCAATTTGGGACGGTGGCTCCACGAGCTGCTTCCTACCGGCTTCGGGCCGCGTCGTGGCGGGTCGCTCGCACACGGCGGATCTGCGCATCGCTTCGAACTCCGTGTCGCGCCAGCACGCCCTGATTTGCGCGGGTTCTCCGCCCACTATTCAGGACCTGCACAGCTCCAACGGCACCCGCGTGGACGGGCAAAAGCTGGAGGGCGGTCAAAGCGTTTCGTTTACCGCCGGCCGCGTGGTGGAGCTGGGGGACGCACTGCTGATTTTCCAAGAAGGACAGGCCCAGAATGAGCCGCCTTCCAGCCGCGCCGGGCACACGTTGCCGCCGCCGCCCCCCGCAGACGACGAGAACGACGGCAAGATGGACCGCCTGTACCGGCTGGTCGATCTGGTCGCCACGGGCACGCTGAGCGTCATTTTGCAGGGCGAAACGGGCGTTGGCAAAGAGGTGATGGCCAAGCGCATTCATCAGCACTCGTCGCGCGCGGACAAGCCGTTCCTGAAAATCAATTGCGCGGCTTTCGCCGAATCGATGGTCGAATCCGAGCTCTTTGGGCACGAGCGTGGTGCGTTCACCGGCGCTGCGCAGGCCAAAGCAGGGTTGCTCGAGACGGCTTCGGGCGGCACGGTGCTCTTGGATGAAGTGGCTGAGCTTTCGCTGCCCATGCAAGCCAAGCTGCTGCGCGCGGTCGGCAACGCGGAGGTCCTGCGCATTGGCAGCTTGAAACCGCGCTCGATTGACGTGCGCTTCATCGCTGCGACCAATGGTGATTTCAACGATCTGATCCTGCGCGGCGCATTCCGCTCCGATCTGTATTTTCGGCTCAATGGCATCAGCTTGACGATTCCGCCGCTGCGCGAGCGCCCAGCGGAAATCCAGCCGCTAGCCAAGGAGTTCGTGACCGAAGCGGCCGGCCGCTTGGGGCTGGCAGTCCCTGCATTCAGCAACCGCGCGACCGGTTGGATGGCGAGTTACTCCTGGCCGGGCAACATTCGCGAGCTCCGCAGCGTGGTCGAGCGCGCAGTGCTGTTGGCCCGCGGTGGCACCATCGAAGTCGAGCACTTGCAGGTGGACGCGGAGTTTTCCATGGGCGCATTGCGCTCGACGTCCGGCGCCGTAGATGCGACGCCGATTCGTGAAGCCGTGCTGAGCGAGCCAGTCGCCGCAAACTCGCGACTGGTGCCTGCGCACAAGGGCGAGCCGGAAAGCCTGCGGGATGAGGTCGAGCGGCTGGAGCGCGAGCGCATCGCAGATGCCATTGCCCGCTGTGGTGGCAACCAGACCAAGGCCGCGGAAGTGCTCGGTATGTCGCGCCGCGCGCTGCTCAATCGGCTGGATATCTACGGCCTGCCCCGGCCGCGCAAAGGCACCTAGGCGCGGTTGTACTGAATGTGCGCAACCTGCGCTGCTCGCAGGGTCGGATAGCGCATTTCTCTCACAGGCTGGCCGCGCTCGGCACGACGAGTCCGGTTTTGACGCAAACGCTCAGAACGTGACGTTCACACGTAGGCGAGCGCCGTCGGGGCGCGGCTCCACGCCCAGCGCGGTTGCCCCGCTGGAACTAGGCGTGGCGCTCAGGAAAACCCAGGCAGCGGCACCAAAAGCGACGGCCGAGACACCCAAGGCGATATCCGAGACGAGCGCCTTGTTGTCCACCGATTTACGCTGCGCGGGCGAGCAATTGGGCTCGCAAGCGTCCTTGCCGCCCGCCTTGTAGTCGTTGAATTGATGCTGCGCGGAAAGGCCAAAGTACAGCGCGCCTCCGAGCGCGACCACTCCAACGCCGGTCAGCGTAGCGGCGGCCACCGGGAACGGCTTGGCGGGGGGCGGCGCGGGCGGTGCTTGCTGCAGCGCGTGCTCCTGCAGGGCCGCGCTGGGCGTTGCTGGCTTCAAGATAGGGTGCATGACCGCTTCGATGGCGAGCCCGCGATCCTCCGGCTCCATCGAGTGTTCGACCTGGACGGGCTCGAACCCGGGCGCCTCGAAGCGAAACACGTGCGGCCCTGCATCCACCACTACCGGGCGCTCCAGCTCATCACGCGGGATCAGACTGCCGTCGACCCAGAAATTCAGATTCTCGATGCGGTCACCTGTCAGGTTCGCGGCCTTGACGGTGATTGTTGGTAGGTCCGCCTCGACCTCGGCTGTCCAGCGTTTGCAATCCTGAACGATGGCGTTGGGACAGGTGTTGTCATCGCAGATGTGAAACTGCGCGCGGGCGCTGAACAGCCGACCGGCAAGGCGCTCTTCTTGCCCCTTGGTGTATGCGTCCGAGCAGGCCTCGACGGTGACGTCTGCGCGCGACACACTGCTCGCGACGAGCAAGCTGAGTCCCAAGCTGACGGCTGCGGCAGTTCTCGGTGGGGACATCAGGCCCGACGAGAAAGTAACACAGCTCTCGGCCGTGTGCGTGCGAATGCCGCGGCTAGCTCGTTTGGGCCGTCTTTGGCAGTCAGCGCAAACACGCCAGCTTCATGTGCCGCACGCCGCGTGAGTCCACGATGTAGGGCGGGTTGCAGTTGCCGCCAGGCGCGCTCGCGGTCGTGTTGGCGGGCGCAGGGCTCGTTAGCCTGCTGGCCATCACGGGCCGTACGCTGGGCGGCGCCGTCGCCGTTCGCGGCGCTGGGCTCGCCGTGGGCAATTGCTCGAGCTCGACGACTTGCGGTGCAGGGATTGCGCTGCTCGCGGGCAACGCGGCGCTGGCGACAACGGAAGGCGCCGCGGAGGGAGACGCGCTGCCGGAGGCGTGTACGTTTACGGGCGCGTTTTGAGCGCGAGTGAACACGAAAAATAGCGCAATTGCACCCAAGATCACGGCTGTGGCCGCGCCCAATTGGTTCAAACGCCGACGGCGCGGTCCGGGCGCTAGGCTCGGCCCCGGCGAACGCGTCATGGAGATCTGCGAGCGGCTCGATTGCTCTGCCGTGGGTTGGATGTACGTCTCGGCGGTCAGCGTGCGGTGCGCCTCACCACCGGAGATGTTCGCCAACATCTTGCGCACGGACGGGTTCTGGGCGTTGTCGTCGTCGCCCGTGCCGCCGTGTTCAATCTCGGCGATGCGCGTGGAGCGGATCGCGAGCTCTTCGTGCACTGCGCCTTGCACCCAGCGCGCCACGGCAGAAGTCGAGGCCAGGCGCGTCGCGGCCTCGATGGCGTCGGCGAGCTCGTTGGCGCTCGCAAAGCGCTTCTCGGGGTCCGCCTCCAGCGCACGCAGCACCACCGCGTCCAGTTCCGGCGAGACCTCGTCGTTGAAAGTCGACGGCGGCTCGATGGGCGTATTCTTGGTGAAGCGCGCCAGCACTGCGCCGCTGTCGTCGCCCTTGAACAGTCGCTCGTTGGCCAGGGCCTCCCAGAGCACGATGCCCGCGGCGTACACGTCCGTCCAAGGGCCGACGCTGCCGCCGTTCACCTGTTCCGGCGCCATATACGACAATTTGCCTTTAACCTGGCCATCGCGCGTGGTCTGGATGCGCCAGGAGGCTTTGGCCACGCCGAAGTCCAGCACCCGCGACAGGCCGTCACTGCCGACCATGACGTTCTGCGGGGACACGTCGCGGTGCACGATCCCGAGCGGCTGCCCGCGTTCGTCATGCGCTTCGTGCGCGGCGTGCAAGCCATGGAGTGCGCCGACCATCACGGCCGCCGCAATATCGACAGGAATGCGTGCGTCCGTCGCGCCAAGAGTGCGCATCAGACGGCTCAGCGAGACGCCATGAACGTAGTCCATGACCAGGAACAGCTCGCCGGAAAGCGCCACCACGTCCAGCGTCGGCACGACGTTGGGGTGGCGAATGCGCGCCGCCAAGCGCGCCTCGTCCAAGAACATGGACACGAACTCGGGGTCCTTGGCGTAGTGCTGATGCAGGCGCTTGATCGCCACCGTGCGCGCGAAGCCGACAGGGCCGAGCAGCCGCCCCAGGTGCACCGTCGCCATGCCGCCCGACGCAATCTCGTCGTGAAGCGCATAGCGCCCAATGACGGCGACCGGCTCGATGGCGGACATTCTAAACACTAAGCGTAACATGGCGGGGTTACGCCTGAGCTCCGGGCGCGGTCACGTTTTGGACCTGCATGGAGGGGAATTGCCTACATCCGAATACCGCAGCTGAGCGCGCCAGCTGCGCCGCGCGCGCGGGCCGGGAAGGGCGCGGGCGGGCATTTCCCCCGGGAAAAAGCGCAATCTTCCTGCGATGGCCGGATTTCGCATGTTAGAACCCGAACATGCGCCTGGTGACAGCGTTCGCGTGCGGCGGCGCCTTAGCGGCGTCGGTCGTCACGGCATGCTCTGCACTGCTCGACACGAGCGTGCTCACGCGCGGGTCGCATGGCGATGCAGACGGCGGCGGAGCGCAATCCAACGGCGGCTCAGACGCGCCGACCGCTGGTGGCCCTGATGGAACGGGCGGCGCGGCCACCGGTGGCGACGCGGGCGCGGTCGCGGTCGGCGGCAACGCGGGTCTGGGCGCCACGGGCGGCGATGAGACCGGAGGCAGTGAAGCGCAAGGCGGAACGGGCGCGACTGGTGGCACGCCAGCCGACGCGGGTACTGCAGGCTTGTCAGACGCAGGTGCGGCCGGCGCGCCGCCATGCATCGTGACGAGCGGCGCGGACTATTGCGACGGCATCGACAACGACTGCAACCCGGCAACGCATGACGTGTGCCCCGCGGGCTGCATGTCTTACGTGTTTCAAGGTCATGGCTACATGGCCTGCACCGGGGACCCGACGTACACCGCCGCGGAGGCGTTGTGCGTGAAGCAGCACATGCACCTGGTGAAGATCGAGAGCGCGGCAGAGAACGCGTTCCTGCTGACCATCATGAAGCCCCTGGGAAGCTTCGTGTGGATGGGCGGAACGGACATCTGGAAGGCGCACACCTTCCGTTGGCCCGACACGGATCTCATCGTGAGCGACGGTGTTGTCCCCGCGGGCGTGTACACGAACTTCGGCAACGGCGAGCCCGCGAGCCTGTCCAACACCGCCTGCCTGCAGCTCACGGACGTATCCGCGCCGCCTCCAGGCTCATGGACAGACACTCCCTGCACGGAGAAGCAGCCGTTCATCTGCGAGAGATACGCGCCGTTTCCGATGTGATTCGGAACGCGACGCCGAAGGCTGGGACGCGCTGAGGCGTGGCGCGTGACCATCAAACCCAAGATCGCAGTGCGGGCCCACGTGGAGCTCAGCGGCGGTGAGGGATCCGGGCTGAAAAAGCGTGTTCGATTCGAACACGGATTTCTGGTTTTTTTCGGTCGCGGACTTTCGCTCCGGTCACGGCCCGCCTGGGTGGTCCAGAACGCCAAGTGCGATTGCTGCACTTCAAGCTCGCTCGTGATTCATGAAGCCCGGCGCGCCTCGCTCGGCAAGCCCGCGATCCCGTCTCAGCGCCGGCACGCCACTTGCGTAGGCGCGACTGGACTCCGTGAACGCAAAACAAGAAACAGCACAGGGGCATCTCACGCGAGGCTTTGGGCTGAAGCACGCCGTCGCCCTCAACATCTCGAACATGGTGGGGGTGGGGCCGTTCCTGACCATTCCGCTGTTACTCGCCACCATGGGCGGGCCGCAATCGGTGCTGGGCTGGTTCGTGGGCGCGTTGTTGGTCGCGTGCGACGGGCAGGTATGGAGCGAGCTCGGCGCGGCGCTGCCCGGCTCTGGCGGTAGCTACCGCTTCCTGCGCGAAGCATATGGCCCGGCGAAGTGGGGCCGCTTGATGGCCTTCTTGTTCATCTGGCAGTTCATCCTGAGCGGGCCGCTGGAAGTGGCCTCCGGGTTGATCGGCTTCGCGCAGTACCTGAGTTACTTGTTCCCTGGGCTTGGTCCGTGGGGACAGAAGTTCGTCGCGGCGGGCGTGGGCCTGCTCGCCGTATGGGCGATCTCGCGGCGCATCACCTTTCTTGGCAAGCTCACGCTGACGCTGTGGGCGGGCACCGCCGTCACCATGCTGGTGATCTTGGTCACTGGCGCGCTGCACTTCGACTCACGCGTCGCGTTCGATTTTCCGCCGCAAGCTTTCAAGCTGCAAAGCGGTTTCTTCCTGGGCCTGGGCGGCGCCACGTTGATCTCCGCGTACGACTACTTGGGCTACTACGACATTTGCTACATCGGCGATGAAGTGCAGGACCCGGGGCGCGTGATCCCGCGCTCGATTCTGTATTCGATCGCGTTCTGCGCGGTTGCTTACATCGGCATTTATCTGGCGGTAATCGGCGTCGTGCCCTGGCGTGACGCGATCAAGTCGCACTTCGTGGTGTCTGACTTCATGGAGCGCTTGCATGGCACCAAAGCCGCCGCGGCGCTCACGGTAGCCGTGCTGTGGACGGCGTTTGCCTCGGTGTTCGCGCTCTTGCTCGGCTACTCGCGCATTCCCTATGCAGCCGCGTTGGACGGCTACTTCTTCGCGCCCTTCGCCAAGCTGCACGCGACCAAGGGCTTCCCGCACGTGTCCTTGTACGTGCTCGGTGGCATCTCCATCGCTGCCGCATTCTTGCGCTTGGATGAAGTGGTGAGCGCGCTCATCACCACCCGCATTTTGGTGCAATTCGTGGGGCAAGTGTTCGCCATTCCGCTGCTGCGCAAGCGCATGCCGGACTCCGCGCGGCCGTTCAAAATGTGGCTGTACCCATTGCCCGCGGGACTCGCGTTCATGGGCTGGATGTACATCTTCCTGACGTCAGGCTGGGGCTACGTGTTGGCCGGGCTAATCACGCTGGTCGTGGGCTGCGGGGCGTTCTTGGTTTGGTCGCGCGTGGGGCGCGCTTGGCCGTTCGAAAGGGCAAGTGAATGACGTCTTTTGGCCGTGCCGTGCAGCTCGCGAGCGTTTTTTTTGAGGGCGCTCTCTGCGCCGGCGCAGTCGGCGGCTGTCTGCCGGAACAGCGGCCCGTTGTCTCGACAGCCGCGCCGCGGCCCACCGCAAGCACGGCCCCCAGCGTCGTCGCGACGGCCGTCGCACTCGCGCCGCTCGCGCCTCCGCCCACCCCCAACGTGCAAGCGCCGATTTTAGACGCGCACTGCTTCGATTGCGCCGACGACCGCGTCACGCTTCATGATGGCTGGCAGCTACAAGCTTCCGCGAAGGTCAAAGCCACCGGCAAAGAGCTGTCGCTCGCGGAATACGTGGCCACCGATTGGTACGCGGTTTCCGTGCCCAGCACGGTGCTCGCCGGTTTGGTGAAGAACGGCGTGTATCCGGACCCGTACCAGGCCAATAACCTGAGCGCGATCCCGGCGGCGCCCTTCGCCGGCTCGTACTGGTACCGCACGCAGTTCAACGTGCCCTTCGACTTCGAAGGGCAAGCCACCTGGTTGAACTTCGACGGCCTCAATTATCGCGCGAATTTGTGGCTGAACGGCAAGCTGATCGCTTCGTCCCAAGATCTCGTGGGCACGTTCACCAGCCACGAATGGAACATCAGCCAATACCTGCGGCCCGGTCAGCCGAACGCCCTCGCCGTGGAGGTGTTTCCGCCGGATTTGAAGAAAGATCTCGCGCTCAGCTGGCTGGATTGGAATCCCACGCCGCCCGATCGCGACATGGGCATTTTTCGAGACGTGTATCTGAAGCGTAGCGGCCCGGTCGCCGTGCGCGGCACTCACGTGCTGTCCAAAGTCGACACCACAACGCTGGATTCCGCGGAGCTCACCATCAAGTGCGAGCTGCGCAACACGAGCGACCAGCCCGCTCACACGCAGCTGGAGGCGCGCATCGCGCCTGCGGTTTCCGGCACGGATTCGCCGCCCATTCGCGTCACGCAAGACGTTGATTTGCAGCCGTATGAAACGCGCAGCGTGGCCTTCGACGCCGCGCGCTTTCCGGCGCTGCTGATCAAGAAGCCGCGGCTGTGGTGGCCCGCGCAGCTCGGCGCGCCCAACTTGTATGATTTGCGGCTCAGTGCCAGCGGCGCAGGCCGCGTTTCCGACGTGCAACCGCTGCGCTTCGGCATTCGCCAAGTGAGCTTCGAGCCAATGCCCAATGGTGCGCGTGTGTTCCGCATCAACGGCAAGCGCATCATGATTCGCGGCGGGGGCTGGGCGTCGGACATGCTGCTACGCAGTGATGACGCCCGGCTGGAGACCGAGCTCGCGATCTTCAAGGACCTGGGTCTGAACACGATTCGCCTGGAAGGAAAGCTCGAAACCGACGATTTCTACGCCAAGACCGACGCCTACGGCATTCTGACGCTGCCCGGTTGGATGTGCTGCGACGAGTGGCAAGAGAGCAAGTCTTGGAGCAAGCCCCTACACGAGATCGGCAAGGCTTCAATGGCCTCGCAGGCGCAACGTTTACGCAACCACCCGAGCGTGATCGACTTTTTGATCGGCAGTGATGAAGCGCCCGCGCCCAGCGTGGAGCGCGAGTTTTTGGCCGAGCTACAGAAAGCGGACTGGCCCGTAGCGATCACTCCCTCAGCCAGTGATCGCACGACCGCTGCGCTCGGGCGCAGCGGCATGAAGATGACCGGTCCCTACGACTGGGTGCCGCCTGGTTATTGGTATCAGGATCAGAAGTACGGCGGGGGGTTCGGTTTCAACAGCGAAACCAGCCCTGGGCCCGCCATTCCGGAGCTAGAGACGCTGCGCGAGTGGCTGACGCCAGAAGATTTGCAGGCGCTGTGGTCCAAGCCGAAGGCGCGCTTGTTTCACGCTGGCACGCAGGCCACGCGCTTCGAGAGCCTGAGCGTGTTCAACGAAGCGCTCGCGAAACGCTTTGGTAAGCCGAGCAGCCTGGAGGACTACGTGCTCAAGGCTCAAGTCATGAACTACGAGGCCGAGCGCGTGATGTTCGAAGCCTACGCTCGGAACAAGTACCAAACCTCCAGCGGCGTCGTGCACTGGATGCTGAACAACTCCTGGCCATCGCTGATTTGGCACCTTTATGCCCATGATTTCAGCACTGCCGGCGGCTACTTTGGCGCCAAGAAGGCCAACGAGGCGGTGCACATTCAGTATTCCTATGATGATCGATCGATCGTCGTGGTGAACCACACCCAAGAAGCCACGCAGGGCCTAACCGCCGCGGTGCGCGTGTACGACAGCGCGTCGCAGGAACGCTTTGCCTTGGATTTCCCGCTGGCGGTTGCTGCAGATTCATCCGCCAAACTGTTGGCCTTGCCGGACATCGAGCGGCTCACGGACGTGTACTTCGTGAAGCTGAGCTTGCTCAAGGGCACCAGCGTCGTCAGCAGCAATTGGTACTGGCTGTCACGCAAAGCGGAAACCATGGATTTCCGCCGTACGGATTGGGACAACACTCCGACCACCGCCTTTGCGGATTTTACGCCGCTCGCGCATCTGGCGCCGGCCACGGTCAGGGCGCGAATCTTGGACAAGGACTCAAAGCCGAACGCCTTGCGCGTGGAGCTGCAGAACACGTCACCCGTGATCGCCTTCTTCGTGCGACTGGAGCTGACGCATGGCGAGGGAGGCGCGCCGATCCTGCCCGCACTTTGGCAGGACAACTACTTGTGCCTGCTCCCGGGCGAGAAGCGCGAGATCGAGGTGAGCAACGCGAACGCTGCTGACCTGCGCGGCGCAGCGCCTGCAGTCGCGGTGAGCGGCTGGAACGTGGCTCGGGCTTCGGCGACTGCTTTCGGCGCGGCGCGTCTCGAAACACTGCCGTCGCTTTCGCGCGCGCGGTCTCTCGTTTCCGTGAGCAAGTGAGCGCAGTCGGTGCTCAGAGCACGGTTGATGCACACGATGTGCGTACTTCACACAAGCTGCGCAACTATTGATTCGAAGTTCGCGAAGTTGGGGCTGGCACGCATCCTGCTCCTCCCCAGTATGAGCTTCCGAGGAACGGATTGCCGGAGCAAGCATGTTTGACGCGGTTCT
>FSWQ01003140.1_pt1 | contig 11726 bp, 9 predicted proteins | sample 1637691 | NCBI WGS metagenome assembly FSWQ01 (sample SAMEA3914814, study PRJEB12502) | metagenome | biome: forest; material: soil | place: USA | collected 2011-09-16 | depth 0.1 m | reverse complement strand
CACCTCGCGCGAGCACTTCGGAGAACGATTCCGCCGCGTGCACGGCGTCCGACATCGACAGCGCGAGCGAATCAGCCGAGGCGTGCGCCGCGGCCTCGGCCTGTCGATCCGTGCTCTCGATCTGCTTCTTCGCGAACAACGAGGCCTGATTCAGGCCCAACACCGCGACCGGCAGCGCGGACACCGTGCTCAGGACGAAGAACAGCAGCGTGCGAACTCCGAGGCGGCGCGCCAGGCGCGGCTGCGCCGTCATCACGTCAGGGTTGCGCCGTGATGCGCACGATCGACGGCCCGAAGTGCTGAAGGTTTTCGAGGCTACGGGCCTGCCAGCGCATGCCCGGGTTAGCGACGAACTCCACCACGTATTGAAGCTCACTACGCACGCCGGCGATGCCGTTGATCCACAGCACGAAGCATTTGAAGCAAGATGAATTCATGAAGTAGAGATCGCGAAAATCGCAAGTCACCCGGCTCACTCGCTGCTCGAGCGTGGCTTGCTCGAGCTGACGCAAGAAAATCCCCAGAGCCCCGAGCGCGTCCATGTCTGCGTTACCCGCGAAAGTGAAGGTCGGCGTGCGCTCGCTCCGCAGCGCGGTAATGGAGAAATTTTCGCGCGTGACATCCGCGAGATCCAGCAAGCTCATGATCGACCCTTTGTGGTCCCCTTACCCCACGCGAACGTTCATCAAGGATCGGAACGATCGGCGGCGCCGTACATTTAGTAGGTGGACAGCCGGGACGAGGTCAACCACCCGCACGTGATACCTAAGGCGAAGATGTAGGACAATGTGGGCTAACCCAGAAGATTGCCGAAATAAGTCCACCCCGCTCGGGCTCGGTTTTTCGATGGTCGGCCTGGCCACCCGAGTAAGAACTGCCCTGCGTGATAGTCCACGGAGATATCTTCCGTCACCCGTGATGTCGGGCACCAGGTCGGGACTGTTGATGATTATTCGAGGCGTGCAAACGGATTCATACGAAGTCCGTCGGACTCTTTTCCGGCTCGCCTTGGTTGGCGCTCGACCAGCACGAAGAAGATCTCCGAACACGGTGGCGGTGCGGCGAGTGACACCGGCGTCGCGCTGCTGATCTCGCTGCCCGCACTCCGCACCGCGCACACGATTTCACTCGGCTCTTTTCCCGCCTAGCGGTTCTTTTGAAGGAAAGCCGAGCCGCGGAGAAGGTCAATCGTGATGGCTTGCTTCGCCTCCGCCTGCGTCGCCTGCTGCGCGCTGCTCGGGTGCGAGCTCACTTGCCGCACTTCGCAGGCGGCAGGGGCAGACTCGTGTGCTACGCCCACACTGAGTGTGCTCGTGCCGTCTGAACCCAAGTGGAGCTTCGCCGCGGTGCGCTTGACCCGTCATTTGCACGAGCTAACGGACCTCGATCGCTGCGCGCAGGTGACGGTGCGCCCCGACCCGAGCGGCGTCACGCTGCGCGTCACGACCAGCGACGGTCGAGCGGCGGAACGCCACGTCGAGAGCATCGACGAGTTGCTGGCTGCGGCCGAAGCCGTGCTGGTCCTGCCGCCCCCCGTCGCCTCGGCGGCGGCTCGGGTTGCTGCGCTCGACGTACCGCCGACCGAGCCGAAACCCGCGCCGACCGAGCCTACGACGGCTCACGTCGAACTCGGCGCGGGGGGCGCGCTGCGCGTCGGCGGTACGCCGGCTTATGTCGGCGCCGGGCTGTCCGTGTTCGCGGGCTTCGTGCTCGATCGCTGGTTGCTCACGATGACCGCGCGCTTGGACGTGAGCGACGGCGTGCTGAGCCAGCCGACGCCCAGCGACTTCGAGATGCAATCGACGGCGGTCAGCGTGAGTGCGGGCCGGCGTTTGAACCTCGGCCAAGCGTCGATCGATGCATCACTTGCCGCCAACGTGGTTTTGGAGAGCCAAGACGCCGACGAGGCTGAGCGTGAAATCCACGGCGCGGCCGAAGATTTTCGACTGGGCGGCGCGGTGCGCATTTCCGGGCCTCGCTCGGCCAGCATTCGAGCCTTTGCGGCTGGCGACTTCGAAGCCTCACCGAGCCGACTGCGCAGCAAGCACTACATCGATCACGCGCTACCGATCTTGCCCTGGTGGAGCAGCGGGCTCGCCGTCGGCGTGCTGTGGGGCGCCCGATGACGCGCACTAAGCGCGCCTCGGATGCGCCGAGCGAGCTCGGTGATGCAGCAGCGATGGCCGCGTTGAGCCAAGGCAATATCAGCGCATTGGGAGTGCTCTACGATCGCTATCAAGAGGCCGTCACGAGCTTCGTCCGGCGCGCGACCAACGACGCCCCCGACGCCGAAGACTTGGTTCACGCCACGTTCATGACGGCGGCCCGCGCCGCGGCAAACTTCGATGGTCGGCAGAGCTGCCGCCCGTGGCTGGTCGGCATCGCCGCGCGCCTCTTGTATCGCCGCCGCCGCGGACTGTCGCGCTGGGCCCGAGCCCTACGCGAGCTCGCTTTTCACGAGGCAGACCGGCACAGTGATCCCAATGGTGAACTCACCGCGCGCGATCAGGTCAGCCGTCTGACAGAGGCACTGGAGCAACTCAGCGAGCCGAAGCGCGTGGTGCTACTGCTCGCGGAGAGCGAAGGCTTGAGCTCGGAGAGAATTGCCAGCACCCTTCAGATCCCGATCGGAACCGTTTGGACGCGCTTGCACCACGCCCGTCGTGATCTACGCCGAATCCTGGAACGGGAGAGCCCATGAACGCGCTTCCCCCCTGCCCGCGAAAATGGCAAGTCGAGGCCGCAAACGATGGCCGCTTGAGCGGTAAAGACCTGGCGCATGCCGTGCGCCACCGCGAGCAGTGCCGAGAGTGCGCGAACGAGGAGCTGGCCCTCGCCGAGTTGAAGCTTCGCTGTGCCAGCTTGCCGGCGCTGCCGCGCGATCCACTGGCGGTGCGCCGCACTCGACAGCGGCTGATGTCGACGCTCAACCAGGCGCTGCTCGCGCCGACGCTCGGTTCACAACGGCGCGGGTTTGCGATCTGGGCGATGCTCGGACTATTGCCGGCGGCGGCGCTCGGGACCGCGTTGAGCATTGGCCACGTCAGAACGACCACTCCTACGCAGGTTCCAGCAAAACCGGCGCTGGAAATCCATGCCGGGCCCCACGCGCGCTGGCTCGTGCACAGCGAGCCGGATCTGGATCGCGCCGAACTCAGCGACGGCACGGCATCGTTCGAGGTTCATCCACACCCCGGGCGCCGCGTGCTCGTGGTGCTCCCGGACGGCGAGCTCGAAGATCTCGGCACGACATTCGAAGTGACGGTGCAAGCCGGCAAGACCGAACAAATCCGCGTGTCGCAGGGGCGCGTATTGGTGCGCCTCACAGGTCAGCCCGAGTTCAGTTTGCCGGCGGGTGAACAGTGGCAACGCGCGCTCGTTCCGGTGGCGCCGCCGAGCAGCGCCTCACCCGACGTCGCACCGAACGCCGCGCTCGAAGCACCTCGCTTCGCGCGCCCGGCGCCCAAGAAAGCCGCGAGCGCACCGAGCGCCGTAACTCTTGCTCCGCTGATCGAAGTCGAGAGTGACACGACCCGAGCTGAAGACACCGCCTACTTGAGCATCGTCTCCGCGCTCCATCAGCAGCGATACGCCGAGGCACGCCGCCAAGCCAAAGCCTACTTGCTGCAGTTCCCGAATGGCTTTCGACGTGTCGAAGTGCTCAATGTCGCGACGAGTGGCGACCGAGCGGAGGGCGGCCCCTAGCGAGCGAGCGCGGCCCGAAAATTCGACGCGCCACCATAAAGGAATGCCGCGATGCGGAGAATCTGGGGCAAATTCAGATCGCCAACTGGTTCGAGCAGGCACGCGCGTTAATGTTCCTGGGCATGCCCCCCCACCGAGCCGTCGCGCTGTGCCTCGCCGCCTTGATTTTCAGCCTGCCGACGGCGCACGCGGAGTCGATCTCTTACGCCGAAGCGCTCTTGCAGGCCAAGCGTCGGGCACCGAGCGTGGCGGTAATTCGTGCCAGCGAACGAGTGGCCGAGGCCGACTCGCGTACGCCCGGGCTGTACCCCAACCCGACCGTCAGCGCGGGAACGTCGACGCAGAGCGCGCGCTTCACGGTGGCCGCGTCGGTGCCGCTGTCGGTGCTCGGGCAGCGCGGCGCCGCGCTGGCCGCGGGGCGCGCCGAGTACGCGGTGGCCCAGCTCGACAGCAAGATGTCATTGGTCGATTTGCGCGCCACCACGGGCCACGCCTTCGTGGCCCTATGGCTTGCCGAGCGCTCCGCGCGGGCGCGCGAAGACGCCGCTCGGGTGTCGCGCAGAGTGGAGTCGGCGGTGCAAAGCCGCGTCGAAGTCGGGTCTTCGCCCGAGCTCGAGGGGCTGCGCGCGCACGCCGAGCGCTTGCGCGCCGATCTCGATGCACGCTCGGCGCTGGCCGCCGTCGACGCAGCAGCCGCGAATTTGGCGATCTGGATCGGAGTCGGCTTCAGCGTGCCGCTGCGCGTGCAGGGCGACCCCGCCGTCCCCGACCGGATCCCCGATTTGAACGAACTGTCGGCGCATGTCGCCCAAACGCCGAGTGTGCAGCGTGCGCTCGCCGAGCTACAGGCGGCACAAGCCCGCGCCGCCAGCGAGCGAGCCCAGCTTCGGCCGCTGATGACCTTGGATTTCGGCGCTGATTTCGACGACCCCACGCTACCGGGGCTGACCAACTACCACGCTCAACTGGGCGTAGAGGTGCCGCTGTTCAACCAGCGCGGCCCGTTGATCGAGCGCGAGGAACGCCGGGCCGAAGTGGCGCGTGCGCAAGCTCGAGCCGAGCAAGCACGCTTGAGTGCCGAGCTGATCGCCGACTACCGCACGTTCAGCGCCTTGACGGAGCAAGCCGCGACGCTGGCCGCCGAAGTACTCCCCGCGGCGGCGAGCGCCGCGCAGGCAACCGAAGAATCATACACGCTCGGGCGAGCCCCGTTGGTCGCGGTGCTCGACGCCGAGCGCGCGCGCATCGATGCCGAAGTCGCCTTGGTCGAAAGCCAAGGGGCGCGGGCCAACGCCTGGCTCGATGTCGAACGCGCGCTCGGTGTCCAGTGAAGCTCGCGCGCGCTTGCTCACCGCTACTCTGGTTGTTCGTCGCTTGCCATGCGCCGGAAGCGCCGGAACCCGCACTGAAGGTCACGGTGCACTGCCGCCCGCCAACCCGCGAAACGCTCGAAGAAACGCTGGAACTGCGCGGACATTTGGAGCCGCCGCCGGGCGGTGATCTGCCCTTGTCGTCCCAAGTCAGCGGGCGCGTGGTGGACGTTCAGGTGCGTGAAGGGCAGCCTGTCAAAACCGGCGACGTCGTGGCCAGCGTCGACGATTTGGCTTCGCGCGACGCGGTGCGCCAGGCCGAGGCGTCCCTGGCCACGGCTCGCGCCGCCGAGTTCAACGCCAGCGCGACCCTCGAGCGCACGCGCGCGCTCGTCGGCCGTGGTATCGCCGCCCACCAGGAGCTGGACGACGCGAGCGCGCGCGCCGAAACGGAGAAGCAATCGGTGGCCTCCAACTCGGCCGCACTGGACGTCGCTCGTCACACGCTCGGGCGCGTGCAAGTGCGGGCCGCGTTCGGCGGGATCGTGACACGGGTCTGGCGTGGGCCGGGCGCTTTGGTCGACGGCACGGCGGCCACGCCGATTGCACAGGTCGCCGCCGCCTCCGGCGTCGAGTTCGTTGCCGACAGCACGGAGCGCGAGCTGTCCCGCATCGCCGTCGGCCGCGCGGCGCAGGTCCGCTTCGGATCCGAGGCGCCGTCGCTTTCGGGCCGCGTGCGCTCGGTGTCGAGCGCGCTCGATCCGCTCACCGGCTTGGGTCAAGCGCGAATCAGCCTCGATCAATCGGCGTCGCTCTTGCTTGGTGCACAGGGGCGAGCCGTCATCAGCGTGCGGCAACGTGAGGGGGTCCTGCTCTTGCCCGTCGAGACATTGCGCGGCGCCGTCGCCGATGGCGCCGAAGTCGTGGTGTGCGCCGCTGGTGCAGCGGAGGTGCGCGCGGTCGTGGTCGGCTATCGCGACGAGCAGCATTTCGAGGTCGTCTCGGGGCTCAAAGACGATGAGCTCGTCGCCCGCGACCACGTGCTCGGACTGGAGACCGGCACGGCCTTGACGGTGGCTCCTTGAAGCTGCTCGAGGCGTTGCGCCGGCATCGCGCCGTCGTCTGGCTGGCAACGGCACTACTCGTGGTGTTCGGCATCGCGTGCGCCTACGGCATGCCGAGCGGCATTTATCCGGAGATCGAGTTTCCGCGGGTGGTCGTGGTGGCCCGCGCCGGCGGCGCGCCGCCCGACGTGTTCTTGACTCAAGTGACGAGGCCGCTAGAGCAAGCCCTCTCGTCGACCCTGGGCCTCGAGCGCTTACGTTCGAAGACGATTCGCGGAGCCACCGAGCTCAGCTTGCAGTTCTCGCCCGACACGGACATGTGGCGCGCGCTGCAGATGGTGGAGTCCAAGGTCAGCGAAGCGCGCAGCGCGCTGCCCGCCGACGCAGAAATCGTGGTCGAAAAGGTGACCACGGGCTCGTTCCCGATCGTCACCTTCAACGTCAGCGGGGCGCTCGATCCGCGTGATTTGAAGGAGCTTTCCGAGCTCGTGGTGCGTCCGGCCTTGGCCAACGTGCCCGGCGTAGGCCGCATCGACGTCGTCGGGGGCGATGTGCGTGAATACGAAGTGATCGTCGACCCGCAAGCCAGCGCGGCGCTCGGGCTCAATGCCGACGACGTAGCGGCCAAGCTTCGCCGTAGCCTGAGCCTACGCCCGGTGGGACGGGCGCAGAGCGGTCAGCAACTCGTGACGGTGCTGGGCGACGCGCAGCCGCGAACCCTCGCCGAGCTCGCGGACGTGCCGATCGCGACGTCGGCCACGGGCGGCATCATCGCGCTCGGCGCGCTGGCGGAGGTCGTCGAAGGTGCCGAAGATCGCACCGTCCTCGTCGGTGGACCGCGCGGCAACACGGTGGCCGTTAGCGTCGCGCGCTTGCCGGGCGCAAGCACGCCCGAGGTCGTGAGCCGCGCGCTCTCCGCGATCGCGGCGCTCCGTCCGAGCCTGCCGGCGGGTGCGCTGATCGAGCCGGTGTATGACCAAGCGAGCCTGGTGCGCGAAGCGATGAGCAGCGTCCGTGACGCCATCTTGCTCGGCATCGTGCTGTGCGCGGCCGTGATTGCCCTGTTTTTGCGCGATCTGCGGGCCGGGGTGCAGGCCGCCTTGGCCGTGCCAGTCACCTTGGCCGTGAGCTTCGTGTGCATGAAGCTCGCTCATCAGACGCTGAATTTGATGTCCCTCGGTGGCATGGCGGTGGCGATCGGACTGGTCGTCGATGACGCGATCGTGATCGTCGAGGCCATCGCGCAGCATCGTGATCGCGGGAAATCGGCGTGGGAAGCGGCCGCGCTCGGCACGGCCGAGCTCGCCCCCGCCGTGATCGGCACCACGCTGACGACGGTCGTCGTGCTGGTTCCGCTCTCGTTCTTGAGCGGCATCGTGGGCGACTTTTTTCGCGCGCTCGCCTTCACGCTCACGGCGGCGGTGCTGATCTCGCTGGTCGTCGCGCTGACGTTGATCCCGCTATCCGGCGTCGGTCGCGCTTCTTCGCGCGATCCGGCCCGCGGCCGCGGCTGGCAGCGCCGTTACGAGCGAATCAGCCAAAGCGTGCTGCGCCGTCCGGGTATTTCGGTCGCGGTGTTGGCCGTGAGTTTGCTGCTCGGTGCCGTCATTTGGCCCCGCCTGGAGCGCGGCTTCTTGCCCACCATGGATGAAGGCGCATTCGTGCTCGATTACTTCTTGCCCGCCGGTACGGCGCTCGAAACGACCGACGCCTTCGCGCGCATGATCGAGCAAGAGCTGAGCGCAACGCCCGAAGTGTCCACGTTTTCGCGACGTCTCGGCGCCGAGCTCGGCCCTGCGGCAGCGACGCAACTCAACCGCGGCGACATCATGGTTCGACTGCGTAAAAATGGCCGGCGCTCGTACGAGGCAGTCGTCGCCGATGTGCGGGGCCGGCTCGCTCGCCGCTGTCCCGAAGTGCGAGTCGAATTCGTACAAGTCTTGCAAGACGTGTTGAACGACTTGGCGGGCAGCCCGCGGCCCGTCGAGATCAAGCTGTTCGGCCCCGACTACGCGGAGCTCGATCGATTGGGCGAACAACTTGCAGCCCAAATCCAACACATCGACGGGGTGGTCGACGTGTACGCGGGACACGAACACGTGGTGCCCGAGCTGCGCTTTCGCGCCGAACGGGACAGCTTGGCGCGACTCGGAGTTGCGCCCGACGACTTCGATACTCAGCTCGAAACCGCGCTCAAAGGCAGCATCGTGGGCGCGATGCGCCGCTTCGATCGGCTGGTGAACATTCGCGTGCGCTACCCGAACCCCGTGCGCTTCAATGCCACGCACGTTCAGGACTTGCCGTTCGTGGCCCAGGGCCGCACGTTGTCGTTCGGCGCCCTGGGCAATCCCGAACTCGGCACCACCGCGGCCGAGCTGACGCACGAGGCACTGCAGCCGATGGTGGCCGTCACCGCCGATCACGAGGGCCGCGATCTGGGCGCGATCGCCGACGACGTCGCCCAAGCCGTGGCCAAGCTGCGCCTGCCTGCCGGCTATCGCGCGGTGCTGGCCGGTCAAATCGAGGGTCAGCGCGCCACGCTGCGCAATCTCTCGCTGGTCGCCGTGTTCGCGGCGTTGCTCGTGCTCACGGTGCTGGCGGCACAGTTTCGTTACCTGCGCTTTGCATTCCTGGTGCTCGGGCTCGTCCCCGTGGCGATCGTCGGCGCCCTGCTCGGCCTACTCGTGACTCACACTCCGCTGAACGCGTCGTCGTTGATGGGCGCGGTGTTACTGGTCGGCTTGGTCGTCAAAAACGGCGTGCTCTTGCTGGAAGAGGCTGAAAAGCGCTTCCTCGCGGGCGACTCCGCGGACGCCGCCATCACGGCCGCTGCCGACCGGCGCTTGCGCCCGGTCGTGATGACCACGGTGGCCACCTTGGCCGGGCTTCTGCCGCTTGCTCTGGGCATCGGCGCGGGAGCCGATTTGCAAAAGCCGTTGGCCATCGCAGTGATTTTCGGGCTGCTCAGCTCGACCATCGCGACGCTCGGTATCTTGCCGTCGTTGGCGCTGCTCGCGCTGCGGCGCGCAACACGGGCCAACGAATCGCCCTGAGCCCGCGCTCCGAGGTGACTCGGAACTTGCCACTCCTGCCAACAGATGGGCGCGCCTGGCTCGGCTCCGTCAGTCGCGGATTACGGCCGCGCCTGTCGATCCGCGCGATTTTCCGGCGATTGTTCGAACGTCGCCCACGCCTCTCCGCGCTGGCACGACCAGTGCACTGTCCAGAAACAAAGCTACCCCAGCGGAGAGAGAGCACGAAGCATGACCAGTCGAGAAGCAACGACAGTGGGCCCGCCGAGCTATGGGCGACCGCTCGCGATCGTGACGACGTTGTTTTTCATGTGGGGCTTCCTCACCTGCATGAACGACATTCTCGTGCCGCACCTGAAGGCGATCTTCGAGCTCGGTTACGCGCAGGTCATGCTCGTGCAATTTGCCTTCTTCTCGGCCTATTTCTTGTTCTCTTTGCCTTGGTCGAGGGTCGTGGCTCGCATCGGCTACCAGCGCACCATGGTGGCGGGCTTGTTGGGCATGGCCGTAGGGGCAGTGCTCTTCGTGCCCGCCGCATCGCTGGCTTCGTTCCCGCTCTTTCTGTGTGCGCTCGTGGTGCTCGCGGCGGGGGTCACGGGCTTACAAGTCGCCGCCAATCCGTACGTCGTCGTGCTCGGCACGGAGAAGACGGCCTCGAGTCGGCTGGTGCTGACGCAGGCCTTCAACGCGCTCGGCACCACGCTCGCGCCGAGTATCGGCGGCTTCTTACTGCTTGGCGCGCCGACGCTGGCCGCGCCCGAGCTGGCCGCGTTGTCACCGGTCGCTGTGCATGCCTACCGCATCGAGCAAGCGGCGTCGGTCAAGCTGCCCTACCTCGCGGTGAGCGTCGCACTGGCGGTGCTCGCGGCGTTGATCGCAATCTCGAAGCTCCCGAAAATCGCGCACGGCGAAGCAACGGGTGAGCCCAAGGCCGATTCGGTCTGGAAGCACCGCAACCTCATGCTCGGCGCTTTGGCGATTTTTGCCTACGTCGGGGCCGAGGTGTCGGTCGGTAGTTTCCTCGTCAACTACCTGGGGCAGCCCGAGATCGCGGGGCTGTCTGCCAAAGCCGCGGCGGGCTACGTCTCTTTCTACTGGGGCGGCGCCATGCTCGGTCGCTTCGCCGGCGCGGGGGTCTTACGGCGCGTCCCGGCCGGGCGCGCGCTCGCGTTGTGCGCGGTGTGTGCGGCAGCCTTGGTGTCACTATCGATGGCGAGCAGCGGCGCGCTCGCGATGTGGAGCATCTTGGCTGTCGGCTTGTTCAATTCGATCATGTTCCCGACCATCTTCAGTCTGGGCGTGGCGGAGCTCGGGCCACTGACGAGCAGCGGCTCCGGAGTGTTGAACATGGCCATCGTGGGCGGCGCGGTCTTGCCCTTGTTTCAGGGCGCCATCGCCGACACGGTCGGCATTCAATCGGCCTTCTTCGTGCCGGTGAGCTGTTATCTGTACATCTTGTACTACGCGGTTCGTGGCTCGGCGCCGAACAGTCAGCGCGCGAACGCAGCGCCGAACCAATCCTCTTTCGTCACCAACTGATCGGAGACACGCTCATGATCATCGCAGGTGACATTGGGGGCACGAAGACCGATTTGGCCATCTACTCGCCGGAAGCGGGGCCGCACGCGCCGCACGCCCAAGCGCAGTTTCACAGCGCCGACTACCCGAGCTTGCCGGCGATCGTGAAAGAGTTTTTGGGGCAAGTCCGGTTGCCCGTCACGGCCGGCTGCTTTGCGGTCGCAGGCCCCGTGATAAACGGCCGAGTGAAGACCACCAACCTGCCCTGGGTGATGGACGAAGCGTCGATCAGCCGCGAACTCGACTTGCGAGCGGTGCATCTGCTGAACGATCTGGAAGCGGTAGCCCGCTCGGTGCCCGCCCTGCGCGCCATCGATCTGGTCACGCTCAACGAGGGTCAAGCCGTGCTCCACGGACCGATCGCCGTGATCGCGCCGGGAACCGGCCTCGGCGAGTCATTCCTCACTTGGGACGGTGCACGCTACGTGGCGCACGGCTCGGAGGGCGGCCACGCCGACTTTGCGCCCACGACCGAACGTCAGATTCGGCTGCTGCAGTTTCTCCTGAAGCGGCACGACCACGTGGGCGTAGAGCGCGTTTGCTCCGGCATCGGCGTGCCGGCCATCTACGAGTTTCTACGCGATGAAGAGCGCATCGCCGAGCCGCGCGAAGTATCCAAAGTCATTGCGGCAGCGAAGGATGCGACGAAGGCCATCGTCGCTGCCGGCACCGATCCTCAGGGGTCGAGCCCGCTGTGTCGCAACACGGTGCAGTTGTTGAGCGAGATCCTGGCCAGCGAGGCCGGCAATCTGGCGCTCAAAGTGTTGGCGACCGGCGGCGTGTACCTCACGGGCGGCATCGCGTTGCACATGCTGAATGAGCTAAAATCGCCCGACTTCAAGCGCGCGTTCAAGAACAAAGGTCGCTTCGAAGAACTCATGGGGCGCTTACCGATGCACGTCATCACCACTCGCGCGGCGCTGCTCGGCGCGGCCAGCTTCGGACTCGAGGAACCATGGAAAAGCTGAGCTTGAAACCCGGCGTGCTGACCGGCACCGCCGTGACGGAGCTGTTCGAGTATTGCAAAGTTGCGGGTT
>FSWQ01004157.1_pt1 | contig 11755 bp, 9 predicted proteins | sample 1637691 | NCBI WGS metagenome assembly FSWQ01 (sample SAMEA3914814, study PRJEB12502) | metagenome | biome: forest; material: soil | place: USA | collected 2011-09-16 | depth 0.1 m | reverse complement strand
TCCACGGACTGCGCAGTCACGATTTTTCCCGTCACGGTGACGGCCATTAGACCACTGACCCTCAGCTCACCTTCCATATCGCACAAGCCGTTCTCGCTGACCGAGCTCTGGAACTTCGCCGTTCCGGAGATCGGAAACGAGCCGCTCTCGTCGCGTTCGATGGCGCCGAGCGGCACATCGCACGTGACCTGAGTGAAGGTCACTTTGCCGGGAATACTCGAGCGCAACGACTTGAGAGCCGGGCTCTGGGGAATTCTCCAGATTGGCATCATCTCGTTCAGGTGATCGTTGACGGTGGTGCCGCGCTTGATCGATTTCACCTGACGATTGGCCAGATCGGGCAGCAACTTGTCGGCGCGCATGGCCTTACCCGAGAACTCGCCGAGCACCAGTAGGCGATACGGCAGACTCTCCTGTTGCACTGTGCCGCTGATGTTGGTGCGATACGAGATCGTCAACCTGGACTTGAAAATGGTTTCCTGAATCGGCTTCGCCAAGATGATCTACCTTTCGACACGAACTGACTGTTGAGCTCGAGAATCGGAGGAGCGCACACTCCCACGCTGCTTCGACACGTGCCAAGAATTCGGACAATCTCGCCACGCTCGAGTCGACTACAGAGCTTGAATCTCGAGTGAGGAACTCGAACGTGTTTCAATTCTAATTGTGTCAATGAGCTCGCTTTTGGAAATGGAAGCGAGACGGCCTTACGACCGACCCATTTGCTCGAGCGTTCCTAAACCCAACTGATAGTTACGTCGAACAACACAATGCAATACTGCGAGCGGCGAACGTCGGCGACTTCGCGGCTCAGGCGTCGGCTTTTTCGAACGCTCTACCTTCGTGCAGCAGCGTGATGTGAGGGGAGGCCGCGCGCTGTAATGGATCGAAGCCGAAGGTGCTGTTGCGAATGAGGGACAAGCGGGCGTTGCCCTCGAAGTCGAAGAGCATGACTCGCAGGTGCACCGCCGAGCGGGACAGCGCGGGGAATATGTCGCGTGCCAAGCGGCGGCGCGCCTCCTCGGACCAAGACCCGCCCCGCCACGTGGTGGAATCGGCCGTCGCTAGGAACACGTCATAGCCAGACGTAAAGACGTCTGCTTCTCCCCCCATCGCGGCGTGACCCAGGCGCGCATAGCCGAGCCGAAGCTCGTCGGTGCTCAATGCGCGGTGCACGCCCGCGCGGAACAGCGAAACGCCCAACTCGGGAAACACGCGCGCAAACAGCCAGCGCAGCGTGCCGGGCGACGCGGGGCGCGCCAACTGAAATAAGTTACCGCGCACGGCGGGGGAACCCGGCAGCAAGCGCGCGCTCTGCGCACCAATGGCGCTATCGGAGCGATCGCGAAGCAGCTGGTCATCGAGCACGCCCAGGATCGCCTCCAGCCCCCGCACTGGCTCCGGGCCAGAGAGCCACTCGTTGAAATAGGACGGCAGCGGTGAAGTGCTGCTGAATAGTCCGAGGTTCAGCGTGACGGTCACCGTCTTGGGCTCGAATTCGACTCGCTGCACGGCGGTTGGGGCGTGCGCCATCGACGACTGGCTACGAAATCGCAACGCTCGCTCGGGGAACTTCTTGCGCAAGAGAGTCACGAGCGCCGCGACCTCGAAGTCTCGCGCGCGTCGGCCAATGCTCTCTTCTAGCGCGGCAACGTCTGCCATGATCCCGCCTCAAGCGTCGACGAACGCATCGAGGTCGACCCGGTACAGTTGTTCCAGCGCTTGGCGGCCGGCGGTCGCGCCCTGCTCCCAATAGGGGGCTAATTCCTCGACGTGGTGGCTGAGTAAGCGAAAGTGAGGCGCAAGCAAGCTCGGCAAGTAGATGATCGGATCGAAGGCAGCGATCACGTTCCGAATGTCGTCGGCCACGACCGAAGCCTTGTGCAAGCTGCCGTTTGCCACGAGGTGCTCGAACGCCTCGAGCTTGTCCATGAAATGCTGCAAGGCCGGTGAGATCGCGAGGCTGCCGCCGTCCGCCTGAGCGTCGCTCGCGCGACGGGCGAACGAGGCTGCCTCTCGAGGCAGCGCCGGCGAAGAGCGGCCGCCCGGCTCCGGCGAAGATTCGACGTCCTCGGCGGGGGCGCGCGCTGCGCCGGCGCGAAGAGGCGGCTCTCCTCGTGCATGGCGAGCGCAGTAGGCGTCGAGTCGCGTCACCACTGCGTCGAGCTCGTCCGTACACAGCGGCGTCTCGATCAGAGCCGAAATCGCCTCGCGCAAGTCGCTGCACGCGCGCGTGACCGAGCCTTCGCTATCGGGCGCGAGGTACTGCCGCCAGAGCTGACGCGCGGCTTCGTTCTGCCGCTCGTCGAAGTCCAGCTGCGCCTTCATCATCCGAAAGGCGAACCTGAGCGTGGTGTCCAGCGCACGCAGCGCGGGCAACGAGGGGTTCCCAGTCAGCGCTGTGGCTGACAACAGCGCGCTGATGGCGTCGAAAGAGGCCGCGGCAGTGGCTGGACCGCGCTCGGCGAACAGCCCGAGTCCGTACGCCACGAAGACGCGCAGATCTTGACAGCCCGTTTCGATGAGCAGAGCGGCCCGCTGCGCCGCCGACTGATAACTCGCCGATTGCGCTAGGTGCATCACCTCGTCGATCGCGCTTTGAGCGGCGTCCTGGGCCGGACGGCCCAGCGCGCGTGACATCAATCCTTCATCGAGCATGGACCGCGCCCTCCTTCAACGCCGCGCGCAAAGCAGTCAAACGCTGAAAAACAGGCATATTCGCTTTCCGTTGCAGGAAACCGGTGGCGTACTGGCGACGGCACCAAGCCGCGTCCGATTGCTGACCGCGGAGCCGCGCATGCAGTGGAAAAACCAATACCTGGTTGGGCAGAAAGTCGCGACCAAGACGAGCTGCGATGGCGCATTCCGCCGCTCGCGCGAGGGCTTCATGCGCGCGCTCGGGCAGCGCGCCCGCGAAAACGACCAAGACGAAAGCAAACCCCACTCCTGGCTCGTTGCTCACGACGGGCACGACACACGCGCCGTCGACTCCGGGCAACCGAGCCACGCACTCCACCACTTCTTGCTCGGAGTAGATCCGACCCGCGCGGCGCGGCAACAGCGTATTGCCGTACAGGTATTCCAGACCGCGCTTGACCAACAGAAACCAGCCCGGAGCCTGGGGGTCGGGCTTGGCTCCGTGATTGAAGATGCCGCACCCGGTCGAGCTCGCGGCCTGGCCGCTCAGATCCGAAAGCACGAACGGCACCCCCGGTGATGGCACGGCGAAGGCGTGCGTGATCCCCGGACGGCGCGCCGAAATCAGCAGCGCGCCGCCGCTAGCCGCGTCTACGAGCAGGTTGCAGGTAGGCACGGCCTCGAGCCGGTTCTTGCTCACGAAGTCTTGCCAGGCCATCCAATCGAACGGCTCGTCGATGCTTCGGAACCAGCCACGCAAGGCGGGCAGCGGACCTGCCGGAGTTCGCCGGAGCGTGTCGCGCAGTTCCGGCGAAACGCCGAGCGCGGTGAGAAACGGTTCTGCCAACAGAGTCTGGTTGCGCGCAACAGCCGACACGGGGAGCTCGACGAATCTCGCGCCGGCCAGGAGCGAGGCGAGGATCGCGACCGGTTGATGCTGTTCGAGCGGAAAGCCGGGTAGAGCGAGCCCCAGGTTTGGACCGATTCGATACGCAAATCGAGCATCGCGAAGCGCCCATAGCCAGGCTGTTTCAGCGCTCAGCAGCACCGGCTGATCGACGGGCTCGCGAACGGGCGAGAACAGCTTGCCGAGCGCTTGTTGCGGCGCATACGCGCGAGGCGGTGGAGTGTGAGCGGTCGAGGAGCGCGTGACCAGCAGCGCGCGCTGCGCAAACTCCGGCGCTGGCTCCGGGCCCGCCGGGTCGAACACGATGCGCTTCGGATCGAGCGCGCGCAGCCGCCGCTGCTGCGCGTCCTCTGCCATCGAGCTCAGGCACGACACCGTGAGCCCTAAGCGCAACGCGGCTGCAAACGCGATCACCCAAGCAATCCCCATCGGCAACGCGAGAGCAACGACCTGTCCTGGTTCGAGCCCTTCGAGCGACCAGGCCGCGCTACAGGCGCTCGCCGCGGAGTCGAGCTCCGCAAACGACAAATGCTGAAATTGCCCGCGTGAATCGAGCACGGATAGTGCGATCGCATCAGAGGCGGCGTGGCGCGCGACCGCGTCTGCGTACAGCTCGATCGTGCGGCCGGGCCGACTCTTGAGCCCTCCGTCGGCGAGCCCAGCGTCAGCCAACAGCACGCTCCAAAAGGATGCCTGCGCAGGTCCCACCGCGTACGTCGCCGTGAGCAACCCGAGCTCCGGTAGCGCGGCCATGTTCTCCAGCTCGAGTGAACCGAGCAGCTCGCTAATCTCGGTCAACGCGGGCTCACGGCTCGTCGGCATCGAGCGCCTCGTAGAAGAAGCGCGGCCGCTCGGGCAGCGGGTCACTCGCGACGCCTGCCGCGTGCATCACGTCGGATACGAACGTCGCACACTGCCGCCGATCCGCGCTGTACGAGTAGCGGCCCGAGCGATACTCCGACACCTTGGCCATCGCCGATTGCGCTTGATCGGGCGTGATCGGGAAGCTCTGCGTCTTCACCCCAGGCTTGTCGAACGCATGCGCGTCGTCGTGCACGACTCCTGCGACGCCCATTTTCAAGCGCGCGAGATCTCGATTCGGATCGTAGCTCCCGTAGTGCGCGGGCGAGAATCCGAACGCGCTCCGTTGTCCATCCGGGCTTTCGATGGCCACGAAGCTGTGACCAGCCAACGCTTCGGGTTGGGGCGTATCGTGCAGGTACGCACCCACCACGAGTTGATATCCGCTGGCGGCGCGTTGCGCGGCCTGCGCGCGTTGGAAGCGGCCAGGCATGCCCGATCGCTTGGCTCGAGCGGCCGCGCGGCCATGGCGATCCGCCTCGGCCTCGAGCTCTTCGTCGTGAACCACCGCGACGCCACTACCGAAGGGGTTACCCACCCGGCCCTCGCGTTGTTGAACGACGTGCGAGAGCTCGTGCCCAATCAATTCACGCCCCTGCTCGGTGTGTGGCTGATATTGGCCGGGGGCGAAGTACAGATCCGTACCCACCGTGAACGCGAGCGCGCCAATCGCGGGCGCTTCCGCGCCCACGTGCACACGCACCTCGGAGAAGTCGGTCTGGAAATAGCCCTCCATTTGCTGGCGCAGTCCCGGAGCCAGGACCTCGCCGCTCTTCTGTGCGGTCAGGAACCCTTGTGGGGTCCGAAAGGCACGCACATTGGCTTTGGCCTGCAAGGTGGCGGCGTGCGAGGCGGCAACTCGCGGCGCGCAAACCTTCGCAGCATGAGGCGGGAGTCGCGCTTGCACCGAACGCTGCAGCGAAGTTGCCGCATGCAGCGTTTGGAGTTTCGCCAAGCCCGGCTGTGCAGCGAGCGGTGACGACTCTGCGAACGGCCTCCGCGCAAAGCGGGACACCGGCGCTCCGACTGGCGGCTTTCGCTTCGGAAAGAACGCTTGAATGACACGAACCGCCGACATTACCGTGCGACCTTAGTGGTGTGATGTCGTGAAGGCCAAACTCTCGACTGCGCTGACATCGACTGAAACTCGTGGTCTGGTTAGACGCTTCCGTAGCTCGTCACTCCCAACGGTAGCCCTTGTTCCTCGTCGCCCGGCAGCGCGAGCGCATCTTGAACGTGCAAGGACGCAGCGCCGAGGCTACCCAGCGCGGGAATGCCGGCACTGACCGCGGTCAGGATCGGCCCGATCAACGGTGAGCCGAGGGCGCTGCTGACGAGGCCAATCGAGGTCGACGCGAGCGCGCCGAGCCCCTTCGCGAGCGCAAAGCCGTAGAACAAGCTCGACTGCTGCTCCCAATTCGAAATCAGCTCACCCAGGAGCCAGGAGAGCGCCGACAAGAGGCCAATGAACGCGGGCGCGATCGCTGCGAGTTCGGCGATGGTCGCTCCGGCGGCCGCAATGCCGAGCAGCGCGGCAACCAAGTTGCATACGCCTGCCATCTGCTGGCTAGTGTCTCTCTGGTTGTAGGCGTCGACGATCTGTTTCACGGCCGCGAGGCATAGGAAGCAATTGCTGACGAGCGCCGTCGTGCCAACGGTCAGCGGGTCGACGTTGACGAGAAATGACGATATTTGGCCGCTAAAGTTGAGCGCTTCACCGATCGCGCCGAACGTTTTTTCACCCATGAGGCCGCGGCGAGTCCCCGACCGCTCGGCCCGCTGAATCGTCGACCCGTGCTGCGCGCGGCGGCGGTGTGCGGTCGTCGAGCCAGGCTCGGCCCTTCGTTGCAACGTCTGCCGCACAGGCACGCCCAACGCTTTGAGTTGCTTTTCGAAACTGGCGAAGGCGTTCGCTACGTCGCGCTCGCTGAGTGGAGCCCGATACGGCAGCATCGACTCGTCGCGGCGAGCTTGGAGCGCTGCGCCATCCCGCGCGTCGTGCGGCATGCTCTTGGCCCGCAGCGTCGCGCGGTGCGGTTCCCTGCGCAGGCCTCCGGTTGCAAACGGACGCATCGGCTGGACGACCGCTGCGGGGTGCGTTGCACTATTGCGACCCGTCGTTGCGGCGTGAGGAGCAAGTGGCTTCTTGGGAGATGACGGCATCCGTTCGACCTTCAGTGGCAATCGGTTTCGGACTGACCCTCAGCCGTGGACGACTTTGAACTGGCCCGGGTTGATCACCTGAATGACGCCACCCCAGGAGCACATGAGTTTTGAAGTCATATCGAGAGCGGGCGCGCCCTTGAGCAGAGTCTTGGGCGCGCCGGGCAGCCAAGGTCCGGCTGGAACGGGCACACAGGGCATCGGTGTCAGCACGCCAAGAGCCGCCGCGGTCGCCGATGCAACCGCGGGATTTGCGAGGGAAGAGCATGCCCCGAACGGACACACGTTCGCAATGGGCGCTTGATCGGTGACGTTGCCAGCCGGAGCGCCGGCCAGACACTGATGGACCGGCAGCACGACGACAGAAGCCGGAGCCAGACCAAAACTACAAATCGCCGTTGCACCCGCAACGACTTGGAGAGCCATTCAACGAGTGTCGTCGACAACCCGTGATTCGGACCACTTCCTCGAGCACTAAAGTCACACTGGCGGATACCGACGCAAGCCGGTCGCTCAGTCGGTCAAACTCGGGTGCTCAATGCCAACCATGCAGCCGAGTATGCCAACCCTTGTATGCCTTGCAGTCTTCAGTCGTGTTTCCCTGCTCGCCCTGACTATTGTCTCCGCTGGCGTGACCTCGAATGCCCCATTTGTAGCTCTTCACGAAGTCACGCACGTGGAGCGCCGTGATGCCGTTTTGCGTCACCCACAGCGGCCGGTAGTCTTTCAGGTTGTTGAATGAACGGTCGGCCTTCGACGCTTGCTTGGCGTTCTTGTTAGCGGGGTTGGCTTTGCCACTCTGCATTCCCGCCCGCATTTTGCCGAGCTTTTTTGGCTGCGCGACCGTAGCGGGATGGCCGGCGCTCGAGGCTCGAGTTCGAACCGCGCTGCGCGCGGAGAGCGTTGCGGGATGCGGCACCGCCTCCTTCGACAGCTTCGGCTGTACCGCGCGGCCGCGCGACACGGTCGCAGGATGAGGGCTGCGAACGACGCGCTCACGAGACAGACGGTCATCAGACGGCATCGGAACTCCTGCGCAGCGACAGCCGGCGCTATTGCCGAATCTAGGCGATCCCGCGAAGCCAACACAACAGCAGACCGCGCCGGCTTATTGGCTGACTCGGTACAATCGATTTTTTGAATGGTCAGTGGCGCGAGGCGTTAACACGAACGCAACAAGCCGAGCGAACCGCTGACCGTTACTTGGGCGAGGCAGACACAATCAGCGGCAGCTTCTTGTGCTTCAAGCGTTCGGGCGCGATGGGCGTCTCGATGCCTTCGTAACCGGTGCCGTCCGGGCGGTGCCCGAGCAGCCCAAACGCGCGACGATAGTCGGAGAACTTGCCGCCCTCGCGCACGGCGGAGACGAGCGCCAAGCCCTCGGCTTCGCCGCCTTGGGCGAGCACGTATTCCACCCAGGCCCATTTGGCGCTGACGGCGCGCACGTCGGCGCGACCGCGCAAGCCGCGGCGTAAGCGATCGAGCTTCTGGTCCACGCGCGCCACGCCCGCGTACGGCATGCGATCGAGCGGCGTATTGCGCTTGGCGCAAAACGGCGCGACGCCGAGGGCGATGGGACAGATCTTCGACAGCTCGCCCACGAACTTGACGCACTCGTCGATGTCTTCGTCGGTTTCGCCGGGCAGGCCGATCATCAAATACAGCTTCAGGCGATCGAAGCCCATGCGCCGCGTGCGCTCGGCGGCGGCAACGTAGTGCGGCTCGCGCCCACGGCGATCGATCAGGCCACGCATGCGCTCGCTCGGGCCGTCGAGCGCGGTGGTGAGCGTCTTGTGGCCGGCCTTGCGTAGCGCCGCGACGAACTCCTCTTTCAGGCGATCCGGACGCAGGCTGGACAGCCCGACCTGGATGCCGCGGTCGGCGAGCTCACTGACGATCTCGATGATCTTCGGGTGATCACTGACGGCGGCGCCGACCAGGCCGACTTTGGTCACATCGGCCGGGATTTTCTCGAAAATCACCTCTTTGGGCACGATGCGCATGCCGCCGTTGGTGGAGCGGCGCATCACGCAATACGTGCAGCCACGCGAGCAACCGCGCTCGCTCTCGATCAAAAACATGTTCGAGAGCTCGGTGTGCGGGGTGCGAATCGCGCTGTACGCGGGCAACAGCGCGTCGCTGCAGGCACCGATTTTTGCGAGCGTGCTGCCGTGGTGCGCGGGCACGAAAATGTTTGGATGCGCGGCGAGCGCCTCGAGCGCCGCCGCGCGATTCGGCGCGCGATAGATGGTGTCGATCGCGAACTCGACGATGCTCTCGGCCTCTCCCATCACGATCGCGTCCACGATCGGCGCGAGCGGCAACGGATTGGAGAACGTCAGCGGCCCACCGGCGAGGATGAACGGCGCGCGCTCGTCTCGCTCTTCACGCAAGACCGGAATGCGCGATGCGTCCAACATACGCACGAGGCCGGCGAGCTCGAGCTCGTACGCGACGCTCACGGCCAGGATCGGGAACTCGCCCAGCTCACGCAGACTCTCGTAGCTCAAGGGCCGTTCGATCACGGCGCCCGCGCGGTCGCCCTCGTCCGGCAGGAACACCCGCTCACACATGGCCTCGGGCATGGCCTGAATCGCCCGGTAGATGCGCTGATAGCCGAGCGAGCTCATGCCCACGTGGTAGGGCGATGGGTAAACCAGCGCGACGCGAGCCGGGGCATCTTTGTCGATGCGACCGATCTCATCAGACAAGCGAGTCTGAATGAGGCGTCTTGTCGCACTGGAAAGCATGGCGGCGGAGTATAGCTGGATGACGGCCGAAGTCTTGGTCATCCAATGCTAAGGTTGTGCCGTGAAGCTGGTTTCTCCCGAGGCCCCATCGCTGCCGGACAGCACGCTGATCTACGACTGGAACCGCGCAGGCAGCACGAAACCCGCGCCGATCGCGGTGACGCTGCTGGACGAAACGCTGCGCGACGGGTTGCAAAGTCCCTCGGTGAAGCACCCGTCCCTGGCTGAGAAGCTCGTCGGGCTGTCGCTCATGAACGCCTTGGGTATCGAGTACGTGAACCTCGGCATGCCCAGCGCCTCGCCGCGCGCGTTGGCGGAAGCCGTGGCCCTGTGCCGAGAAATTGCCACGCGCGGCTATCCGATCCGTCCGGTTTGTGCCGGGCGCACGCTGGTGGAAGACGTATCGGCCATCGCCGAAGTGGCGCAGCGCGCGGGGCTCGGCGTCGAAGCGTCCCTGTTCGTGGGCTCGAGCCCGATCCGCGCGGTGGCTGAGGATTGGGATTTGGATTTTCTGCTCAGCCGGTCGCGCGCGGCGATCGACGCGGCGCGCCACGCAGACTTAGCCGTCACCTTCGTCGCCGAAGACTCGACGCGCGCGCGCCCGGAGACCCTGCGGAGCCTGTTCAGCGCGGCCGTCGAGCGCGGCGCAACGCGGGTTTGCCTGTGCGACACCGTGGGCTTTGCCACGCCCGAGGGCGCCCGCCGAGTCACCGCGTTCACTCGAGAAATCGTGGGCCCGCGCATCGGTATCGACTGGCATGGTCACAATGATCGCGGCCTGGGCGTGGCCAACGCGCTGAGCGCTGCCCAAGCGGGCGCCGACCGCCTGCACGCGACTGCGCTCGGCGTCGGGGAGCGCGTCGGCAACCCCGCGCTCGAGCAATTGCTGCTGAATTTGGCGCTATCACACGCCCCACGCTCACTCGAACACATCTCCGCCTACTGCGAGCACTTCGCGCGCGTGCTCGGCGTGAGCGTCAGCGATAGCCAGCCGCTGATCGGCAAAAATGCATTTCTCACCGCCACCGGCGTGCACGCCTCCGCCATCAGCAAGGCTGAAACCAAGAGCCAATGGCTCGGCGACCACGTGTACAGCTTGATCCCGGCGGCCAGCGTCGGAAAGCACGCGCTGATCGCCATCGGGCCGATGTCGGGCGCTTCCAATGTGCAACATTGGCTCACCAGTCGCGGCATCGGCGCGAACGAGGGCCTGTTGCGAGCCATCTTGGAGCACGCCAAAGCCGCCGATCGCGTGCTGAGTGACGACGAACTTTTGTCGGTCGTCAGCCGCGTGCGGCGTGAGATGTAAGGCGCGCGGCAGGTCGAGCTCACTTTTACCTGCAAATTGTGGGCGATTCTCGCCAGCGCCACTCATGAATTCGGGGCGCCTGCCGTTCTCTCTCCTCGTGAGAGAATCAATGGAACCCATGCGATCGGCGCGTGCTCAGCTGCAGCATCTCCCGACCAGTCTGATGAGCGCGGCCTCGGCCCACACCGTCAAGCCGAGCCTCGCGCCTGAGTCTCTGCAAACGATCCACCGGAAACGGAAGGTATCGTTGAAGATCGCGGCGCTGGCCGCGATCTCGGCCGCCTTCGGTCTGGCTGGCGCGGTCGGCATGTCGCACTTGCGCGCCCGACCCGCGCCCGTGATGCAAATCGTGAGCGGTAACCCCGCGCTGAAGGCCGGCTCGGACGGCGAGAAAGTTCGCTGGCACACGGGCAAGAGCAAAGTCTACTTCGATGCTTCGCTGGACCTAGCCGGCAATCACGCACGCGATGCAGTGCAGGTCGCCTTCGGTACTTGGCTCGGTAGCGGTGCCAAGGTGCCCAATCTCGAGTTCGACACGACCCAGGGCGCCACGTTCTCGCAGACGCCGAACGGCAAGAGCGAGATCATGTACGGACCGATCACGCTGGCTGGCCACACGAACGATCTGGCGCTGACCGTCACGTTCTCGGATCCGAAAACCGGCGAGGTCATCGAGTCGGACATGATCTTCAACAGCAACCACCCGTACGGATTGCTGAACTACAAGACCAACAACAGCGGGCAAGGCACGGTCTTGGCTTCGGCGTCCGCCATGGATATGGTGGACGACGCGGACTGCCAGCAAAAGTACGACTTGCAGAGCGTCGCCACTCACGAAGCCGGTCACTTCTTCGGCTTGGGCGAGGACTACGACGCCAAGACCGCGACCATGTTTTACACGACCGGTCGCTGCGAGACGAACAAGCGCGCGCTGCAAAGCAGTGACGAGACCACGATGGCCGCCCTGTACGTGAGCAACGACATGAGCGCTTCTTCCGACGACACGGGCGCTCAGTCGGGCGCCAAGGGCTGCGGCGGCGCGCGCATCGGTCAGGGTAAGACCGACGGCGCGGTTCCGGTACTTTCGCTGGTCGGCCTGCTCGGATTCGTCGCTCTGCGTCGCCGCCG
>FSWQ01000871.1_pt1 | contig 11782 bp, 9 predicted proteins | sample 1637691 | NCBI WGS metagenome assembly FSWQ01 (sample SAMEA3914814, study PRJEB12502) | metagenome | biome: forest; material: soil | place: USA | collected 2011-09-16 | depth 0.1 m | reverse complement strand
TCCGACCCGGGAATGTACCTCGCGAACCACGCCAAGTTCGGGACGTACTTGTTTTTGCCGATCTACGCGCTGTGGCCGCGGCCGGAAACGCTGCTCGTGCTGCAGTCGTTCCTGCTCGGCGCGAGTGCGCTGCCGCTGTACGGCTTTGCTCGGCGCCACGTGTCGGAGTGGATGGCCGTGGCAGTGGCGCTCGCGTTCCTTTGCTACTACCCGATGCACAGCGCGAACTTCTCGGAGTTCCAGAATGTGCCGGTCGCCACGTTCTTCATCTTCCTGCTGGTTTGGGCGGCGCAGGTGGAGCGTTGGTGGATCTGCGGGCTTTCGACGGCCGCTGCGTTGCTGCTCCGTGAGGACATTCCGATCGGCATCGCCGTGATTGGCGGCTTCATGTTGCTGAGCGGCTGGCGCTCGCGACAGGGTCTGGTCATTGCGGCCTGTGCTTTGGCGTACTTCGTGTACCTACGCTTTCACGTCATGGATGACGCGGGCGAGTGGTGGTACCCGAACATGTACAAGGACCTGTGGGCGGATGGCTCCAAGGGTTACAAGAGCGTGATTCGAACGCTCATCACCAACCCGCTGTTCGTGCTGTCCAAGTTGGTGGTGGAGAAGAAGCTCGTTTACCTGCTGCACTTGTTGGTGCCGGTGGCGTTCTTGCCGGCGCGCCGCTGGTGGCTGTGGGCGGCGTTCTTGCCTGGCATCATGCTGACGCTGCTGGTCACGAACTACGAGCCGCCGACGCTGTTCTCCTTCCACTACGTGATGCATTGGGCGCCGTACTTGTTCCTGGCCGTGCCGCTCGCGCTCGAAGCGATTGGCAAGAGCTTGGATTCGGGGCCGACCAAGATGCGCGCTGCGGCCACCACCATGTTCTGCGCGTCGCTGGTATTGACCTATAATTACGGTGCTTTCTCGGCGCGTCCGAACTCGTTCAAGGGCGGCTACAGCTTCATCGACTTCGGTTGGGACGAGCGCGAAGCGGATCGCTATGAGCGCCTGCGCTCTCTCGCGGACATGATCCCGAAGGATGCTTCGGTGGCCGCTACCGAGACCGTTGGTCCGCACGTGTCCTCGCGCGTGAAGATGTTCACCATGCGCCACGGGCCGAACAACGCGGACTACGTGCTCGCTTCCAGCAAAGAGCTCAAGCTTTCGCACACCAAGCCCACGCTCAAGGCGGCGATCGAGAGCGGGCAATACGGCGTGATCAAGCGCAACGGCGAGTTCGCGTTGTTCAAGCGCGGCGCTGACACCTCCGGGAACCAGCAGCTCGTCCTCGACTGGCAGCTTTGAGCGAGCCGGACGCGGGCACTGACGGCGCGTCGAGCACTGACGACGCGCCGAAAAAAGTAGGGCTCAAGAAGCGGCTTGGCCCGCTATTCATGGGCATCGCGTTCTTGTTCGTGGCCTATTCGGCTTGGGATTTGGCGCACAAGTGGAACAAAACGCGCGTTTCGTTGGATTTGCCGTGGGCGCTGGCTTCAGTGCTGCCGCTGGGGCTCGGCTGTTTGATTCAGGGGCGCGGTTGGATTGCGCTGATTGAGCGCATGACCGAGCGCCGCGTGCCGCGCGGGCCGGCGTTGTCCTTGTACATGGACTCACAGCTGGCGCGTTACACGCCGGGCATGGTGGGGCTGCCGTTCGTGCGCATGGCGGGCGCGGCGCGCCTGGGTGTTTCGGCGGTGTCCGTGGGCTCGTCCGTGGGGCTCGAAATGCTGTCTTGGACCGCGGTCGGCGGTGGCGTCGGGTTTGCGTCTTTGTTTTTCTTGCCGGAGCGCACTGGGCTTACGGCGTTGCTCGGCGCATGGGCGATTCCGATCGTGCTCGGCTTCAGTGCCATCGTGATTGTGCTGACGTGCGTGGATCGCGCGCGTTTGCCGGGCTTCGTGGTGCGCACGCTGAAAGTGACGGGCACTGGGCCTTTGGTGCCGTTCGCGCTGCTGCTCGCGCACGCCTTGTATTGGGGCACTTGGGCCGGGCACGGCTTCTTGCTGACCCGCGCGTTCGGCGCGGGCGCGGGCGTCGCGCTGTCGACCTCTGGGTTGTACGCGCTGGCCACGGTGGGCGGCTTCGTGGCACTGGCTGCGCCTGCGGGTGTCGGCGTGCGCGAAGCGATTCTATCCGTGAGTTTGGCGCCTGCAGTGGGCGCGGCGCCCGCGCTCGGCATCGCCGTGGCGTCGCGCGCGGCTTCGTTGTGCGCGGACGTGATCACGTGGCTCGTGTTGAAGCGCTGGGCGCGGACGCCCTCGCACGAGCCAAATTCGAGTTCCAATTCGAACTAGGATTTCGCGTGTGCACGGCCTCTGAGCTTTGCGACGACCCGCGCGCACCGCGCCCGCTTGCCCAGCCCAAAAAAACTGAAGATCGACGTTTGGACCCCAACCTCGATTTGGGTTGGGGCGCTCGCTGTCCAGCCACGCACCTCGCTGCGCGTGCCTGTTCCCGGCACACCGCGCCTTGCGCTGACAGTTTAGAGCAGCGTTTGTTGCGCTGAGCGATCGGCTTTGAATGCGCGCCACGTGGGGGACCAAGGCGCCCAGAACAGGCTCACGATGGCTGCGACTGCGAGTAGCGCTGCGCCGCTGGTGGCGAGTGCGCGGCGCGTGCCCGTGCCTGCCGCGGCGCTGCCGAGCGCAAAGCCGAGCGCGATGCCGGCGAAGTGGGCGGCGTTGGCGATGTTCCAGACTTTGGCGATGGTCAATGCGACGCACACGAAGAGCCACGCGACCATCCACTGGATGGTGGTTTTGTCGATCACGGTGGCCAGCTTGGGCTGGGTTTTCTTCATCGCCCAGGCGAAGCCGAAAACGGCGTAAACCACGCCGGAGAGGCCGATCCCGGTTTGGCCGTCTACGGTGAGCTCGAGCGCGGAGCACACGAAGGCAGAGCCGATGAGCAGCGCCGCAAACTTCAGATGCTTGAGCTTGCCGAGCAGTGGTTCCAAGGCGCCGCCGAGCAGCCACAGCCAATACACGTTGAAGAACAGGTGCAGGAAATCCGCGTGCAGTAGGGTGGAGCTGAGCAGCGCCCAATATTTGCCGCTAAAGATCGCGTTGGCTGGTAGGAAGCCCCAGCGTTTGTAGTCGTGAAAATTTTGTGGTCGGGCGTTCAAACACGCCAGAGAGAGCAACGTCGACACGACGCACGTGAGCGCTGTCACCGGTGCGGCCAATGCTCGGCTTACGGTGAGTGGCGCGCGCGAGGGCTGCTTGGGGCCAAGGCGCGCCATGTGCGGTTCAGGTGTGGAACGCGGGCGCGCGTTCTTCCACTTGCTTCGGTTGATGCACGGCTTCGCGCTTGAGCACGTACGGCAGCTCCGTTCGTGCCAGGTGCACGATGAGCTCGGCGATCAGGCCGGTGGCGAGGATTTGCACGCCGACCACGATCAAGAGGACGGCCAAGATTAGCAGCGGGCGATGGCCGATGGATTGGCCCATGAACCAGATCACGCACAGATAACCGAAAATCGCGATGCCAACGGCCAGGGTCAGGGAGCCCACCGCGCCGAAAAAGTGCGCCGGCCGCCGGCCGTAGCGCAGCAAGAACACGACCGTGAGCAGATCCATCAAGCCGCGGAAAAAGCGACCACCACCGAACTTGGAGTAGCCGAATTGGCGCGCGTGGTGCTCGACCGCGATTTCGCCGATGCGAAAGCGCTTCCAATGCGCGAGCACGGGCACGAAGCGGTGCAGCTCACCGTACAAGCGCACGTTCTTGAGCACGACGTCACGGTAGGCTTTGAAGCCGCAGTTCACGTCGTGCAGCTTCACGCCGGTGGTGCTGCGCACCAGCCAGTTGAACACGCGCGATGGCAGCACCTTGGTGATCGGGTCGTTACGCTTCTGCTTGTAGCCGCTGACGAGATCGAAGCCCTCATCCAGCTTGCTCAAGAAGCGCGGGATTTCCTTGGGGTCATCCTGCAGGTCCGCGTCCAGCGTGAACACGATTTTGCCGCTGGCGCGGGTGAAGCCGGCGGCTAGCGCGGCGCTTTTGCCGAAGTTGCCCTGCAGCTCCAGCAGGCTGACCTCTGGGTGCGCGGCGACGATGCGTTCAGCGACGGCGACTGAGTTATCCGTGCTGCCGTCATCTATGAAGATCAGCTCGAAGGTTTCGCCAGGGGCGAGCGTGGGCTGCGCGGCTTCGGCGATGCGCCGATACAGCTCTTCGAGCGTGGCTTCTTCATTCATGAACGGAATCACGAACGAGAGCTTCGGGGAGTGCGTCGTAGCCATCAGGATTCAAGCAGGCGGCCTAAGCAGGGCGGCTCGGAACGTGCCTCAGCATGCGGGGTCCTGCAAGGCCCCAGGGCAGAGCACGCTAAGGTGCGATCTTCAGCACCGAATAGCCGCCATTTTTGTAGGCCACGGCGAGCTCCGGGAAACGGCGTTCGCCGCCGCGCCGGAGCACGACGTAATCCGGGTGGTATTTGCTCACGATCAGCGCGAGCCGCTCTTCATCCAGCGAACCGTAGCCGCCCAGGTCATTCATGCTGTTGATGTGGCGGCCAGTCACGTCACACAAGCGCTCGTACCAGCCGAGCAGCTCCGTGGGGATCAGCGGCACGGCTTTCCAATCCACCACGATGGCGCGTTGGCCGAGGTAGCGCAGGCTTTCCAGATCTGGCGGCGTCAGGAACACGGCGTCTTTGGGCGACTCTTCACGGAGCCAACGGTACAGGTCCGCTTGCGAGCCGCCCTCTTCCTTGAGCAACGTGGAGCGATTGAAACCCGAAACCACGCGGTCCGGCGCCAGCAAATACATGGCCGCCAAGCCGACCACGATGGGACTACGCCCCAGCCAGCGCTTCACGACCGTGACTGCGGACTGCTGCGCGGGCAGGAAGTGAGTCAGCGCATCCAACGCGAGGTCCAGCACGCGCGCGAGCACCGCAATCCCGAAGAAAGCGAGCAGCAAGCGGGGTAGCTCCGCGCCGTCTTTGTTACGGAAGAACAAGCCGAACACGCCCAGCCCGGCGCACACCAGGCCAATGGCAACGGGCGCATACGAGCGCAGGATGCGCGGTTTCGCCAAAATCTGCGCGAGCGCGCAGGCCACCAAAATTTGGCCCATCAGATCCGCGTTGGGCGCGAAACGCCAGACGAAGATCTGATTCACCTTCGGGATGTCCACCAGCGTGGTCAAGATGGTGCCGGTCCAAATTGTGGCCAACAGGCCCGCGAACACAGCGCCCAAGCGTCGCCCGTTGGGCGTGCGATGAATCAACCAACCCGCGCCGATGCCGAGCATTTGCCAGGCGGCAAAGGGCATGAAATTGCGCTCGTAATGGGCTGGGTTGTAGTGGTGCGGCGAACGGATCCGAAACAGGATTTCTTGAGCTTCGGGTGAGGCTTTGGTGTGCGAGGCCGCGAGCAGTAACGGCAGCAGAATGATGGTCACCGCCACGAGCGGCGCGAACTGCTCCAACACGCGCTGCCTGAAACTCTTGAAATCCCGGAACCCCAGAGACAAGTGCGCGATGCCGAAGATCGGGTACGCGAGCACCAGGTAGTTGGCGTGGAAAGCGCCGCCGGCGGCCAGACACACCCCGGAAGCGAACCAGCGCTCCTCGACGAAGAACAACGTGCCCGCCACGGAGCCCAGAGCGCCGAGCGTGGAAGGTTGCATGATGGTGTCGAACAGGTAGCTGGCGCCCACGCTCGATGTGCGCGTGATGAACAGCATCGAGAGCAGCATCAGGAATGCCGCGAGGCCCAGTGTGGCCCCCGCCACGCGCTTCACGATGCGGTACATGCAGCCGGCACCGACCAGCACCGCGATGAACTGCGCGATGGCGACCGCCCAGCCGCGCTTGTTCAGCTTCAGCAGCAACGCACCGAAGTAGATGAAGACCTTGTGATACTGCGTGGTGTGGTTGGTGAACCAATCCGCGTGCAGCAAGGTTTTGTCGGTCAGCGCGAGCGACTTCAGGAAGTAAACGAACTGATTGTCGTACGGGTAGTTGAAGCCGTAGCTGGCAGCGAAGGCCAGGGCCGCGAGCGCGACCACGCCATATTCGAGGGCACGTGGCAGCCCGCTTTCGGAACGAATCATTGTGCGACCATCACGCGTGACCAGGCAGGTTCGAGCTGTTTGGGGCTCGCAATCCGAGCCCATTCGCGGGGCTTATATCACGGCGCTCAGGGCCTGGTCGCGCGCCCCCCGAGCCCATGGTATCGAGGCTGACTTCCCAGGCAAATGACCGCTGATTCTAGCTTGAGCCCCGAGCTCTCCATCGTTGCACCGATGTACAACGAGGAGGGCAACATTGCTGCCTTCGTGGCGGCGGTGGCGAAGGCCGTGGAGCCCATCGGTGTGCCGTTCGAGATCGTGCTCGTGGACGACGGTAGCTCGGACGGCACCTGGCAGCACATCTTGGAGCAAGCGGCGTTGCACCCGTTCTTGCGTGGCGCGCGGCTAGCGCGGAACTTCGGGCACCAGGCCGCGTTGATGGCGGGGCTGAGCGAAGCGCGCGGCAAAGCGGTGGTCAGCATGGATGGGGATTTGCAACATCCGCCAGAGCTGATCCCGGAGCTGTTCGCGCGCTGGCGTGAGGGCTACAAGGTGGTCGGCACCGTGCGCGCGGACGCGGAAGACACGTCTTTCTTCAAGCGCACCACGTCGCGTTGGTTCTACGGCGTGTTCTCGCGGCTCACGGGCGTGAACATGGCGCCGGGCAACTCGGATTTCCGGCTGCTCGATCAAAGCGCCGTGTACGCGCTGAGCGACATGAACGATGTGGATTTGTTCATCCGTGGCTCGGTCACCTGGCTCGGCTTCCGCTCGGTCACGCTGCCGTATCGCGCCGCAAAACGCTTCAGCGGCACCACGAAGTACAGCCTGAAGAAGATGCTGCGCTTCGCTTCCGGCGCCATCCTCTCCTTTTCGCTCGCGCCGCTGCGGCTGGGGATTTGGATTGGGTTCATGAGCAGCGGCTTTGCCGTGCTCGAATTCATCTACATTTTGTATCAATACGAGCGCGGCGCGACCATCACCGGCTGGGCGTCAGTGATGACGTTCCTGTCCTTGATGTTCGGCATCTTGTTCGTGCTGCTGGGCGTGATTGGCACGTACTTGGGCAAGATTTTCGAGCTGCTCAAGAACCGGCCGCGCTTTTTGATCGGCGACCGCGCCGGACGCTGACGCGCTAGGAACGCGCGCTACGCGACGTCGCGGTCCGCGGTGCGGCCGACGTGCTCGAGCGAGCGTTCGGCGATCGCGCGGCGGCGTTCACGTTGTTGCAGCTCTTCGAGCAGGCGGCGATTCACGCTCAGTAGGTCGCCCAAAATGGCGAGCAGGAACGTCAAGAAACCCACAATCAAAAATACGGCCGCGAGGATGAGCGACTGCACATGGCCGTTGCCGGTGCCCTGCGTGTAATACCAAATGAAACGGCCGCCGATCACGCTGCCAGCGAGCAACGGAAACACGCTGACGGTGAGGAAAAAGCGCAGCGGCTGGTAGACGATGAAGATGCGGAACATCGTCACCATCGAGCGCTTGATGTAATTGGGGATGCTGCGCACGAGGCGCGAAGGCCGCAAATCCCCATTCACGCGGATCGGCACCGAAACCACTGTCATGTTCTTTTGACCGGCCTGGATGATCGTTTCGAGGGTGTACGTGTAGCCGTTGAACACGTTCAGCATCAGCGCGACGTCGCGCGAGATGGCGCGGAAACCACTGGGCGCGTCCGCCACATCCGTACCGCTGACGCGGCGCACGATGGAGCTGCCCAGGCGTTGCAGGAGCTTCTTGATCGGCGAGAAGTGCTCGATGTTCTCGATCGGTCGCGCGCCGATCACGAAGTCAGCTTCACCCGCCAAGATCGGCTGCACCAACTTGATGATGTCCTCACCGCAATACTGGTTGTCCGCATCCGTATTGACGATGATGTCCGCGCCGCGCTCCAAGCAGGATTCCAACCCGAGCATGAACGCGCGCGCCAAACCCTGATTCTGGCGGAAACCGACCACGTGGTGCACGCCGTGCGCGCGCGCGACCTCTACGGTTTTGTCACGGCTGCCGTCGTCGATGACCAACACTTCGATCGTGTCGATGCCGGGCAGGCTCTTGGGCAAGTCCGCCAGCGCAATGTGCAGAGTTTGCGCTTCGTTGAGACACGGGATCTGAATGATGAGCTTCATGGCGAGTTCAGGGCTTAAGGCGGTAAGGGCGCGCATACTGGCCCGAGCCGGCGCCGGGCGCCAGTTCTCGAAAGAAAGCCGGAAAATGGCTTAGAATGCGCTAAGCACTGGGCGGCGGCCTGAGCAGGTCGCGCTGCGGGAGGACTCGGGTATGGGAGCGGGAAGGAGCTCCGGTTCATGATCTTCGTGTTTTTTCTGGCGACGTTGCTGGCTTCGCTGTCGCCTGGGCCGGTGGTGCTGCTTTCGATCGCCGTTTCGCTGCGCTCGGGGGTCGCAGCGGGCCTGCGCGCAGTGGTCGGCGTCTGCATCGGGAGCATGGTGTATTTCCTGCTCGCGCTGGGGGGCGTCTTGGCATTCCTGGCTGCGCACCCGCTCGGCTTTCAGGTGCTGCAATTGGTGGGCGCCGCATACTTGGTTTGGCTCGGCGTCGGGGCGTTGCGCGCCGCTTGGAAAACGGCAGGCGGTGGGACGAGGGCGCGCGATACTGACGCGCGGCCGCTGCGCGCGGGGCTCGTGACGCAGTTGAGCAACCCCAAAGCGATCCTGTATTGGACCGCGTTGTTGCCGCCCTTCTTGAACCCAACTGGGCCGCTGCCACGGCAGCTCGCGCTGCTCGTGGGCATTGGCATTCCCGTCGACTTCGTGGTGCTGTCGCTCTACGTGCTGCTGGCGGCCAGCGCGCGCGCGTGGCTGGCGACGCCTCGCTTCCAACGTTTGCTCGGCTTGGCCGCTGGAATGCTGTTTACTGTGCTCGGTAGCGCGCTCCTCATCTCGACATTGAGCAAAATGTGCCGAAACGCGGTCTAGCTTCGGTTCTGGTTTCAGCAGGGCGCTGCGCGCTCGCCTGCGAGCGGGGGCTGATCGAGCCCGCCCAACCGTTGGCCGCGCTGCGCATCGCAGTTCCGATCATCATTCTGCTTTCACCAGAGTTGTGGCGAGCGGCGGAGCTAGCGGGCAATCCGTTCGCGCTCGACGTGATTCCGGCGGGGTTGGGCTTCGTCGCGAAATGGGCGCTTTCCGCGGGCGCGGTCCGGGTGCTGCAGGCGTGCACTGTGCTCAGCGCCGTGTCTGCGCTGTTCGGCTATTGGTCGCGGCTGTCGCTGTTCGTGCTGACGTTGAGTGGCGGGCTCGTGTTCTCGTTTTCGCAGCGTGCGGGCGCCGTGCTTCACGACATGCACGTGTTCTGGTTCAGCGCGCTGCTCAGCGTGAGCCGCTGTGGTGATGCTTGTGCGGTCGATGCGCGAGGCAAGCCCACAGCGGTCGCTTCACTGCGTTACGGCGTACCAGCGGCGTTGGCGCGCGTGCTGCTGGGCCTCGTGTATTTCTTTCCTGGGCTGCACAACTTGCAGGACATGCGGCTCCATTGGCGATCGGCTGCGACCCTGATCGCGCAGCTGCACGCGCGCTGGTTCGAAGTCGGACGGGTGCCGTTGTTGCGTGTCGATCACTTCCCGGTGCTGTGCGTGGTCGGCGCGTGGCTCGTCATTGCGTTCCAGTTGTCGTTCATTGGGCTCGCGCAATGCCGAAAAACGCGCCGGCTCGCCGCGGCGGCGGGTCTAGCGTTTCATTTCGGTCTGGGAGCGCTGCTGTTCGGCTACGCCTCGAACCTGTGGGCCTGCTACGTGATCTTGTCGCCGCTCGGTGCGCGCGCGGTTACGTTGCGCCAGCGCGTGAAAACACAGCGCCGTGGCCGTGCGGCACTGCCGATTGCCGCGCTGTGCGTGGGCAGCGCGCTCGTGCTCGCCGAAGGCTATGCGGGCGCGCTCGGTACAACGGAATCCTGGCCGTTTGCGTGCTATCCGACGTTCGCACAAGGTTCCTCCAGCACTCACCCCGACTTGCAATTCGAGCTGCGCAGCGCGGACGGCCGCGTGCACACATTCACGGGTCACGAGCATCAGCCACGCACGCCGTTCGAGTGGCGGCGCGTGCTGTACCTAGCCAATGCCTACGCATCACCAGCAACCGAAGCCGCGTTGCTCGACTTACTCAGCACCATGGCCGCGCGCGCCGGCGTCCCGCTGCACGGCGCGACGCGCTTTGCCATCTTCCGCACCGAGCTCGCCATCGCCCCCGAAGTCTGGGGCGCGCCACCCGTGGGCCGCACCAAGTTGTGGCAACTGAGCTGCGAGCCGAGCGCGCGGAGTGAGCCATCGGTGGCGCTAAACCCGCAGTGTCGCGCGCTTACGGGCGAGTGACGCTCACTGTGTCGCAACCGCGTTTTCTCGCCATTTCTCCCGCCTGCCGCACCATCGCTGCCGCCATGTAAGCCTTCCCAAAGTGGCGTCGAGCGTGCAGCAGATTGTGAGCCCGACAGCGAAGTCGCAAATTGACGGCAGTCGACGCGCCGCCGACTGCCCATGGCTGAGCGTGATCCAGCTCGAGGAATATGCGCACATTGCAGCGTCGGCCATCTGCCGAAACGAACGCACAGCGCCCTTGATCGCGAACATAAACGTCTCGCGCGACGGCCGCTGGAACGTGACGTGAGCGCTCACCGCCACACTCGCCAGGCGAGTGGACAGCGCTCTCCGCGGCCGGACTCTGCGCGGCCGGACCTTCTGCGCTGCTTCGAGTGCGACGTGGCTTTCGCCCTACCGCAAAGCGCTTCTTCTCTGCATTCAGGATGAAGGCCTTCAGCGCGAGCTTCATGAGCTCCGCCATGTTGCCCGTCGGCAGCCGATGACTCGCGAGCGCGCGTGCCGCCTCCAGCAGATCTCGAAACTCGCCATCTGCCGTAAAGTGTACGCCATAGCGATCGACGGAGAGCGGCTCGATGCGTGCCTTCGCTGCTGGGGTCGCGAGAGCAGCCGGCTGCGCGTTGGCTGGAGGCAGTGGTAAATTGTTCGTCAATTCTCGCGATTTTGCGCCCGATGACGTCGGCCCCTCCGTGCTGCCAAGGCCCCCCCCGCGCTTACCGGCAACCTCCGCATCGACTCCCGCACATCCGGTTTCGGAAACCGCGCCGCCAAAATCTCCTCCACCTGCTGCCGCTTCTGGCCACCGCACGCACCGAACAGCTCCGCAGCGTTCTCTTGATTCAGGTACGGGTTGAGGGTGCACAGGATCGAGAGATTCAATTCACCCCGCGCAACAGCCGCAAACACCTCGGGGAATCGTCGCCCGACTCGAGCCGCCGTAATGCGCCGCCCCGCAGACGATTCACTCAAGCCCAGCGACTCCGTGCAGTAAGCGAACAGCGACGGAAACCCCAGCTCGAGATACAGCTTCCGCTCATCCAGCTCTGCCAAGTGCGCCAGCAAGTCCGACGTCAGCTCGTTCTCCTGCTGCACGAGCACCTTCAACGCCGCCAACAGTTGTTCGTTCCCCAGTCGCCCCAAACAATATCGACCCTTCATGCTTTCTGAATATCACGAGCTTTTTGCCGCCTCACAATCAGGCGCACAGCCGTTTTCAGCCCTCAAACGCGTTTCGTCTCGAACCCTACGCCGATCGCCTCGCAACGTGCCATTGCCGCGCCGCACAGTGCCGTACTCCGACGATCGCTCCCTTCGAGCTCCCGCGCCGAAATAAACCCGTCAACAAGATTCAGATAAAAAATTAGATCAAAACTCAACCCCACCCCAACACCTCAGCCCCGGAACAGAAACGAGCGGGTGAGTAAGGGGATGCGCAAC
>FSWQ01003219.1_pt1 | contig 11784 bp, 11 predicted proteins | sample 1637691 | NCBI WGS metagenome assembly FSWQ01 (sample SAMEA3914814, study PRJEB12502) | metagenome | biome: forest; material: soil | place: USA | collected 2011-09-16 | depth 0.1 m | reverse complement strand
GCTTGCCCGCGCATCGCGGTGAGGAGGTCTCGGCCGAGGTGGCGGACGGTCCGCGCTCGGTGATCTTCGATCAAGCGGAGAATCGCCTGCACACGGCTGCGGCCATTCTGTATTCGCTACTCGAGGGCAAGCTCGAAGGCGCCAAGCGCTGAGTTCGTCGGCCGTCGGGACGGCTTCGAATCCACTCGCACGCCGCTTTTCGCCTCAAGATCGGCGGAAACCGACCGTACCTAGCGACTGGATGTCCATCGCCGGCGACCTTTTGACGACCGCGACCCCGGCGCGGCTGCTGTGTCGGCGCGGGACCTGGGTGCTGGAGTTGGTGCGCCTAGTGGCGGTGGATCGGAACGTGTTCCAGCCGCGGGTTCAGCGCTTGGAAGGGGCCGAAGCGGTGCTTCAGCATCTGAAGCGCTCGGGCGACAATCCCGCGCTGGCCGCCGCGGCGAGCCAATTGATGCGCAACTCGCGCGCGGACGAGGAGCGCGCCTTCGACGCGGTCGACGGCGACTGGGTGCCCGGCGAAATCAGCTCGCGGCGCGACAGCACTCGGCCCAGCGCGCCGCCGCCGGGAGCGGGCAATGCCGCCGAGGTCGCCGAGTTGCGCGCCGAGCTGCTCGTCTTGCGCGCCGCGCATGAGCGCTTGCGCGAGCGCGTGCAGCGGCTCGAAGCGCAGCTGCATACGGGCGGCCGCGCGCGTGATGTGCTGTCGATCCCACCCACGCCGTCCTTCGTCATGCCCAAAGCGTCGGAAGTGCCGCAAGTGGCGCCCCTCGTTGGCTCGGCTTCGTCGTCGCTGCCGGCTCGAGCGCCGGGGCCTTCGTCGTTGCCGGTGCAGGAGGCAGTGCCGTCGGTGCCGGCGCAGGCGAGCGCGACGCGGGCTTCTTCCGCCACGTCGTCGCTTGCTCCCGCGGGCTTGACCTTACCGACCGTCGCCGCCGTGAACGCGAGTTTGCAGGCGCTGATCGGGGACGGCGTGAACGCGCAGCAGAAAGAGCCGGTGACGTTTGCGCCGAACGCGCTCGGGCCGTGCTGGGTCTCGCGCCTGATCGACGACGAGGGACGCGACGTCGGCGCGATCGTGACCGACCGCGCCGCCACGCTGAGCCTGGGCGGCGCGCTGATCGCATTGCCGGAATCCGAACTCGAGGCGCAACGAGCCCTGGGCACGCCGAGTGAAGACGTGATCGGTGCCATGAGTGAAGTCGCGAACAACCTGTGCGAGACCATCAATCAGAGCGCGGGTGCCACCCAGGTGCGCGTCAAGCCGATCGAACCGCTCGCTCCGGGCCTGCTCGATTGGGTCGAGAAGGCCGGTGGAAGTCTGGAGCTCGAGCTCAGCTCGGGGCTCGGTCGCTTATTCTTGTTCGCGCGCTGAAACGGCGGGAATACCTGCGACGGGCCCGCGGCGAGGGGGCGGGGGACGGCGCGCGGGGACGCGCACTCGCTCGGTGCGCGGAATGCGCACGCCGCCGCCCGTGACCGGGATGCGATACACGGCTTGCTCGCGGATCTTGGTCGAACGAAGGCCGTTCGCTTCACGGATCGCGTGCACGCTGCTGCCGTACTTTTTGGCGATCATGGCCAGCGTCTCGTTCTTCTTGGCCTTGTGAGTCAAGTACTGCTCAGGAGCTTTGACGAGCTTGTGACGCGCGAGCGCCGGGTAGCAACGGCGCGCGGTCTCTTGCGCGATCGGGTTGAAGAAGCGTAAATGCAAGTGCGTGGCGTGCCCCGGTGCGTGGCGGATGATGGCGCGCGCGGCACCCTTGCCCTGAAAGATCTGATCCAACCAAGCCGGATCTTCACCGATGAACAGCGCGTACTGTTTCAACGGTACTTGCAAGCCCTGATCGAGCAAGATCAAGTCGATGTCCGTCTTTGCGATCAGCGCACGGACGAACGCCCAAAGTCTCGGAAAGTCCAAGTTCTCGAGCGTGCCGCGCGCATACCAGCGCGTCCCGTCTCGATAGTAAAAGCTGATGTCGAGATCTCGACCGGCTTGATGACTGATGTGCGGACGCAATGGACCGCCGTGACGGGCGCCGATGTCGCCCAGAGCGAGCGGTGGTGTGTCGGGAAATTCGTCGTGCACGGCTTGCACCGCCGTGTTCAGGTAATTCAACGTCTCCTGCGTTCCCCAGGCGTCGCCCGGGCTGACCAGCGTGTACAGCGGGGAAGCGACCGCCTGCACGCCGTTGACCAAGCCGCCCGCATTGGGCGTGCCCACCGACATCGGTCCGAGTGACGCCAGATCGCTCACGACGGCTTGCTCGATGCGCTCGTCGGACCAGCCGTCGAGCGGGTGAGGAACGGTGGCTCCCGACGCGGGCTCTGCGACTTCACCATCGTCGGGGTGCTCGTCGTTGCTTTCGTCGTCGTGGTCGGTATCGCCGGAGTCGTCGAGCGCGGGCTCGTTGCTCGCCGACTCGCTGCTCGTGACGCCGCGTGAGCTCGCCGGAGTGGCATCACTGGCCGGCGCGGGGCCGACTCGAGGCGTCGGGACAGCGCGATGCGCGCACGCGCCGCAGCCGAGCAGCAGCGCGAGCAGTGTGCACGGCCGCGCGATCACAGAGCCGAGCGGTACCATTCGAGGGTGTGCCGCAGGCCCTCGGCGATCAGCAAGGGCTGCCCGATGGCGTGCTGGAAGCGCGCTGGGTCGAGCACCGATCGACCGATGTCTCCCGCGCGCGGCGGAGTAAATACGGTGCGTGGCTCGACGCCCGCGACCTTGCTGATCTGCGTTGCCAACTCCAGCGTGGACACGTTGTGCCCGGTGCACACGTTCATCACGCGTTCGGGGAGGGTGCCCGCGAGGGCCGCAAGGTTGGCTCGCGCGGCATCGCCCACGTACGCGTAGTCGCGCACGCAGCCCGGATCTCCTTGGCGCAGCATCCCGTTGACGCGCAGGGTGCCGCCGCTCAGCACGGTATCGAAGAAGATTGCGACCACGCCCGCTTCACCGTGGGGATCTTGGCGAGGACCGTAGATGTTGGCGTAGCGCAGCACCACGCTGTCCAGGCCGTGGTGCGTGCGGTACACCTCCAAGAGTTGCTCGAAGGCAAGCTTGTGGATCGCATACGGGCTGATCGGAGCGGGCCGCCACGCTTCATCGGCGCGTTGCCCCTCCGGCACCTCACCGCAGATGGCGCCGCCCGTACTGGCGAACACGACCCGCTTGACCTGGTGCGCGACGCACGCATCCAGCAAATTGATGCCGCCCAAGATGTTGACCTCGCCATCGAGGTACGGCTCGCGCACGCTGACCGCGACGCTGATCTGCGCGCCTTGATGGCTCACGAGCTCGGGCTGGAAGTCACGCACGACCTCCAGCACGGCGGCGCGATTGCGCAGATCCACTTCGAATAGCGGCACGGAGGCGGGGACGTTCGAGCGCTTGCCAGAGCTCAGATTGTCCAACACGGCGACGGAGTGCCCTGCCGCGACGGCTCCTTCGACCACGTGACTGCCGATGAAACCCGCACCGCCGCTGACCAGAACTCGCATCGGCACCTCATATAGCCGAGATGCCCGGCGCTGCAAGGCGCGCGCCCGGGCAACCACTGCCTCGACGCGCGCGCTTCAACGGCGCGCGCCAGTCGCTATCGCGAGACCCTCAGGGCTTGGGATCTTTTCCGCCGGGCGGCTTGGGATCTTTCGGCGGAGGTGGCGGCTTCGGGTCCTTGCCCCCGGGCGGCTTGGGATCTTTTCCGCCGGGCGGACTCGGGTCCTGCGGCGGGTGATCGGCAAATTGCTTGGCCTTCAAAATCTCGCCCTGGGCGCGGACCAAGAGGCCGATGGCTTCCAGTCGATGGCCACCGAATTCTCGCTTGGGGTCAGGATTCTCGGCCGCCTTCAAGGCCGAGACGGCCTGCGTAATGAGGTTCGTGGCCGCGTCGAGCTTCGAGTCTGCGGCGTAGGCGGCGCCCGCAAAAAAGGCGCCGGCGAGGCTCAGGGCGCCCGCAACCAACACCGCAGATCGCTTAATGGACGTATTTTGCATCGAAAAAAATTCCCTCCGGAAAAGGTGAGCGAATGATACCGAGCTTACGCAGCAAGGCCGCATTTCTTCCCAAACCAGGAATCCTGGAATGCGCGTTCGGCCGCGTCGTCGGGCGAGATTTGAGCTAGTGGGTAGCGGCGTGAGCCACACCTACACCTCGCCCGATACGCTTGGTCCCGATCCACTGTCGATTTTCGAAGCATGGTTCGCCGAAGCGCGCGCGCTCGACCCGCGCTTCGCCGACGCCATGACGCTCGCGACCGCGACCTTGGACGGTCGCCCTTCGGCGCGTACCGTCTTGTACAAGGGCTTGCACGAGGGCGCGGTGTGCTTCGTGAGCAACTATGAGAGCCGTAAAGGGCAAGAGCTTTCGCAAAATCCGCACGCGGCGTTGGTCTTTTTCTGGGCCGGCTTGAACCGGCAAGTGCGCTTCGAGGGCCGCGCTGTGCCTGCCTCGAGCGCGTGGTCCGATCGCTATTTCGCTGCGCGCGCTCGCTCCAGTCAGATCGGGGCGTGGGCCTCGGCACAGAGTCAGGTGATCGCGTCGCGCGACGTGCTCGAGGCGCGCATCGCCGAGGTGGAGGCTCGCTTCGACGGGCAGCCCGTGGCGCGCCCGCCCTTCTGGGGCGGCTTTCGCTTGGTTCCGGAGCGTGTCGAGTTTTGGCTCGGCCAAGACGCGCGTTTGCACGATCGCCATCTGTACACGCGGGGCGACGGCGACTGGGCGCAGAGTCGCCTCTCGCCGTAACAGGCGCTCATTCCTCGAGCGTGCGGCGTGGGCGCAAACTGCGTTCGATCGCGGCGGCGAACTCGGCGGGCGGTGTGCAGAACACGGCCTGATGTCCCGCGCCTTCGGAGCGCAACCCCGTGGGCATTTCCGGGCAGTCGTTTTTCTTGAGGAACTCCTGCAGATGGCGCAAGAAATGCGCGGCCGTGCCGTCCGCCCGCGGCCCAAAAAAATCCCACAAGAAGCTCTTCATGCTCGCGCGGCTCGTGTCAGGTCGCGAAATACAAAACGCCGATCAAAATCGACCAGACCACACCCAAGTAGTCCCAGTATTGCACGCACAGCTTCACGCCCTCGTGATTGGAACTCGAATACTCTCGCCGCCGCGCCTTACCGAGCACGATACACAGCGGCACGAAGCCGCCCAGCACGTGCACGGCGTGCAGCCCGGTCAACATGTAGAACGTGAATGCGTACAAAGTGCGCGCGTCCGTGGCCACTGCGGCCGCGTACATCGAGCGCCAATTGTTCATTTGCCCGACGACGAATGCCACGCCGAGGAGCAGCGCGATGCTCAGCCCGCGCTGCAAGGCGTCGAAGCGATTCTGACGCACGGCGCGTAGCGCGTAGTGCATCGAGGCGCTCAGACTGGCGATCAGGATCGAGCTCGCGATCAAACCGAGCGGGAGCCCGGGCATGGACGCCGTCTTCCACACGGCGTTCTGGTGGCGCGTGATCAGGTAGCCGACGACGCTGGCCCCGAAGAACATGCTGAGCGTGCCGAACAGCACGAGCATCGCCAATTGTTTCGGCGAAATGCCGCTTCCGTGAGCGCTCGTCGTGGCGGTGGATTGGGGCTCGGTCATATTTCTAGATGCGTCTCGAGCCGTAAAACGTTTCCGGTGCCGTGACAACGGTGGCCGCGCTGAATATGCTTGCCGCGCCCTTCAACGCTTTCACCCTCGCGCCCGCATCCGGGTGCGCTGAATGACCCATCTGCCCCATTTAGCCCGGCGTCCGTCCCCTGCGAACCGAGCTTTCTTCCCAGCACGCGAATAGCCCGTTGAATTTCCGCGGTTTACTAGCGCTGCTGGTCAGCTCGGGGGTGGGCGCGGCTTGCTGCATGGTGGGCGCGGACGCCTGCGTGCGTTCCGGTTGGGAGTACTTCTCGGCGGCGCGCCACGTCGCCGCATCGCTCGGCTTGTACGCGATGGTCGGCGTGCTGCTCGGGCTGCTCGCGACTTGCCTGCTCTGGCTGGAATGGCGCGTGCTCGGCCGCCGCTTGTCGGAGCAGCCCGAGCACGCGCGGCGGGCGCTGCTGGCGCGGGCCGCGTTGTACGGCGCGGTGGGCGCGCTTTCGAGCATGAGCACGGCCATCTTTACGTTCAGCGGGGAGCACGTCGCGCGCACCGTCGCGCGCACGCTCGGGCCGATCGTGTTCATGGCGTGCGCGGGCCTTGCCACCGCCAGCGGCGCGGCCCTCTTGCTGTGGTCGCTCGCCTGCTTGCGCGCGGGCAAACGCCGTTCGTTTTGGCTGCTCGTGCTCTCGTTCGCGGTCTTGGGTACGGTCGTGGTTTGGATCGACCTCACTCAATACGTCTCGCTGTATTCGCGCATTCACACCATCTTGGAGCTGGCCTCGGCGCTGATTCTGGGAGCCGTGTTCGCGCTCGCGCTGCATGCCGGAACGCTGGCGTCGCCGCGCGCCCAGCGCCTCGTGCGCGCGGCATCCGTGCTGGGCTTCGGCTGGCTCGTGCTGTTCGTGTGCGTGCCGCGCATTCGCCTGCGCATCGACGATTGGCTGCGTCACGTGTGGCTTGAGGAAGCGTACGTGGGGCGGGTGCTGCGACGAGAGCAGATCGCCGAAGCGTTCCTCAGGGCGCCGCTGCATTGGCAAGGGCTCTATCTTTCACGGGTGGAGCGCGTGCGTGAGCGCTTCCCGCTCGGCGCGCCCCTGACGGCGCCCGAGTGGCTCGACCCGCCGCCCGAAGAGCCGGCGTTCGCCTCGCAGATCGAGTCCCTACGCGAGCCGAAGCGCGGCTACAACGTGATCGTCTACTACGTGGACACGCTGCGCAACGACGTGGCGCGCGATCCCAAAGTGATGCCGAATTTGGCTCGCTTCGCCGAAACCTCGCTCGATTTTCGACGCGCTTATGCGGCGGGGTCCGACACGCTGCGCTCATTGCCCGCGATCACGGGCGGCAACTACGACGTGTCGTCGACGCCGGACAACGACATCCTGCGCGTCGCCAAGCGCGCGCACTACGACCGACAGCTCGTGATCGCCAAATCCGCGCGCGAATTCATCGGCAAGCTGCGCCCGGAGTTTCACTTCGACCGCACCGTCGATGTCGAAGACTACCCGAAGGAAATGCAAGTCTGGGGTTACGGCGCTCAACAGAGCACGGCGCGCCCGTTGGTCGACCGCGCGATCGACTTCTTGAGCTCTCGCGTCCACACCACGAAGCCCTTCTTGCTCTGGCTATTCAACTTCGATCAGCACAATTGGCACGAGCTGGAGACACCGTACGTCGAGCAGTTGGCCGCCGCGCACCACATTGCGATTGAAGGGGGCGGGCAAGGCGCCTGGCGCTACCGCGCGATCGCCGCTGGCATCGACGCCGAGTTCGGTCGGCTCGTGAAGGAGCTCGAGAAGCGAAAGCTGCTGGACGATACGGTGGTACTGTTCGTGTCCGATCACGGCGAAGCCTTGGGTCAAAACGGCTTCTGGGTACACTCGGTGTTTCTATGGGACCAATTGATCCGTGTGCCGCTGATCGTACACGCGCCGGGCGTGGCTGCGCGGCGCATCGACAGCCGAGTTTCGCTGGTCGACGTCGCGCCGACGCTCGCGCGCTACATGGTGCCCACGCCGTCGCTTGCGGGCTATCAGGGCGAAGATCTGTTGGGTTACGCCGTGCCGAATCGTCCCGCGCGCCGCTTGCCCTTGCTGCTCACGGCCGCATCCAAAGACGTGCTCGTGCGGGTAGGCATGCTCGATCCCGTCCAGGATTGGAAGCTCGTGCTGTCTTTCGAGGCGGCCCTGCCCGAGCTGTACGATCTGAGCGACAGCGTTCCCGACGACGAGAACTTGGCCGACGCCCACCCCAAAACGACGCTTTCGATGCTGCGCGCGTTGTCTCGGTCACCCGTGTTTCCGCGCAACGCCGACGACTTCGATCTGCGGGACACCAAAGAGCAGCGCGCGCAATGGGCCACCGAAGCCGCGGTGCCGGTCAAGAATTGAGCCGCGTTCACAGGGCGAGCAAGCGCGCCAGCGCGTGCGCGGCTTCCTCGCGCACGAAGGGATCGGCGTCGTGCTCGCTCGCGCAGTGCAAGGCTTGCAGCGCGTCCGGCTTGGCGGCGGTGCCGATTTCGCCGAGGGCCCAGGCCGCGTGTCCGCGTACGAGCGCGCTCGTGTGCGCCGACACGGCGCGCGCCAGTGGGATCACGGCTCGTGAGTCTTTGCTGTTGCCGAGCGCAATGGCGGCGTTGCGCGCAAGCTGAGCGCGATGGGTGCGCCGCAGGGCCGAGCCCTTGACCAATTGCCGGTAGCGCGCCGAGCCCAACTCGAGGAGATCGATCAGGTCGGGGGCGTCCAAGTTCGAACGCGGCGCGAACTCCGGCGCAGAGGGCTTGTGCTCGGCGCTGGCGTTGAACGGGCACACGTCTTGGCACACGTCGCAGCCGAACACGCGTCGCCCGATGAGCGGCCGAAGTTCACGCGGGATGGGCTCGCTCGACTCGATGGTCAGGTAAGAAATGCAACGGCGCGCGTCGATCACGTGGTCGCCCACGATCGCGCCCGTGGGGCAGGCGTCCAAACACAGCCGACACGAACCGCAGCGCGCGGCGATGGGCGCGTCCGCCGCGATCTCCGCGTCGATCAAGAGCTCCCCGAGCATCACGTAGCTGCCGACACCGGGGATGATGGTCATCGTCGATTTGGCGGCAAAGCCGAGGCCGGCGCGCTCCGCCGCCGCGCGCTCGAGCAATGGCGCCGTGTCCACGCAGTGTCTCGCGAGCACAGGCCGTCCGAGCAGATTGGCCACCGCGTCGGCCAGCAGCCGGAGCTTCTTGCGCATCACGTCGTGGTAGTCTTCTCCTCGGGCGTAGCGCGCAATGACGCCGGTCAACGGCGGCCCTTCGGCGCTCGCGCGCAGTGGCAAGAGGTCGGGCGTGGCGGGGTAGGCGAGGGCGACGGCGATCAGCGTCTTGGCCTCGGACAACAAGCGACGCGGATCGTGGCGTGGTCCCTCGTCCAAGTAGGCCATCTGCGCGTGGCGACCGGCGGCGAGCCACGCCGCTAAGCGCTCCTTACCGAGCTCGAGCGGATCGACCGCGGCAAACCCGACGCGCACGAAACCCAGCGCCTGGCCTGCCGCCCGGACGCGCGCGGCCAGCTCGACGGCCGAAAGGGCCCGCTCTTCAGCGTCGCTTTTCGGATGATGGACGCGCGCGCCATCCGAGCCGTGGGCTTCACTGAGGGGCTGAGAGCTGAGTTCTGACGGCACTTTGACGGCTCGGGAATATCTAGCGCGGCTCCGGGGTCCCAGGCGACGGCAGAGTGTGGTAACGGCGGGTCCCGGCACGGGCTATGGGCCCGGCCGCAGCATCTTCGGTAAACCCGTGATCGAGATCCAGGAACTTTACAAGTACTACGGCGATCGCCGCGCGATAGGTCCGCTCTCCACTAGCATCGCGCAGGGCGAAGTGGTCGGGCTACTCGGCCTAAACGGCGCCGGAAAAACCACCACTTTGCGCATCTTGGCCTGCGATCTGCTGCCGACCAGCGGCAGCGTCAAGGTTGCCGGCTTCGACGTCGTCGAACGCCCGGACGAGGTCCGCGCCAAAATCGGCTACCTGCCGGACCGCCCGCCGCTGTACGACGACATGACCGTCAGCGAGTACCTCGGCTACGCCGCGCGCTTGCGCAACGTGCCCAGCGCCCAGTTGAAGAAGCGCGTCGCCGACGTGGCAGAGCTGACCGAGATCGGCGATGTACAAAATCAGCTGATCGGCTCGCTGTCGCACGGCTTCAAGCAGCGCGTGGGCATCGCTCAATCGATCGTGCACGGCCCGGAGCTGGTCGTCCTGGACGAGCCCATCTCGGGCTTGGATCCCGTGCAGATCATGGAAATGCGCGAGCTCGTGCGCGGCTTGCGCGGCGCGCACACGGTGGTCGTATCGAGCCACATCTTGACCGAGATCAGCGAGACCTGTGATCGCATCCTGGTGATCAACGACGGCAAAATCGCCTGGTCCGGGACCGAGACCGAGCTCAGCGCGACGCTCAAACAGGGCATGCGCATCGGGCTCACGGTGCGCGCCCCGGGTGCGGCCGCGAGCGTGGCCGTGGACAAGGCGCGCGCCGCGCTGTCCGGGCTCGAGGGCGTGCGTGAAGTCGAGGTCCTGGAACCCGCGGAGGCCGGCGAGGGCATCGCGTCGCTGCGCGTGGCCGTCAGCAGAGACGTGCGCGAGCGCGTCGGGCAAAGCTTGGTGCAGGCGGGCCTGGGCATCTTGGAGCTTTCGCGCGAAAAGGAATTGGAGAGCATGTTCTTGGAGCTGCTCGGCGAAGGCGCCGCGGAGCCCGGCCGCAAACGCCGCAAAAAGAAGCAGGCCGAAGCCGAGTTGGCAAAGAGCGCCGCGGCCGAAAAGAGCGGGGAAGCGTCGTGACGCGCGCGCTGACCATCGCTCGTCGCGAGCTGTACGCGTACCTGCGGTCACCGATCGGTTCGGCGATCATTGCGGGCGCGCTGCTGCTCGACGGCCTGTTGTTCTACTTCGACGGCCTCGATCCGAAGCGGCTCTCGGCGCAGCTCTTGACGCAGTTTTTCTATGACTCGTCGGCCGCGACCATGATCGCAGGCGTGATGCTGTCGATGCGCTTGCTCGCAGAAGAGCGCCAGACCGGCACGATGGTCCTGCTCAACACGGCGCCGATCGCCGATCGGGACATCGTGCTCGGCAAGTTCATCTCGTCGTTCGGCATGCTGACGGTGATGAACTTGCTCACGTTCTATATGCCGCTGATGGTGTACCTGCGCGGCAAGGTGAGCGTGGGTCACATCGTCGTGGGCTACCTGGGTATGACGCTGCTCGGCTCCGCGGTGACGGCGATCGGCCTTTTTGCCTCTTCGCTGTCGCGCTCTCAGGTGGTGGCCGCGATCATCGGCGCGGTGCTCACGGGTTCTCTGATTCTGCTTTGGGTGGTGGCGCGCGCCGTCGACCCTCCGTTCAACACCTTTTTCTCGGGCTTGGCTCTGCACCACGAAAATTACCGCCCCTTCATGACGGGCACGTTGCAGCTCGATCACGTCGCGTATTACCTCATGGTCACCTACTTCTTCTTACTGGCTGCGACCAAAGTGCTGGAGGCTCGGCGGTGGCGTTGAACGAAGCTTCCGTCGCGGCGCGCGCCCGCCCGGCGCCCGCGTGGGTGTTCCCGCTGTATGCGGCCGGGCTGGCCCTGGTATTTTTGGGTCAACGCGTGCTCTCGGGTCTGGAGAAGGGCGGCGGTGCCGTCACTGCACTCGGCGCGCTGTGCGTGGTCGCCGCGACTGCGTTGCGCTTCTCACCTCGCTTCAAGACCGGCGGCGAGCGTCAATCGATCGAGTCGCTACTAGCCGTCTTGTCCTTGACGGGTCTGCTCGCGCTCGCGCTGTACTTCGCGACCACCGATGCGGGCTCTGCCAAGCTTGGCTTGGATAATCTGGCGGCGTCGAAGAAAGAGCACGTGCTCGGCGTGCTGCGCGTGCTTTGGATCGCGCTCGTGGCGGTCAGTTTGCTGCCCATGCTGTTCGCCGAGACCGCGCTCGGTCCGATGCGCCACGCCGAACGTCCGGAGAGCCGACGCGTGCGCGCGGCCGCGAGCGCAGGGCTGACCCTGGTGATCGCGGCGATTTACGGCGCCCTGTTCGTGTTCGCTGCCGGCGGCGTGTCGTGGAAGGCCGACTATTCGTATTTCAAGACCTCTCGCCCGAGCGAACCGACGCGCAAAATCGCGGCCAGCCTGGCCGAGCCGGTCAAAGTGGTCGCGTTCTTCCCGGACGTGAAT
>FSWQ01001148.1_pt1 | contig 11808 bp, 11 predicted proteins | sample 1637691 | NCBI WGS metagenome assembly FSWQ01 (sample SAMEA3914814, study PRJEB12502) | metagenome | biome: forest; material: soil | place: USA | collected 2011-09-16 | depth 0.1 m | reverse complement strand
GCGAGGCACGAAGATGACGGTTGCTCGAGGTGGCAGGCTCCCGGACGCGATTGATGCGGCGATGGAACGCCTCAACACCAGCGTCGATATCGATTGGGAACTGTGGCGCGAAGACATCGCGGGCTCGATTGCCCACGCTGAAGGCTTGGCGCGCGCTGGCGTGCTCAGTCGCGATGAGGCGCTCTCGATTGTCACCGGTTTGCAGCAGATCAAAGGCGAGATCGAGCGCGGTGAGTTCTTCTGGGATCGCAAAAAAGAAGACGTGCACATGAACATCGAAGCGCGGCTGACCGAGGTGGTCGGCCCCGTTGGTGGCAAGTTGCACACGGGCCGCTCGCGCAACGATCAAGTCGCGACTGATTTGCGTTTGTGGACACGCCGCCGTTGTGAAGAGGCAATCTTGGCGGTGGATGAGCTCGGCTCGGCGATCATGGATCGCGCGAGCTCCGAGATCGACTTGTTGATGCCCGCGTACACCCACCTGCAGCGTGCGCAACCCAGCCGTTTGTCGCATCACTTGCTGGCCTGGCAAGAGCTCCTGTTTCGAGATCGCGGTCGCCTGGCGGACGCGCTGGAGCGCCTGAATGAGTCGCCGCTCGGTGCGGGCGCCGTGGCTGGCAGCGGGTTTCCGCTCGATCGCGAAGGCGTGTCGCGCGCGCTCGGCTTTCGGCAACCGATGCAGAACTCGATTGATGCTACGGGTAGCCGTGATTTCTTGATGGAGGTGGCGTCTGCGCTGGCCATCTTGGGGGTGCATCTGTCACGCATTGGTGAAGAGATCGTGATCTGGTCGACCCAAGAGTTCGGCTTCATGACGCTCAGCGATGCGTTCTCGACCAGCTCGTCCATGATGCCGCAGAAGAAGAACCCGGACGTTGCCGAGCTCGTGCGCGGCAAGTGCGCGCGCCTGATCGGCTGCGTGACCACCCTGCTGGTGTTGGAGAAGAGCTTGGCGTTCGGCTACGGCCGCGATCTGCAAGAGGACAAGCGCCCGATCTTCGACGCCTTCGAATGTGCGCTCACCAGCGCGCGTGCGCTCACCGGCGCCATCGCCACTGCCACCTTCCACGGCGCGCGTATGAAAGCAGCGCTGGCCACCGGTCACCTGTGCGCGACGGATCTGGCTGATTTCTTGGTCCAACGCGGTTTGCCCTTCCGGGAGGCGCACCACGTGGTGGGCGCCATCGTGCGCGAAGCGGAAACCCGCAACGTGCAGATTGGCGAGCTGCCGGCGAGCGTGCTCGTCGCGGCCCATCCGTCGCTCACGGGGCCTGACCTCGCGCTGGCGCTCGATCCGGAAGCCGCGGTCGAACGCCGCTCGCTGGTTGGGGGCCCTGCAAAGAAGACCGTGCTGGCTGCGATCTCCACCGCGCGTTCGCGCTGGCCCACGTCACACTGATTCGCTCAGAGTCGCTCAGAGTCGCTCAGAAATGCAGCCCCATCTGGCTCTGCTTGGGGTTGTACACCACGCTCGTAACGGTGGGCGCGCCAGGACGGTCGAACGCACCGGTGCGCCATAGCACTAGCCCCGTGACTGCTAGCGCGCCGGCGCCGAGCGCGATGGCGTACGGCCAGATCACCTTTTTCGTTTCGGCATGCGCGGCCGGCGCTCCCCCGTGCTCCCAGATCACGACGTTGCCACAACTGCTGCGCTCGCACAGCGCCGCCTCGATACCGCCACCGAGGCGAGCGCGCGCGAGCACGTAGCTCTCGCAGCGCGCGTGCGTTGCGGGCACAGCGCGCCCGCCTTCGAAATGGCCGCCCTCGAGATCGTCGCTGCTGCAGGCGACCGTCTCGGGCACCGGCAGGCGCAGTTGCGCTTCGTTCGGCTCGACCTTTGCCCAGCCCGCCCAGAGCAAACGTCCGCCGCGCAGTACGCGCGCGTGGTGTTCGCCCGCGGCCGTTGTCAGGGGGTTCGCGCGCTCCACGCCATCCCACTCCAAGGTGTCAGTTGCTTCGAGCCCGGCGACGGTAACGGCTTGCGTGGGAGGCACTTCGAGAGCTTCTAGCGTTGCGCCCGGTGCGCGATCCGCGAACGGCGCCGCGCGCGGCCCCTCCAGTGCGGCGGCGCGTTTGCGTAGTGCGAGCGCCGCCTCCGCGCCTTCGGCCTCCGTGTTCTCTACGTCCGCTGAAAGCTCCAGCACTTCAGCCATCAACCAGGCTGACTGTGGCAACTCCGGGTGGTCACGCAGCAGGTGGTCAGCCCGCTCCAGCGCAGCCAGCGCACGATTTTGTTCGAGCGATGCGGTGCCATTGCGCGCCTCCTCCAGTGAGCTTTCGACTTCGGCCACCACGTCCGGCGCGTAGGCCGATGCACGAAATGCCGCTGCATTCTCGCGTGGCGCTTCCAATCGAAGTAGCCGACTGCGCGCAAACGCATCCACGTCTGCACGAAATGTAGGTAATGCGCCGACCGGACTCAGTGCGCCAAGTGAGGCAGAGGCTGAAAGCCAGACGAGAACGGCCGTTTGGCTCATAGATGCGCCATGATAGGCTAGAGCTTTCGAGTTTGCCGCACAATGTGAGGCAGAAGATGCGCCCTGCGGCGTGGAAGTACCGAGGAACCCGTGCAGCTTGATTTCGTGAACCGCGAGCTGACGATCAAGCTCGTTTACTACGGTCCCGCGCTCAGCGGTAAGACCACGAATCTGCAGGCGCTGCACAAAGCGGCTGAGCCGGGCGCGAGCGGGCGCTTGATGACGCTCGAGACCAAGGACGACCGCACGCTGTTCTTCGACCTTTTGCCGCTGACTTTTCGCAATCAGGGCAGCTTGGCCGTGCGCCTCAAGGTGTTCACGGTTCCCGGGCAGGTGATTCACGCCTCCACGCGCCGCTTGGTCGTGCAAGGCGCGGACGGCATCGCGTTCATTGCAGATTCACGTTCGAACGAGACTCAACACAATACAGAGTCGTTCATGGATCTGCGTGAGAACCTCAAGCAGCACGGCCTGACGCTGAAGCAGATGCCGCTGATCATTCAGTTCAACAAGCGTGATCTGCCGGACGTGCGCAGTGACGCTGAGATTGCCGAGCTGGCTTCCAAAGGTCGTGAACCGGTGTACTTGGCCGTGGCAACGCGCGGCATCGGCGTCGTGGAAAGCATGATTGGCTTGCTGCACCTGACCTGGAGTGCACTGGATGCCGAGCATGATTTGAACAAGAAGTTCGGCTTCGACTCGAAGGCGTTCCTCGCGCAAGTGGCTCAGAAGCTAGGCAACCCGAAGCCCATCCCGGAGATCTTGCAGGCTTGCGTGGGCGGCGCGTTGGACGTGTTACGGCCGGAGGCCGGCTGATGATTCCGCCCGCGAGCGCCAAGACTTTCGACGAGCTCACGCTCGGCCACGGCGTCAGTCTGGAAGACCTGATCGACCGCGACGCGCTGGGCGAGATGGTGAAGAGCTTCTATGATTTGTTCGGCGTGCCGCTGCGCATTTTCAGCGACGAAGGCAAGCTGCTTGGGGATTCGGCGGATCAGAACGCGTTGTACGCTTTTCTGAATTCTGCAAAGGGCGGGCGCGCCGCGCTGTCTGACGTTGCCGGCAAGGTGAAGAACCTAACGCTCGGTGAGGACGGCATGGCGAGCTACCCGTGCGCTACCGGCGAAAGCTACCTTGTCGCTGCGATTCAATACGACGGTAAGCGCATCGGACGCATGATCTTGGGGCCCTTCGTGCCGGCCAACCAAAATGAGCCGCCAGGCGCCTTGTTCGAGCTGGACAGCTCGCTGGATGCCCCGCGTTTACGCGAGCTGTACCGCGCCATGCCGCGCGCGGAGAGCGACTCCGTCGTAAAGCTCGCCAAGCACTTGAGTCGCACCTTGGATCTGCTGCTGTTCAGCGGGCACCGCGCGCTGCTCACCAGCAACATGCACTTGGCGTCCGTGCGCGAAAGCTTTCGAGAGCTGGAGGACAAGAACGAAAAGCTGCAAACGGCGTTCGACCGCTTGAAAGAGCTCGACCGGTTGAAGAGCAATTTCTTGGCCACCGTGTCGCACGAGCTGCGCACCCCGCTGACCTCGATCATCGGTTACAGCGAAATGCTGGTCGAGGGTTTGGCCGGCGAAATGTCCAAGGAACAGCACGAATTCGTGCAAACCATCCGGGACAAGGGTGAGCAGTTGCTGCAGCTGATCAAGGGGCTCCTGGATCTTTCGAAGCTCGAAAGCGGCACCATGAGTCTGCGCAAGAGCCAGACTGACATTCGCACCATCCTGCGTGACGTGGCGGGCACCATGACGCCCACCGCGCGCAAGAAGGACGTGGAGATCTTGGTGGAGACTGAAAACGGTCTGCCTTTGATTTGGGCGGACGCGGAGCGCTTGCGGCAGGTGTTCTTGAACCTCACGGAGAATGCGATCAAGTTCACGCCGCCCAATGGCCGCGTGACCTTGTCAGCCAAGATCACCGCCGTGGATACCGCGCGCCCGGATGACGCAGGCGGCGTGGTGATCTTGAGCGCGCGCCGCACGGCCGTCGAATTCCGAGTGGCAGACACCGGCATTGGTATTCCGGAGGCCGAGCGTGGTCGCGTCTTCGACGCGTTCTACCAGGTGGATTCTAGCTCCACACGCGAAGCGGGTGGCACGGGCCTCGGCTTGTCGATCGTGCGCCGCCTGATTGACGGGCACGACGGCACGGTGCGCATCACGGACAACACGCCCAAGGGCACGGTGTTCGTGGTCACCATTCCGGTAAAGCGCGCCACCATCAGCTGAAACGCGCCCCGCGTCGCGCGCGAGCTCGTGTACAATGCCGCGCTCATGCCAGGCTCTGGGCGCATTCGAGAATTTGCGGCAATCGCTCAGCTGGAGGCGATATTTCGCGCGCGCAGCCCGCTCGTCGAAGTCGGCATTGGCGATGACGCCGCGGTATTGAAGCCGGCGGGGCGCCTGGTCTGGACGGTCGACACTGCGGTCGAGCACGTGCACTTCGAGCGCCGCTGGCTGTCTTTGGCGGAGCTCGGCTGGCGTAGCTTTCAGGCGGCGGCCAGCGACGTATGCGCGATGGCCGGGCAGCCCACGGTCGCGCTCTCGAGCGTGATTTTCCCGGCTCAGTTGAGCGCGGCTCAGCTGACTCAGTTGGCACGCGGGCAGCGCGCTGCAGCGCGCTCGCTCGGCTGCCAGATCGTGGGTGGCAATCTCTCACGTGGCGCTCAGCTGAGCATCACGACCAGCGTGCTCGGCTCCGCGCCGCGCCCGCTCCTGCGCAGCGGTGCAAAGCCGGGCCACGAGCTGTGGCTGTTGGGTGAGCTGGGCCTTGCCGCAGCCGGGCTGCGCTTACTGCAGGCGGGCAAAGCGCGTGCGCGCTCCAGTGCGGCGCGGCGGGCTTTGCGCGCGTTTCGCAAACCGAGCGCGCAGCTTGCGGCGGGGCTTGCGTTGGCGCGCCGCGCGCACGCGGCGATCGACATCTCCGACGGCTTGGCGGGTGACGCGGCGCACCTCGCACAGGCCAGCCAAGTGCGCCTCGTGTTCGAGCTCGCCGCGCTCGAAGCCGCGCTGAGTCCAGCGCTCCGCACCGTGTCCGCGCAGTTACGGGTGTCGGCATTGGATCTGGCGCTGTACGGCGGTGAGGATTACGCCCTGCTCGCGGCAGGTCCCGCGCGTGCCCGGCCGGCGGGTGCCCGTGTGATCGGGGCCGTGGAGGCGGGCCAAGGCGTGTGGCTGGCGCGCGGCAAAGCGCGGGTGCGCGCCGGCGCTGGTTTCCAGCACTCCAGTGGACGGAAGCCCCGGAGCATGGGAGCTTAACGCCAGGTCCTGACCGGTCCGGGTTCCTCGGTTATCCAGTAACCCCGGCTAACTTCAGACATATTCGGTTATTAGGGTGAAGCTCCTCGTACTGGTTCCGCTGCTGCTGTCGCTGAGCGCCTGCTCCGCGAAGCAAATCAGCTCGTCCGACGCAAGCGCGGGCGCGCCGGGCAGCGGGCCGGACTACGACCCGAACCGAGTCAGCGTGCCGTTCTTGGTCGATGATCACTTCATCCCGAGCGGCTGCATGGGGGACTGCGCGCACAGCGTCGTGATTGACGGGGACTGCCCGGGGCGCGGCAGCAATGACGCGCAGGGTGAGTGCCACCACTTCATCTTCACGGCGGACACCAGCGCTGGCGCGCTCGGCTGGGCGGGCGTGCTCTGGCAAACCACGGAAAAGAATTGGGGCTCGCAGCCAGGGCGCGCGATCGACTCAGGCGCGACCTCGATGCACTTCTACGCCGCCGGCAAAGCCGGTGGGGAAGCGCTGAACATCCTCGTCGGCGGCATGGTGCCCGCTGACGCCGGGAAGGCCTGTGACGATGGCACGGTGTGCTCGAGCTTGGTGTGCCAAGCCGGCGCCTGCACTGAACCGCACCACGACACGTTGAACGCACTCAAGTCGATTCAACTGAGCACGGACTTCAGCGCGTTCGAAGTTCCCTTCGGCGACAACGGCTACGGCACTGAAGTGCTGAGCGGCTTCGGCTGGACCGCGCAAATGCCCAAGAACGTCACGCAGATTGAGTTCTACGTCGATGATCTCAGGTGGGAATGACGCGCTTCGTGGGCAGCGGCGACGGGTTGGCTCGTCGCTCTTCGTTTTTCGGCATTTTGGCGCTCTTTTGCGGGATTGCAGGCGGGTGCCGCCCGGCTGACGCGAGCTTGGGCGGCTCTTGGAGCTGTCCCGAATCGGATTCCGCGTCCTGTTTTTTTTTCGATAGCGCGTTACAGACGCAATCGACCGACAGCGCGGTGCGTTCGCTGTTCGACGCGCCACTGGATCCAGATCCCGCCAAAGCGCCGAGCATTGCCTATCCGTTGGACGAGACCACGGAGCCGTCCAACATTTACGATCTAGACATTCAGTGGCGGCGTCCGCGCAGCGCGCAGAAGCTGTTTCGGATCCGCATCGAGAGTACGGCGCTGCCTTATGGTCGGTACGACTTGTACACGCAGTGCTTTCCGAAGAACGACGGCTGTCACTACAGCGTGCCGGAACAAGAGTGGTCCGCGAACGTTACCGAACGGCTCAAAGGCACGGACGCGCTGCTCACCGTGGCTGCGAGCGATGGCGAGGGCGGGCCAATTGCCGTGTCACCTGCGGTGCGCTTGCGGTTCACGTATGCGCCCGTGCCCGGTGGTTTGTATTACTGGTCGGCGCACCCGCCGAACACGCCACCAGGTACTCCTGATCAAGGCACCACGTTCCGTTTGGCCTTCGGCGCGCGCCGCGCTACGCCCTTCATTCGGCCGAATCAGGAGAACCCCAAGGCCTGTGAAGGCTGCCACTCGGTGAGCGGCGACGGCACCACGATCGCCTTCACGGCCACGGACACGCTGCTCTCCGGGGCGCAGTCCGGTAGCTTCATCGCAGAGCTCACCACCGCCCCGACGTTGCAGCCCGCGCCGTTCCCAGCTGGCGATCACGACAGCGCGATGATCGCGTTGAACTACACCGGCACTTTGGCGGTCGTCGGCTTCAACCACACGCTCGGTCTGCGTGACGTGAACACCGGCGTCACCGCGGCCATCCCGTCATCGCTCCTGGGTGATGAGGGCCACGGCTATTTCCCGGATTTTTCTCCGGACCAAAAGCACATCGTCGTCACGCTCTCTTCGGATCCGGATTCGCCCTGGGCCGTGCGTACCGGTTCGATCGCGACGCTCGATTTCGACGCGAGTAGCCGCACGTTCTCGGCAGCAAAGGTGCTCGTGCCGATGACCGACACGGAGTTCCACTATTACCCGAGCTGGTCCCCGGACAATCAGTGGATCGTGTTCGCCTCCGCGCCGCGCGTCTCGGGCAACATTAGCTACGACCAGCGGGATTCACGGCTGCGCCTGGCGCACTTTCCGGACGGGCGCGTGTATGATTTGGGCCGCGCCACCCAAGGCGTGGGCTTGAGCTCGACTCTCCCAAAGTTCGCCCCGCTGCCGACGGACGGCCACAATCAGCTGTTCATCACCTTCAACAGCAAGATGAGCTACGGCGTCGAAGTTTCAGACTCGCCCGCACAACTTTGGCTGTCCGTGCTCGACTTCGATCGCCTCCCAGACGATCCATCCAGCGCCCCAGTGTGGCTACCGTTCCAAACCTTCGGCCAAAAAAATCACCTGGCCTATTGGACCGACAAAGTCCGCTGCCGCAAAGATCACTCAGAGCCGGCGTGCGGTTCCGATGAAGTATGCAGCGACGACGGCGTCTGCTTCGTCCCGCCGAGGTAAAAAGAGGGTGGGGGGAGAGGGTTTGTTGGCTTCCCTGAGGAGAGGAAGAGGGAGAAGAGAAGTTTACGGCGCCGGGACTAGCGTCGAGATCTGCACGTAGTCGACTAGCATTTGCGCGGGAAACCGCGTCGCGGCGTTCGGGTCGCCGTCGTAGATGCCGCCTACGGCTAAGTTCAGGATCACGAACATCGGTTGGTCGAACTGCCAATCTAGGTAGATGTTTTTTAGACCTTCGGGTGTGCGCCAGGCATACGGTTTTTCGTCGACTAGCCAGCGCATGCCGTCAGCGGCCCACTCGAAGGCGAAGACGTGGAAGTCATCCGCGAAGGTGCCGGTTGGCAGCTTGTATTCAGCGCGCACTGGGCTGTTGTCCGAATAGCCCACGGCATGAAGACTACCGGCGACGGTGGTCGGGTCACTGCCTGCCATCTCGAGGATGTCCACCTCGCCGCACTTGGGCCAGTGCACGTCGTCGATGTTGCTGCCCAGTAGCCAGAATGCGGGCCACAGGCCTTTCCCGGCGGGTAGCTTGATGCGTGCTTCGATGCGCCCGTAGCGCGTATCCCAGTGGTGTTGTGTGTCCAGGCGGCCGGAGGTGTACGGCTGCGTGCTGGTGGCGCCGTTCGCGTCCACGAAGTACTCGCTCTGCGCCGTGATGACGAGGTTGCCGTTGCCGTCCAGCATCAGGTTGCTGGGGCGGCTGGTGTAGTACTCCAGCTCGTGGTTGTACGGCGCGCCGGTCACGAGCGGGGTCCAGGTGGAGGCATCAGTCCCGGTGCCGGGCATGCCCGTAAAATCCTCACGGTGAGCCACCTGCCAAGTGCCCTTGGGGCCGGCCCAAAAGTCCGCGCCGGCCTCCGCTGGAGGCGCGCTACACGCGCCTAGCGCCGTCAGCGCGGCGAGGCAGAGCGTGCCGAGCAGCGCTGACGCAAACGAACGCAAAGGCGACGCTCAGCGACCCGTGAGCGAGCGCACACGAGCTGAATACGGGCTGTCCGCGTGAGCCGCCAAGAAGCGGTCTGCGATCGCGCCGGCGGCGGCTGGGTTACCCGAGTTGATCAGCGCTTCGATGCGCACGACGGTGGCTTCTTGGGCGAGGCGGCCGTGCGGGAAGTGAACCTTGTACGCGTCCAACTCACGCAGTGCTTGCGCGGCGTTGCCGCCTGCCAGCGCGCCCTTGGCGCTGCGAATGGCCGCTACTTCGTCCGCGAGTGACGGCGCAGCGACGTTCTTCGAGGCGTCCGTACCGGCGCCATCAGCCAACGTGGGCAAATCTTCCAGCTTGGTGACGGGGGCGAGGGGCGCGGCTTCCGTGCTTGCGGGCGTTGCCGCAGGCGGCGTTGCGGGTGCCGCAGCCACTAGGGGCGCTGCTACCGGGATGCTCGGAGCTTTCGGTTGCAAGCTGAGGAACGCGACCACAGAGGCGCCAACGGCGACGACACCGGCGATGCCCCACTTCACGGCTGCGGAGCTGGCTGCGTTGCCCGTTGCAGTTTGCGCAGCACCAGAGGGCTCCGCGAGCGTGCCCGCGGCAATCCCCGCGCCCAGGCCTGCAAGGATGCGGCGACGGCTCTCACCGCTCGGGCCTTCGCTGCGCGCTAGACGCAGCAAGTTGGCTTCGAGCGGGTCTGTTCCTGGCTCATCGAGCAACCGATTAAGATCTTTCATCACACAGCTCCTCGCCTGAAATCATGCTTCGCCCGGTATCGGGTCACGGCATCCTGGAAGGCTTTTCGTGCGCGCCGTAGGCGCGAGCCAACCGTGCCAAGTGGGATCCCGATCGCATCGGCGATCTCGTAAACGGACATCTCTTCGATCTCGAACAGGACGAAAACGGCTCGCAGATCTTCCGGCATGCTCTCCATCACCTGGTCGAGCAAAGCGCGAGCGCGCAGTTGGTCAGCCAACTGATCCTGAGTAACGACCGGGTCTTCCGGAACATGCGCAAGATTCTCATACGCTTGTTTTCGGCGATGTATCGAGCGGCGTGCGTTGGCGGCAACACGCGCCGCCGTCGCGAACAAAAAGCTGCGTTCTTTGTCGACCGGAACTTCATCCAGTTTTTGCGCAGCAACCAGAAACACTTGTTGCGCGGCATCATCCGCATCCGCGGCGGGTACGCCGAAACGGCGCAGGCAACGCCACACGAAGTCCAAATGCGTGGTCGCGACACGGCGCAGGCGATCCGGATTTTCGACCGCGCGCACTTGCATCTCGAGCGGCAGATCCAAGCTGTCGTCGGACGTATCGTCCGCGGACTCCGGACCGGCGCTTACAGCTACACCCGAAGCCGGCGGGGGCTCGTACTCGCTGTCATTTGCCACTGCTTGTGCCCACGCCATCCCTCATGCGGTTTCCAAATCAGGCCCGCTTGATCACAAAAAATGCATGCCGACGGATAAGCCCAGCAAGTAGCCGAGCTGCTGTACCTGGTGCAACTCTCTAAATTTCCCGGTGTTCTCTTGTACGACATAGCGCTGCAGGAGCACGGGTGCACGCCCTCCGACGTTTGCCAGAAAAAATAGCGGTCCTGGGCCGTCTAGCCGCGCCCGAACACCTACATCGACCGCAGCCCAGGTTCGATCGACGCTGAACGCGGGCGTGATGTTGCGCCCAGTGGCGTGCACCTGACCGAGCTCGAAGCCCGCCTCTGCCCAAACTGAGAACGGTTCCAGATCGAACATTCGGTAACCCATGCCCAGGGAACCGGTCCAGTCCGAGAACTGCGTCTGGTGGTTGTGCTGCGGGGGCCCGTAAGCAAACCCCAGGTGCGTCTCGAATGGCGCCCAGTAGCTCGTGCCGAGCTCGGCGGTGCCTTCGACCTTTGGGAAAGGGGCCAGCGTATCGCCTACGCGCGCGCCGACGCCGAGCTCCAGCAGGGGGCGGCGCGGCTCGCGCTTGCTCGGCGGCGTGGTGAGGTCGTTGCCCAGCTTTGCGGGCGCGGGCTTGGGCGGTGCTGGCTTGGGCTTCGGCGCAGCGGTGGGCGGCGGGCTGGGCGCTGGCGCGGGCTGTGGTTCGGCGCCGAGTGCCTCCGGATCGACGGCGAGCGCGGTCGCCAGTGCCAACGCCGAGATGACCTCGTCGCACGTTGCGCCGGACACCATGCGTGTGGTCTTCACGCCGCGATCGTCGATCGTGAGCTCGCCGTGCACCACGTTGGCAGCGCGCGACACGTGAATGCCGAATTTACGCCGCTGCGCGCCGCCGTCATCGCTGACGATCTCGGCTTTGCTCGTGATCGCCTGAACTCGCTCGACGAACTTCGAGCGGTCAGGGCAGCCGGCACTGGGCTGGTAATCGAGCGCGATCGCTTCTTTGTCGGCGCGTGCGGGTGAAGCCATGCACAAGTACGCCGTGGTCAGCGCCGCGCACCACTTCACCCGATCCTTCACGCGCCCTCCGCTCACACAACACCTTCCCGCCCAATCATCGGGCGTTTTGGGGCTGGGGCCCCAAAACCTGAGGGAGGGGCCCCAACCAATTCACTTGGTTGGGGAGGGAGCTGAGCTCCCTGTTACAGACACGCGCTGGGCATGCCGACGCCGCGCAGCAGGCCTTGGAAGGCGCTAACGACGCCCGGGCCGCTCTTGCCTGCAGCAACCAAGCTGTTGCAG
>FSWQ01001523.1_pt1 | contig 11839 bp, 13 predicted proteins | sample 1637691 | NCBI WGS metagenome assembly FSWQ01 (sample SAMEA3914814, study PRJEB12502) | metagenome | biome: forest; material: soil | place: USA | collected 2011-09-16 | depth 0.1 m | reverse complement strand
GGCCATTCGCGGTGGGGGGGCCCTCGTAGAAGACGTACTTCTTCGCGGACGACTCATTGGCGGCCATGGCCTTTTCGAAAATGCCGCGCGCGCCCCACAGATCCAAAATTTGCTGCTCGTACTTCGGGAAGTCGAGCTCGGTCGGGACGGCTTGGAACAGCGGTTTCTTCATGACGTGCGGCCTGTTGCGAGGCGTATACCATACCCACGGCGGCCCGTTCTGCACGGCGCGAGCGGGCTTCAGACGCGCAAAATCGCCAGGGCGCTGAGCAACGGAGTCGGGTCGGCCGCAAGGGCCGCGCCGATCACGGCAACACCCGCGGCGCCGGCGTTGAGGCATGCTTCGGCAGTGCCGGCGTCGACTGCGCCCAACGCGAACAGCCCTCTGCCCTCTCGCGCTGCAGCCGCCCGCAACGCTGGCAGCCCCAGCGGCGGGCGACCCTTGCGCGCCTCGAAGATGGGCGACAGCAGCCGCGCGTCCAAAGCAGGCTCCGGTACTGCAGCTGCGTCATGGCAAGCCTGCGAGATGAACACGCCCGCACCGAGATAGCTCCGCGCGTCCCGAACCGTGAGCCCCGCTTCAGGCAGATGAAACCCCCAGCAACCAAACGCGCGCGCCAAATCAGCGCGATCCGCGACGCCGAAGCGCTGCTCTGCGGCGCCTGCCAATAGCGCTAGGCGCTCACCCAGCCGCCAGCGTGCCCGCAGCGAAAGCGTGTAGTCACGCAGCGTGAAGAGCACACTTCCCGCGCGCGCACGCCGTGCCAACTCGGCAAAGCGCGCCAGCATGAAGTCCGGCTCAGCGCGCGTCGCGTCCGTGAACACCATCAGGCGCGGCGCGGCGAGCAACGGCTCAGCCCTCGGCGCGTTTGGGGACCACGCGCAGCAACGCGAGCAAGGCGCTGACCGCGAGCGCAGCGCCGACCGTGTCCGCCACCCAGTCCCACGGATCCGCTGACCGGTAAGGCACGAAGGCCTGGCAGACCTCCAAGAGCGCGCCGACCGCAGACGAGCCCAGCGCCCCCAACCACAAGCATTTGAACAGCGATGGCTGTGCAACCAAAAAGCGCACCGCTCGCCCCAACAACAATGCGAGCCCGCCAAAGACGGCCGCATGTAGGAGTTTGTCCGTGGGCACGAACCCGACTTCCGGCAGCTCCCTCATGCGCGTCAGGCCGCCGTAAAAAATGGCCGCGGCATAGGCGACGGCCGGCAGCACCTGAAGCGAAAATGCGAGTCGGCGGCTCGCTGCAGAGTCGTAAGGAACGGTCACCAGTTAGTCTCGACGTGTGACGGCTAGCGTGGCACATTTTGGTGAACAGCGCGAAATGATGCACTCAGGGTCGCGCATTCACGGCTCCGCAGTCAAAACCATCGGCTTCTTGGTCGATTGGATCGACGGGGCATATCAAAACCAAATCCTGGATGGCGCCAGGGATGCAGCGCGTGACCGGCGCGTGCAACTGCTCTGCTTTTCCGGCGGTATTTTGGCGAGCGAAGCGCGCGGAGGCCAGCGGCGCAACGCCGCGTTCGAGCTCGCCAACCCGGAAAACGTGGACGGCCTGATCTTGATGAGTGGCACCATCGGCAATCAGATCGGTCAGAGCGGACTATTGACCTACGCCGAGCGCTTCGGGGATTTGCCGCGCGTCAGCGTCGCGGTCGAGCTGCCCGGCATGGCCAGCGTCATCGTCGACAATCGCACCGGCATCGAGAGCGCGATCACGCATTTGATTCGCGCACACTCATGCCAGCGCATCGCGTTCGTGCGCGGGCCCGAGCAAAATCCGGAAGCGGAGCTGCGCTATCAAGTGTACCGCTCCGTGCTGCTCAGCAACGGGCTCGCGTTCGACGAACGCCTAGTGACGAGCGGAGATTTCTTGCTGGAAAGTGGCCGCCGCGCCGTCACCGAACTGTTCGAGCGCCGCGGCGTGCAGCCCGATGCCATCGTTGCCGCGAACGACCAGATGGCGACCGGCATCCTGGAGGCGCTCGCGTTGCGCAAGCTCTCGGTTCCCAATGACGTCGCCGTGGTCGGCTTCGACGACATCGAGGAAGCGCGCTTCACCTCCCCGCCCCTGACCACCGTGCGCCAACCGCTGTACGAGCAAGGCCGAGAAGCCGTGCGCGTTTTGCTGAGCGAGCTATACGGCGGCGCGCGCGGCGAGTGCATCACCTTGCACACGGAGTTCATCGCACGCCGCTCTTGCCGCTGTTTTGGCGATCAATCACGCATTTCTCTGCCCGCACTGCCCAAGCGCGCCAGCTTCGAAGCGGCCTTGGTGGAGCGCCGGCAAATCGTGCTCGCGGATCTGGCGCGGGCCGCGCGGGGTGGGTTCGGGATCTTGGGCTCCGGTTGGGAGGCGCGTTTAATCAGTGCACTCACCAATGACCTACGCGGCGAATCAGACGCAGCCTTCGCGGCCAGTGTCGAGGAAGCGCTGCTCAAGCTGCTCGAGCAAAAGGCGGACTTCAATTCGTTCCACGACATGCTCAGCACTCTGCGCCGGCATTTGCTGGCGTGTTTGGAGGCTGACCCGGAGCGCCGCGCGCGTGCCGAAGACTTATTTCAACAAGCGCGCACGCTCGTCGGTCAAGTGAGCGAACGCGCACAGGCGCAGCAAAAGCTGGTCACTGCGCGCTGGTCCGGCGCGCTCGCGAACGCCGGCGCCGCGCTGCTTTCATGCGTGGAAATCAGCCAGTTGCAGCGCGCGGTCGCGGAGCATTTTCCAGGTCTCGGCGTGCGTAGTTGCTTCGTGTCTCTGTACGCCGAGCATCCGTCCGCGCCGAACTTGCTCGCCGTATCGTTCACGGAAGGGGCGGAGTTTCGGGGCTATGCCGCGGCCGCCGCGCGGCGTTCGGACCTGCCGCGCTGGCTGTTGGACGACGGCGTATCGGGCGCGTTCTACGTGGCCACGCTCTTCTCCGATGAGCGAGTGCTCGGCTACGCCCTGCTGGACTTGGGCGCGCGTGAGGGCATCGTGTACGAAGCGCTGCGCGAATTCCTGAGCGCGACCGTGCGCAACATTGCCCTCAATGCGCGTTCACGCCAAACGGACGCGCCGCCAGCGCTGCCCTCCGCGCCACCCCCCGCCTGAGCGGGACTCAAAGCGACGCGGTTTCCTCGAGCTCACGACCGCGTGTTTCGGGCAGCACTAGCCAGATCACGACCAAGGCAAATAGCGGGAAAATGGCGGTAGCGCTGAGCGTTGGGCCCCAACCGTACACGGGCACCAGCGCCGTGACCACGGTTGGCGACAGGCAATAACCAATGCGACCGATCAAGTTGTTCGACCAGGCGAAGGCCGCGCCGCGATACTGCGTGGGGAACAGCTCCGTAGTGAACGCGTTGAGCACCGTGAGCACCGTGTTCACGCCCAGCACTGCAAACACCAGCGCCACGGTCAGCATCGCGGCGCTGTGCGCTGTGTACGCGCCAATCACCCCGCCCACTGTGGCCGCGTAAATCAGCGTTGCGCCGATTTTACGACCCACTACGTCCAGCAGCTTGCCGGCCGCAAAGGCCAGCGGCATGGAAGCCAATGCCGCCAACTTCACGGCATTGCCCACTTGAGCGTCCGTCATGCCGCGTTCGGAGACGGCAAATTCCTTCCAGAACGTGACGGCGTTTTGTGTGCACAGGTACGTCAGAAACCAGATCACCGCGAGTTGAATCACGCGCCGGCGGTGGCTCGTGCCCCAAACGGCAAACAGACTCTCTTGCTGTTCAGGCTTGGCTTGCTCGGTAAAACGGCCGGTTTCACGCAAGCCGCGCCGAGCAATGGCCAGGATCACGAGCGGCAGCAGGCTGACGAAGTACACGCTGCGCCAGCCGTACGCGGTGTGTAGCAAGACTGGCACCACGCCCGCGCACACGATCGCCCCGAAGCCGCCGGAGGCGCTAACGACGCCGATCACCGTGCCTCGACCATCAGCCGGAAACTCTTCCGCGGCGATCACCATGCTGGTCGACCACTCAGCAATCAGGAAGATGCGCGCCACCATTTGCAGCACCGCGAACACGTACACGTTGGGCGATAGCCCAGACAAGAACGTGAACAGCGTGTAACCAACGATGGTCGCGGTCAGCACGGGCTTCCGGCCCCAACGGTCGGCCTTGCGCGCCAGCGCGAACGCCAGAATCGTCCCGCAATTGATGAAGCCGACGAGCGTACCGCTCCAAGCCACGCCCACGTGCAAATCAGCCCGTAAATTGGGCAAAATCTGGGTCAGCGCGAAGAAGTCATAGGCCTCGAAGAAGCTCGCCACGCTGAGAAAGACGAGTAAGCGGCGCTGGTAGCTGGAAAGCTTGGAAGAGCCGGGCGCAGACCCGCCAGTGCTCGGCGCGGGACTCAGGCTCATTCGATCAGTCCGGCTTCGGGGCTCGAGGCGTTGGCGTACAGCCGCTTGGGCATGCGCCCCGCCAAGAACGCCTTGCGCCCGGCGATCACGCCGTCACGCATGGCCTCGGCCATCAGCACCGGCTTCTTGGCGTGCGCGATGGCGGTGTTCAGCAAGATGCCGTGACAGCCGAGCTCCATCGCCACGGCGGCATCACTCGCGGTACCAACGCCTGCATCCACGATCACCGGCACCTTCGCGTGCTCCAAAATAATCCGCAAATTGTAGGGATTTCGGATACCCAAGCCGGAGCCAATCGGAGCCGCCAAGGGCATCACCGCGGCGCAGCCCAGGTCTTCCAGCTTGCGACACACGATCGGATCGTCGATGCAGTACGGCAGCACGGTGAAGCCTTCCTTCACCAAGATCTTGGCGGCTTCCAGCGTTTGCTCGTTGTCCGGGTAGAGCGTCTTCGGATCGCCAATGACCTCCAGCTTCACGAGGTCCGCGATGCCCAGCTCGCGCGCGAGACGCAGCGTTCGCACGGCCTCGTCCGCTGTGTAACAGCCGGCGGTGTTGGGCAAGATGGTCCAGCGCTTGCTGAGCAACAAGCTCATCAGCGAGCCTGAGCTGCGATCCTTGAGGTCGACGCGCCGCAGCGCGACCGTGACCACCTCCGTGCCCGAGGCGGTGAGCGCCTCCGCTGTTTCCTCAACGCTTTGGTACTTGCCGGTGCCGACGAAGAGCCGGGACTGGAACACGTGCGAGCCGATTTTCAGGCCATCTTGCTCGGTCATGGGGCTTTCGTTAGCGCTGCCCACGGCGCGCGGCAACGCCAAAGCGCGCTACACTCCGCCGCGATGAGCGACTGGCCGAGCGACGTCTCGATTCACCCAACCGCCTGCGTGGACGCGGGCAGCGTGATCGGCGGCGGCACCAAGATTTGGCATTTTTCGCATATCATGGCCGGAGCCGTGATCGGCCAAGCGTGCAACATTGGACAGAACGTGTTCATCGCGGCGGGCGCCAAAGTCGGCAATCACGTCAAGATCCAGAACAACGTGTCCGTGTATGACGGCGTGCAGCTGGACGACGAGGTCTTTTGCGGGCCGTCGTGCGTGTTCACGAACGTCAAGAATCCGCGCTCGGAGCTGTCACGTCGCGCGGAGTTCGTCGTCACCCGTGTGCGCCGCGGCGCGACGTTGGGCGCAAACGCGACCATCGTGTGCGGAGCCGATCTCGGCCGTTACACGCTGGTTGGGGCCGGCGCAGTGGTCAGCGGTCAGCACCCCGATTACGCATTGTTGCTGGGCGTTCCGGCGCGCCAAACCGGCTGGGTGAGCCGGCACGGGCAACGTTTGGAAGCGCGGGATGGCGACGGAAACCTACTATGCCCAGAGAGCGGTTTTCGTTACCGTGAGGGCCCGAACGGCACCCTCGCCTGCCTGGATCACCCCGAAGACCTGCCCCTGCCTTGAAGACTCCCCCGCAGACCGCGCGGCTGCAGCGCCCCGAGCCTAACGTTCCGTTCTTCGATTCGACGGCGCAAACTTCCGAGCTGCTGGACGAAATTCGACCAGCGATGGAGCGCGTGATCCAGTCCCAGCGCTTCATCTTGGGTGAAGAAGTGGCGGCGTTCGAGCGCGAGATCGCCGCGTACCTGGGCGTGCGGCATGCGGTCGGCGTTTCGTCGTGCACGGATGCCCTGACGCTTTCTTTGGCCGCGCTTGGCATCGGCGCGGGGGATGAAGTGATCACCACGCCGTACACGTTCTTCGCGACCACGGGCGCGATCCTGCGCGTGGGCGCCACGCCGGTTTTCGCGGACATCGAGCCCGGCACGTTCAATCTCGATCCGAAACGCGCAGCGGCGGTCGTGAGCGCGCGCACACGCGCCATTTTACCGGTGCATTTGTTCGGGCAAGCCGCCGACATGGGCGCCCTGAGCGCGTTGGCCAAAAGCGCGGCCGTGCCGCTGATCGAAGACGCGGCCCAGGCGTTGGGCGCAACGTGCCAAAGCGGGCGCCTCGGTGCGCTCGGTGATTTCGGGTGCTTCAGCTTTTTCCCCACCAAGAATTTGGGGGCGTTCGGGGACGGCGGGCTGGTCACCAGCAACGACGATCGCCTCGCGGAGTTGGCGCGCTCGCTGCGCGGCCATGGCTTCGGCGCCAAGCACCACAGCTTGCGACTCGGCGGCAACTACCGCCTGGACGCCCTACAGGCCGCGGTCCTGCGCGTCAAATTGCCGTACTTGGAAGGCTTCAACGCGCGCCGGCGCAAGAACGCCCAACACTATTGGGAGACCGTGAAACAGCACGCTGAGCTGCTGCGGCTGCCGAGTGAAGCGCCAGGGCGGCACCACGTGTATCACCAGTTCGTCGTGCGCAGCACGCGGCGCGAAGCGCTGGCCGCGCACCTCGCCGAGCGTGGCATTCGCACCGAGCACTATTACCCGGTCCCGATTCACTTGCAGCAAGCGTGCGCTCACCTCGGTCACCGCGCGGGGGATTTTCCGGAGGCGGAAGCAGCGGCGCGCGAGTCGCTCGCGCTACCGATCTTTCCGGAGCTCGAGGACTGGATGCTGAACGCCGTCTCGAGCGCGCTCAATTCTTTCGCCTAGCCCGACAGGCGCAGCGCTCACTCAGGCGCCGTCGAACACGAACACACCCGGGGCCAGCACGCGCGCCGCCTTGCCCAGCGCGCGCACCAGCGGAACTTCACTGCGTGCCACGAGCAGCGCGCCGCCTGGGGTCAGCGCATGGAGCAGGCTTTCTACGACCTTCGCGCGCGCCTGTTCGCCGAAGTAAATCAGCATGTTCTTGCACACGATGATCTCGTATTGGCCAGGCGGCAGCCCGTTCATCACGTCCCGCGTGAGGAAGCTCACTTGCGAGCGCAGGCGCAGCGCCACGCCTAGAGCGTCACGGCCGGCGGAGGCCAGGTACTTCGCCTGCAGCGCGGCGGGCAGATCGCTCACGCTGCTCGTCGGGTAAACGCCGCTACGCGCGACCGTCAGCGCTGCCTCACTTCGATCCATCCCCACGACGCGAAAGCCGTCCTCGAACAAGGCGCTGTCTTGATCCAACAGCATGCCGAGCGTGTACGCTTCTTCACCAGTTGAGCAGCCCACGGAGAGTGCGCGCACGCGCTCCACGCGCAGCGTTGGCAGCACCAAAGTCTGCAACGCTTGCCACTGCGCTGGGTCGCGAAAAAAGCGCGTCTCGCCGACGCGGAGCGTGTCTGCGATCTCGGCCAGCAACTTCGGTTCGCTCTCCAAGCCCTCGGCGACGTGCATCGGATCTTGCGCGCGCTGTTTTGCGATGCCTTCGAGCAGCGCAAACAGTCGTTGCTCCATCCAACCTGGCCGCTCGCTGCCGCGGCCGCCCACGCCATGCGCGCGCTCCAGCAGGTCGAAGACCCGCGCGATCGCCAGGCGATTCGAGCTCATTCTGCGGCGGTTGTGCCGGCCAAAGACGACAGATCGGGCGCGCCGAGCAGGCTCGTGACATCCAGCACCGCGCATGGCGGTGACGTCGGAATGACCCCCACGACGAACCCGCGAATCGCAGGCGAAAGCGAGCTAGGCGAGGTCGTAAGCCCTGTGAGGGGCACGTCCAAAAGACCGAGCAAGGCATCTACGCGTAAACCGGCGCGGCGTTTCGAGCCGGACACTTCACGCACGACCACGATGCGCGCGTCAGCGTGCTTACTGGGTTCGGACTCCGTGCCGAGCAGCACGGGTAAATCCAAGATCGGCAAGACCTCCCCGCGCAGATTGATGATGCCCGCCAGCGCGCTCGGGGCATGGAACACGCGCGTGACCGCGCGCACGCCTATTACCTCTTGCACGTTCTCCAGTGGCAGTCCGTAAGTCGCGGAACCAACGCTGACGCACATGCAGCGGCTCCGGCTCGCTGCTTCGTGCGAGCCGTCAGCCTCTACCGTACGCGCTGAATCAACCACGCGCTTATGCGAAGCCGGCTTTGCGCGAGGTCGCGGTCGGGCCTTCGATGGCGCCCGCGTACACGTCACTCAGGGCCAGCAGGTACAGCTCGCCGCGATTGGTGCGGGCGTGCACGAGCTTGCCGTCGATACGCATGGCTTCGACGCGACCCACGGTCAGCCCTGCCCCACCATAGGCGACGTACAGGGTGAACAGGCGGCCGTCAGCGGCGGCTACCCAGCCTTTGTCGTCCTTCTTCGCTTCAGCGGCGCTGAGCAGCGCGGTCAGGTGCTCTTCGGTCATATCGCTAAAGTTTTTCTTTTCCGGCCCGAAGTCAAGGCGGGGACGCTTTTCTCGTTGAGGCGCGGGCAAGTCGCTCTACTGTGACCCGGTGTCAGGAACCGTGAGCGCGGAGGAACCGAGCAAAAACGGCGCTCTTGCCGCGTCGGCCGCGCCCCGCGACGAGAAAGCCGACGGGCCGCACATCGAAGTCCGCTCGCTGCAAAAGGCGTTCGGTGACACCAAAGTGCTCACTGACGTGAACATGAGCATCGGTCGCGGGCACATTGCCGTGATCATCGGCGGCTCCGGTGCGGGCAAGACCACTCTGCTGCGCATCCTGATCGGCCTCGAGCGTCCCACGTCAGGCTCCGTTACGGTGAGCGGCCAAGACATCGCCCGCTTGAACGACCGCGAGCTGAACCGAATGCGCCGCAAATTCGGGATGGTCTTTCAGTATTCCGCGCTGCTGGATTCGATGAACGTCATGGACAACGTGGCCTTCCCGATGCGCGAGCACACGGACCTGTCGGACAAAGAAATCCGGCAGCAAGTCACCGCGAAGCTGAACGCGCTCGGGCTGGAGAATGTGGAGAAGCGCTTTCCGAGTCAGCTCTCCGGCGGCATGCGCAAACGCGTCGCCTTGGCGCGCGCGCTGATGCTCGAACCGGAAATCATCATGTACGACGAGCCGACCAGCGGCCTCGACCCGGTCACGAGCCGCTTGGTCGACGACCTGATCGTCGACACGCGTAAGAACTTCGGCGTGACGAGCGTGATCATCTCTCACGATATGGTCGGCGCGTTGCAGATCGCCGACGAAATCTATCTATTATCCAAAGGCAGCATCGTTGCTTCCGGCTCGCCCAGCGAGCTCATGAAGGGCAACAACGAGCTCCTGCACCAATTCCTCGAATCCAGCGGCGTGACGGATATGTCCAAAGCCATCGCGCGCGGCGCCGGTGACGCGCGGGCGCTCGACAAACAACACGAGCACGACCGCAAAGCAGCCAAGCTCGTCGAGGAAAACCCGAAGAAGAGCGATTGAAGCGGGTGACGGATGGGACTATTACGGTGCCCCAATGTCTTCCAGCTCCCGCACCTTCCTCGTCACTGGCGCTGCCGGTTTCATCGGTAGCCACACCGCGATTCGCCTACTGGAGCGAGGCGAGCACGTGGTCGGCCTCGACAACGTGAACGACTACTACGACCAATCGCGGAAACGCGCGAACTTGGAGGAGGTGCGGCGCGTCGCCGCGAGCAGCGGCCAGTTCACCTTCGTGGAAGAGGACATCCGCAACCGTAGCGTGGTCACGGAGCTGTTCAAGCAGCACCAGTTCAGCGGCGTGGCGCACCTCGCGGCCATGGCGGGCGTGCGCATCTCCGTCGAAGATCCGTGGCTTTATTACGACACCAACCTGACCGGCACGCTCAACCTTTTGGATGCGGCACACAAGTTCAACAACCCGAACTTCGTGCTCGCATCCACCTCCTCCGCATACGGGAACACCAAGCTGGTCCCGTTCATCGAGACGGACACGGCAGATCGCCCGCTCGCGCCCTACCCCGCGAGCAAGCGCGCCGCGGAAATGCTCGGCCACTCCTATCATCACATTCAAGGCATGGACTTCACCGCGTTGCGCTTCTTCACGGTGTACGGCCCGCGCGGGCGGCCGGACATGATGGCGTACAAGATCTTCGACGCCATGCGCACCGACGTGCCCATGCCGCTCTTCAACGGCGGCAACATGTACCGGGATTGGACGTTCGTGGACGACATCGTCTCGGGCGTCGTCGCAGCAGTCGACAAGCGTCTTGGCTACGAAGTGATCAACATCGGCCGCGGCGAACCGGTGCTGCTGGCTGACTTCGTCAAATCACTCGAGGCCTTGGCAGGCAAGAAGGCGCCCCTCGTCTCCGAACCGATGATGCGCGCGGACGTCGCGTACACGTACGCCAACATCGACAAAGCGCGAGAGCTACTGGGCTACGCACCGACGGTATCCGTGGAGGACGGCGTGCGGCGGTTTTATGAGTGGTACAAGGCGGCGGTGGGGGATCCGGCCAAGTAGGCGTCGGTAAAGTCTGGAGACGCACCGGGGTTGCCCCGAGCTTGGCCTACCGCGTCCCGACCACACGGAACATGGACGTAGCCGCATATCGCTACGGCTCACGCGCCATTTCAGGCGAAAACCTGTGCAGCCTCGTCGAGGCGGAGCGCGGAATAGCCCGTCTTACGCAGCAGGTCGATCACGGCTCCGAACGCATCAAGCTTGCGCGCGAGCGGAATGCGCACGTCCGGCTGAGCGGCAGCCACCTCGAGCGGAACATCCTTGGCTTCGAGAAAATCGATCCCGTGGAGCTCGAGGTTAACGAACGTCGATCCGATCAGGGTTCGGGTGAGCAACCGAGCCGCGCTCGGCCCCAGAAGCGACAGCGCAGTGCCGATGAAGGGCGCACGCAGCGGACCAGCGACTTGAATTGGCATTTCCAGCAGGCCGTTGCCGGGAACCCAGTAGGGTGCACCGATTCGATACGGCACACTCGGTGCGCGCAGCACGCGCGGCGTATCTAGGATCGCGTGCGAACGCTGATGGACCAGCTTCATCCGTAGCAACCGAGCCGCCTTGGCGGCGAAATACGGCGGGCACGGAAACACCGAAGAGTCGTAGCTCAAGCCACATGCCCGGACGATCCCCAAGAGCTCGTCCGTTACCGTGTAACCAGGCGCGCGAAAGCCGGTCGGGGTGACGCCCAGCACAGCCTTCACGGACGCGTTGGCGTCGCTCACTTGCCGCTCTTGTTCGACCTGACTGCGCCGCGTCAGATCATACAAGTGATCGAGCGAATGGTTGCCGATCTCATGACCGTCGGAGACCAGCTCGCGCAGCCCCCGTGCATTGTCCGGACGATCGAGGTCACGCGCGATGACGAACAACGTGAGCGGCAACGCGAGGTCCGCGGCAAACCGACGAATGCGGCCAAGCGCGACATCATAAACCGGGTGTCGTTGGGGGTCCGACCGAAGGCCGTGAATCTGCGAGTAACAGCCGATCTCGTCAAGATCGATGGACACCGAGCACAATCGCACTCGCACCGTATAGCAGCCAACGGCTGGCCAGGACAGAACGGCGAAGGGAAGAAAGCGCTAGTGTCCTGCGAAGGGCGCCCCGACGCGCTCGGCAAAGTAGCGCCCGTGCAAGAGCGCTGCATCAGCTGCGATATCCAAACGCGCGCGCATGTAATCACGGTCAAAGGGCGTCTGGGCGTGCAGGC
>FSWQ01001850.1_pt1 | contig 11845 bp, 8 predicted proteins | sample 1637691 | NCBI WGS metagenome assembly FSWQ01 (sample SAMEA3914814, study PRJEB12502) | metagenome | biome: forest; material: soil | place: USA | collected 2011-09-16 | depth 0.1 m | reverse complement strand
GTATCCTTCCCGCACGCTGGGGCGTGGCGTGCGGCGCTGCGCGCGCACCGGAGAGCAGAGGAGGCGCGAGAATCAGTGCACGCGCCAGAAGCTCTTGCGCCCGCCAAAATTCCAAGACACTTTCCGCCCGCCATGGACAGCTCCGGTACGCACGACGCCAATCGCGCTTATTACGACGCCTTTTCCGCGGGCTATGAGGCCCATCGCGGCCCGAATGATCCGGGCGGCTATCACGACCTCTTGGACGAGCTGGAGTCGGAGTACGTGAAGCGTTACGGCTCGAATCGAGACGTGTTGGAGGTCGGCTGTGGGACGGGCCTCGTGCTGGAGCGCATTCGCCGTTTCGCGCGGGCCGCCACAGGCGTGGATCTTTCGCCGGGCATGCTCGAAAAAGCGCGAGCGCGTGGGCTGAACGTGGTCCTCGGCTCGGCGACTGCCCTGCCCTTCGAAGACGACCGCTTCGACGTGACGTGCTCGTTCAAAGTGTTGGCGCACGTGCCCGAGATCGAAAAAGCGCTCGCGGAAATGGTGCGCGTCACACGTCCGGGCGGCATCATTCTGGCGGAGTTTTACAACCCGTACAGCTTGCGCGGCCTGTTGAAGCGCTTCGGCCCCGCCGGGCGAATCGCTGCTTCGGCCAACGAAAGCCACGTCTACACGCGCTTTGATTCGCCGTTCGCCCTGCGCAAGTTGCTGCCCCCGGGCTGCGTGCTGGTCGGCGCGCGCGGTGTGCGCATCGTGACGCCAACGGCAAAAGTGATGCAAAACGCGCTCGGGCGCCGGCTGTTCCGCGCCGCGGAGCGCGCGCTGTGTGACTCACCGCTGCGCGTGTTCGCGGGCTTCTACGTGGCCGCGATCGAAAAACGCGGTTAGCGCGCGTCGCGTTTAGAAGCGCCCGCTGACGCCGAGCACGGCGCCGCCGGGTACTGGGATCGCGCTCGGCTCCACGTGCAGGAACGACGTCTGAGGCTTGAGCTCCGCAGGCAACGGCCTCTTGCGGGTCTGTCGCTGTTCGGGTGTGAACATGAGCTGAGCTTCGAGGATGCCGATCACCGACACGCTGAACCAGGCGTAGGACGAATACACGAGCGCGCTGTGCCAATCCTTCAGGCGGCTGGTATTGCTGGCCGCCGCTTGGTTTGTCTGACTAGTAGCGAGGATTAGGTGCGTGTCGACGCCCAGGGTGGTCAACGTGCTGGCGGCGAGCAAGACCTCACTCGTCAGGAACACGTAGCCCAGAGGCTTTTCGCCGTTTTGGAACTGCCCCACACCGAACGGCACCAGCGCGAGCCAGCGGGATTTCGGGGTGATCAGCGTCTCTTGTTGGGCAAGCCGTTCCAACCCGGCGACGCGCTGGCGCTCTTTGCGCGCGCGCTCCTCTTGTTGGCGGGCTTGTTCTTGGGCTTGTCTGACGCGCTCGTCCTCCGCCTTGCGGATGACATCGAACATGCCTTCGCGCACGCGTAGGAAGCGGTCGATCACCTGCGGCGGGAAAACCAAGCTGTCCGGCGGCTTCATCTGCGGGTTCACGCGAATCGCAGCGCGCAGCGGTTCGTCCGCTTGTTGATTCTGCCCAATGCCGATCAAACAAGCCGCGTGATAGATGCGTGCGCTCTCGACCACGTCCGGGTCATGCAGCGGGCGGGGGCTCTCCGCGCTCAACAGACGGCGGAAGGAGTCCGCGCACTCGCCGTACTTGCCGGCTTCGTACAGGCTGACCACGCGGGCGAGCTCAGCCGTGTCGTTGAGCCGCGGCGGTTCCGCGACCGCCGGAGCGTGAGCTGCTGGCGCGCTCTGGGCTCGGAGCGGTGACGCAACGAGCGCCACCATCAGCAAACCGAGACTCGAACAGATGCGCGACAGACTCATCCAGGGCCCCCGAGGCCTGGGAACTTATGACCCGGGGATAGAGAAGAGTCGACCGGGGCTGAGTGTCAGGTCAAACTCTTTTGGCGGCTGGCCGCTGGTGGGCGGGGGTAAAAGCGTGCAATGCGCGTGCAATGAGGCCGTCGCCATGCGGATTTTCTGCTGGCTGGGCGCATTGAACGAGCCCAGCTCCCCGCAGCTCACCGTGGTGCCCGGGCTGCCCTGGAAATCGATGATCGCGGGCTTGAACTCGATTGTCCCGCGCACCGTTTGAACCTCGGTCGGGTCATTCGGCCGGACGATGTTCACGGTCATGGTCTGCGGGGCGACGCAGCATTCCTCGTTCGGGGGCACGAATTCGAAGGTGTGCGGCCCTACCGTGAGCTCGTGCGGTGGTCCAAACCAGACGATCTCCTGACCGTCCACCTTGACGGTCGCGCTCTTGGGGCCGTCAACAAGCACACGCACGGTGGCGGTTTCTGTGACCGCGGACGCAGTAGGCGCTTGATGCACGTGGCCGACGCGGCGCGCGATTTCGGGCGTCACGCGGTGCGCCTCACCATGATCCAAAGCAGCGGGCGCGGCGAGCTCCGCACTGGGCAGCGGTTGCCCGAGGCCGAGCGCGGACGGAACCGCAGTCGGCGCGAGCTTGGCCGCACCACGTGCCGCGCGCCCGCGCCACCAAGCCAGCGCGCCCAGCACCACCGCAACGACCATGAGCGCCGCCAACAGCAGCACCCCCGCTCGCAGCAACGCGCGCCGCATGCGTTCGCCGCGTGCGATCTGCGCGACCTGCCTCAGTAGATCAGTATCAGAGGGACGGAAGGCAAGCGCGCGGTTGAACGCCGCGGCTGCGCCCATGAAATCTTTTTGGGCGCGTGCCGCGTTCGCGCGCTTCACCAGCTCAGCGACCAGGCGCGGCTCGTACTGCGCCTGATACGCCGCGGGATCGCGCAGGAACTCGAAGATCTCTCGACGCGGCTCAGTGAAACCGAGCTGCGTCAGCTCTGCCTTCAATGCGTCCGCGAGCACGCCCGCGCTTTGGTACCGCTCACTGGCGTCACGAGCCAAAGCCTTGCTCACGATTTGCGATAGACCCGAGCCGATGGTCGGACGAGCGCGATCCGCGGCGGTGAACGTGCCATCCAGCACGCGGCGCAGCACTTGCGCGGGGTTCTTGCCGTCGAACGGCAGCTTGCCCACGAGCGATTCGTAGAGCAGCACGCCCAGACCGAAGACGTCCGCGCAGGCACTGACGTCTCCGCCTTCGATCTGCTCGGGGGCCATGTGCGCGGGCGAGCCGAGCACTTGCCCGGTGGACGTAACACCCTGCACGTCCAGCAATTTGGCGATGCCGAAATCCGTGATCTTCACACGCGGAACGAGCGCTGCATCCGCGGACCCTTGCCCCTCCGTTGGCATGTCCACGAGCACATTCTCGGGTTTCATGTCGCGATGGATCACGCCCAGCCCGTGCGCGTGCTCGAGCGCGCCCGCAATTTCGACCGCGATCGCCGCGGCCACTTCAGCGGGCAGATGACCCTGCTTGGCGATCAACTGGCGCAGCGTGGTGCCGCGCACGAGCTCCTGAACCAGGTAGCGCTCGGGCTCGTCTGCGTCCGAGACGTCGTACACCTCGACGATGTTCGGGTGCTTTACCTTGGCGACCGCGCGCGCCTCGCTCACGAAGCGCGCGGCCACCTCTTTGTTCTCACGCAGGTGGTGATGGATGACCTTGACGGCCACCTCACGACCAAGCCGTTTGTCGCGGGCACGGTACACGGTGGCCATGCCGCCATGGCCAATCTCTTCGAGGAGCTCGTATTTTTCGAGCTCGGGGCTACGCCCGGAGAGCGCTGTTAACAGGGCACCCTCCGCCGCGCATCACAGGTCATGGAAGTTGCTCCACCCGAACAGCATTGGTCGCACCCCGAACACCCACGCGAGCACCATACACCATAACGTACCGTTCGCCCGACTTGACGAGGCCGTTATCCATCAAAATTTGACTGGTGTTTTGCACCTGCTCTTCCAGGTTGGGTGCACGCCCGACCAGGGCCCGCGGGTTCACACCCCAATACAGCGCCAAACGCCGTAGCGTGCGGTCGTCCGAGGAGAACGCCAGAATGGGCGCGCTGGGGCGGGCCTTCGAGACCAAACGAGCGGTCAGCCCGGACTCGGTCAGGGTCACGATCAGCTTGGCACCCACCTCACGGGCGATCCCGCACGCGGCGTGAGCGATTGAATCCGGCGTGGTGTGGTCCGGTTCGGAGGCAGCAGGCGCGAAGAAGCGGCTGGCCTCCGCTTGGCGGATGATGCGATCCATCATGCGACACGCTTGCAGCGGGAACTTGCCGCTAGCCGTTTCGGCCGAAAGCATCACGGCGTCCGCGTTGCCGAAAACGGCGTGCGCGACGTCACTCGCCTCAGCGCGCGTCGGCCGTGGCGAATCCACCATCGACTGCAGCATTTCGGTGGCCACGATCACGGGCTTCCGATGAATGCGACAGGTACCGATGATCTGCTTTTGAATCACGGGCACGGTCTCGGGCGGAAGCTCCACCCCGAGGTCACCGCGCGCGACCATCGCGGCATCCGCCGCGCGCACGATCGAATCCAGCCGTTCTACGGCGGATGGCGTTTCGATCTTGGCGATGATCGGCGTGGGACGGCCTTTACGCTCGCAGATCTCGCGCAGCTCTTGGATCTCTTCTGCGCGGCGCACGAAGGACAGCGCGATGTAATCGACGCCGAGCTCCAGCCCGTAGTCCAAGTCCTTCTTGTCCTTCTCCGTCAGCGCGGCCAAGCGCAGACCCGAGGAAGGCAAATTCACGCCCATACGCGGGCGCATCGGGCCGCCGTGCTCGACGCGACACTGCACGCGGTCCCCCACGATCGCGAGGACGCGTAGCTCCACCTGGCCGTCAGAGAGCAAAATGCGGTCGTCCACGCGCACGTCGTCTTTGAGTGGCGCGTAGTCGATGGAGATGGTGTGGTCGTCGCCCGTATCCCCGGCGATCAGATCGACCGTGTCGCCGTTGTTGAGCACGGCCGGGCCAATCTTGCCGGTGCGGATCTTCGGGCCGCACAAGTCCTGAAGCAGCGCCACGGGCTTGCCGAGGGCGAGGCTTTCGGCACGGATGAACTCCACCATGCGGCCGTGGTCAGCGTGCGTGCCGTGCGAGAAATTGAGCCGCGCGACATCCATGCCGGCCTCGATTAGCCCGCGAATAGCGTCGCGGGATTCGACGGCGGGACCAACGGTACAAACGATTTTTGCGCGGCGAGCGATCATTTATCTATAAATCCGGTCTGCTTGGTTGGTTGGTGCCGGCGACCGGCGGCCGGCGAGGGTCACGAGCAAGCTGGGCGCCAACACGGCAAGGCGCGGGGAGCATGCCACAGGCGGTGGCCGCCCGGGTAGGGCTGCGTTTCCGCGTTTGCGTCCGAGAAACGGCCTGGTAATGACGGAGCGATGTACGGTTTTCGACGCAACGCGCTAGGCCAAGCCTGCCTCGGGGAAACTCCCCTTCTCGATCTCATGGCCCAAGCAGGCCTGGAAACTCCGGTCTATTTCTACGATCTCGACGCGATCGGACACGAGGCCCGCGAGCTGATCGCGGGCTACGGCAGCGCACGTCACGTCGTTGCCTATGCAGTGAAGGCGAATTCCGCAGGTTCGGTCGTGCGCGTTTTGGCGGCGGAGGGCACCGGCGCAGACGTTGTGTCGGCAGCAGAGCTCGAGGTCGCGATGGCGTGCGGCATTCCCGCCGAGAAGATCGTCATGAGCGGCGTAGCAAAAAGGGACACGGAGCTCGACTTCGCGATCTCGTCACGGCTCTTGGCGATCCAAGCCGAGAGCGTGGAGGAACTGTCTCGGATTGCAACGCGCGCGCGCGCACTCGGACGGCAAGCGCGCGTCGCCTTCCGACTCAACCCCGGCGTGGAGATCGAATCGCATGCGCACATCTCCACTGGCCACGACAAAGCCAAGTTTGGCATCACGCGTGCGGACGTTGCGCGCGCGTTCGAAACGGTGGACGCCGCCGGCGATGCGCTCGTGGCCGTAGGACTCTCCACGCACATCGGTTCGATGCTGGGTGACGTCGCGCCGTATTTGCAGTCCGCACAGCACGTGTGCGACGTGGCGCGCGCGCGCCGCGCTCATAAGCCCGGCCTGGAATACGTGAACTTCGGCGGCGGTTTCGGCATCGACTACGGCGCCGGACAGCGCGCGCGACCGGCTGATTTTGCAAAATCCGCCGTGGCTCTGCTGGCTGAACAAGGCTTGGCGGATCTGATGTTGGTGGCCGAGCCCGGTCGTTCGATGGTGGGCGCGCACGGCGTGCTCGTGGCCAAAGTCGTGCAAAGCAAGGTCAGCGCCGAACACCAATGGGTGATGATCGACGCGGGCATGAATGATTTGCTGCGCCCCGCACTGTACGGCGCGAAGCACCGCATCGAGCCGCTCGAGCGTGAGCCCTCGGCTCCGGAGTGGCGCGTCGTGGGGCCGGTGTGCGAGAGCTCGGATGATTTTGGCGAGCACCCGCTCGGTGCCAGCGTGCCGGACAGCGTCGTGATTCGCGACGCCGGCGCCTATTCCTTCACGATGGCTAGTGAGTACAACGGACGCGCGCTCGCGGCCGAAGTGTTCGTGAAGCAAGGCGCCGTCGTGAGCACGAGCCCTAGCCCTGGCGCTGCGGCTTGGGTGAAGCGCCGCCTACAAGCCTGAACGCGCCGGCGCGGACAACGGCGTCAGCACGAACGCGTGCCAAGCAAGCGCAACGAACACGGCTTCCTCGCGCTCGCCGGCATCTGGGTAGCGGAGCGCGCCTCGGGCCTCCAGCCACGGCCCGGAGGCGCTGGAAAACAGCGGTAAACCGAAGCCGAGCCCTGCCTCGAAGCCACGCCCATTCTGGACTCGGGGCGCGTGCGGCGGCTCGTTGACCCAGAATGCGCCGAGCGATAGCGAACAGGAATCAAGCGTCAGATCCAGGAAGCTCGGGCCAGTTTCGTAGCCCTTGGCCCAGCGCGGGACGAACAGCGGGCGCAGATCCACGCCGACGCCGAAGAGAGAACGAGGCGCTTCACTGCCGGAGTGAACACGCCCTTCCAAGTAGATGCCGGCGATCGAAAAATAGTGCGCGGTGCCGCGCAGCGCGGGCGCGACGTGACCCGCCGACCCGAATTCCGCGCCCAATCCCAGGCCCAAATCCAAATCACCGTCCAGGCGATCGTACACGCCGTCACGAGCGCTCTCGCTGCGTTTCGCCGCGGCGCTGGGCGACGCTGACTCAGCCGCTGCGGCGCGCGAAAACAACACGCACGAGGCAGCGAGCAGGAAGGGCAGCGGGATTGCGAAACGGAGCAAGCCGAAGCTCATCTCAATCCTGCGCCAACCGAGCGATGATTTCGTCGCGCAGCTCGGCCGCAAAAATCAGCCGAATGCGCGACATGCGCTCGCCACGCAAGCGCCCCAACAAGAACGACACGTCCGCCAGCGCGCGCGTCTTGCCGCCCGGGAACATCACGGTCAACGGGTCGTGAATGTCGTCGAACGCGACCGTGGAAGCGGCGTCCAGCCCCACGTAAATCATCGGGTCGAGGCCGCGCCGTTCGGCCACGTCACGGGCGATGTCCAAAGCGCGAACGCGCGCGTCCGGCGTGGCGCGCTCATCGAAAAGCTCATATGTCTTGAACAATTTGCGCGCGTGAAAACGGCGCGTCAGGTCGGCCAACACCGGGTTCTTGGAGCTGCGCCAGGCGCTGAGCGCCACCCACAATGACGCGTCGTCCAGCTCTAGGTAGTCCGAAAGCGCGGCATCCCCACCCTGCGCGAGCGACACGATGGCGGCCGGAGTAGAGGGCAGGCGCTCGCCCTCTGCCAGCATTCTAGCGACTTCCGCGAAGATGCGGCCCATCATCCATTCGCTAGCGCGCTCGGTTTTGTGGAAATACACCTGTTGGAACATGAACAAGCGCGCGAGCACGAACGATTCGATGGCCGGAATGCCCTTGGCACCGTCGATTGCTAGTGGCGGTGCTTGGCCGGGCTCCGCGACGCCGAAGCACAGACTGCGTAGTAGCCAGTCCAAATCGAACGAGCCATAGCTGACGCCCGTGGCGTGCGCGTCACGTAGTAAGTAGTCGCAGCGGTCAACGTCGAACGTGCCGCTGACAGCGCGCGCCAAGAACGTCAGCTCATGACGGCCGTGCACCAAGTCCACTACGCGCTCCGGCAGCCCCGGATCGAAACGCTGCAGCACCGCGTGCACTTCCGTGCTCGGGTCGAGCACGATGCGCGTCGTCCAATCTTCGTGCTTGATGGAGTCCGGCAGGGCTTGCTCGAACAAGTGCGAGAACGGGCCGTGCCCCACGTCGTGAAGCAACGCGGCGGCCAGCGCGTCGCGAGCGCGTTCTGTCGTCAGTCGCTGCCAAAACGGCAAGCTGTCATGCAGGCCGCGTAGGCGCCGGATCAGCCGAGTCATCACGCACGAAGCCCCGATGGCGTGCGCGAAGCGCGTGTGGTCCGCACCGGGGTATGCCAGCGAGGCCAAACCCGTCTGGCGAATCCTGCGCAAGCGCTGCACCTCCGCGGTCTCTAGTAACGCAGGGATGATGGCTTCCTCGGGCGTCTCGAAGGAGACGAGGCCGTGGACGGGGTCGCGGAGAATCATGGGCGGCGCACTGTATCAAGATTGGACGCAGCCTTTCCCTGGTAAGCTGCCCGCCCGCAAAAAGCACGGCGAAACGGGCAAACTGGTGACGCAGGCTCGAGCCAGCCGCCAACGCCGAGGCCGCAATAGGATGAAATTGCAGGTGCTGTGGCTTTTTGGGGCTGGCGGGAACATCCGAAGCGCCACAGACGCTGTTCATGCGCGGGGCCAGGCGAGCGTGAGCGGGGGAGTAGCAGCCGAGTGGGATCGGAATCAGCGCACGGAGCGCGAGCACGTTCGGGACCGCGGCCAGGCGAATCAGGCGAATCGGCGAGAGAGACCGAGGAGGTCGGTAATCACCCAGAGGGCAGGCGCGAAGCGGCGTTCTCGTCCGTGCAAGTGCACGACATGTCTCGCGCGTCGCAGATCGATCGTTTCCCGGTACACTTTTTTGGAAAATCGCGATGTTCGCAAAATCGAAAGCGAGATCCCGGACACTCAACGGCGGCAGCCGCAATGGCGCCACGCCAACCATGCGCAACCATACGAGCGCATGCGCGATTCAGCGGGCCAGAGAACAGGCGAGAGCGACAGAAACGTTTCGAACTATTTGTGAGATGCAGGACATTTGTGAGATCGACGGCGCGCGCGAGAAGACCGCAGACGGCCGGCGTTTATCGTGCCAGTATTGGTTGAAGCTGGGGTCGTCTCGAGGGCAACACGGGAGAGGCGCGAACCAGCAAGCGGCGACCATGCACATGGCCGACGCTAGCGACTGCTACGAACGCGGACACGACGCGCAAGACTCGGTCAAGCAGATCAAGTCGACCGAGACCGACACCGAGAACGAGACACAGACCCGAACAAATGAACCCCGGCCGCCTGGACAGAAGGCGGTTTTCGCGGTTTGCTAGTGAGATCCCATGCCCTCTCGTAAAGACACTGAGTCCCACAGCATGGGAGCCATCCGCTTGGTGGACGTGTTGCGTCAGCTGCCTGAGCGTGAGCTCGGCTCCCTGATCGCCCGCCTCAAGATCCGGATTGACGAGGCCAAGCGCATCGACGTGCCGTCGCAAGTCGCGCGCATGCTGCTGCAGCTTCCGGAAATGCGTGACGCCAGCATCCTGCCTGGGCCCACGCGCGAGCTCCTGTTTCGCGTCGCGGAAGCGCGCGGCGTGCTGTACGCGCAAACCCTCCCCCCCGCGGTTGAGCCGCTCGTGGCGCGCGGCATCGTTTTCATCCGTGGTCGTGAGAAGGGTGTTGAGCTGCTGCTTCCCATCGCGCACATGATTCAGCTTCGCACTTGGGAGGGTGAAGACCCGCGCGGCGCGCGCGCGCTGCTCTCGCAGTTGCATCCGGACGTTGCCAGCAGCGTAGCCAGCCACTACCTGGGTCGCCCGGCTACGCCGCCCGTCGCGCTGTGCTTGGAGCCGGCGTGGGAAGTCTTCGCGGACGCCAAGCGCCTCGCGCGGGAAGTGGAAGAGCTCGCGCCGCTCGAGCGCAAGCTGCTGAACGCGATCGAAAAGGTCGGCGGCGAGGTCGATACTGAAGAGCTACTGGATCTGGAACGCGAACCCATGCGCCTGCGCGGTGCAACGGGCGCGACGCCCTCTCGGCGCGGCGTTGGTTTTGCGCTCGAGCGCCGCGGCTTCTTGATCCCGGTGCATCCGAATCGCCACGTAATTCCGAGTGAAGTCGTGGCCATCGTGGGTACGCAGCGGCGCGTCGAACGCGAAGCGCAACGCGGTGAAATCCGCAGCTTCGTGCTGGCGGAGGACCATGCGCCGCGGCGCGCACGCTTCGCGGAAGATCCCGCGCCGATTGCGCTGGCTATGGCGCTCGCCGTGCGTGACCCCTCGGTCGAAGTGCGAGCGGGAGTCGGCACGCCGCGCTCCTTGATCACCAAGTTCGCTTCGCGCTTCGGGCGCGACCCGGAAGTGGTGGCGTTGGTCGCTTCGCTCAGCCGCGCTATCGGGCTTTGGGATCCGTCTGCGGTGAGCACGGCCTCCCCGCCCGGTTCGCACAGCGTGGGTGAGCTCGGCAAAGCCTTGTTCGATGCCTGGCGCCGCGGTGGCGCCTGGGATGAAGCGCGCCCGGACGGTGAGGCCCTGCGCGTCACGGCTGACGCGCGTGAAACCAGCGCCGTCGGCGTGGTCCGTGAATTGGTGCTGGAGGCCCTGCAAGAGCTGGGTGATGGGCGTTGGGCTCCGTGGGAAGCCATCGCCGCTTACGTCCGCTCGGACGCGCGCGCGCCTGGCATCGCCCGTTTGATCGAGCGCTGGGCACAGCGCGCGGGCGTGGAGCCAATGACGCCGGCAGAGGTCGCGCGCCGCATCGCGCTCGAAACCCTACACGTGCTCGGCATCGTCGATCTCGGCGATCCAGAGGCGGATGACGCGGAGGCCATCGGGCCCACGTTGCGCATCACGCCGCGCGGCCGCGCATTCCTCGCGGAAAACCTGCCGGACTCACGGCGCACGGCGAGCTCGCCTACGGTCGCCGCAGTCGCAACCGCGAGCCGCTTCCTGGACACGCAGGCGTTGCGCGTCGGCGCTGCGGCAAGTGTCGGCAGCGTGATTGCGCTGGCTCCGTTCGTAGAAATTGGCGGCGTGACCGGCGCGGCACTCGACATCCTGATCACGCCTCAAGCGCTATCGCACGCGCTCAGCGCGGGCTTCGATGGCGAGATCATGCGCACCCGTTTGGAGGCGCTCGCGCCACTCCCGGACCCGATCGCGCGCACGCTCACGCAAGCCAGCACGGTCATCGGCCGCGCTGAGTTCGTGATGACTCAAGGCTTCCTGTGGGTGGAAGACCCGGAGGTGCGTGAGCTCCTGCGCACGCGCCGCCAAAGCGCAGACCTATTCGTGGATCCGTCGCCGCCCGCCGGCCTCCTGCTCGCCCTGGGTGTGGATCTGGAGCGCGTCGCGCGTCGTTGTCGCGCGCTGGGCGTTGAGGTCTTGGTAGACGGTGACGTGTACCGCACGCGCTCGGTCCCGCCCGGTCGCAGCGGTGCTCGGCGCATGGAGTCTTCGGGGTCCATGGCCGCCGTGCGCAGCGCTTCTACCGGCACGATGGCCGCCGTGCGCACCGCATCCACCGCTGGGATGGCCGCTGTGCGCACGTCTTCGCGGCCGCCGAGCGCGTCTAGTACGTCTAGCGTTCGTCAGCCCGCTGCGCGTTCTTCCGGCGCCGGCGGTTCCACGCCCCCGGCCAAGCGCGGCATCGGGGAGTAACTCACGCGGCGGCTCGGGTCTCGCACCAACATGGCGAGCAACCCGGGCAGCAGGAACATCGTCAGCAACGTCGAAAACGCGATGCCG
>FSWQ01003673.1_pt1 | contig 11850 bp, 10 predicted proteins | sample 1637691 | NCBI WGS metagenome assembly FSWQ01 (sample SAMEA3914814, study PRJEB12502) | metagenome | biome: forest; material: soil | place: USA | collected 2011-09-16 | depth 0.1 m | reverse complement strand
CGTGATCGAGCAAGCCAACGAGCCCAGCGTGCTCGCGGCCGGCAACTTCAAGCGCATCGAAGAGCTCGGACGGCAATCGTACGCACGCCTGAACGGCGAGCTATCGACCTTGCTCAGCGCGGAAGAAGTGAAGGCCCTCAGCGTGATGCGCGGCTCGCTCACCGCCGAAGAGTTCGACGAGATCCGCAGTCACGTATCGCATACCTACCGCTTTTTATCGCAGATCCCCTGGGGCAAGACATTCTCGCGCGTCGCCATCATCGCCGGCTCGCACCACGAGCGATTGAACGGCACCGGTTACCCTCGAGGATTACAAGCCGCCGACATCCCGCTGCAGTCCAAGATGATGAGCATCAGCGACATCTTCGACGCGCTGACGGCCAGTGACCGTCCTTACAAGCGGGCGGTTCCGCTGTCCAAAGCCCTCGATATCCTGAACTTCGAAGTGAAGGACAACCACATCGACGGCGAGCTCGTGCGCATCTTCACCGAATCGCACGCCTGGGAGTCAGTGGTACACCCGGTCTCGAGCAGCCGCTGAGTCAGCGCGCGAACTGGCGCAAAGGCTCGCCGCTCGCCGCTCGCCGCTCTACAAGCAATGAATGCGGGTGGCCGAAAGTGCAACGTCGTCGAACCACAAGTTCATGGCGCCTCCGCCGAAGCTCTGCCAACCCAGGTTGAAGCCAGCGAGGTTCGGTCGGTAAGTCGTACCCCAAGCGGTGTCGACATCCGGAGTGGGTGTTGCGTCAGCGACGAGACCGGGCACGAGGGCGTCGTTGACCCAGGTGTTGATCAGGCCCTGCGATTGATCGATCATGAACTCGATACAGGTCCAAGTCGCGGCCGGAGGAACGACGCTCATCGAGATACCAACCGGGCTCTGCGACGGCAGCGTGGCGTCTCCGTTCTGTCGATTCCACTCCAAGGCCAAGCTCTGAGCGCCGAAGCGCAAATCGTTGCCCACGGTTACGTCGGGGAACGTCACGAAGGCGACGTGGCCGGAAGGCAGCGCCGTTTCGAAGCGCACATAGAAGCGCCCGTACACGACGTTGCCGATCGCTTTGAATGCAGTCGAATTGCCAAACATGGCGTTGTGGCAGGAGTCGCCCACGCCGGCGACTTTGAGAGACTGATTGCCGCTGTGGTGCTGTGACGCATCGACGACGGGTACGGCCGCGTTGTCGGTGCAATCCGGCGCCACCATCGTCCACTTGGTCGGATCGGGAGGCATGCCCGCGGCCACGCCTTCGAAGTCGTCGCATAGCGCGCAACTCGCGGAGCCTGCTGCGGCGCTGCCTGCCGCGGCATTGCCCGCGCTACCGGCGGTGGCTCCTGCAGCTCCGCCGCTCGGCAACCCGCCTCCCAACCCAGCGCTCGACCCGGCCAGCCCCGCACTCATGCCAGCGGACGCCCCACCACCCGACACGCCACTGCCAGCCGCGCCGGCCGCGCTGCTGCCACCGGCCACGGTAGCGCTGGCGCCGCTCTGCGCGCTGCCCGCCGAACCGTTGCCGTTGGCTGAACTGGCCTTGTCGGATGAACAGGCGTTGAACAACCCCAGACCCAACAATGCACAGACGGTAACGCGACGACGAAGCATCAGTTCTCCTGGAAGCCGAAGGAAGGGCGCTGGCCGCAAGCCGCGCAATGACTGCCTAGGGTTAGCATCTGGCCGGCGAAATCGCTCGTTTTAGGCTTAGAGCATGGGTCTCCGAAGCACTGCCCAAAGTTCGACCCATGCGCCCGTTCTAGCATGCTCCGGAATCAGTTCCAGCTTCGCGAAGTCGTCGCCACGCGTGAGCCTCGCCACACAGAACCAAAACGTGGACGCGTCTTCCGAGAGCGGCGAGCCGCGCAAGGGGCGCCCTGCATTCTCAACCGGGTCAGACAATGCTACGCCGCAGCCATGCCCGAAATTCTACAGGTCAACGCACGTGAGATCCTGGACTCCCGTGGGAACCCCACCGTCGAAGCCGAAGTTCAAACCGACGGTGGGCTAGGACGCGCCGCGGTACCGAGCGGCGCATCGACCGGTGAACACGAAGCCATCGAGCTGCGCGACGGCGACAAGAGTCGTTACCAAGGCAAGGGCGTCAGCAAGGCGGTCGCCAACATCAACGACCAGCTCGGTCCGGCGCTGATCGGCCTTTCGGCCCTCGATCAGCCGGCGATCGACCGCGTGCTGCTCGAGCTCGACGGCACACCGAACAAATCGAACTTGGGGGCCAATGCGATCTTGGCGGTGTCGATGGCCGTCGCGCGCGCCGCAGCCGATACCCTCGGGCTGCCCCTGTGGCGCTATTTGGGCGGCATTCAGGCGCGCGTGCTGCCAACGCCGCTGATGAACATCATCAACGGCGGCATGCACGCCGACAGCGGCCTCGAGGTGCAAGAGTTCATGATCGTGCCCCTGGGCTTCTCGAGCTTTGCCGAAGCCTTGCGCTGCGGCACGGAGATTTTCCACAGCTTGAAGGGCATCCTCAAGAAAGAGGGCATGACCACATCGGTGGGCGACGAGGGCGGCTTTGCGCCACGCTTGGCCTCGAACGAAGAAGCCATCGTGCGCATCATCACGGCCATCGAGGCCGCGGGCTACAAGCCGGGCGAGCACGTGGGCATCGCGCTCGATGCGGCCGCCAGTGAGTTCTACAAGGACGGCAAGTACACTTGGGACAAGAAGCCGCTGAGCGCCGCCGAGCTGTGCGACGTGTACGTCGAGCTGTGCCAGAAATACCCGCTCGTCAGCATCGAAGACGGCCTCGCCGAGGACGACTGGGACGGTTGGAAGCTCTTGACCGACAAGCTTGGCAGCAAGGTTCAGCTCGTGGGCGACGACCTGTTCGTCACCAACAAGGAGCGCTTGGCGCGCGGCATCGAGAAAAAGATCGCCAACTCGATCTTGATCAAGTTGAACCAAATCGGCTCGCTCACCGAAACGCTGGACACGATTCGCCTAGCGGGCAGCGCCGGCTACACCTCGATCATCTCACACCGCTCGGGCGAGACCGAGGATGCCTTCATCGCCGACCTGGCGGTGGCCACGAACGCAGGTCAGATCAAGACCGGCAGCCTCAGCCGCAGTGACCGCATCGCCAAGTACAATCAATTGCTGCGCATCTCCGAGGAACTCGGAGACGAGCAGGTTTACTCGGGCAAAGCGCCGTTTTCGAAGCGCTGAGCGCGCGTCAGGCGCGTGACCACGTTCTCGGCTTGCGACCGCGCAGGCCGAGGACGTTCAACGGCTCGTCGGACACCCCGAACGATACGACGTCACCTAGGCGCACGCTGACGGTGCGGTGCGGGCCGTCCAAGTACAGCGCGGCGTCGTCCATCTTCGATTGCACCGAGACGATCAGCTTTTTGCCCACGACCAGCTTGAGCAGCTTGAACTTGCCGTACGGCGAATAGGGCTCGCGCACGACCAACTGCAGCTCGCTCGAGCTGAGCGGAAGCACGCGGCCACCGGCCGACTTCTGCGCAGCGGTCGAACCTGCCGCGGGCCCGATCCAGATCCCGCTCGAACGCTGTTCTTCCTTCTTTTTGCCGACGTGCAGGATGTAACGCGAGGTCGCGGCGGGGCCGGAGTGACAATACAGCGCTTCGTTCAGCACACGCTTGGAGCGCATGCGACCGTTGAGCGACACGGTCATGCGGGCCAAGTTCAAGCTCTTCAGCTTGCCGTCCAAGGCACGCTGCACGTGGCTCGCAAAGTCGCTGCGCTGCGCCGCACAAAAGAAGCCCACGCTGTGCGAGGGAGCGCTATTCACGCCCAAAATCGGCACATTGCCCACGTTGTGTGACGCCGCGAGCAATGTACCGTCTCCGCCGACCGCGATCACCAACGCCGCGTCGGACGTGTCGAACGCGGCGTGTGCGCGCGTCAAAAATAGCGATTTTGCGCCGATGCGGTCGAGCACGCGCTCGACCTCTTCCATCGTGCGCGTGTGCTCGCGATGCGAATCGAGCCAGGTGGCGACGCTCGGGTCGCGCTTCTTGATCAAGCCGCGAGCGCGCGGATCTTGCTCGTCCTCGACGAAGCGCATGTACGCCGTGCGCTTGCCGACCACGATCACGTGCGGGCGGCTCACGCGAAGCGCTCCTGCAGCCGGCGCAGGGCGAGCTCGGTCTTGGAGTCCTCGATGGCGCCCCTCTGGCACAGCTCGAGCGCCTCGCCGAGCGCGACATCGACCACCTTGCCGAAGTGCTCGAGCGCCGAGCCATCGAGCCCCGGCTCATGCCGCTTGCTCGGCTTGACGGCGACCTCGAAATAGAATTGCCGCTCCGCGCAGAAGCCGGGCACCGGAAACATGCTCGGACCGAGCGGCTGCAGCGCGTGGAGCGGCACGTCGAAGCCGAGCTCCTCCAAGAGCTCACGCTGCGCGGCGCGGGGCACCCCCGCCGGCGAAAGCTCGCTCAGATCGATTATCCCGGCGGGCAGTTCCCACATCAGGCCGTCGAAGCGCTCGCCCAAAAGCGTGGAGCGAGCCGGATCGCGCAGGGTCAGCGGCGGGCGCACCGAACTGCGCAGGTACACGCGCCGCTCGCCGCTCGCCGTCAGGAAGTGCGCCGCGATCACCACCGCGTCGAGCGAGTTGCGATCCACGGCGTCGTACAGGAACGGTGCGCTCTGGCTGCCGTCCGGGTATTTCGCGCGGTAGCGGTGGCGCACCAAGCGTAAAAAGCCGGTTTGATTGGGCGGCGAGAGATCCTCGAGCAACTCGAGCTCGATCTTCGGCAGTGACAGTTCGGCGCTCTGGGCCATGCGGCAAGCAGTCTACCGTGGTTCAACGGAGGCCGGCTCGGGAAGCAGCCCGCTCGACTCGGACAAACTCATTTCTGGGCGGGAAAAGCGCGTGCTAAAAGGCCGGTCTGTCAGTGTTACGAGGAGGAACCATGTTGCAGAAACTCGCTGTCGTCGGGCTGTGCTTGGGCATTCTGCTGCCCGGCTACTCGCTCGCCGCCGCGCCCGCGCCCGCGGCCAAGCCCGCCGCCGGCAGCAAACCCAGCCTGAACCTGGAGAGCACGAAGAAGGCTCTGGAGAGCGGCGACGAGACGCTAGCGCTCGCGGCACTCGACGAGATCGAATTGTCCGGCGACAAGCGCGCAGCTCCACTGATCGAGCAACTGCTCGCGCGCGGTGCGAGCAGCAAGCTGCTGCTCCGCGCGATCGGCGTGGCCGGGGCGCTCGGCCAAGAATCTTCGAGCAACGCGCTTGCGCCGTACGTGAAGCACCGCGCGCCAGACGTGCGGCGCGCCGCGGCTCAGAGCCTCGCCCGCACCAAGGGCAGCGTCGCCGTGCAAGCGCTGCGCGACGCTTTGCGCGGCAGCGACCCCGCTTTGCGCGGCACTGCCGCCGAGGGTCTGGGCGCACTCGGCGCCAAAGCCGCCGTGCCCGATCTATTCGTCGTACTGCCGAAAGAGGTGCCCGAGGCCGCGGGGGCCCTGGGCGTGCTGTGCAGCGAAAGCGAATGCCAGCGCTTCGTGGGCCTGCTCGGCAAATTGCCCTTCGACGTCATGGAAAGTGGCTTTTTACCGCTACTTTTGCGCACCGGCAGCGACGTCCCGGACGCCGTGAAGCTACACCTGATCGAGGAACTGCGACGCATGGCGACGCAGAAAGCGAGCGCGCTCCTCTCCACCGCGCTCGCCAGCTTTCCCGCGAACGGCAACCCCAAGATCAGGTCGGCGATCGACGGCGCCTTGCACGGTCACCCCGTAACGAGCAACGAACCATGAACCAGCGCGCCTTGTCTGTTCCGTCGCTCCTGACGCTACTCGCCCTGTCGAGCGTCGGTTGCGGCGCGTCGAACGTCAATTCGACCAAGGGCTTCAATACGGAGTGGCAGAACGACAACGGCCAATCGATCGCCGCCGTCGAGCAACGGCTGCGCGGCTTGCCACTCGTGCCGAACGCACGCATCGTCGTGGCCTTGAACGACGTGGGGCTCGTGAGCGCCTCGCTCGACGGGCAAGCACGTTGGTCGCACGCGGGCCGCCCGCGCACCGCGCCGATCATCGCCGGTAATTTGGTGATCTACGGGGAGGGCGACCAAGTCGTCGCGCTCGACGCTCGCACGGGCGCGCCCGTGTGGAGCATCGGCAACCGCGGGCGTACCCTGCGCGGCGCCGCCAACGACGGCGCGAACAGCGCTCTCGTCTTGGCCGACACACATTCCAGCCTTTTCCTGGGCGTTTCGGCGAGCGGCGGCTCGCTCGGCTCGGCCCAAAGCGAGGCGGATCTGGGCATGCCCGCCGCCCGCGGGGGCATCGCCTTCGTGCCTTGGGACCATCAATACGTGTCCGCGCTCGATTTGAAGACGGGAGACGAAGCGGGGCGCTTGCTGATCCGCACCCAGGTCAGCCGCGGCCTCAACTACGGCGGCACGCTGTACTTCGGCGAGCAAGCCATCGTGCGCTTCGACGATAAGGTACGCTACGCGAGCACCAACCAAGCCAACCACGTTGCCCTGCCCAAGGTGGATCTGCCGGGCAGGCCGAGCTGGCTCGACAGCGGCTTCAGCGCGGTCTCGAGTGACACCAACGCGCGCGCCAAGATCCGCATCTTTGCCGCGCCCAGCGCGGTCAGCGCGGGCGAGCTCAGGATCGGCGCGGGCACGTTCGTAGCGACCTACTTTCGCGTGGTGTTCGGGCTCGACGCCAAGAGCGGCGGGCTCAGTTGGGTGCGCGCCATGCCCGCGGACATCGTGGGCGGCGCGGCCGCGAGCTCCGGCTTCGTCTTGTGCGACGCGAGCGGCAAAGTATGGTCGATCGACAGCCTGGGCGGCGACGCGGGCAGCCTAGATTTGGGCTCGAAAGTGAGTTTGTGCGAAGCGGATGCAGGGGCCCTGCCCGTGCCTGCGGCGGCCGCCCGCGGTCCGCTCGCGACGCAGATCGCAGAAGCCTTCGATGCGCTCGAGCCGGACATGGCCGAGGCTCAGCGTTACTTGGTTGCTCAGCTCGGCAAGCTCGAGGATCCGATTGTCACCAAGACGCTCATCGAACTATCGAGCAGTCCGCGCGTTCCGCCGGAGCTGCGCACCGAGACGCGTCGCTTGCTTTCGCTGCGCAAGAACGGCAGCGAATACATGCTGAGCGCGCTCGAACGCCATTACGACTTCGTGTCCGGCATACTCTTGCCACCGCCGGTGGGCCCGCTCGCCGACGCGTTGGCCGCAAGCGGTGATCAGCGCGCGGCTCCGCTGCTCGCCAAACACTTGAACGACCCCGCCAACTCCGCGGAAGACGTGGCACACGCGGCACACGCGTTGGTCAAGCTGGCCACGCCCGCCGAGTACGAAGACCTGCGCACGTTCTTCGCGCTGTACCGCGCGACGGCCGATGACGAAGCCCTGGTGGCAGCCGTCGTCGCCTGCGCGGAGGCCGTGCTGCGAATCGGTGGTGAGCCGGGGCGCGCGGTGGTCGAGCGTGCGGCTCAAGATCCGCTCACCCAGGCGGACGTGCGGCGCGAGCTACCCATAGTCCTGAGCAAATCCGCACCGACCGTGTCGGCCGAGGCGCCCGCCAAGAAGTGATAACCTGAGTCCCGAATGAGTTTCGAGCGCATCCGACACCGGCTGCAGAACGGCCGCCCCCTCGTCGTCGATTCCGACACGGCGGCGTCGTTCCGTGCGCGCGGTGTCGAGCTCGATTCACCGGGCGCTCTGGGCGTGATGCTGCGCGAACGGGCGAATGACGTGATGGCCCATTATCGCGCCGAAATACAGAGCCGAGTGGACGTGCTCTCCGCGCTGACTGCCGATACGACGCCGCGCGCGTTGGCCGAAGCCGGCATGGAGCATCGCTCGGCGCAGCTCACGCGGCGCGCGGTGGAGCTCGCGCTCGAAGCCGCCTCCGAAAACGACAAGCCAGTCGCGGTGGCCGGCGTGCTCGGTTCGGACATGGTGAGCCCGGTCGCCGCCGATCGTTTGCACGAAGAGTTTACGGAGCACGCGGCGCGCCTGGCGGCGGCCGGCTGCGAGCTGATCATCGCACGCGGGCAGGGTTCTCGCTTGGGCTTGATGGCAGCCGTGGTCGCGGCCTCGCGCACCGAGCTGCCCACCTGGGCCGTGCTCGAGTATTCGTCGAACGACGAGCTCACGAGCAGCGGTAGCGCCGCGGATCTCGCGGAGTCGCTGGCCAGCGCGGGCGCAAGCGTGGTGCTGTTCGAGGTCGCCCAAGTGAACCTGGGCCTGGCCTCACTGGAGCGATTTCGGGCTGCCTTCGAGCTGCATGGCATCGCACCGGGTGTGCTCTTGGCCGGCAGTGAGACGAGCGTGCGCGGCTTCAATGACGAAACGTCGCTGCCCGAACGCTGGGTCGAGCGCACCGTCGATCTGAGCCTCGGGGGCGCGCGCGCCATCGGCGGTGGCGCGGGGACTACAGAAGCGCACACGCGGCGCTTGGCCGAGGCCATGGGCTCGTTGCACCCATCGCTGCCGACACGGCGCTCGGACACCGAACTCGACCCAGGTCCCCGCGACTGGTAAAGCCGCAGGCCGACATTAAGCAGGCCGACGCCCGCGCCGAGGCTTGCGCTTGCCGAGGCCAGCTCCAGAACTAGCCTTCGCCGGGCCTCATCTCCGACCCGCCGCCCCGCCCCCACTCGAGAACGGACATCGTGGATTCTTCCGACGACCAGCGCCTGCTCCGCACGAGCGATGACCTGCTGGAACTATTTGTTCAGGCCGAAAAACCCGCCGCTCAGTTTCGCATCGGCACCGAGGCGGAAAAGTTCGCGGTCGACAGCCAAAGCGGCGCTCCGCTCGAATACGATGGCGCGCGCGGCATCACCCGCATCTTTGCTGACTTCGTCAAGCGCGGCTGGCAAGAGGAACGCGAGACACCGGACGGCCCCGTCATCTCGCTGCACCGCGACCAGCACTCGATCACTCTCGAGCCTGGTTCACAGTTCGAGCTGAGTGGCGCGGCCGTAAAGACCATCCACGAGACGCGCGTCGAGCTCGACGAGCACTTGGCCGAGCTCGACCCGATCTCGAAAGAGATGAACCTCACTTGGCTGGGGGTGGGCTTTCATCCCTTAGCCAAGCAAAGCGATCTCGGTTGGGTCCCCAAGCAGCGCTACGCCGTCATGCGCGAATACTTGCCCACGCGCGGCAGCGGGGGTCTCGACATGATGCGCCGCACGGCGACCGTGCAGGCCAACTTCGACTTTTCGAGTGAAGAAGACGCGCTGCGTAAGTTGGTGGTGTGCGCCAAGCTCGCGCCCCTGGTGAACGCCTTGGGCGCTAATTCACCATTCAGCGAAGGTAAGCTCTCCGGCTACAAGAGCCGCCGCGGTCTCGTCTGGCTCAACATGGATCCCGACCGCTCGGGCCTGATCCCCGCGCTCTTGCGCGCGCCGAAGCCCGGTTATCGCGACTACGTCGAGTGGGCGCTCGACGCCGGCATGTTCTTGTTCAAGCGCAGCGGCCGCGTCGTCCACAACACCGGCCAGAAGTTCCGCGACTTCATGCAGAACGGCTTCGAGGGCGAGCGCGCCACGTTCGGCGACTGGAAGCTGCACTTGAATACGCTGTTCCCCGAGGCGCGCTTGAAGAGCACGCTCGAAGTGCGCGGCAGCGACTCATTGCCGCTGCGCCTCGGCGCGGCCGTGCCCGCGCTCTTCACCGGTCTCTTGTACGACGAGCAAGCGCTGAACGAGGCGGAAGCATTCGTAAGCGATCTGGATCTCGATCAGCTGATCGCAGCGCGCCCTTCCCTCGTGCAGTTCGGTCTCAACACGCGCGTCGGCGATCGCCCCATGCAAGCCCTGGCCGAGCGTATCCTCGAAATGGCCGAGGGCGGCTTGGCCCGCCGCGCGTTCCTGAACGAACACGACAAAGACGAGCGCATTCATCTCGAATTTTTGACGTCGCTCGTGCAAAACGGCAAAACACCGGCCGACGCGATCAGCGAAGGGCTGACCACCGATTCAACGCCCAGCGTCGCAGACGTGATCGCTCGCTGCCACATCTGAACACCCCAACTCGCCTTCGGCTGCGATGACTCCGCAGCAAAATACATATTACGGCCAAGGGACTTAATAGCGCAGAGCGAGGCGCTTTGTACCGATCGTGAGTTTGCGAATCACGAAATAGGCTATCTATTCGCAGATCCGTAGTTGGATCGGTTACTGCACTAACGGAGTCATGAATCATTCGTTGAGCTCCGGTTTCTGTTTGCTGGCCATGCCCTTGGCAGCCCTACTTCTCGTCGGTTGCGGAGACAGCGATGATCTCTCGGGACAGAGCGCCCACGGCGGAGACAGCGGAACGAGCGTCGCGGGCGCGACGGCCTCGGGCTCGAGCGGTCACGCCGGCGTGACCGCAGGTGCAAGCGGCTCTGGCGCGAGCGACGCGGGAGCGGGCGGCATGCGCAGCGGGGATTCCGGTGCGTCCGGTTTGGGCGATGCGGGCAATAGCGGCGTGTACAGCGGCCCGAGCGTCGCCCGCGCGAAGACCTTCGCCGCGCTGGCTTACAGCGCAATTACGGCCGCCAACATCTCGCCCGTCAGCGGCGATATCGGCGTGAGCGCGGGGGCGATGTCGAACATCACTGGCTTCGACGCGCCGACGGACGTGAAGTACGGGACCGACTCGCTCGCTCCCAATGATCAACGCACGATTGTCGCGCAACAGGACGTGACGGCCTTGGTCGGTGACATCGACCCGCGCGCTTGCGACACCGACCTCACGGACGTCGTCGGCGGTTTGACAGGCGACATCACGCTCTATCCCGGCGTCACGTGCATGAACAGCTTCAGCGCGGACGTGCTCGTGAACGGCAAAGTGACCCTCGACGCCCAGGGCGACCCGAATGCGTTCTTCGTCATTCGCGGCAACCTCACGCTGACCGTCGCCGACGGCGCGCAGGTCGTGCTCAGCAACGGCGCGCAAGCGTGCGGCGTGTTTTGGCGGATCGCGAAGCAAATCACCGTCGGCAAGACGGCTGAGCTGTACGGCACGCTGATCGCGGGCACCGCCATCACCATGAACACCGGGTCGACGCTCGTGGGCCGCGCGTTGGCACAGACCGCAGGCGTCATGTTGGACGCCAATACCATCACGATCCCCAGCTCGTGTACTCATTTGCAGTGAAACGCGGGCGCCTCAGCCCTTCGCGGCGACTGACGGCGAAAGCTGCGCGAGCGTGACTAGGCCGCGCGCGCCAAGTGAATCTTCTCCGCTTGGCCAGCCCGGTAGAAGGACCTCAGACGTTCGCGCGCGCGAGTGCGGTCGTTGGCCACGAAGGCGCGGGACACGAAGCGCGCGGCGAGTTGATGGGCGAGGCGATAGCGCACGCCGTCTTCGCTGTCTTCGGCATCCAAAAAGCGCGGGCTATCGAACAGCCGTTCGATCAAGCGCTGCGCCGAGTCCGTGCTGAAGCCGAGCGAGAGCACGAATTTGTCGACCTCGGCTTGAAGCTCCAATTCGAGCTTGGTGACGGGCAAGGAGACCCGCGCCCGCTCGGCCAAATAAATGAAGTGACTCACCCCTTCGGCGACTTGCAGCCACACGTCGTCGAGCGCGCCGCCGACGGCGATGCGCTTGGATTCGGGCGGGAGCACGAGCGCCATTTCCAGCTCCGTTTCGGTCTCGCGCACGAGCACGACTTCACGGCTACCTTCGTCGCCGTCGCGCACGAAGCGCGTCACGTTGGGCGCCCGCTCGAGGCCGTAGAAGGCTTCGAGCTCACGCTGAATGCGGCGTAGCTCGCGCTGACGCGCGCTCGCCCCGCGGCTCAATGGAGCCCCCCGTGTCCGCGTTGCGGTGTGAGGCCCTTGCCGGCCAGGGCGACCCCGAGCGAGGCAGAGCCGGTTTTCACCCAGCGCTCGTACAAGCGCACCACTTG
>FSWQ01004257.1_pt1 | contig 11856 bp, 9 predicted proteins | sample 1637691 | NCBI WGS metagenome assembly FSWQ01 (sample SAMEA3914814, study PRJEB12502) | metagenome | biome: forest; material: soil | place: USA | collected 2011-09-16 | depth 0.1 m | reverse complement strand
TTCTCACCGCTTCGGCGCGCGCTTGCGACAAAGTCTTGTTGAGGGCAGCGGAGCCGCGGTTATCGGTGTGCCCTTGAACCTCGAGCTTGGTCATCTCCAGGTGCTGAACGAGCACTTGGCCGACTTCGTCGAGCAGCTCGTTGCTCGCGGCCTTGATCGTGGCCTTGCCGGTGTCGAACTGCACTTGCTCGAGGATCACGATCTCGTGACCTTGCACGCGCACTGCCTTGGGGCAGCCGTTCTTGCTCGGATCTTCGTCGCGCGGCCCCTTCTCCGCCGGACACGCGTCGTCGGGATCGAAGATGCCGTCGCCGTCGCTGTCTATTGGCTTCGGACAGCCGTTCTTCTTCGGATCCTCGTCGGCGACGCCCTTCACGTCGGGACAGGCGTCGTCGGGGTCGAAGACGCCGTCGCCGTCGCTATCGACCGGCTTTGCGGGCTCGACCTTCGGGCAGCCGTTCTTCTTCGGATCCTCGTCGGCGACGCCCTTTACGTCGGGACAGGCGTCGTCGGAGTCGAGGATGCCGTCCTGGTCACGGTCTTGCGGCGCGGGCGGCGCTTCCGGAGTGGGGATGGGCTCCGGTTCTGGCTTTTGCTCGGGCGTGTAGGCAAGCGAAAGCAGGGCGCGAAAGTCGGGTGTGCCGATGCCCGACGTGAGGCCCGGCCCAGCTCCCGCTGCGATCTCCACGTCATCCACGATGCGGTAGCGCACGTCGAGCAGCAGCTCGGCGTTCGTGGTGCGCTTCTGGACGTCGCGCAGCGTGGCCGCGCCGTAGATTTCCGGCCCAATCTGCAAGTGGCGATTGTCCAAGAGCAGAAAGCCGAAGCCCGCGCCCCACTTGAGCATCGTGCCCTGGTCGACATTGGCGAACGTGCTCTTGGGCTGCAGCTCTGGGCCAGCAGCGGCGGACCACACGAGGCGTTCGTCGACGCGTCCGCCCAGGATCAGCTGCGGCAGAGCGCGCGCTTTGCCTGACGTCACGAACGAATCACTCGCGCCCGTGGGCGCCCACAGGTAGCCGCTGATCGCGAGTTGAAACGCATCGTGGTATTCGCCCAGCAGGCGGACGCGCGCCCCCAAGCGCAGATCTCCGAACTGCGCCGAGCTCGGCGAGGCGAACGCTTGCCCTCCCACGGTCGGGTTGTCGCCGTTTTGGGCGAGCGCGACGGGCACGCTCACGTCGAGGTTGACGCGATTCCACAGCGCGAGCCCCACGTCGAGGTGCAAAAATAGCTGATTTTTGACGACCGATCCGCGCTCCGTATTGGCGGGCTCGGAGTGCAACACGAGCGGGTCGTGCGCGTAGTCGCCGAGCACCATCAAGTGTGGAGTCAGCTCGCCTGCGGCGTACGGAGACGGCACACCGAACATGCGGTCGCCCGCGGGCGCGGGGTCGAAACGATCGAGCGCGAGGCCCTGCGCGTGCGCGACACCAGCACCGAACAGCAACGTGAGGACACTCGTTCCACGCAAGCAAGTCTTGATCCGCCGAGATCGCATCTGTTTTCCCTCTGCGCACGAAGCGTGAGCTGGGCGGCCCGCTGATCGCTCATCGCCGCAATGCAACACTGACTTCCGATTAAGTCTCGGACTCTTTCACAGTGCCCGGCGCAGCCGCAATGTCAAAGCCCTGACGCGCAACGAGAGACGACGCGCGCGAGAGCTCTCGTGCAACAGGTGCGATGTGCGCCGACACGCGACCCGTGTCGCTTTTCGACCTGCGAGACGCGGAGCGCGCTGATTCGTCGTCCAGCTCCGCTTTCTTAGAGCGCGGGGAGGGCTAGACCTACTGCGCGTCGACCATTCACAGCAATCGTTCCTCGGCCTCGAGCGCACGTCGGAACACGCGACGGGCGTCGTGCAGGCGACGCCACACGCTAGCCTCCGGCGAAGACACGATCTCGGCGATGCGTTTGCCGGGCAGGCCTTCCATCTCGTACAGCACGAATACGGTGCGATCGCCTTCCGAAAGGCGCGCCAGCGCAGACTCGACCCGGCGCCGCACGATCGCGTCCGGCAGCGAGGGGGTCGACACGAGCGTGGGAGGCGACCCGAGCGAAAGCAGTCGCGAGAGCGTGTGCGCCACTCGCTTGCGACGCCGCACGCTGCGCGCTTGGGTGATGCACACCCGGTACAGCCAGGTCGACAGCTCGGCCTCGCGCCGAAACGAAGGCAGGTACCTGAACAACTGCACGAACACCTCTTGTGTCGCGTCGTCCAAATCGAGATCGCGCACGCCCAGCTTGCGCAAGAACGCCGCCGCGCGCGGATAGCACAAGCGGTGCAAGTGACGCCAAGCGGCGTCGTCGCCCGCGGTGCACCCATCGAGCAGATCCGGATCGATGCGGTCGGACCGACGCGGCGCCGAAGATCCGGGCTCGAACGGCCGCGGCTCGGCGCAAACTTCGTCCGCGAAGGGTGAGCAAGTCTCGGCGAGCAGACGCTGCAGCTCGGCCATTCAGGGCCGCTCCTGCACGGCTGGCGTCGCGGGTGGCACGGCGGAAAGCCCGAGCGCCGAGAGTCGTGTTCGAGCCGCTTCGGCATGACTCGGGTCGCGGCGGTCGAGGTAGCGCTGATAGGCGGCGCGCGCCTCGTCTGGACGCTCCAGCTGCTCGAGGCACGCGGCGCGCCGGAACTCGGCGTCGTCCCCCGCGCTGCCGGGTTCGCCGAGTAGCGCCACGTATTCACGGACGGCATGCGCGCAGTCGTGTCGAGTGCTGCCGTAGATGCGCCCGCGTAATGCGTGCAATTTGGGGGCGAGCACGCGCCCACCCGGAGCATCCAGCAACGCTTCGCTAGCGCTCAGCGCTTCATCGAGCCGCCCGACGTGTTCCAGGCTCCTCACGCGCAACCACTCGACCTCGATGCGCAGGGCGCTGCTCGGAAAGCGCAGCTGGTGTTCGGCCAGCAAATCGAGCGCGCGTGCCGCGTCGTGTAACGAGTCCGAAGTCAGGCGCGCCGCCTCGTACAGCGCGACCTCCGCCGGCAAGCCCGAGCCGCTGGCGATGGCACGGAAGCAGTCCACGGCGCGCTCCGCTTGGCCTTGGCTCAGCCAACTTCGGCACAGCGACTCGGTGGCAAGCTCCGGCGTCGCTTCAGTGCGTTGCGGTGCAACGCTGGCCACCGTTCGGGCAGGCAACGGGGACTTCGGCAAGCGCGGCGTGGCTGGCGAAATTCGACGTTCCAGCCTCCCTGGACTCGAGTGTGGCGCGGGAGTGGCGACTCGCTCGGCGACGAGGTGGGTGCCATCCGACGTGCGCGTGGACGCCCAGGCCAACCATTGATGACGGCCGACCGAGACGCCCAGGCCGAGCGCCGCGGCCAGCAACGTGAAGCGAACCAGGGCGCGCCTTTGGCGCTGAGCCCGGAAGCGATTCCAGGCCAAATCGGGCGCCAAATCAGCTAAATATGCGGCGTCAGCGTCGCGCAGCAGGCGGCCGGCCCGGTCCTCCCCTTCGGCCAGGCGCCGAGGGTCTCTGCGAGTCGTCCTGAGCACGCCCATCCTACTTACTTAGAGTGCTGACTCTCGAAAACCTTCGGCTCGTGCGGCGCTCCACGTACGATTTTTGAGCATGCGGTGGAGTTTGCCCGGTTCCGCTCTGTTGCGAAATTGGTAATATTCCTCGCCGCGGTCGAGCCCCGATGTTTCCGCACCCCCTGCCGACAATCAGCCGCACGCGCTGCTGCGACACGAGTTCGGCTCGTGTGCCGGGCTGGCTTGCGATTTGCCTGACGCTGGTCGCTTGCGGGTCGCCCGCGCGCGACAAAGTCCAGCTCGAGGCATACAGCTGGTGGAAGCGCCCTTCGGAGCAGCGTGCGTTCGACAACGTGTTGCGCATTTACAACACCAGCCAATCCCAGGCGGTGGCTTCCAATCTGGCCAACGAAAGCAACGCCGATCTGGCGCGCGCCACGCTGACGGCGCGGCTCTTGGCCGGCGCGCCGCCGTCCACCTTTCAGGCCAACGCGGGCGCGGACGTCTTGCGCTGGTCGGTGGTGGACACCAACGACGCACGAACGCCCAGCCGAATCGTCGATTTATCCGAGATGTTTCGGAGGAACGGCTTGTTCGACGCGCTGCCCGGCCCGCTGCTCGCCGCGCTGCTCGCGGGCGCCGGCCAAGCGCGCGTGCCTTACGCGGTGCCGATCAACATTCATCGGCTGAACGTGATCTATTACAACGCCGAGAAGCTCGCCGCCTATGGGCCGGGAAATTCATTCCTCGATCTGAAGGTGCTGTGCCCGGCCGATCTCGAAACGCAGCTCGATCAGGGCGGAAAGCTCAATCTCAAGATCGCGGTCGGTACGCGAGACACGTTCGCGTTGACGCTGTTCGCGCTCGAAAGCGTGCTGCCCGCGATCGCCGGCGCCGCGCGTTACGATCAGCTGTTTCGCGGTCAGCCGACGGGCGACTGGGAAGGCCCGGTGCGCCAGGCGCTGGACTGTGTTCAATTCTTGTCTCGCTCGTTCCTCGACGATCGAGACAAGGGTTGGGCCGACGCGCTCGCTCAAGTGCAGAACGGCGACGCCGATTTCAGCGTCATGGGTGATTGGGCGAATGGCGAACTCAAGGCCTCGCTCGAGCGCGGCGAAGTCGGAGCCGCGCCGTTCCCGGGCTCAGACGAGATCTTCGTGTTCACCTCTGATACCTTTCCGTTGCCTGTGGACGCGCCCTACACCGCCGAGAGCGAGGCCTTTCTCGACACCATCGCCTCGCAGCAAGCCCAGCTCGAATTTAGTCAGGAAAAAGGCTCGATTCCCGCGCGGATCGACTTCTCCATCCATGACCTCGGGCCGGCCGCGGAGGCCACCCAAGCCGCCTTTCTATCGGACGACGTCACGAAGGTGCTGGCGACCTCCGGGCTGTTTCCGCCTTACTACCCCGCCGAGCTGAACGACAAACTCGCACAGATGACCCAGCCCGGCGCGACGCGGGCCAGCGTCGAGGACGTGCTGGCTTTGCTTCGAGATGCAGAACCACTGCTCGCGCTTTGGCAGGACCGCCTCGCCCAGGGGCCGATCACCCTACCATGACGCAGTTGATGGCGCGCGTCGCGTCCACGCTCGGCTTGTCGTGCGCCGCCTTCGCGTTGGCCGCGACGTGCGTCGCGCAAGACTCGGTAGAGGATTCGGCGGAGACGTCTACCGCAGACATCGAGCAGTGCGTCGCGCAGCACGAGAGCGCCCGTCAACTGCGCCTGCAAGAGCACTGGCTAGCGGCGCGCGCGGCGATGAGCGGTTGCGCGGCGGAGCGCTGTCCGCTGGCGATTGCATCGGATTGCCGCGCTTGGCTCGACGAGCTCGAGCGCGTGCTTCCCACGCTCTTGATCGTCGTCGAGCGCGAGGAGCCCACGGTCGATCCAAGCCTATTGCGCGTGGAGCTGGACGGCAAAGCGTTGCTCTTGCCCGAACCGCCGACACCCCTCGAGCTCTTGCCCGGCGCCCACCATTTGCGCTTCGAGCTCGGTTCGCGCTCCGCTATCGAACGCAACTTCGTGCTGCAAAGAGGCGAAAAAAATCACCTGGAGCAGGTGCGCTTCGTACGGCAGCCGGCGCCCCCAGTGCTGGCGTCTGCTGCGCAAGCGGCGCCGCGCGCGCCCGTGCGACCGGTGACCCCCGCCACCTATTGGTTCTCGGGCGGCGCATTGGCGGCGTTCGGTGGGTCTGTCGCCTTGTTGGCGCTCGGCGTGCGAGAGCACCGGGACGCGCAGGTGCAGTGCGCGCCCGCTTGTGATCGCGCCACGAGGAACTCGATTGAAAGCAAGCTCGTGCTGGCCGATATCGCGGGCGGGGTAGGGATCGCGCTGACGGGGCTCGCCGTGTACTCGTATTGGCGGCGCCCCGTAGTGTTCGACGCGGCCCGGTCGCCAACGACCGGCCCCGTGCTTGCCACGAGCGGCCGCGACTTCAGGTTGCTGTGGCAGGGAGCATTTTGAGACCCCAGCGCAGGATTTTGCAGCCGCTCCTGGCCAGTGTTCTGTTCGGCGTGTTCGGCTGCTCTCTGTTCGTCGATGTCAGCGACGTCGATCGAGGCTGCGGCGCGGGGCGAAAGCTGTGCGGTACGGGCCACTGCGTCGACCAGGACGACCCGGCGTACGGCTGCTCGGTCGATCACTGCGAGCCGTGTTCGTTGACCAACGCCATTCCCGACTGCGCAGCGGGCGCGTGCGTAGTGGACGCGTGTTTGTTCGGTTTCGGCTGCCAGAACGAAGCCGGCTGTCCGGCGAACATCCTGTTCGAGACGGACAACTGCGGCGAATGTCGCAAGCAATGCGCAGCCGGTGAGAGTTGCCGAGACGGAACGTGCGTCGGTAGCTAGCGCTCGTGGCGTGAGCGGCTTGAATGGGTTTGGATAGCGGGCGCGGTCGCGCGATGCGCGGCGCAAAGCTCGCGGCGCGAGCTCGGCGATTCGCGGCCTCACCTCGAGCTTTGCGCCGCGCATTGCGCGCCGCGCCCGCTACCCAAAACAACCGGCAAACGCCGGGCGGCTTCAGGCCGCGACGTTGACCGACTGCACTTCTTCGGTCGTGACCTGGAAATTCACGAGCTGGGACTGGCCGAAGGTGGTCGTCAGTGCGCAGTCCGCCGCGTCGCGCCCGCGCGCCATCAAGATACGACCGATGCGCGGCATGTTGTGGCGTGCGTCGAGCGTGAACCAGCGCCCGCCGAGGTAAACTTCGAACCACGCGCTGAAGTCCATCGGTGCGGGCGAGACCGGCACGCCGATGTCGCCCAGGTAGCCCGTGGCGTAGCGCGCGGGGATGTTCATGCAGCGGCACAAGGCGACCGCGAGGTGAGCGTAATCGCGACACACCCCGACGCGCTCTTCGTGCGCTTCCCACGCCGTGCGCGTGGCGCGCGCGTGTTGGTAGCCGAAGGAGATGCGCTGGTGCACGTAGTCGACGATGGCTTGCACGCGATGCCAGCCCCGCGGCGTGTTACCGAACAGCGACCAGGCGAGCGGCGATAGGCGATCGGTCTCGCAGTAACGGCTGCCGAGCAGGAAGCGCAAGGCCTCGTCGGGCAGGTTTGCGACGGGGACTTCGTTGGCCCAGGGCGCGACGGCATCGGGTAAGCCGCTGTCTTGGATCACGAACGAGCTGGTCAGGCGCAGGATGCCGGCGGGAGCGACGGTGCGCGTGCGCAGGTTGCCGAAGTCGTCCAAGCTGGCCGTGATCGGGTAGCGGCCGCTGGACGTGATCAGCGCTTCGCTGCGCAGGTCTTGCGCGCGCGAGGGGTGCACGCTGAGCAACGCCATCAGCGACGTTTCAGCAGAACATTGGATTGAGATATCGTAGCCAGCGCGAATCAGCATTGCAGCACTCCAGAAGGTTGATGGACCTTCGCGTCTGCAAAGGGCGAGCCAACCCACTCGAGTCGGCCGAGCTCAGCGGAGATGCGTCCTGAATCGAGCCAAAATCAAGCGAGTCGCAAGTTTCCGTGAGCTGCCGCGCGTGTCCTATCTTGCACCAGGTGCGACATTCCCGAACTGCGGGTGCTCGCGTAGCGCGCGTTCGATGGCGGGATCGAGCGGCCCCCCGTGTGGCGCTTTCGACGTCGAGCGCTGCCAGCGCGCGAGCCAGCGTTGATCGAGCGGGTGCGCGAGGAGCTCGAGTCGCGTCGCGGCCGCGGTGGTCTCGCGCTTCGTGCCCGTCGCGTCGCCCGTGCCGACGAAGAAGCCGCCCAGGAGCAGCGACACTCGCGTCGGCGTGGCCGCGCTGTACGTGTACAGCGTGCACTGCTCGCTGGCTCGGGCGCGCAGCGCCGCGAACGCCCCGGGCGTCCACAGCGTGGGGTTCGACGTCGGCGAAAAAGGATCGAAGAAGATGATCTCGGGTGGCGGCGACGCGCTCTGCCACCGTTCTGCGGCGTCACCGAGAGAGAGCTGCCAGTGGAGCATTCCTTCACGCCACGCTCCCGTCTCGATCAAGGCCTGAGCGGCGTCCGAAAACGGGCACAGGAAGGGGAAGCCCAGATTGTCCGCGAGCGCGAGGCGCAAGGGAGCCAAGTCGATCTCGAAACTGTGGACGACCAGCGGCCGGCATTGCGCGGCGCCCAGCGCACGCGCCGCGGTGAGCGCCGCCACCGCGTTCGTGCCCGCGCCCAGCCCGACGTCCCAAACGCACAGCGCCGGCCCCGGTTGCATCAGCTGCTCGCGCAAGCGCGACTGCGCGACGTACAGCGCTTGCGCTTCTTGCCACGGACCCACGCTCGGGTGCATCACCTCGCCGTGGCCCAAGTGCCGCACGGCGCGCGCGCCGTTCTGCAACGTGACGAGCTCGAAATCGCCATCACGTGGCATGGGGTTCCTTGAGGCGCACGGTCAAGCGAGTCCGCAGCTCCGCGTACAGCGTGGGCCAAGTGTCGTTCAAGATGGCTTCGCGCAGGCGAGTCATCAGCCGTTGCGTGTGATGAATATTGTGGATGGCCAGGAAGCGCACGCCTTGACTGTGCCCACCGCGCAGCAGGTGGTGAATGTAGCCGAGCGATTGCGTCTCACAGGAGAAGCAAGTGCAGCCCGGTTCGAGTGGGCCGCGCGCCGCTTGCATCGACGGGCGCAGGGTTTCGAGCACGCCGTCGAACGTGTAGCCCCAGCCCTGCTGAGCCATCTTGGTCGGCAAAATGCAGTCGAAAAGATCGACGCCACGCGCGACCGCTTCCAGCAAATCCAGCGGCGTGCCCACGCCCATCAAATAGCGCGGCTTGTTTTCGGGCAAGAGCGGCGTACACAAGGCCGTGATGGCCTCGCGCTCCTGGCGCGTTTCTCCGACGGCCAGGCCGCCGATCGCAAAGCCGTCGAAGCCGAGGGCCGTGATGGCAGCCGCGCTCTCTTCGCGCAGCGCGGCGTGCACGCCGCCTTGCACGATGCCGAACAGGGCTTGTCCGTTCTTGCGCCGGGCGTGCGCCTCCAGACTGCGCATCGCCCAGGCGTGAGTCGTGGCCATGCCGGCGCGAGTGGTCGCCTCGTCGGCCGTGGACTCGAGGCACACGTCGAGGGCCATCATGATGTCGCTGCCGATGGCTTGCTGCGTTTCGATGCTGGACTCGGGCGTGAGCAAGTGGCGCCGGCCACTCGGCAGCCGAAAGTGCGCGCCGCGCTCGCTGACCGTGCGCTCGCCGGGCAGCGAGAAGATCTGAAACCCGCCGCTGTCCGTGAGCACGGCGCCGTCCCAGCCCATGAATGCGTGGATGCCGCCGAAGCGCTCGAACACGCCGGGGCCGGGCGCATCCAACAAGTGGTACGTGTTCGACAAGATGATGGCCGCGCCGGCGCGGCGTGCGTCGTCCATCGAGATGTGGCGAAACACGGCGTGCGTCGCCACCGGCATGAACACCGGCGTGGGGATGTCCCCGCGGCGCGTGTGCAGCACGCCCGCTCGTGCCGCGCCGCCGCTCACACGCAGCAAAGAGAAGCCGACCGCCATGGCGGGCGCATTCACACCGCGCGTGCGATCGCTGTCAATCGCTCACGGGAAGAAAACGTCCACATTGAGCGCGGGATGGCCGGAGTCGAGCTCGGTGCCGCCGAAGATGCCGACTTGGTAGTTCGGGAGCAGCACGGCCGACGCTTGGCTGCGCGGCGTGCGCAAGTCTTGCTCGACGAGCGAGGGTTCGTCGCCGTTCGCGTCGAACAAGTAAGCGTGCGTTTGGGTGTCAGCGCTTTCGCCGACGATCAACGCGCGGCTTTCGCCGACGTTGAATGCGTTCGTGCGACTGACGTCGAGACTCAGCTTCGGCAGCTCGGTCGCGCTGCAGTCGCCCGAGCAGCCGAGGTCGAGGGTGCGCGTCGGGCTCGGCGCGCCGCTCGCGTCGTGACCGCCCGCCAGCAGCGCGCTCGAACTGCTGAGCTCCGCGACGCCGCCGCCGGTGGTCTCGTCCGCGGGGAACGGGAGCTCATCGAAGCTGTTGTGGTCGGCCGCGATCAACTCGGCGCCCGCGCCTTGGGCGCTTCCACCGGTGACGAGCAGCTCGCCTTCCACCAAAGTGGCGGCGGCGCCCAAGCGCGGCGTATTGAGCACCAACGCGTGCAGGGTGCCGTCCGTGTCGATGCGGAGCACTGTGTTCGTGGCGGCGCCGTCCGTGCGCGTGGCGCCCACGATGTAGCTGGTGCCGTCGCCGGCCATCAGCGTCTGTCCACCCGCGATCGCCTTGATGACCAATGCCGAGACCTGGGTCACGCTGCTCACCGCGCCACTATCGATGTCCTGCCAATTGGCGCCATCGTCGTTGATCAGCAGCAAGAGCGTGTGCGAAGTGTCGCTCGTGGTCGCGGGAATCAGAGCGAGCGCGAAGCTCTTGACCGTCTGCGGGAGCGGTGTGGCGTTGAGCGGCGCGCCCCAGACGCCAGCATCGAAGAAGTCGATGGACGTGTCCGTGCCGCCCGCGATCAGCGAATAGAAATTGAAAAGGTTCGTTGCCAGCGGGTGAATGTGCGGCGCGAGCAGCACGTTCGGAGCCGTGGCAAAGCCGCCCTTGCGGGCCACGAACAGCGGCACGTTGACGCCGGCGTAGCTGCGCACGAGAAGAGCCGCCGACGCGCCGAACACCAAAGCATCACCCGCGTCGCTGAGGCCCGTCATCTCGAAGTGGGCAATGATATCGGTCGGCCCGTCGGTGCCGAGCGAGATGGGGTCGGGAGGCGCGCTCACATCGGCGAGCGTCGAGCGGCTCGTGTCGGTCACCACATCGAACCGCGCGTGCGTCACGGCGGGCGGTCCGGACCAGGGATCGTCACCCGGTGACGTCACGGTGCTGATCACCCCATCGGGGAAGGAGCTGGTGTCGCAGCCGAAAAGCCCAACCGAGCACAGGAGCAGACTGCTTGCGAGACGCGACGAGACCGAAAAAAAGCGCATGCGCCGACTACTTCGCACCGCAACGGCGATTGGACAAGCGATGGCGTGTTTCAATCTATTAATTGAGTATGGGTTTCGCCCTTTCCTCGGCTTGTTTAGGCCTGCTCGGGCCGCTTTACGCTCATTCCGGCTTCGAATCGGGCGGCGACCAGCGACATTTTAACGCGCTGGCTGAGCGGGAGCCGGCGCACGTCCTCGTGCTGGGAGGGGCCGTGCATCCAACGCAGATAACCCACCTCCACTGCGACCACGGCGAATGGAGCCTCGCCGGGCTCGAGGGAGTATTCCGGGTGCGATTCCACCTTTGCCAGCCAATCAGCCAGCGCAGCGGCCTGTACGGAGCGGATCACCGCCGGATCGATCGAAGACAAGATCGACGTCGCAAGTTGCAGCCAAGTCATCCCGAATGGCCCGATGCTGTGCGCACCTGACATTCGACTGCGGTACCACACCCCCGCCTGGCGAAAATGGTCAGTTCGTTAGGGCCGAACGACTGCACAGAAGCTCAGGTCGAGCCTAGGGGCTGGATGTGGGTCGTTGAACGCGGGCAGATTGGGATGAGTTCACGCGTGGCCTGGCGTCGCTGAGCGAGCCGAGATAAATCGCAGCCGTGACCGCGGACGCCGCGACTGACGCTCACGAGGGCGGCTGCCATTGCGGCGCGGTGCGCTTCCGAGTCGCGATCGGCAAGCGTGTGGTGTCGGAGTGCAATTGCTCGATGTGCCGCAAGAAGGCCGCGTTGCACCTGATTGTGCCGGACACTGACTTCACGCTGCTCTCGGGTGAAGGCAGCCTCACGACTTACACGTTCAACACTCACGTCGCCCAGCACCGCTTCTGCAATCGCTGCGGGATTCATGCGTTCGGTCGCCCGCGTTCGCAACCGGACAAGATCACCGTGAACCTGCGTTGCTTGGACGAGGATTTGCTCGACTCGTTCACGGTCACTCCTTTCGACGGTCAGCACTGGGAAATGACCATGGCCAGCCGAAGCAAGGC
>FSWQ01002793.1_pt1 | contig 11865 bp, 7 predicted proteins | sample 1637691 | NCBI WGS metagenome assembly FSWQ01 (sample SAMEA3914814, study PRJEB12502) | metagenome | biome: forest; material: soil | place: USA | collected 2011-09-16 | depth 0.1 m | reverse complement strand
CGCATGATTGGTCATTCCGGCGGCTACTACGGTGTCGAGCAAGAACAGGCTGCGGAGTCGAGGCGCGGTGCCCACATCCAGGGAACCGCAGGCCAGCCGCCCGAGCCCATCGCCGACGAGGTGTTGATGGCGGCTTACCTGAAAGGGGACATGGGCGCGTTCGCCGAGTTGTTCCGCCGCTACACGCCCGTCCTGGAGCGGCTGCTGTGGCGCTCGCTGCGCGACGAGGTCCCCGACTTCGTGCAGCAAACGTTTTTACATGTGCACCGCGCGCGCCACACCTTCGCCGAAGGCGCGCTGTTCCGACCCTGGCTGGTGAGTATCGCCATCAACCTGAAGCACGAGCATTTCCGACGCTTGAATCGCCGCTTGGCGATCCATCCCGATCTGTTTACGTTCGGTGCACGTCCGCCGTCCGAGCCGGACATGATCTACGAAGCCGACCAGGCGTGGCGTTCGGTCGAGTCTCTCCCCTCGCGCGAACGGCAGGTCCTGGAGCTCTTGTGCGGCGGCGGGCTCAGCGCCGCGGACGTCGCGGCCGAAATGCGCACCACCACCGCGGGCGTGAAATCACTGGCCCACCGCGCTCGGCAGCGCCTGCGCAGCACTCACGGGGCGGGCCGAACCGAACCCGCCTCGATCACGAGAGGCAGCAGCGGATCCAACAAATACCCCGCATCCGTGCGCTGAATGAGCGCTCGCAGCCCAAGTTTCCGCAGCGTAGACAGCGCGACCTTCATGCGGTTGGCCGCTGCGTCGGCGGTCATTTTTTCGCCCGGCCAAGCGAGCGCCAAGAGTGAGTCTTGGCTGAGCGCGACGCCCGGCGAGGCCACGCGCTGCTCGCCGAGCGCGCGCGCGATGCGTAACAACTGCGGCCGCGCGCTGAGGTCGATTTCCGTGCTGTCAGGCGGCTTCAGTACCCCGCGATTCAAGTCGAACAGCCACGCTTCGGAGCGCAGCGCGCGCTCGAGTAAGCGCAACGCAAAGCGCGCGTCGTCCGAATGAGCGAGCTCGCCGCTGGTCAGCCGCAGCCGCGCGCGCCGCGACAGCGCGAGCGCCGACGAACGCTCGGCTTGGCTGAGGGCCGCGTCACCGCGGCTCTGCGCGCGATCACTTGCGGCCAGCGCGAGGAAGCCGCGGTGCAAGCTGAGCGCCTCCAAGAGCCCCGGATCACCGACGTCCGTGAGCAGCTTCTCGGCGGCCGCGAAGGACTCACGCGCCGCTTCGACGCGGCCACGCGCCGCGTCCGCGCCGCCGAGCGCCGCCGAAAACAAACCCTCCAAACGCACGTCGCCCACTTCGTGCAAGACGCGGAGGGCGCGGCCGTAGGCGACGCACGCTTGGTCGAGTTCGCCCAGCTCGTGGTGCAGCGCGCCAAAGTAACCGCGCACGTGAGCCTCGAGCAAGCGCGCGCCCGAGCGGCTCAATTTGCGCTCGGCGCTCTGAAAGTGCCCGCGCGCCTCGGCGTATTCGCCCTGTTCTTGAGCGAGGATGGCCAAGTTCGCCTCCACCACACCGGACAAGATCGGATCGTCCAGCTCTTCCAGCAGTTCGATGGCGCGGCCGTACAGCTCGCGCGCTTCGTCCAAGCGCGCCTGTTGCAAACGCAAGCTGCCAATGTCCTTGGACAGCCCGGCCTCCAGCCGCAGATCGCCGCAGCGCAGCGCGTCGGTCATGGCGCGTTCGTACCAGGCAAACGCTTGCTCGAGCTTGCCTTGGCTGTGACAGAGCAAGCCGAGGCCGGCGTGCGCGCGGGCGCGGGCATGCGGCTCGGAGCGCGCTTCGATTTGGCGGAGCGCCAGGTCGAAGTGATGCTGGGCCTCATCGAAGCGCCCGCGCTCTTGCTCGACCTCACCGCAATCGACCGAGAGCTCGGCGCCCAAACCGATGCTCGGGCTGCGCTCGCACAGCGCGCGCGCGCGGCACAGCTCGGCCGCGCTCTCCTCCAAGCGACCGCGTTGCCGGAGCGCCCGAGCGCGTGCCCGCGCCACGCGCGCCGCGAGCGTACAATCGAGCTCGCTGCCAGCGGCGCTCACTTCATCCAACATCTGACGATAGCGTTCGAATGGACCGCGCTGCGACAGCGTGGGCTCGAGCGCGAGCACGAGCTGCGCCCGGAGCTCCGCATCTGCCGCGGCGAGGCGCTCGTAAGCGGCGCGCAAGTTGTCGGCCTCCACGTTCAGCCAACGCAGAGCGACGCGCGCCTGCTCGCCCTGCGTGCCCTGGGCGTGGGCGTCGCCGCGCGCCGCAAAATACTGAGCGTGGCGCGCGCAGATGCGCGCAAAGTCCTCGGACCCCGCCAATTTCTCCGCCGTGTAGGCGCGGATACTCTCGTACATGCCGAGTCGCAAACCCGCCGTGCCGAGCGTGTCCGAGAGCGAACGCAGCAAGGATTTGTCACGCAAAGACTGCAGCGCATCGAGCGCTGGGGTCTCGAACAGCCCTTCGCACACGAACTCATAAGCGGCCGCATCGAAGCCCGACGCGAATGCCGAACACGCGCCGAGCGCGCAGCGCTCATCCGGCGAGAGCGATTCCCAAGACCAATCGATCGCGCCACGCAGCGTGCGTTGCCGCGGTTCGGCGTTGCGCGCGCCGTGGTTCATCAGATCCAAACGGGCATGCATGCGTGACAACATGCCCGAGACCCCGAGCGTCCCCATGCGAGCCGCGCACAGCTCGATCGCCAGCGGGATGCCCTCGATCGAGTTCAGGATCTCGACCAGCGCGCCCGCGTTCTCGTCCGAGAGCAGAATGCTCGGCGCGCGATCGAGCAACAACTCCAGCGCGCCGCTTTCGCGCAGCGACTCGAGCGTCGCCAGGCCCGGCTCGGGCACCGGCAAGGGACCCAGTTCGAACGCAGACTCACCGGCGATGCGCAGCATCTCCCGCGACGTGATCAAGAAGCGCGCCTCGGGCGCGAGCGCGAGCCAAGTGGCGACGGTGGCCGCGCCGCCGGGCACCAGCTGCTCGAAATTGTCGAGCACCATCAAACTCGGACCGCGGGCCTCGAGCGCGTGGGCGATGCGCATCACCGGGTCCTCCGAGCCCGCCAGCCCGACCCCGAGCTGCGCGCCGACGCTCGCGCACAGCTCCTCGACGCTATGTGCCGGACTCAATTCGACGAACCAGCCGCCGAGCCGTCCTTCAGCTAGCCCCTCTTCGGCGTGCCTGAGGGCCAAACGGGTCTTGCCCATCCCGGGTGGGCCCAAAACCGTGACGAGCCGGTTACCCGCCGCAAAAAGAGCTCGCAAAGCCGCGAGTTCGCTGTGTCGCCCGACGAAACGGCTGGGAGCGCTGGGGATTCGCGGAGGCAAAATCGGGGGCATGACGGCGACCGAGGCTGAGAAAGCTCAGATTGGGAGAAACCCGCGGCGGCCGGGGATTGTATTGCACTTGAGCCAATGTTGCATCGCGCGGTACCGAGTATGAAGAAGAGCATCAACAGTGGAATCTGGGTCGTGGCCGGTGCGCTCGCCCTGGTTGGTTGCGGTGACGGCGACCAGCTATCAAGCGGTCCCGCGCCGGCACCGGGTGGTGGCCTTTCTGGCGGCCCCCTCGCCGAGAAGCTGACCGTGTTTGCGGTCGATGCCGATTCAGGGGAACCAATCCCGTCCGCGACCGTTCGGCTCGGCTCCGGCGCCGACGCGCACAGCGTTGGACAAACGGCCAGTGACGGAAAGCTCGTCCTCGCCGGGCTGGCCGGTGAGCCGCAGTTCGTGACCGTCAGCGCGCCCGGCTACGCCGCCGCCAGCTGGGGGCTGATCAGCGCGGCCGTCGCCACCATCCCGCTCGAAGCAACGGACACGGTGCCCGGCAACGCGGACGTGACGGTCAGCATCCCGGGCTGGGCGGATCTGCCCGCGCCGCCCGCAGGCAAGTACCGTATGGCGCGCTTCGCGTTCTCGCGGCCGAGTGGCTTGAGTGCGCTCGAAGCCTCGGACGCCACCCCATTGGCAGAGTGTCGCGAGTCCGGCACGAGCGGCAGCGGCTGCTCGGTGCAACTCAGCATCCCCTCCGACGCCACCACCCTCATGGCCGTGATCGCCGAAGGCGACGACGCAGGCACCGCCGAAGCGACCGACGACGTCTTCACGATGATCGGCATCGGCATGGCGACGAACCTCTCCCTACGCGCGTTTGCATCGTCTTCGGTGGGCATCGCGCTGCTCGACCAGAATTTGACGGCGCGCGCCACGATCGTCCAACGCAACGCGGGGTCTGACATCTTTCAAGAAGTGGTCGGCGTTCCCGGCATCACCTTGAACGGTCAGCTGATCTTGTATCCGGCGCTCGGCGGCATGAGCAGCACCTTCTTGGTGCCCACCGCCAGCGGCCCGTTCGCCAACGTCAAACTGTGGGCGGTCGCCACGGCCGGCAATGGCACCTCCACCGACTGGTCGCGCAGCTACGAGCGCGGCGTCGCGCCACCGCTCGACTCGAGCCAAGCGGTCACGCTGAGCACCGCTGGCTTCCTGGGCTTACCGAGCATCAACGAACAAGCCCCCGCTCGCTACACCGTGAACTCCAGCGCCGCCTTGAATCGCCTCGAGTTCATGACCCCCGACGGCCAAGAGCTCAACGCGATGCTGTTCTCGCCCCAAGCCGAGTTCGACATGCCCGCCGGCGTGCTCAACGGTCACCCGACGGACGTCTCGGTCGAAGCGTTCGACTGGCAGCTCGATCCCGAGTCGTTTGCGTTTCGGGATTTGGTGCGGAAGACGGAGCGGATTGCGTATGTGCAGGCTGCGCCGTTGTGAGGGGTGGAGTGCGGCGCCTTCGACGGTAGCGGAGGGGGCGCTCACAAGACACGCACTGCACCTCGCAGAGCGTCCAGGTTCGCAGGTTGCGGCTTGCACCCGACACGACGGAAACTGACCCGGAATCTGCGGCAACATTGGAACACATGACTCGGCGGCCAATGGCCGCGACGTACTCTCGTGGTGATTTCGAGCGGCTGCCTCTGATCCACGTGCCCTGCTTGCGCGGCCCGGACTTCGCCGACTGGCGCCGGACTGCGCTCTAACTCGATCCCGCAGCGCGGAAACTCGGGCTTCTTTAGAAGGGTTAACTCCCCTTCCGCGTAACCGGATCAGCTCCACGCTGTGGGCGCACCGGTCGTACAACCCTGATTGCTCTTGCTGTTCGAGGGCCACTATCCGAGACGGTTCGCGGCTCAGAACCTAAAGGGGAGCCGAATCGTCACCTTCGTTCCGCGACCGGGCTGGCTATTTAGTTCGATCGTGCCTCCCGCTCGTTGGACAAGGCGCCGTACGCTAGTTAACCCAAGACCGGTCCCTTCGCCCGGCGGCTTGGTCGTGAAGAGCGGCTCGAACGCTCGCGCAAGGGTCTCTGGCAGCATCCCGGTTCCGTCGTCCTTCACTTCGAGCACGACGTCGTCAGGCGACGATTCGACGAGCGGCGGGCTGCCGTGTCGCTGCCGTTGGCGTTCTGCCCGCGTGGTGAGGTGGATACAGCCGCCTCGCGGCAACGCATGCCTCGCGTTGGCGACTAGGTTGATGAGGATGCGTTCGACATCGACTACGTCCCACCGAACCAGCGGCAAGTCAGCCAGGTTTTCACGAATCTCGACACCCGGTCCCGCAATGCTCCGAAGCGTTGGCAGCAACTCGGTCACGACAGCGCTGATGTTGACGGTGCGAGTGGCACCGTTTCGTCGGAATGGCAGCAGCCGTTTGAGTAGCCCAGCGACCCTCAACGTGGCCTGCTCGATGGCCTCGACTTGCACCAGGCGCTCTGCATCATTGGCGTTGCGCAGCTCCCCGAGCGACCCGAAAACCACCCCGAGTACGTTGTTGGCGTCGTGTGCGATCGAGCAGGCGAGGACACCAAGCGGCTCCATCTCTTCTGCTAGGTGCAATCGCTGATCGAACTCGGAGAGTCGAATGACGACTCCGACGAGCGTCGTAAGGTCCGACGGAGGGGGCGCCTGCGAAAGCTGAAGGGTCTCCTCCGCGAATCGTAGCGTGCAGGAACGCCCGGAAAGCTCCACAATCACCACGTCCAGCGCGGTCGGTGCTCCAGAACGGGTCGGGCTGGCGTTTGGCCCCGCCGCAGTGAGCCACTTGGCCGAGAAAGCTTCGAGGTAGGGACGAGTCAGCTCGTTGTCGCCGATGAGAAGGACTGTCGGCGCTTCGGACATGGCCGCCGGTCTACTGGAAGCCGTGGACCTCGTCGTCGCGGGTCGCGTCAAATCGGCTCGCAGAACGCGCCACGACGGTCCCCCTCAGTCAGAACCCTAAGTCGCGCGTTCCGCGACCCGGCGTTTGACCCGCGACGCACGTCGGAATTGCTCGGGCGCGCTGCCGGACCACCCTTTGAAGGCGCGGTGAAAGCCGGCAGCGCTGGCAAATCCAACCAAGAACGCCACCTCGGTGACCGAGCGGTCGCTCTTCAGCAAGAGGTCACGGGCAGTTTCCCGGCGAACTTCTTCTAACAAATGCCGGAAGCTCGTCCCGCGCGCAGCGAGGGCGCGCTGAAGGGTGCGCGGGCTCTTGCGCTGCGCCCGCGCGATCGACTCCAAACGGACCTGCCCGCTACTCAGGCCACGCATGACGGCAAACCGAAGTTGCGCAACGACATCGCCTAACGCCGGTAGGCGACTGAGCATTTCAGCGGCGTAGCGATCCAAAAGCTTCGCAAGCTGAGGATTGGGTGCTCGCGCTCTGGCTCGCAAATCGCGATGCCGGAACATCAACTCGTTGGTCGTACTGCCAAAGGTCGGTTCCGTCCCGAATATCTCGCGGTACTGCTTCGCGTCCGACGGTGCGGCGTGAGAGAAGCGCACACCCTTCAACTTGAGTTGGCGTCCGAGCAGCAAGCCGGCGCGGAGCGCGATGGTCGCGAAAAAGCAATCGCACTCCTGTCCGTGTACGGCTGAGGCAGGTTCTCGGCGCCGGTAGCTGGTTCCATGGGCACTCCGCCGCTCCTCGAGCGCGTGCCGGTCACTCAAGAGGCGGTGGAATCGCACGACTCGACAGAGGGCGTCTTGCAAATTGACACTCCAGTGCGTCGCGTAGTCGAGAACATCGTAGCTGCCGAGCTTGGCATGCTGAGCAACTCGCAACCCAAAGTAAGGGTCGCGTGCCGCGACGGATGCCATCTGCCAGACGCGCAAGTGGACGGACTCCGGAACACGGAGTTCGTGGTCGAGGAGCTGATCCCGAGCGAGCCCCAGTGCGCGAAGGATCGGCTGGGCGTCGCCTCTATCGCGTTCAAGTTGCGCCAGAATGGGGGCGAGGGTGATTGCGGCGGTGGTTCGACCGTCCTCTAGTGATTGCCCTGGCCGATCGCAACATTCAGCCGGCGACTCGACGACGACAACGGTGGTCCGTGACTTATCGGACATGGAGTCTGAACGCGGTGGTCACGCTGGTCGACGCAACGTGACAATCGTCAGGCCTCATCCAAAACCAGCGGGAAATTGGTCTCGTGCCCGGGGCGGACCTCTTGGTAGACCGTGTGACGCGGTCCATTTCTCCGTCTATGTTCTTCGCACCAGAGCTCGCGGCCGCCGGACTCCCTACGGGCCTCGAGACAGCGGGGGCAGGCCGGTTCGATACCCGGAACGTTGGGGGTAAGCTTTGCTCGCATGACCAGCACGGGACACGGAGAGAGAGTCACGACCGCATGCGCCACTGACCCCAGTAGGACGCGTGTCAACCCGGTACGCCCGTGAGTGCCTACCGCGACCAGGTCCGCTTGTAGATCCACTGCCAGCTGCGCGATGGCCTTACCCGGTGCGCCGCTTCTTACGTGCAAGACAACGCGCATTATTTTGCCAACGAATGGGCGCAACGCTGCGCGAAATGTCGTTACTTCTTGGTCGATCCATTCGCGTAGCCGTTGCGCCGCCTCAACCATGCTTGATGCCGCCGGCGACACAGGTTCCGGTTCGGCGATCGCGGAGTCGACATGGACTACATGGACCTCACAGCTTGCGTGCTCGGACGCAACGTTCAGTGCCTCGCGAATCGCCAAGCGACTCACGTCCGAATAGTCTACGCCGACGATGATGGTGTAGTGCGTTGGAGCAGTCATTGGATTGTTCCACAGGAAAACTTCCGAACGGGCGGTCCCTGGCGACCGGTTAGTCACACGATGTCGAAGCGATCGAGGTTCATCACCTTGGCCCAGGCGGCCACGAAATCCGTGATGAACTTCGCTTGCGCATCGGAGCTGGCGTAGACTTCGGTCAGGGCGCGTAGCTGAGAATTCGAGCCAAATATCAGGTCAACGCGGCTGGCGGCTCTCTTTAGGTCGCCGTTCGCGCGGTCGCGACCTTCGAACACGTTGGCGTCGGACGTCGGCTTCCAGTCTATCTTCATGTCGAGCAGCGTCACGAAGAAGTCGTTGCTCAATACGCCACGCCGCTCGGTAAACGCGCCATGCCTTGACCCGCACGCGCTCACGCCGAGGACCCGGAGGCCGCCCAGCAAGACGGTCATCTCGGGCGCCGTGAGCGTGAGCTGCTGTGCCTTATCGACCAGGAGCACTTCGGCGGACAAAGCTGCTCCCTCTTTGAGGTAGTTGCGAAACCCGTCCGCTACGGGTTCGAGCACGGCGAAGGAATCGACGTCGGTTTGTTCTTGCGAGGCATCGACGCGGCCAGGCGTGAACGGCACGGTCGCTGCGTGGCCAGCCGCGCTTGCCGCCCACTCTACAGCGACGCAGCCACCCAGCACGATCAAGTCGGCGAGGGAAAGCTGCTCGTCGCCCGCTCGCGTTAGGTTGAACTCACGCTGAATGTCACTCAGCGTCCGCAGCACCTTGGCGAGCTGGGCAGGCTGATTCGCTTCCCAGTCCTTCTGCGGTGCTAGGCGCAGACGCGCGCCGTTGGCGCCGCCGCGCTTGTCCGAGTTGCGATAGCTGGATGCCGACGCCCAAGCGGTCGCGACGAGGTCGGTGATTGAGAGCCCGGAGTTGGCGAGCTTACCGGTGAGCATCGCGATTTCGGCCTCGCCGATCGGCGAATGACTGACCTTCGGGATCGGATCCTGCCAAATCAAGTCCTCGGTAGGTATTTCCGGCCCGAGGTAACGCGAACGAGGGCCCATGTCGCGGTGAGTGAGCTTGAACCACGCGCGCGCGAAAGCATCGGCAAACTGCTCGGGATGCTCCAAAAAGCGTCGCGAAATCTTCTCGTAGGCAGGATCGAAGCGTAGAGAAAGATCCGTAGTCAGCATGGTCGGTATGCGCCGTTTCGACGGATCAAAAGCGTCTGGGATCGAAGCTGGGGCGTCCTTCGCGACCCACTGGTGGGCGCCAGCGGGGCTCTTGCTCAGCTCCCACTCGTATTGGAAGAGGTTCTCGAAGAAGTAGTGGCTCCACTTCGTCGGCGTTTGCGTCCAGGTGACTTCGAGACCGCTGCCGATCGCATGAGTACCGATGCCGGTACCGAAGCGGCTCTTCCAGCCAAGGCCCAGCTGTTCGATACTCGAAGCTTCGGGATCGGTACCCACCATCTCCGTGTCGCCGGCCCCATGGGTTTTGCCGAAGCTGTGCCCGCCGGCGATCAGCGCCACGGTTTCCTCGTCGTTCATCGCCATGCGCGCGAAGGTCTCGCGGACATCGCGGGCCGCCGCGATGGGATCGGGATTGCCGTTCGGTCCCTCGGGGTTCACGTAGATCAGGCCCATCTGCACGGCGGCGAGTGGCTTTTCGAGGGTTCGTTCGCCAGAGTAGCGTTGGTCGTCGAGCCAGATTTTCTCTGTACCCCAGTACACGTCTTGATCGGGCTCCCAAACGTCCCGGCGGCCGCCCCCGAAACCGAAAGTCTCGAAGCCCATCGATTCGAGCGCGACGTTGCCGGTAAGAATAATCAAATCCGCCCAGGAGATCTTTTGGCCATACTTGCTCTTGATCGGCCACAGCAGCCGCCGTGCCTTGTCTAGATTGATGTTGTCTGGCCAGGCACTGAGCGGCGCGAAGCGCTGTTGCCCGCGCCCGCCGCCTCCGCGCCCGTCGAATGCGCGATAGGTGCCGGCGCTATGCCACGCCATGCGCACGAACAGCCCGCCATAGTGACCAAAGTCAGCAGGCCACCACTCTTGTGAGTCGGTCATCAACGCCATGAGGTCTTGCTTGAGCGCCGCGAAGTCGAGGCTCCCAAACGCTTCGGCGTACTCGAACTCTTGTCCCAAAGGGTTGGACTTGGAGGAGTGCTGATGGAGCACTTCTAAGCGCAACTGGTTCGGCCACCAGTCGCGGTTCGATGTGCCTCCTCCTGCGCTGCGATGGAACGGACAGCTACCTTGCGTCGTCATGCGTGTGGCTCGGTATGCAGGCGCTATGCCGCCGAAAAATCCTCGTTTTTCGAGGACCGTCCTGGTTAGCGGTCTGTTCCGCCTGACCAGTTTCTAGGCCACGGCGACGGAAACATCGTCACTGACGCTCGCGTGTTCGAGCACGATCCTGCTCCTCCGAGGAACGTGCATAGATGGAACGGTTCATGCGAGCCGTCGTGGAACCATGACCAGCGAAAGAATCAAGAACGCGCTCGATGAGCTACGTCGCGGTGGGCTTGTCGTCGTGGCCGATGACGAAGGGCGCGAGAACGAGGGTGACCTGATTATGGCGGCTGAAAAAGTGCGACACCAGAGCATCGCTTTCATGGTGAGACACACGAGCGGTTTGATTTGCGTAGCGCTCGAAGAGGGCCGCGCAACCGAGCTGGACCTCTCGCCGATGGTCGCGCAGAACTGCGAATCGGAACGCACGGCTTTCACCGTCTCAGTAGATCTCAAGCACGGCATCACGACCGGAATTTCGGCAGTCGATCGCAGCGCCACCATTCGCGCGCTGGGCTCGCCGGCGGCGCGGGCAAGCGACTTCGTGCGTCCCGGTCACGTGTTTCCCCTGCGCGCGAGAGCAGGGGGCGTGTTCGAGCGCCGCGGTCATACGGAGGCGGCCACGGATCTGACCAGACTCGCGGGGCTCCAGCCTGTCGGAGTGTTGTCTGAGCTCGTGGATGATCGCGGCGGGATGTTACGTGGGCCGGCGCTGCGTGCGTTCGCTCGCGAGTATCGCTTGCCGTTTTTGACGATCGAGGACCTGGCCGCGCATAGGCGCCGCACCGAACAGCTCGTGGAGCATGTTTCGGACGCTCGCTTGCCGACGCGCTACGGGCTGTTTCGCGCGCACGTCTACCGCGCGCGCTTCGGCGGTCAGGAGCACGTGGCTCTGGTTCATGGCGACGTACGTGGAGCATCGAACGTACTAGTGCGAGTCCACTCCGAGTGCCTGACTGGCGACGCGTTCGCGTCCGCGCGCTGCGATTGCGGGGGGCAGCTCGAGTTAGCAATGAAAAATATCGTCGCCGCCGGATCCGGCGTGATCGTGTATCTCAGAGGGCACGAGGGTCGCGGGATTGGCCTGAGTGGAAAGCTCGCCGCCTACCAGCTGCAAGATTCCGGATACGACACAGTCGATGCCAACCTCGCGCTTGGGCTGCCGGTTGATTCGCGCAGTTACGCAGTCGCCGCTCAAATATTGGCCGATCTGGGGCTTTTGACGTTGCGACTCATGAGCAACAACCCCGCGAAGTTCAGCGAACTCGAAGCCCATCGTCCGAGGATTGTCGAGCGCGTGCCGCTCATCACCGTGCCAACCGCAGAGAATGTGCGCTATCTCCAGACCAAGCAACACAAGCTCGGGCACCACCTCGAACTACCAGTCGTCACGGCTCGTCGGGAAACTCTCAACTAGTCGCCTCATGTCGACGGCACGCCTCAACCGCTTGCACCTAGAGAACTTGCGTCGCGACGATGCCTCGATGCGTCGGGCGTTGCTTCTGGCTCGGTGCGGGCAGCCAACACCGAACCCACGCGTCGGCGCCGTCGTGGT
>FSWQ01004517.1_pt1 | contig 11891 bp, 7 predicted proteins | sample 1637691 | NCBI WGS metagenome assembly FSWQ01 (sample SAMEA3914814, study PRJEB12502) | metagenome | biome: forest; material: soil | place: USA | collected 2011-09-16 | depth 0.1 m | reverse complement strand
TACATCAACAGCGCAATCAGTGACGTGAAGCACACGCTCGCTGAAACCGTGCTGATCGTGGTCATCGTCATCTTCTTGTTCTTGGGCTCGCTGCGCACGGTGCTCGTGCCCATCGTCGCGATTCCGGTTTCGCTGGTTGGCGCCGTATTCTTGATGCAGGTCTTCGGCTTCACGCTGAACTTGCTGACGCTGCTCGCGGTCGTGCTCGCCGTGGGTTTGGTGGTGGATGACGCCATCGTCGTGGTCGAAAACGTGGAGCGCCACATTCGCGAGGGCAAAACGCCCATGGAGGCCGCCACCGTTGGCGCGCGTGAGTTGGTCAGTCCGATCATCTCCATGACCATCACGCTGGCCGCGGTGTACGCGCCGATCGGCTTTCAGGGTGGTCTGACGGGCTCGCTGTTCCGCGAGTTTGCGTTCACCCTTGCCGGCGCGGTGTTCATTTCCGGTACCGTGGCGCTCACGCTCTCGCCCATGATGGCCTCACGCCTGCTGAAGGCGGAGCACAGTCAAGGCCTGATGGCGCGCACCATCGACCGCACTTTCGAAGCCGTGAAGCGCACCTACACGCGCGCGCTGGCGGCCACGCTACGCAATCGTGGCTTGGTGTACGCAGTCTGGATCACCTTGGCCATCGTGTTGATCCCGATGTACATGTTCTCGCCGAACGAGCTCGCGCCCAATGAGGACCAGGGCGTGGTGTTCAGCGCGCTGGATGTGCCCGCCAACGCCTCTTTGGAGCAGCTCACCACCTACTCCAAGCAGGTGAATCAGATCTTCCAGGGCGAGCCGGAGTTCGCGAACAGTTTCCAGTTCACGTTCCCGAACGCGGCCTTCGGCGGCATGCTGACCAAGCCGTGGGAAGAGCGCAAGCGCAGCATTTTCCCGATCCAAGCTGAGCTCAGCGGCAAGTTGGGCGCGATCACCGGCGTGCGCGCGCCCGCGTTCTTGCCGGGCGCCTTGCCCAGCGCCGGCTTCTTTCCGGTCGAGTTCGTGATCGCCTCCACCGCCAGTCACAGCGAGATCGTGCGCTTCGCAGAGCAACTGCAGCAAACGGCCGCGAAGAGCGGGATGTTCGCGTTCCCGCCCATCGTTGACGTGCGCATCGATCAGCAGAATGCGGACATCGTCATCGACCGCGACAAGGTAGCGTCGATGGGTCTGAGCATGCAGTCGGTGGGTGCGGACCTCGCGGCGGCGCTGGGCGGTAACTTCGTGAACCGCTTCAATATCGACGGGCGCGCGTACAAGGTGATTCCGCAAATCGAGCGTCACGGTCGGCTCACGACGGAGCAGCTCAAGGACATCTACATCAGCGGCCCGAACGACACCTTGATGCCGGTGAGTGCGGTGGCCACCGTGCACACGGGCATCGAGCCGCGCACGCTGAACCGCTTTCAGCAGCTGAACTCGGTCAAGCTCTCCGGCGTGGCGATTCGAGGTTTGGACGCCGGCCTGAAAGTATTGGAGGACGAGGCCAAGAGGATTCTGCCCGGCGGCTACCGGTACGACTTCACCGGTGAGTCTCGTCAGCTGCGCCAAGAAGGCGGCAAGTTCCTGCCCGCGATGGGCCTGGCGCTGCTGCTGATTTTCTTGGTGCTGGCCGCGCAGTTCAACTCCTTCCGGGACCCTTTGGTGATTCTCGCGGGCTCGGTGCCGCTGGCCATGTTCGGCGCGATGATCTTCACGTTCCTGAAGTTCTCCGGTCCGCCCGGGTTGGATTTCCCTCTAACCAAGGGTTGGACCACCACGCTCAACATCTACTCGCAGGTCGGGCTCGTCACGCTCGTCGGCTTGGTAGCGAAGAACGGCATCCTGATCGTGGAGTTCGCGAACTCACAGCAGCTGCTTGGCGCAAGTAAGATTGATGCCGTGAAGGAAGCCGCTGCCACGCGCTTGCGTCCCATCTTGATGACCACCGTGGCCACGGTGGCCGGGCATTTCCCGCTCACCTTGGTCACGGGCGCGGGCGCCGTGGCTCGTAACTCGATCGGCATCGTGCTGGTCGGCGGCATGACGATCGGCACGCTGTTCACGCTGTTCGTGATCCCCTCGGTGTACGTGCTGATCGCCAAGGACCACCGCGGTGAGACCGCCAAAGCCAACGCCGAGCCGGACTTGGGCTCTTCTGGCGTGATGCAGGCTGAAGGCGCACACGCCGCGGAATGAGCGGCTTCAGGCCGTGGCGGCTAGGCCCGCCGCGGCGCCTCGTGCTGAGGCTTGAAAATTAGCGGCGAATGGCCATGCTGTACTTACGCCTATGTTCGCTGAAGTCGTGATGTACCGCACGAGGTTCTGTCCCTACTGCACACGCGCCGCCGCCCTCCTGCACCGTAAAGGTGCGGAGGTCCGCGAGATTGACGTGTCAAACGACCCTGAGATGCGTTCGATGCTGCTCGCGCAAACCGGCTCCAATACCGTCCCGCAGATTTTCATCAACGGGGTATCCGTGGGCGGCTTCGATGACATTTCCTTGCTGGACCAACGCGCCCAGTTAGACGCCCTGTTGCGCGAGCCGGCGCCCCGCGAGCCCGCGCCGCGCACGCCTTGAGTCGCAGCAAGCCCGGAGTACCCTGCCGACCATGAAAAAGGTGGCGGTGATCGGGTCGGGTGTCGTCGGTCAAACCTTGGCGGACGGCTTGCTGAAGCACGGCTTTGCAGTGATTCGCGCGACGCGCGATCTGAGCAAGCTCGAAGACTGGAAGCAGAGCGCGGGCCCGAACGGGTCGGTGCTCGGCATTGCGGAGGCCGCAAAGGCGGCTGATCTAGTGGTGTTGGCTGTCAAAGGCGCGGGGGCGGAAGAAGCCGTCGCGCTGTGCGGTGAGGGCCTGCTCGGCAAAACCGTGCTGGACACCACGAACCCCATCGCCAACGCGCCGCCCAACAAGGGGGTGCTGTCGTTCTTCACCACGCTGGAAGACTCCTTGATGGAGCGCCTGCAGCGCAAAGCGCCAGGCGCCCACTTCGTGAAGGCGTTTTCGTGCGTGGGCAGCCCGTCCATGGTGGACCCGAAATTTGCCGCACGCCCGACCATGTTCATTTGCGGCAACGAGGCCGGCGCGAAGGCGGAAGCGACCGCGATCCTCACTGCGTTCGGCTGGGACACCGAGGACATGGGGCCCGTAGAAGCCGCGCGTGCCATCGAGCCGCTGTGCATTCTGTGGTGCATCCCCGGCATGACCGGTAAGGGCTGGACGCACGCATTCAAGCTGCTCCGCCCGTCCGCGTAGCTACGCCCCGCCAAGCGCGGTCAGCACTTCAGTGGCGGCGCGAAAACCGGCTTGAACCGCGCCGCTCATGTAGCCGCACCAGTCCGTGGCTGATTCGCTGCCTGCAAAGTGAATGGGGCCCACCGGAGTGCGCAGCGCGGAGCCGAAGCGACTGAGGGTATTTGGCGGCATCATTGCGCCGGGCGCGGGCAAGCCGAAGGCGGCCTGCGCCGGCCAGTTTTCGTCTTCGTAGTTGGCGGGCGGATCGCTTGGATTGAGCAGCGCATCATCCGTGAAGCCGAAGATTTTGCGTAAATGTTCGATCACGGCGCGGCCGCGCTCGTAGAGTGGCTGGTTCGTCCAATACGCCGCGGCGTCCGCGACGATGAACGTCATCAGCGTGTAATGCGGCTTTACGCTGGCGTCGTCCGGCGCATCCCAAACGTTGTCGAGCGTCCATGCCAGCGGGTACTGCTCGAAGGGGTGGCTACCGAGACCGAGTAGCCCATCAACTCAGCCGCGCGCCAAACCGGTTGCTTGAAGTGCACGAAGCCTTTGATGGTGCGCCCCATGCAAGTGGCCATGGCGCTGCACAATGCCTCGCGCTGGGTGCGCTCGTCAGCGTGAAGACCGGGTGTTGCTGCCACGAGTGTGATCTTCGCCGAGTGCGCGGGAGACATGGCGATGATCACGCGTTTGGCGCGAACGCTGCCGGCGCTGGTCGTGGCCGTGACTCCATCTGCGTCGTAAGTGAGCTGAGTGACGCTCGTCTCATTGCGGATGTGCTCGGCGCCGACTTCGGCCTGCAGCGCGCTCACCAGCGCCTGCGTGCCGCCCGCGAAGCGCAAATCTTCCGCGCCCTCGCTGCCGGCCACGGCTACCAACGCCGAGTAGCCGCCCGCGGTGGCAGCGTAATAAAGCAGAAAAAAGAACGACAATTCGTGCGGCTGCAGCGAGAACGTGGAGCGCACGGAGGATACGAACGCATCCTCGGTGGCCGGGCTCATGCCCACGTCATCGCGGCCGCCGGCGGCATCCCACGCGGCTCGCTGCTCCGCGATCCAATCAGCCACGCTGAGCGCGTCATAAGCCGCCAGGCGACTTTGCGCAGGCGCGTGCAAGTGGTCGCGCAGCTCCAGCGCGAGCGTATCGAGCTCGAAGAGCTTGATCAGCGCGTTCATACCGCCGGGCAGCGCCGTCGGGTCGTTGCCAGGTAGGCGCTGGATCACGCCCTTCGAATTCTCGAACAGCCACTGATGCGTGCCGGGCAGGAACACGCGCCGCATCGGCAACTGAAAGCGGCGGATCAAATGTTGAACGTGGTGTTGACTCGCGCCCACGTAAGCCGCGCCGAAATCACGGTCTTGCCCGCGCGTTAGGGTGCGCCCACCGAGCCGCGCGTTTCCCTCCAACACCAGATAGGACAGGGGAGTGCTGCCCGCCTCGTCCTTGACCTTCAGCGCGGCCGATAACCCAGACAGTCCACCACCAATGATCAGGACGTCTACTTCGCTCGGGGGCAGTGCTGCGCTCATGGCGGCACTATCCGATTTTTTCTTACCAACCGCAGCTGATCCCGCGCGGTTCTCGGCATTCAGTGGTTCAGGGCAAGTGAAGCGAGCAAGGCTTCTTTCTCACGAACTGCAGCTGAGGCGGTGCTGAAAATCCCTCCGCCCAGCGCCTCGGGCTAGAAGCAGTAGGTGTGTGTGAATCCGTCCGCGTACAAGCTAACGGAGGGATCCACTGGCCAAAAGGCCGCGAACACGTTGCCCTCGCCCTCTCCGCCTTCGTCGAGCGGTTCTCCAACATTCAGGTGAATCGCTGGCCCGGGGCTGCCATCGGGCATCGGCAGGCGCAGCCCGGTCGCATGATTTACATGCTGCAGGTGGGCGTAGTTGTCGAACCTCAGCGTGCCAACGCTGGATTCGAGGGTGCGCGTCGTGTTTGTCGCCACGAACTTGAAGTCCACCTGATTCACCCCGGAATGACGCCAAAAGAATCCGATTGACCAGGGCTGTGTTGCCACGTCGAAGGCGGTCGTCGTCGCACTGGCGGATGTCGGCCAAGGATCCGTGTTGGCGCCGGCCAGCGACTGGAGCGAAACGAACAACGACGGTTGGACAAGGCTCGTCGGCTCTCCACCGCATGCGTATGGCAGAGGCTGGCCCGGCCAAGCGTAGATCGGTGGCGGTTCGGCCCCTGTCGTTGCCGTTGAGAACGCCGTGACGCCGTCAGTGCCGTTTCCGCCGCTGTCAATCGGAGCACCGAAGTCCAAGGCGACGATCTGCGCAAAGCTGCCATCAGCCTCCGGAAACCTGAGCTGCGTGTCTGCGTGTTCCGATTCCAAACGACCCAGGGCATCGAACTGCAGCGTCCCGCTGGCCAGCTCCAGTGGCGTTTCCTGGTCGGCGAGCAGCACGTGGTACCCCCAGCCACGATCGATTTCGTGCCGAAAATACAGCTCGAAGCTCGCGTTTCTGCCGAGCTCGTCGTGGGCCGCTACGCGGACGTGAAGATTGGAGGTCGCGAGTGCTGCCGCGGCGTGCCAAGCATTGTTGGTCAAGGGCTCGTGCGTCGAAAGATTGAGTGTCATCGGCACTGAGAACGTCGGGGTCGTCTTACACAGGGAAGCGGGAAGCGGCGCAGCGCCAAGCTTCACGTCGGGTGCGCAACTCGCGCCAACCACTTCGGAATTGCCGTCGGCCGTCAACCTAGTGATGGTTGAAGCCGCGTCAATTTGCATGATACCGTCGAAGCCGGCGCCGCCGACGTCGGTAGGCGTACCTAAGTTGAGAGTGAGCTGCTGACTCGTTCCGGGTACCACGCACGGGCCGAGCGACGCGAGATGTGTCAACGCGCCGTTCTGGTCGAACGTCAGCGTGCCGCTGCAGATCTCTTGATTCAGCGCGCCCTTCAAGAGCCAGTGGTAGTCGACACTGAGATCGGTCGTGCGATCGAAGAACAGGTTACTCGACAGACCTCGCCCACAAAGGTCATAGATTTCGATGCCCGTGCTGAAGTTTACGGAGCCCGTTGGGCTCGCCACGTCGAAAGGCGCCGACGGAACCGGGTCCTCAATGTCGAAGATCCCCGCCACGGATACGAATGTTGTCGCGTGAGGTAGGCAGTGCGGTAGCACGTCTGGGGCACTCGTCGTTTGGGCTTCGCCCGTGGCCGCGCTTCCGCCAGCGTTGTTTCCAGCAGCCTCGCTGGCCGAGTCTGAAGGAGCGCCAGCCGCGCCTGCGGCTTCCATCGGCGCTCCTGCGTGGGCGCTGTCGTTTCCCGTTCCCGCTGGGGCGCCGGCCGCGCCGGAAGCCGCACTGGAAACTACGCCTGCACGCGCGGGCGCGACGACGTGGACCCCAGTGCCGGGCGGCGCTGGCACGCCGACACTCGCGTTCGGCTCCGGGGAACCCCCGCAGGCCGCACAAAACAACGAACTGCCCAATACCCCAAACCACCATCGCTTCTTCACGTCGCCCGCGATTGCAGCTGCCGTGCCACGATGGATGCCAATATTTTCGCGACTTCGCAGGCGCGTTGGTCAACGAATTGACACCGACATCACCGGCAGCGCCGCAGGGGTGACGCCCGGCGGCGGGTGAAGCCACACCCTGACGTGCGCACCCGCCGGCGAGCGTTGAGCCGAGTTGGGCATTTGCGGAGAGGGAGGGATTCGAACCCTGCGAGCGCCGTTGGCAATCACCTCAAGCGGCACGCGAGCGAGCTCGAGCGCTCGGCAGGTTACGGGTACGGGTTGGGGGTCGGGTTCGGATGCAGATTTGCGGCGGCGACCTTTTCGAAGGTGAAGACGTGAGTGTGGCCGCCGGCGGAGCCGGTAGTCACGGTGACGGACGCACCGGTTGAGACCTGTTGCAGTTGGTCCGAAGAGATGGTCACGCTGTGCGTGTGTGCGCCGGCAGAGCTCGTGTCGCCGTCGATTTGGGTGGCTGATGCCGAGAACGCGGATTCGTCCACCGCAAAGGTGTGAAAGTGCGACGACACGGTGCTCGAGGAAAATACGTCCTGCGTCCCGCTCTTCGTCGGCGAGGCGGCGGGTGCATTCGGGTCACTCGAGCTGGCATCACTCGAGCTGCAGCGCACGAGAAACAAACCGACCGGTAGCGCAACGAGCGTCCCGAGAAACTCTTTACGATCCATACTGACCTCCGTTTGGGCGTCGCCCTGGGACGCCGCATGTACATCTCTCGAACGGATTGCCGTTCATTGTCTGTACTACGCGCGAACTGCGCGTTGGTAGCGCCGCGTTCGGGGAGAAAGCGTCTGAGCCCGACGGTGATGATACCTTCCGTCGATTCGCCTACGCGCGGTGCTGCGGCCATGGCCGCGCTGTCCCACGCCTGCGCCGCCGTGCGCCGCCCAATACCAGCATGCCGAGCAGGGCTAGGTACGCGCTAGGCGCTTCTCGCGCGCCGACCACGCGGCAACCGCACGCGGCGACGCTGCGGTCCACGCAGGTGTGCGTGGCACTGTCGCAAACCGAGGCCTCGGCACACATGCCGTCGTTCGCGCATTCGCCGGGGCCGAGCGCCGTAGTACCCGCGTTGCCCGCGTGACCGGCGTGGCCTGCGGTTCCGCCGTTCGCGTTGTCTTGCCCGGCGTTGCTCGAGCCGCCGCCCGGGTCGACCCCGGCCTGCCCAAAGCCCGCCTGGCTCGCCCCACCCGTTGCGAACCCAGCGCCGCTGATGCTGCCGCCCTCCGCAAAGCCGGCGAACCCGCTTGCTCCGCCTGCACTCGCTCCGCCTGCACTCGCTCCGCCCACGCTCGTGCCGCCATCCGGTGGAGCGCACGTGCCGCTGAAGATGGGCGAGCAGGTGCCGGGCGAGGCGGGCACAGCGCAGGATTCGCAGTTGCCCGCGCAAGCCGAATTGCAGCACACGCCGTCCACACACGCCGCCGACGCGCACTCACTGGCAGCCGTGCACGCGATGCCGAGAGGCTTGATGCAAGCCCCATCACTATTGGGCAAACAACACGTGCCGTATTGGCAGGCGCCAGTCGAGCAAGTGGCGTTGCTGGTGCACGTGCTCCCCTTGGGCTTCAGGCAGAAGCCGCCCGCCGCGCACACGAAACCGAGCGCGGCGTCGCAATCAGTGTCCAGCGAACAGCCTGATTTGCAATTGCCCGCAACGCACTCGTAGCCCAATTGACAGTCGATGGTGGCGGTGGGCACGCATTTCCCGGCTCCGTCGCAAATGCTGTTCAAAACTGCGCTCTTCGGGCCCGCGCAGGTCGTGAACGTGCAAGAGGCGCCGAGGGCAGGAATCGCGCAGGCACCTTTGCCATCGCACACGCCGCTCGTTCCGCACGAGTCCACGGAGGTGGGGCAAGAGTCCTTCGGGTCAGTGCCGACTTTGATGTTGCCGCACGTGCCGTCGGCACCGCTGCCCTTGTTCTTGAGCGTGCACGCCTGACAGCCACTGGTGCAAGCGTTGTTGCAGCACACGCCTTCGACGCAGAACCCGCTGCCACACTCGCTATTCTGCGTGCATACGGTGCCGTTGGAAGCGCCGTAGCCTTCCGTATACGCGGCACCCGCGTTGCTGGCGCCGTCGTCGCGCAGTGGCGCGCCGATGAGCTGGTAGCTGTCCAGCGCGACCGCCGCGCCGAAGTGGTCACCGGCTAAGCCGGCTGCCGCCGTCAACTTCTGAGGCGGATTGAACGCCGTGCCATTGAAAGTGAACACGTAGGCGGACCCCGAATCAGTGCCCTTGTCGTCGTCGCCCGGGCTGCCAACGAGCACCATCGAGCCGGCCGTGGCCACCGAGGTCCCGAATTGGTCGCCGATCTGCCCGTCGCTCGCTTTCAGGGTGTAACTGGCCGAATGCGCGGGGTTTGCGAGCACCAGCACTGAGCCAATGCTCGCGGCGGAGGCGGCGTCACTGGCGTAGCCGCCGAGCACGGTGAACGTGCCGGACATGGCAAGCGCCGAAGCGAAGTGGGCAACTGCGGGATCGGTCGAGCTCAGGTTGCCGCTGCTCGCCAGGACCCAGTTGGGGGACGAGAAGGCGTAGAACGAGAGTGTGTAGCCGTTCAGGCGGTCCGTGCCGATCGCGATCGAATTGTTCGCGATGGCAACGGCCGAACCCTGGTGATCGAGCGCTGTGCTGGACGGGCTCAGGCGGGTACCTTGCTGACTCCAAGTGGTCCCGGAGCGCAGGAACGCGTACGCCGCACCAGCGTCTGTCCCCGTGTTGTCCTTGAGGGGCGCGCCGACTACCGCGTTGTCGCCGGACAACGCTACCGAGTAGCCAAAGTGATCGTTGGCCGCTGGATCGCCGGCAACGAGCTTGGCCTGTTGGGTCCAGGTGCTGCCAGTGCGCACGAACACGTACGCGGAGCCTGAACTGCTGAACGCGTCGTCGTCACCATACGCGCCAACCAGCGCGGTGTTGCCGGAGAGCGCGACGGCGCAGCCGAACAAGTCGCCCGCTGCCCCGTCTGCGGCGGTCAATTTTTGCTGCAGCGTCCAACCCGTTGCGCCGCGCACGAATACATAGGCCGAGCCGGCATCGACCCCGAGGTGGTCATCGCTGGCCGCGCCGACCAGCGCCGTGTCGCCGGAAATAGCCACGGCAGAGCCGAAAGAATCAGCGGCCGCGCCATCACCGGCGAGCAGCTTCTGTTGCTCCACCCAGGCCACGGGGTCGATCAGCAACGGTAGCGCAGCGTTGCTCGCGCTCACTTCCAGGGAAAGCCCGCCCTGGCTGACGATGCGCACGGTTCGCGCTGTGCCGAGCGCGTCACGCGCCGACGCTTGCCCGTAGTGCACCACGCGCCCGCCGGGCGCGTTGAGCAGGGCTTCACTCCCGTCTTCGTTCGGCTCACCGTGAAAGCCAGGCGCGTCTTGGGAGCCGAGCTGAATGATCAGCGGCGCGCCCTGCTCCGTGCACTCTGGCAGGCGCCGGATGGTGAACCCTTGTTCCAGGCCCTCTGGGCCGGGCGCGTACCACTCATCGAAATCAGCGCGGCGGTACTCGATGCCGCCGTGCTCGGTGGCGCTGGGTACGACGGGAGCCAGCGCTTGCAGTGCGCCTTCACACCCCCACGCGACGGCTTGTAGCTCGACCGCCGCGGCCGGCCGCGCGTCATCACGCGAAGCGACGAGTGCGACGCGCCCGGCGGCAAAGGTCGTGCGCATACTCATGGCAGCGTGGTGCGCGGTGAACACGCCGGGCGCGACGGCTTGCGCCATGAGCTCGGACGCATCGCTCGTTGAGCTGGGGTTGCTGCCGCGTTCGGTGCAGCCGGTGAGCAAGGCCAAGCACAGCGCTGCCACGATGCACGGCAGAGCGCGCCAGGTGCGGTAGCGCGCGTTCTGTGCTGGATAAGGAACGGGTGAGGGGCGGTGGGTACGGGTCACGAAAGCGGCTCCGAGCAATGGCGGCGAACGTATCCGAGGCCATGTTTCCGCCGCGCTTCGGCGCCGCCGCTCGGCAAATTGCCGCTAAATCGCCATTTCGCGACGGTACGCGAGCTGGTCCTCGTGCATGCGCAGGAACACGCGCTGCTTGGCCTCATGGAAGGCGCGGGCAGCCGGGTTGGGCTCGATGACTCGGGCAATGCCGGACATCTGGGCCATTGCCGCAATGACGCTGGGGTAACGCTCGGCCGCGCGTGCCGCGAGGATCGCGGAGCCGAGCAACACGGCTTCTGGTTCGCGCGGCAGCAGAATGCGAGCGCCGGTGGCGTCCGCGTGCTCGCGTAGGAACAGCGGGTTCTTGCTGTCTCCACCCGTCGCGATCACGGTGTCGATGCGATAGCCGTGTGCGTTCATGGTATCGATGATGTGCCGCGTGCCGTGAGCAATGGCTTGGATGGTGGCTTGGTACTCGAGCGCCAGCGCGTCGACCGTTGCGCTCAGCTTTAGGCCCGACACCATGCCGCGCAGGCTCGGATCTGCCCGCGGTGAGCGATTGCCGTGATGGTCCGGCAGCACGTGCAGCTCGCGCGTGAGCGCAGCGGGTAGCGCGCTGTGCCCGGAAGCCTCGGCAAGCTCGGCTAGGCGCTCGTTCAATAGCGCGTACACGCTGGTTTTCCGCGCGTCCGCGAGCGCGCTCAGCTCTGCGTACCGCGCGTGCGAGTGCAGCACGTGGTCAATCAAGGCGCCGGTCGCTGATTGCCCGCCCTCCGTCAGCCACATGCCGGGGATCATGGCGGAGTAGTACGGACCCCAGACGCCTTTGACGAAGCGCGCTTCGATGGACACGGCCATGTGGCAGCTGGAGGTGCCGCCGATCAACGCTAGCCGCGTGTCGAAGCTGCTTTCGTCCAAGGTTGCACCGGGCAGTGCGCTGCCCAGTAAGCCAATGCCGCCCGCGTGCGCGTCGATCACGGATACCGCGACCGGAATGCCCGGCACCAAGCCGAGCTCTTGGGCCGCGCCATCGCGCAACGGCCCCACGCTTTCACCGACAGGCCGCACATCACTGCCGATGCGCCGAGCGCCGTCGGCAAGCAGCTCCGCTAGTCCAATTTGTTCGAAGAACGAGCGCGACCACGCGCCGCGGCCACCATTTTCATGGCCCAGGTACGTCCACTTGCAGACCGTGGTGCAGTGCGAACGGGAAGCGATGCCCGTCGCGCGATAGCTCAGGAAATCAGGCAGATCCAGAAAGCGCGCGCTGCTCGCGAAGGCTTCGGGCAAGTGCTGCTTGAGCC
>FSWQ01004723.1_pt1 | contig 11899 bp, 7 predicted proteins | sample 1637691 | NCBI WGS metagenome assembly FSWQ01 (sample SAMEA3914814, study PRJEB12502) | metagenome | biome: forest; material: soil | place: USA | collected 2011-09-16 | depth 0.1 m | reverse complement strand
GTTCTTGGTCGTCTCGACGCGCGTGATGGTTCGTCCCACCAAAATCGGAGCAAGGCGTCGTCGAGTGACCTCGACTTCGGGAAGTTCAGGCACCGAGCAAGCATAAATGCATCGTTGCGACTTCGCTCATTCCGAGCAATCTGCCCGAGAAAGCTCGACTTTCCGAGGATGAGTCGAATCGTCGCCAATCCGCCTTGCGGAAACGGAGCGAGTGATCAACTATTTGGACGGATCCCCTGACGCGGCTGTCCCCCCCGGCCCGCAGGGGTTTCCACTTTTGTGCAGGTGATTTCAACGGCCGGGAGACGCGCTGGCCGCGTCCTGCGCCGGATCCTTGCGCAGGATGTAGAAAAAATCTCGCTTCTCTTTCTTGCGTAGGTACTCGTCGTCCGAGTACTCGAAGCCAGGAGCGAGCGGGACGGGATGCAAGACGTTCGTGTGACCGATGGGTTCGAAGGTGACGAACTTTGGATACGACCAATTGACGTCCAGCTGAGCGACGTCGGTCGCACCCGCGTGATGCAGACCATCGGCGAGCACACGCGCCGAGGTGTGATTCGTGATCGCGACGTACAGCACGCTGCGCTCCGCGTTGAGCCCAATCGCGGAGCGACGGATCACCGTCTCGCCGTCGACCGTCGAGCCCCACTTCTTCAATCCGGCACCGGCTTCGAGACCCGCGTGCAGCTTGTCGCCCTCCCACATGCACTCGGGTGTCTGGCGAAACCACTGCATGTCCGCTTCGCCATCGCCGAGCGCCTGCCAGCTACCGATGCGCCAGGAATCGTCCTTGTAAACGGCAATCGTGCAGGCTCGAAGTTTTGGTTTGGCGATGGTCACGCCGTCGAGTTTCATGCCGTAACCACCGTGTTCGGTCATGAACCCGCCGTTGAACGCCGCGAGCAACGTGGCTTGACGATCCACGGGGATTTTGCCTTCCCGCAGGTAGCGACGCGCTTCGTCGGAGTCGGGCTGCGGCTCCTGCGTGCCGGCTACGGGGAACACCTGAACTTGCTTCAGATCGATGGCCACCACGAAGACTTCCGACCACGAGCGACCCTTGTCCGGATGAAGCAAGGTCTTGAACATGCGTGGTGGCTCGTCCGGGTGGCGCGCGTCGACGACACCGAGCCACTCGCCGTCGCCCGGCGCGGACCACTCTTTGAGCGCCGGTCCCGGGTTCGTCGGATGGAACGCGGCGACACGTGCCGGCGCGGGCGCGCTGGTCACGGGGACCGCGCCGTCGACCACGGGCGAGGCACTAAGCGGCGTGCTCGCCGATGCCGTGTCCGGAACGTGCCAATAGGCCTTCGGCGGCTCGTTCTTTTTCAGCAAGCGGTTGACGCGATCCTCCACGCCGTACACGAGGTCCTCGAGCTTGGCCACGTTGTCGTCACCGAACACCGCGCGCAGCGAGTTCGCGACGAGCGGGCCGGCCCAATCGAAATGATGCACGGCGTACCAAACCAGCAGCACCAGAACAACGCAGCCAGCCACGAAACGCAGGGCCAGCCGACCAATCCGCAGCTTTTTTCGGGCGGCCTTCTGCTTCACGTCTGAAGCCGGATAGTAGAGGAGCGGCCGCCTGCCAACTGCCTCGGTACAGATTCGTTGCGCTCGGGACGGCTTGTGACCCGTGGCGGCGCAGTCTGGTGTAAGACAAGCGCCATGCGGCTCGGACAGATGCCCTTGCTTTGGGTGTTGCTAGCCGTTTTTTCGTTCCTCGCGCCCAGCGCGGCACGTGCGGCCGATGGCGAAGCGTCTTTGGACTTGCAATCGGCGCCGGACCTGTCGGCGTTCCTCGGGCAACCCATCACGCGCATCGTGGTGTTGACCGAAGGTGGGCGCTGGCCGTCGACGCCGAGCATCGAGCACGCCCGTGTCGGCCAGCTCATGACCACGGATTTGGTCCGGCGCGTGCTGCAGGAACTCGGCGACACCGGGCACTTCGCCGACCTACGCGCGAGCGTCGACAGCGACGGAGCGGGTGCGGGAGTGCGGCTCGTGATCCGCGTCGTGCCGCGGCGTCTGATCGCCAGCATTCGCGTTTCCCCGGGCGCGCTCGACCAAGACGACGTGCTGCGCGCGGCCGACGTACACGTCGGTAGCGCGCTGACCGCGGCCGAGCTCGGCGCCCTGCAAGCGCGTGTGAGTCAGCTGTATACACGTCGCGGTTACGACCACGCGCGCGTCGTCGTCGATGCGATCGACACCGACGACCCGTTCGCGATCTTGCTCACCATCGACATTGCCTCTGGCGCGCCGCGCATCATCGGCGCGCGCGGCTTCGGTGTGTGGCCCGACCCTGAAGCGGCGGGCATGGCCGAGGCGTTGTCTAGCTACGCGATCGGCGTCGGGGATCGCGCCAACGAAGACGCGCTGTCCGACGCCGATCGCGCGCTCGAGGTGGACCTGAAGACGCGCGGCTTTCATCGTGCCAAGGTGTCGCACGAGCTTTCCAGCAGCGCGCCGACGCGGCTCACGGTGTCCGTGTACGCCTACGCCAAGGTGCGCTTTCGCTTCGAAGGCAACCGTCACTTCGACTCCTCGCAGCTCGAGAACGTCTTGGACGTGGAGGGCGCGAGCGATCTATCGCCCTCCGCGTTGGTCGAAAAAATAGCCAAATTCTACCGTGAACGCGGCTTCTTCGACGTCGACATCGACTACTCCGAGCGCGGTCTACCGAGCGACCCGATCCAAGACGTGGTGTTCGACGTGCGCGAAGGCAAGCTCGTGCACGTCGTGGCGCGGGAGTACCCGTGCTTGACGGGCGGGCGCACTCCGCAACAGGTGGGCAGCGAGATCGACAGCTTCTTGTCGGAGCTACCCGGAGGTCGCGTGTTCGACGCCGTGGATCCGGCGCTGGTCGACTCGCTGTACGGACCGACGGAGGAGACCGGCACACGCGTTACCTCGGAAGAGCTGAGCCCGTGGGCCGTGTACGCACCCGACGTGTACGACCGCGCCATCAAGCACGTGCAGGACTTGTATCGCTCGGAGGGCTACCTGTCGGCGAACGTGGGACCCGTGCAGGTGCTGCGCCGGGCGTGCGCGCCGCGTTCACCGGTCGGACAATGCATTCCGATCGGTCCTGCGCGCCGCCCGGTCACGGCTTGCCGCTACGATTCGATCGGCTTACCGCTCGAGGAAGCGCCGGTCGATCCCACGCTGTCCTGCGTGCCGGACCCGAAGCGCGGCGTGAAGTGCGAGCCATCGCTAGTCTTGCATTTGCCGATCAAGCTCGGCCCGCGCGCTACGCTCTATGATCTCGGCTTCGAGGGCAACCGCGCGATCGTCGAAAAAGAGCTGCAAAAGATCGCAGATCTGTCGCTCGGTACGCCGGTCTCGCAGGTCGAAATCGAAAAGGCGCGACGCCGCGTGCTCGACGAATACGCCGAACGCGGCTTCGCCTTCGCCGAAGTCGAGACGGCGCTCGACCTTTCGCTGGATCACACGCGAGCGCGCGTACGCTTCATCGTCAGTGAGCGCGAGCAGGTGCGCGTATCGCGGATCGTGATTCACGGCGCGGAGCGCACCAGCGAGAGCCTGATCCGGAGCCGCATCGCGCTCGAGGTGGGCGGGCTCTATCAGCGCAGCTTGGTGCGCAAGACCGAGGAGCGCGTCGCCACGCTGGGCGTGTTCTCCAGCGTCAGCGTGGGCTTCGAAGATCCGTACGTGCCCGCACGCGAAAAAGTGGTCGTGGTCGAGCTGGAAGAGCGTGTCCCGCAGTACTTGGATGTGCGCCCTGGCTTCAGCACCGGCGAAGGCTTTCGCGTCTCGTTCGAGTACGGTCACCGTAACTTGGGCGGCCAAGCCATCACGCTCACGCTGCGCTCGCAGCTCGGTTATCTGCCGAGTGCGTTCATCCTCGAGAGCGACGTGCGCACCAAGTACGACGAGCTGCACGTCGGCGAACGCCTGGAGCGTCGCGACACCGCGACCGTCGAATTCCCGAACATCGGCCTCGGTCCGCTATTTCGGCTGAGCGTCGAAGGCGTCGATGTGCGCGACAACGCACGCGACTACGGCTTGAGCAAAGACGCCGGCATCGTGACGCTCTCTTACCGTCCGGACCGGCGCGTCTCCGTGCAGCTCGGCGTCTCACTCGAACGCAACTACGCGCAGATCTTCGGCGACGATCAGAAGGACGCGCTCAAGTGTTACCTGCAGGATCACCCCCAGCAGCAAGCGCTGTTTCGGGTTCCCCAAGGCGTCTCGATCGCGCTCGCGCAGCGCCTCGGCGTGACTTGGGATCGGCGCGACAACCCGCTGGACGCGACCAGTGGCACGTTCCTCTCGGCCAGCATCGAACACGTCCACGCCAATCCGGAAAACTCGAGCGCGTCGCAAGACACGGGCTGTGCCGGCGCCATGCCCATCACCACGGGCAAATCGCTGATCGACCCGTTCCAATCCGTGCCCAGCGACTTTTTGCGCTACACGAGCCGCGTCGCCGGTTACGTCAGGCTGAACGACAAGGGCCTCGCTTTGGCGATGAGCTTTCGCTGGGGCGTGATTCAACACCTGCTTTCGGGTTCGCAGACTTATCCCGATCGCTTGTTCTTCATGGGCGGCGTCGATTCACTACGTGGCTTCTTGCAGGACTCGCTCGTGCCGCAGGACATCGCCAAGCGTCTGCTCGATCCGAGCTCGGGCCTGACCTTGAACGACGTGGTGATTCGTGGCGGTGACATCTTTTTCAATCCGCGCGCCGAGTTGCGCATCCCGCTCGGCGGCAGCGTCGAGACCGCGATATTCATGGACGCCGGCAACCTGTGGACGGATCCCGCTCGCGTCCAGCCGTTCGACTTGCGTTACGCCGTGGGCACCGGCCTCCGCATCGCAACACCGATTGGACCGCTCGTGTTCGACTACGGGTTCAACGTCGACCGCGTGCTCGACGACCTATTCCCAAAGCGAGACGACCAACGCTTTTGGGAGGACCTCGGGGCGTTTCATTTTAGTATTGGGTTGTACTGAGCGGCAGTCACTTTACGTAACAATCGAGTGCTGCATGTTGGTTAGTCGGTGTCGCGTTTTTGCGCGCACTGGGCTTATGGCCTGTGTGTCAGGAGCCGTTATTGAGTGTTGGTTCAATGGCACCCGTCTCGAAGCCTCCAACAGCGGCAATTCACGAGGCGATCACGCGAAGGCCGCCGAAGCTAGCTCAGGGTGAGTTGCCCACGTCGTCGACTCAACCGATTGCACGCCCGGTGCCCATCGAGATCAGCGCGCGTCCCACCTCGTCGGTGAGGGACGTGACGGCGAGCGACTTGGACGTCGTGTTCCAGCCCATCGTGGACTTGAGCAACGGAACGACGTTCGCCTATGAGGCCCTGACCCGCTGCAAGTGGCCGGAATTCAAGAACCCGATGAAGCTGTTCGAGCAGGCGCAGGCCGAGCGCTGTTGCGGAAGCCTCGGTCGAAAGGTCCGCGAAGTAGCGTTCGCGCGTTGCACGGACGCCCCATTGTTCGTCAACCTGCACCCACACGAGCTGGACGAAGGCTGGCTGGTGCGCCCCGACGATCCGCTATTTTTTCACGATCGAGCGGTATATTTGGAGATCACCGAGTCTGCGGCCTTCAATTACTTTTCGCTGTGCGTCAATGTGCTGAAGGAAATCTGCTCGCGAAGCGGCGCGTTCCTGGTGGTCGACGACTTCGGCGCCGGTCACTCCAATTTGAAGCGCATCATCGACTTGGAACCGCACGTAGTGAAGTTGGATTTGGCCCTCGTGCGCGGCATCGAGAAGAGCAAACGGCAACAGATCTTGGTGCGGCAAGTCGTCTCGTTGTGCAAGGAGCTCGGCGCCCGCGTCGTGGCGGAAGGCATCGAGACCGAGGACGAGCTCTCGGCTGTCATCGACACTGGTGCGCATTGGGGCCAGGGTTACCTATTCGCACGGCCCGCGTTTCCGATCCCGAAGCCGAGCTGGCCGATGCCGCGACGTAACGCGGGGACCTGAGGCCGCTTCACCTGTAGCAGGATGTGGGCGGCGCTCCCAGACCTGACCACTCACCCGCAAGAGTGACGCGAGAGTGACGGACGAAAGTAACGGGCGAGAATGACGGAGTGGCGAGTGCGGACAGTGCTGGCCGACAACACCGTCGTGTTGTCGGCCCTCGCGTGAGCCGCGCGCGTTGCCGTTTTGAGTCGGTGAAATGCCTCACGTTCGCGAGCGAGAAACGTGCGTGTGAAACGTTGACATGACGGCTAATCGGGAGTCCGATGACAAGGTTGGGATGACTTCTGCTGCGCTCGCCAGCCGCTTCGGCTCGGCTCATGCCGATGAAAACTGCAGTGACCTGAATCAGGTCATCGCACGCGCGGAGCGCTCCATCAGTGACGTCGCAGGCCGTCACGTCGCCGTGCAGTTCTCGCTCTCGCCGGGCGTGGTGCGCGTCGCCGTGCCGCTCGCGGAACTCGAACGCATCGTGCTCGGTTTGTGCTCTGCCGCACGCAGCTTGCTCAGCCCCGGCGGCCGCATGGTGATCGAAACGCGCGGCATGAACGACGCCCTCGTGACGCCGATGTCGGGCGTGGTGTCGACCAGCGCGCCGCGCGCGCGCATCTTGGTGCGGGCCGAACAACTCGGCAACGCGCCGCCTCCAACCCCGCAGCGTGAGACGCTGGCCGCGCTGCCCACGATCGGCTTCTCCGACCTGGAAGACTTGCTCGAGCGCCTCGGCGGTCGCCTCGAGTTCGTGCCTTTGTCGGAGGACGACATCGCCTACGTGGCACATCTGCCGTTCGCCGTGGTCGGTGAGTCGTCGGGTCGCTTCGCGATCGCCGTGCCGCAAGAGGCCGGTGTCATCTTGTTGGTCGAAGACGAGCCTCAGGTTCAAGCCGTGACGACGCGCATCTTGCGCGCCTTTGGCTACGCCGTGATCACGGCCCACAACGAGCGCACTGCGCTCGCTCAAGCCGAGCAATACGGCGCGGCGATCCAGCTCGTGGTCTCCGACTTGGTGCTGCCCGGCGTGTCCGGTAAAGATTTGGTGAGGCGCCTGCATCGACCCTGTGAACAGGCGCGCGTGCTGTACATTTCCGGGTATTCGCCCGAGCACGTGGGCGCGCTCGCCGAAGGGGAGTGCTTCTTGCGAAAGCCGTTTACGGCTCAAGAGCTGCTCGCGATCGTCCGCGAGCTGATGCCCGAATCACAGCCCTGAGCCCTGCCCGAGACGGGGGCTCGCCGAGGGGGCTTACCAGTCGGGCGGCGAGGTCTTATAAGGCGTCGCTTCGGCCTCGCCCCCGCCCCACGCGCAGTGAACACCGCCCGCACCCCCAAAACCCCTGCCGTACCGGTTCGGCTGATGGGTCAGTTCTATCGCCATGCCCCGCGCTACGGCGTCGGCTTGGTGCTGCTCGCCGCTTACCAGCTGTTCCAGTGGTGGTTCGACACGCGCATGCGTCGCGCCATCAATCTTGCGACGCAAGGGCACAGCGATTTGGCCGTGCAGCTCGGCGAGCTGCTCGTGGTCGCGGCGCTTGCTGCGTTCGTGGTGCGCGTCTTGTCGCGCGTCGTCATCTTCAACGCCGGGCGCATCGCCGAGTACGAGCTTCGTCAAGAGATCCTGGAGCGCTTGCTCAAGCTCGGCCCATCATTCTACCGCCGCATGAGCACCGGCGAGATCATGAGCCGGGTCACCAATGATCTGGTGCAGGTGCGTCTCTTGCTCGGATTTGGCATCCTGAACATCATCAATACGGGCTTCGCGCTGGTCAGCGCGCTCGCGGTCACGATTCCGATCTCGCTCAAGCTCACGTTGGCGTCGCTCGCACCGTTGCCCGTCGTGCTGCTCATCACCCGTCGTTTTTCGCACGCCTTTTACACCAAGACTCGGGAGAATCAGGACGCGCTCGGCAAGATGAGCGCGCGCGTGCTGTCGAGCGTGGCCGGCGTGCGAGTCATCCGCTCGTTCGCCCTCGAGGCGCAGGAAGTGGCCGCCTTCGAAAAGACCAACAAAGACTATCTGGACAAGAGCTTGTCCTTGGCGCGCTTGCGTGGCTTCCTCGGTCCAATCCTGACCGCGACGATATCGATCGGGGTCTTGGTCGTGTTTTGGTACGGCGGTTTGATGATGCTGCGCGGTGAGCTCGACGCGGGCGGCTTTTTGTCGTTTTACCGCGCGCTCGGTCGCCTGACTTGGCCGCTGATTTCGCTCGGTTTCGTGGTCGGCTTGTTACAGCGCGGGCGCGCAGCGTTCTCGCGCCTCACCGACATCTTCAGCGCCGAGCCCGACATCGTGGACGGCGCCGGCCGTTTGCCGGCGCACGCGGCCGGGCGCTTGGAGGTCAAGCACCTGTCCTTCGCTTACAACGGCCGCCCGGTCTTGGACGACGTGAGCTTCGAGCTGCCGGCTGGCAAATCGCTGGCCATCGTCGGCCGCACGGGCAGCGGTAAGTCGTCTTTGGCGGTGCTCTTGGCGCGCCTCCAGCCCACGCCTCGGGGCAGCGTGTTCTTGGATGGCGTGGACGTGTGTGACTTGCCGCTGCAAACGGTGCGACAGAGCGTGGGTTACGCGCAGCAGAACGCATTTTTATTTTCGACCACGATCGCGCGCAACATCGGCTTCTCGCTCGACGACCCCGACGCCAGCGAGTCGGTGATCAAGATTGAAGAAGCCGCGCGCGAGGCCTACATCGAGCAAGAGGTGCTGGATTTGCCGGACGGCTTCGATACCGTCGTCGGCGAGCGCGGTGTGCAGCTTTCGGGTGGGCAGAAGCAGCGCGTGGCGTTGGCGACCGCGTTTGCGTCAGAGCCCAAGGTGTTGGTGCTGGACGATCCGCTGAGCGCTGTCGATGCGCGCACCGAGCGCGCGATTTTGGAAGCCATCGACCGCCAGCGCAGCAAGCGTGGCTTGATCTTGATCACCCATCGCGTGGCGGCGGCAGCTCACTGTGATGAGATCATCGTGCTCGAAAAGGGCCGTATAGTGGAGCACGGCACGCACGCCGAGCTCAGCAAAAATGGCGGCATTTACGCCATTTTTGCGGAAGAACAGCGGATCGAGAACGAGCTGGCCAAGCTCGGCGGTGTGATCCCGGACGATCTCTCGCCGCAGCAGGTTGCCGAATGAACGCGCCCACGCCGTCTACGGCACCCAAGACTCGCGAAGAGCGCGGTCGTTCGGACAAGAAGCGCACCGAGCGCATCCTGAAGGCCTTCCACGAAGAAGAGCGCTTCGGTAAGGCTTACGACGCGCGGCTGACCAAGCGCTTGTGGGGCTACCTGCTCCCGTATCGACTGCTGCTCTGGGCCTCGGTCGTGGTCATCTTGTTGACCTCGGCCGGTGCGCTCGTGCGCCCGCTGATCATGCGCGCGGCGATCGACGGCGTGGTGAAGAGCGGTGATCGCGTGGCGCTGTTCCACGGGGGCTTGCTGCTGGCGGGCGTGCTCATCGCCGAGCAAGTGCTGGGCTTGGTTCAAGTGTACGCGGTGCAAGTCGCGGGCGCGCGTGCGGTAGCGGACATGCGCCGTGAGGTGTTCGAGTTCTTGCAGCAGCTGCGGCTCGGCTTCTTCGACAAGCAGCTGGTCGGTCGCTTGGTCTCGCGCGTCACCAACGACACCGACGCCATCTTGGAAATGTTCGCCTCCGGTGCGCTGAGCGCAGTCGGTGACTTGGCGCGGTTGATTGGCATCGTCACCTTGATGGTGATTTTGGACTGGAAATTGTCCTTGATTGCGTTCGCGGCCGTGCCGCCGATGGCGGTGCTCGTGGTGCTGGTGCGGCGCAACATTCGCGAGGCGTTCCGCGCCATCCGCGCCAAGACATCGCGCATGAACGCGACCATGAACGAGCAGGTCACCGGCATGACGCTGATCCAAGCGTTCAGTCGCCAAGCGGGCGCGGCCGCCGAGTTCGACGAAAGTAACCTGTCTTATCGCGACGCCAACATGAGCGCGATCAAGTGGGACTCGATTCAAGACGCGGCCATCGACACCATCGCCGCCGTGTGTCTCGCGCTCGTGATCATGTCGTTCGGTTACCGGCCAGTCAGTTTCGGGACGCTGGTCGCCTTCAGCGCGTACTTGTCTCAATTCTTCGAGCCCATCTCGCAGCTCGCTCAGCGTTACACGCTGCTGCAAGCGGCCATGGCTGGCGCCGAGCGCGTGTTCAGCTTACTCGACGTGGTCGAGCCCGACGCTCCCCGGCGCGAACCACAGCCCAAGGGCAATCCCGAGCTGGCGCTCGAGCTCGACCGAGTGAGCTTCAGTTACAAGCCGGGCACGCCCGTGCTCGCCGACATCAGCTTCGGTGCCAAACGCGGCGAGCGCATCGCCCTAGTCGGTCCGACGGGCTCGGGAAAAACCACGATTACGGCGCTCTTACTGCGCTTGTACGAAGCCGAGCGGGGCACCGTACGCGTCTTCGGCGACGACGTGGTGGGCCTGGGCAGGGACGACCTGCGACGGCGCTTCGCGGTCGTGCCGCAAGACGTCGTGCTCTTTCCGGGCACGGTCGCCAGCAACGTGGGCGCCTCTGAAGACCCCGATCGCGCGCGCGTCGAGGACGTCCTACGCCGCATCGGCGCGTTGGATCTATTCGCCGCACGCGAGCGTGGCATCGACACGCGCGTCGACGAGTACGGCTCCAATTTTTCGACTGGCGAGCGGCAGCTGATTGCATTCGCGCGCGCGTTGTATCGCGACGCGCAGATCCTGATCTTGGACGAGGCCACGGCGAGCGTCGACAGCGACACCGAAGCCCGCCTGCAGCGCGCCTTGGAAGAGCTGATGCGCGGCCGCACGGCGCTGGTCATCGCGCATCGCCTGAGCACGGTGCAGAAGGCCGATCGCATTTTGGTGCTGCGTAAGGGTAGTATCGTCGAGCAAGGCACGCACTCGCAGCTGATCGCGGCGGGCGGCTTGTACGCTCGCCTGCACGAGCTGCAATTTTCACGCGCCGAGCAAGAGTCGGCGCTGCAAAATGCGCTCGAACACGCGCCGGCTCAGGCCGAGTAACCCGCTACTCGGCCCAGCCCATGACCACGCTGCGCTCGGCGAGCGCTTCCACCACGTCCTCGACGCGGCCAATCTCGCGGGCGCGAAAGGGCCGTGATTTGCGGCCCACCTCGAACAGCGCGACCAGCTCGCCGTAGACCAAGAGCGGCACCATGGCGACGCTCTTGATGTCCGAAGCACAGCGGGTCATGCGACCGAGCAGGTGTCGGCCGACTTCACCGCACTCGGGTTCGCTGAGCACGGTGTGACCGCCGCGCGCGACGCTCAGCGTGGGGTCGCCGGCGGTCAGCCGCTCGCCGAGCAAATGTTCGGTGCCGACGCCGTGGCCGCCGACGGTGATCGCCGCGCCGATGTCGGCGCGCACGCGATGCACCAAGCCGAGGTCGGCGCCGGCTGCGGTGACGGAGGTGACCACGCCGAGCAAGAGCGCCTCCGCGAACTCGGTGGCGCCGGACAGCACGCCCACGGGATCGACCGCGGCCGGGCGGAAGCTCTGGCGCGGCGCCCGGTCGACACTGCCCGTGCGTGACGACAACTCGGCGCCGCTCGGTGGTGGCGGCGGCTCACTGAAGATGCTGCGGGCGCGCTTTTCTGCAGCCGCGCTGTGCTGCGCCAGGGCGTCGATGGTCTGCCGGCGGCTGCCCGCGCTTTGCGCTTCGATGTCCTCGAGGCGCCGCCACACCTGCCACGACTCGTGACGCATGAACGAGCCGGCGGGGATCCGCCCGTAGGCCAGGCCGCGCAGCACGAGCTCGTACGAAACGGGGCCCACCGCGACCACGCCGTTGGTCACGAACCAGCGGTCGGAATTGCCGCTATCTTGTGAGTCGTGGCGGCGGTTCATTCCATGTTTCCTGTGTGGGTAACTTAGGCACAGGGGCGTACAAGGTAGGAGAATTGTCTAGGTTGTGCGCACTCTCGTCAAGGTGTTT